>Ga0194126_10013720_pt1 | contig 10104 bp, 6 predicted proteins | sample TA2KigC150mmetaG_FD_148641 | JGI IMG/M metagenome (GOLD analysis project Ga0194126, IMG submission 148641) | Freshwater microbial communities from Lake Tanganyika, Tanzania - TA2015035 Kigoma Deep Cast 150m | ecosystem: Environmental > Aquatic > Freshwater > Lake | place: Tanzania: Lake...
TTGTCAATGTGATTGCCACACGATCACGAGTACGGCCGTTTGGCTTCGTCGAGCATGTAGAGGGTGCGGTAGTTGGGGCAGTAGAGGTAGTATTCGTAGTAGTAGCACTGGCCGGGCTTGCGTTGGTGGTGGCGGGGCGTCTTCTGGACGACGGGTGTCGCGCACTTACGGCAGGGCTGGCCTGCGCGTATTCTCTCCGGGGCAACGACCGCGGGTTTCACGCGTGGGTTTCAGGGCTTTCTTCCGGTCGCAGCGGCGGGCCGTAGCCTTCGTCGGGCGGGAGGCGGCTTTGCTTGGCCGCCTGGCCGGCGAGCTGATCGCAGCGCTCGTTCTCCCGATTGCCGGCGTGGCCTTTCACCCAGACGAACGTCACCTCGTGCGTTTCGCACAATTTCAGCAAACGCTCCCAAAGATCCGGGTTGACCGCCTTCTCATGCCGATTGCGCTTCCAGCCGTGGGCCTGCCACCGCCGGGCCCAGCCCTCGGTCATGGCGTTCACGAGATACTGCGAGTCGCTGTGCAGACGCACCTGGCAGGGGGTCTTGAGCGCCTCCAGGCCCTTGATCGCCGCCAGAATCTCCATGCGGTTGTTCGTGGTCTGAGCGAACCCGCCCTGGAGTTCCTTGCGGTGCGGCCCGCAGATCAGGACCACGCCGTAACCGCCCGGTCCCGGATTCGGGTCGGCGCCGCCGTCGGTGTAGATCGTCACTTGTTTGCGTTTCTGGTCCATGCCGGTACCTCGGCACCCTTATACCGGACCTCGTTTCCCCGGGCAAGAGAACGCGTGGGTAAAGAGCCCACACGACCTGCCGGACGTGCGACGCAACCGATACAAGCAGTGCAACCGCTACCGAGCCACTGTCCTTCATCTTGTGCCCACCACTTCAGTCTCGACGAAGTCGTAGTATTGCATTCAATCCAAGATGGTAAGCAGGACTTGTTTGGAGTTCCGCCTTCAGGCGGGTCTGACAGTCCGGCCTTCCCTGTTCGTTTCGCGCGGATTCCCTTGGAGGCGGCTGCGCCGCAAGACCTCTGGACCCGCGTAAACGCGGAACTCCAAACGTTTCTCAGTCACCAGCTTGGCTGGGACAGAGTAATAGGGCGCGTATCGTGCACCATCCTCTACAGCGCCATCGGGTCAGCGGTCAATGGCAGCGGGCGGGTGCGAACGGGCGGCGAAGTGCTCGACGAGCCGGTAGGCGTTCGCGTTCAGGTCCTTCATGGCTTGCAGGAGCGGCGGGTACGGCTCGAACTGCCAGTTGACGATGCCCTTGTTGGAGTCGCGGTTGGACGGGTCGGTGCTCAGGTCGAGCGGGTTGTTGTCGCGGTATTTGAACCAGTGCCAGCCGACGCAGTCGGGGGATTCGAGCAGGGCGAGGGTAAAATTCTGGTAGAAGGCGCCGCGGTCCTTCTGGGTGGGGACGGTCCAGCCGGCCCCGCTGTTGTTGGGCAGTCCGGAATCCATGCCCTTGGCGTACCATTCCGTGATGAGAAACGGCCTGCCGGACTCGCGGGCCCACATCGCCATGAGCTTCGGGTCGGGCGTCCAGGCCCCGTAGTAGTTGATCGCGACCACGTCCAGATGCCGGCCGGCGGCGCGGAGGACCTCGGGCCGGCGCAGCGAGCCGCCGTAGAGCCGCGGCCCGAGGCACAGGTGGTTCGGGTCGTGGCGGCGGATGGCCTGCGTCGTGATCCGAAAGTACCGCTCGCAGGCATATTCCAGGAAGGCGGCCCGGTCGGCGTCGGTGATATCCTTGCGCCCCGCGGCTGCGCCCCTGCGCTGGGTCAGCCAGGCCCGCGCCGCCTCGTAGCCGTGGCGCAGGTCCGGATGATTGGCATCCAGGGCCAGCGACAGGTCCAGCATGTCCCCGCTCAGGGGCAGCTCGTTGTCCGAGAAGTGGCCGAGCAGATACGGATCGCTCCGCGCGGCCGCGAGTTGCCGGGCGTATTCGTCGCAGAACGCCTCGAAGGCGGGATGGAACACCGGGATGCACTTGCCGGCATAGCCCAGATGCCCCGGTTCCTGCCAGACCAGCTTGCGGGCCCGGCCGAACGCGCCCATGAAGGACCACGTCTGGGTGTAGACCACGGGTTTGTCACAGGCCCGCAGCAGGTCCGTGGATGACCACGCGCCGGCGCCGTTGAAGCCGTGCCCGTGCAGCAGCTCGTTGGTCCGGCGGGTCCAATCGCCGTCCCCGGTGAATCGCTCTCTGACCGCCTCGCGATCCATGCTGCTCTTGCCCGGTGCGACGCTGCACACGCCGATGTGGAGGAAGCGATGTCCCAGGGGATCGATCAGCCACCAGCGATTGCCGATCTTCTTGGCGTGGAAGAACCCGGTGGCGTCCGATTTGGCCCCGATCAGGCCGCCGTACTGGTCCAGTGGAGGGTTCGCGGCCGGGTTGAAGTCCAACAGACCGGCGAGAGTTCGCGTGTCGTGGTGATGCCATTGCTTGTCCGTCGGCTTGCGCTTGACCGCGACCTTGACTGTCGCGTCCGGCAGGGCCAGCCCCTCCGGCAGGCGCTTGATCTTCGACCGCAACGGCGTACGGTTCTGTACCTCGCCGCCCGTGGTCAGGAAGAAGTCATTGCCCTCCCGGCCCGCGTCGATGTTGAGCGTGGGGGTCCGGTCGGCGGTGAAGGTCGCGTCCGTCAGGGCAATCCAGGGGCCTTCCACCGTCTGCGCCCAACCATTGCCATAACGGGCCTTGCGGTCCTTCGTGGCGCTGGTGCCGTTGCGCCAGAAATCCTCGACGAAGGAGTAGTAGCCCTGGAGATAGTCGCCGCCGGTGATGGTCTGGAAGGTCACGAGGTGCTTCCACTCCTGGGATTCGTTCAAGTAGAAGTAGGCGGCGTAACTCGTGCGCTCGCCCTCGACCCGGGCCTTCACGAGGAAGCGATACCGCTCGCCGACTCTCCACTGGTAGGGGAACAGGCTCTTGCCGCCCGTGCCTTCGTTGCCGAACCGGCTGACGCGTACGCCGTCGCCCGCGTGGAGGACCTTGACTCGCTCGTTTGGATCGACCTCGTTGGGATTGTTCTGCTTGCCCGGGTCCCAGACGGAGAAAATGACGACCTTCTCGTCCGGTTTGATCAATTCCTGAATCCCGAAGTAACCGTGCTTGAATCCACAGACGCAGAAATACGTGCCCGGATAGGATTTGTCCACCGTGATCTCGTTATAGAAGAGCACGGCGGGCGGCGCCTCATACCACAGGTGCACCGACCGCGCGGCCCGCAGCGGTTTCTCCTGAGCGACCGCCGGACGGGCGTGGAAGCACGAAGATACGGCCAGAAGAATTGAGATAACCGGTGCGCAGAGACTTCTGCTCATGATTTCATCCCCTTCAGTGGATTCGTTCCGCCAGCAGACTGCGGCGGCGGTAGCCGACGACGCGGACGTTGAAGAACTCGTTCAGCGGCAGCCGCTCCCAGACGGCCACGACAATCGGATAGCTGCCGATCTGACGCATGAAGGTCGTGCCGCCGTTGTGGACCTCGCTGCACAGGTCCTTGAGCACCGTGCCCACGGGAAAGAGCTTCTGGAGCATGGGTATGTCGATCTCCTGGCGGACCTTCTCGATCCAGGGCGTGTAAAGCCGCTGATTCCGGCGGAGGTACTTCTGGCCGGCCTGCTCGTAGAGCGGCGTGCCCGGGAAAGGCACGACCCGGCGGATGTTGATCCGGCGGATCAGCAGACCCTCGGCGAAGATGCGTTTCAATGCCGCGAAGTTCCTGTCCAGCGTCTCGGGCGTCTCGCCGGCCAGGCCCAGCAGGATATTGATTCCCGGCAGCAGGGCGTGACAGCCGTTCTCGCCGCGCTGGCCGCCGAGGCGGTTGACGGTCCGAATCGCCTCGAAGGCCAAGTCGTAAGGGCAGTTGAGGTTGTTGGCCTTCGTGACCTCGGGGTCGAAGGACTCGATCCCCATGGCGGCCGTGCTGCCCGGCGTCAGGTATTTCACAAAGAGCTCCGTCCGCCGCTCGTCGATCATCGCCGGGTTGGCGTTGTCGATGTGCAGGACCGTCGGTTTCAGCGCGGCCAGGCCCGCCAACAGCGTTTCGAGCTTCCGCGGACCGCCGCCCTCGTAGCTGTAGATGCACGATTGCTTGCCCAGTCGCAGGGCCCTGGCCCCGAGAGCCATCAGCGCCTTGGCTTCCTCAATGACCAACTCGGGCCTGCGCCACAGGACCGACTGCTTGATCGGCTCGGTGCAGAAGGAGCAGCCTTTCTCGCGCGGGCAGCCCCGGCCGGTCTCGAGCTCGACGATCCGGTTGGCCAGCCGCGGCATTTGCGTGATCAGGCGAGCACCTGCAAGAGCGTGGGGCTGCAAATCCTCGTAGGTATCGAAGACCAGCGGATGCAATTCGTCGAAGTCACCGGCCTCCGGCAATTGCGGCCGCGCGCCGCCCCGGAACTGCGTGCCGCCGGTCAGGACCGGCCCGGTCAGAACCGTGCGGAACGGATAGCGGCTTGGAGAGGCGGCGCCTGTGTCGCGGGCATCTTGCCCGCGCGTGTCGAAGGCGTCCCGCCTTCGCATCGAGGACCGGAGGTCCTCGGCACGCGCGGGCGGGACGCCCGCGACACTCAACAGCTTGCCGACCTCGCGCAGGGTCCCGGGGCGGGCGCTGAGGTACTTGCCGGGCGTTTGCACACCCACGACGATGATCAACTCCTCCGTGTTCGCCAGGACCTGCTTGATCTCCTCGTACGGGCGCGTGTGGTTGAGCACCTCGATGTGGGTCCGGCCGGCGGGTGGATCGATCGTGACCTTCGGGACCGACTCGACGTAGCGGACCAGCCGCAGGTCGTCGATGGTCAGGTAGCATGGGCATCCTGCCCATGCTCCCGAATCCATGGGCGGGACGCCCATGCTACGGGAATCCATGGGCGGGACGCCCATGCTACGGGAATCCATGGGCGGGACGCCCATGCTACGGTGCCAGCCGGCGGCGTAGCGGGGCCAGACCCCGATGAACGGCGGAACGCCCAGGCCCGCGGGCTCATCCGTGTAGCAGTCCAGGATTGTCCTTGTCATTTACTATTTACCATTGACGATTTACCGTTTACCTTCACGCTCAGCTCGTCGCTGTTTTCGGCCTCGTCGCGGATTGTAAAGCGTGAATCGTGAATTGTAAATTCCGAGGGGAGTTGGTCATGAGCCGCAGATGCCTATCACTCTTGTTCTTCCTGTCGTTCGCGGGGGTTCTGACTCCGAGCCGGGGCGCGGACATGCTGTCCTCGTCGCGCGGGCAGGATGCCCACGAGACGCAAGGGCGGGACGCCCTCGCCACGATGCTTTCGGCGCCTCTGACCATCGTCGAGCCGCAAGAAGCCGGCCCGCCGGAGCGATTGGCCGCCCGTGAAATCCGACGTTATCTCTACCTGCGGACGGGCACGCTCGTTCCCATCGCCGTCGCAGACAGTGAGCGGCCCTCAGGCATGTGCATCATCATCGGACGTAAGGATCAACCGGTTATCAACGCGATTGTAAAGAACTCTGGACGGCTGGGCGGGGCCGTGAAATCGCTGCAACCGCAGCAGTATCTCCTGAAGACCGTTCCCCTGGCCAGCGGGGACGGCAAGTCGGTCCTGCTGGTCGTGGGCGGCGATCCGGTCGGCACGCTCTACGGCGCGTATCGGCTGGCCGAGCACTGGGGCGTGCGCTTCTATCTCCATGGGGATGTCGTGCCCGAGGAGAGAATGAGAATGGACTTCGCTCTGCCCATGCTCGAGGAGCGGGGCGCGCCGCTGTTCCCGACGCGGGGCATCCAGCCCTTCCACGATTTCCCCGAAGGCCCGGACTGGTGGAACACCGACGACTACAAGGCGATCATCGCCCAGTTGCCCAAGCTGCGCATGAATTTCCTCGGCCTGCACACCTATCCGCAGGGCGGGGCAGGGCCCGAGCCGACGGTCTGGATCGGATTGAAGGAGGACGTCAATGCCGATGGCACGGTGCGGTTCAGCTCGCCTTCGAGCTATCAGAACACGCTGCGCGGCAACTGGGGGTATGCCGCCAAGAAGACGAGCGATTTCTCCTTCGGCGCGGCGCAACTGTTCGAGCGCGACGACTACGGGCCGGAGGTGATGTTCGGGGCGATGCCTGTGCCCCAAGCGCAGGAGGACTGCTGCGCCGTCTTCAACCGGACGGGCGTGATGCTCAAAGAGTCTTTCGAGTTCGCCCACCGCCTTGGCGTCCAGACGTGCATCGGGACGGAGACGCCGCTGACGATCCCCACCGTCGTCAAGGAACGCCTCAAGAGCCAGGGCAAGGACCCCAACAGTCCGGCCGTCGTGCGGGAAGTGTACGAAGGGATGTTCCAGCGGATTGCGCGGGCCTATCCGATCGACTACTACTGGTTCTGGACGCCGGAATCGTGGACCTGGGGCAATCCAGAAGACCGGGAGGTTCAGGCTACGATCGACGATCTTAAGGCGGCCATCGAGGCGGCGAAGAATGTCCAAGCGCCGTTCATCCTCGCCACCTGCGGCTGGGTGCTGGGGCCGCCGAAGGATCGGGCGCTGTTCGATAACCTGTTGCCCAAAGAGATGCCGATGAGCTGCATCAATCGCAACGTCGGTTTTGCCCCGGTGGAGACCGGCTTTGCCCGGGTCGAGGGCCGGCCCCAGTGGGCGATTCCGTGGCTGGAGGACGATCCGGCGTTGATCATCCCGCAGCTTTGGGTGGGCCGGATGCGGCGGGACGCCGCCGATGCCTTGGCCTATGGCTGCACCGGCCTGCTCGGCATCCATTGGCGGACACGGGTCCTCGGACCGAACGTCTCGGCCCTGGCCAAGGCCGCGTGGGACCAGAAGGGCTGGAACCCGTACCTGGGCCGGAAGATCGAGATCCCCGACCCCAAGACCACCGAAGGTCGCGAAGGCGGCGCCGCAGCGGCGTTCCCCAGCAATGCCATTGCCGACACCGAGCGGGATTCCTTGTATCAGACGGTGACGTACAACATGGCGGCGTACCGTCTCAACGTGCCGAACGGGACCTACACCGTGCGACTGCAATTCTGCGAGCCCCACTACAACGAGATCGGCAAGCGGGTCTTTGGCGTCACGCTCCAGGGCCGCAAGGCCATCGACAAGCTGGACCTTTTCGCCACGGTCGGCAAGGACCGGGCCTTGGACTACACCTTCCCCGGCATCGAGGTCGCGAATGGCTTGCTCGACATTCAGTTCGACAGTCTCGTCGAATTCCCCTGCCTCGCGGCCCTCGTTGTGGAGGGGCAGGGCCTCACCCGCAAGATCAACTGCGGCGGGCCTGCTTTTGAAGACTATGAGGCCGACCTGCCTCAGTCCAACGAGGACAAGCGGCCGCGCGATCTGCCCGCGGAGGACTTCTACATCGATTGGGCGCGAGCGGAGTTCGGCCGGGAGGTGGCCGCACCGGCGGCGCAGCTCTTCACCAAGCTCGACGGCGGGCCGGACCTGGGGATCGGCAAGCGGCGCGAAACCTATCTGCCCCGGCCCTCCACCTGGGTGCACGGTCCCGGCGGCATCCGGCCGGACAGCCGGCCCTGGGACCAGGTCCGCCAAGAGTATGCGTTCGTGGACGATCTGGCCGCCTTGCGGTCCAGGGTCCGGGGCGCCGGCAACCTGGAACGCTTCGATTACTGGCTCAACACCATGCGGTATCTCAAAGCGGTAGGGCAGGTCAATTGCACCTGGGGACGATTCAACGCCGCCTTGGACAAGGTCAAGAAGGAACCGGACAAGGACAGGCACAGGCAATTGGCCCGCGCGACCCTGCTGCCGATTCGCCAGGAGCTGATCGAGCAGGTCCGCGAGGTGCATCGTTCGCTGCTCGCGAGCATCACCACAACCGGCGGAATGGGCACGGTTGCCAACTGGCAGCAGCATCTGCTGCCGAGTCTGCTCGACCAGCCGGGTAAAGAACTGGCGGAGATCCTGGGCGAGCCGCTACCGCCCGAGGCCGGGCCGTCCGACACGTACGATGGCCCGCCGCGCCTGATCGTGCCGACGGTACGAACGAGTCTGATGACCGGGGAGGATTTGCGGCTCAAGGTCATCGCCCTCGGCGCGCAAAAGCCCCGCGCGAGCGACCTCTATTGGCGGCCGCTCGGCCAGGGCCCGTTTGAAAAGGTGCCGCTGGAGCACGTTGCGCGGAGCGTCTATTCCGTCCAGCTTCCCGCGGCACAGATTGGCGAAAGTGATATCGAGTACTATGTCCAGGCCTCGGTCGGCACGGGCACGATCCGGTTCCCGGCCTCGGCCCCCGCGGTGAGCCAGGCGGTGGTCATCCTGACGCGGAATTGATATAAGGTCGTGGACAGTCCGCCCGTGCAACGGGTGAGACCAAAGGTGGCAGGGTCAGACGGGAGAATCGGTAATGAGTGGACAGAACCTGACGCGACGGGGTCTTCTTCAGGCGGTGGGCGCCGGGGCGGCCCTGCTGGCAACGAGGCCATGGGCCGGGGCTTTGGCGACGGAGCCGAAGCGAAAGCCGAACATCGTTTTCATCCTGGTGGACGATCTGGGCTGGGCGGACCTGGGCTGCTACGGCAGCCGGTACCACGAGACGCCGAACCTCGACAAGCTGGCCTCCCAGGGCATGCGCTTCACCAACGCGTACGCCGCCTGTGCGGTCTGCTCGCCGACGCGGGCGGCGGTCATGACCGGCCGGTATCCGGCCCGGCTGGGCGTCACCGACTGGATTCGCTCCCGCTTCCAGGGCGGCAAGATTCCCGAAGACAAGAAGAACCCAACGAAGCATGTCGGCGATAAGAAGCAGAAGCTGCTGTGTCCGCCCAACGCGCTGTGGCTGGAATCCCAGGAGATCACGATCGCCGAGGCGCTCCAACAGGCGGGCTGCGTGAGTTGCCATATCGGCAAGTGGCACCTGGGCGCGGACGACTGGTATCCGGAGAAGCAGGGCTTCGATCACAACATCGGCGGGTGCGATTTCGGCCAGCCGCCGACGTACTTCGATCCGTATTTCCGCAAGGGTCAGGGCGACATCCCGACGCTGGCAGCGCGCCGGCCGGGGGAGTACCTGACGGACCGCGAGGCGGATGAGGCCGTTCGCTTCCTGCGCGAGCATAAGGACCGGCCGTTCTTCCTGCACCTGGCCCACTATGCCGTGCACACGCCCATCGAGGCGAAGGCCGAGGTGACGAAGAAGTACGAGGCCAAGCCGCCCACCCAGCAGAAGAACGCCAGGTACGCCGCGATGATCGAGAGCGTGGACGATGCGGTCGGTCGGATCTGCGCGGTCCTGGATGAGCTGGGGCTGGCGGACAACACCGCGATCTTCTTCACGAGCGACAACGGGGGCCTCTTGCCGGTCACGAACAATACCCCGCTGCGGTCGGGCAAAGGGTATCCCTACGAAGGCGGCATCCGCGCGCCGCTGATCGTCCGCTGGCCCGGGGTGGTCCCGGCCGGGAGCACCAGCGACGAGCCGGTGACCAGCGTGGACTACTTCCCCACCCTCTGCGAAGCGGCCGGCGTGCCCTTGCCGGCGGACCGCGAGATCGATGGCGTCTCGCTGGTCGGGCACCTCCAGTCCGCCGGCAGGCAACCGCTCGATCGGGACGTCCTCTTCTGGCACTTCCCGCACTACCGCGGGGCGGATGTCGTCCCCTACAGTATCATCCGGGCCGGCGACTGGAAGCTCATCAAACGCTATGAGGGCAAGACCTTCGAGTTGTTCGACCTCAAGAACGATCTCGGCGAGCGCAACGACCTGGCCGACGCCAGGCCCGAGAAAACTCAAGAGCTCGATGCCAAGCTACGGGAGTGGCTAACCCGGACCCATGCCAAGCTGCCGATCCCCAACCCGGATTACGAGCCGCCCGCCGGGCGGACGCGCTAAATGCCAAATTCCAAGCACCTGATCCGTCCGATCAGACCGATCGGACGGATCCTGGAATTCGTTTCGGATCAGGTGCCTGGAATTTAGGCTTTATCTTTCGACCGGGTGCTAAGTACCGAATTTCACAAGTACCGCGACTATGGTGAGGTTGCTTCGTCGCTGCGCTCCTCGCAATGACATGATTGCCGCGCTCGGCGAGCCTCGCTCGCAATGACATCGGGCGCCCAAGTATGTCATTGCGAGGAGCTTCAGCGACGAA
>Ga0194126_10013723_pt1 | contig 10101 bp, 5 predicted proteins | sample TA2KigC150mmetaG_FD_148641 | JGI IMG/M metagenome (GOLD analysis project Ga0194126, IMG submission 148641) | Freshwater microbial communities from Lake Tanganyika, Tanzania - TA2015035 Kigoma Deep Cast 150m | ecosystem: Environmental > Aquatic > Freshwater > Lake | place: Tanzania: Lake...
ATTCTTCCGGTCGGGCGCGAAAACCGATCTCCTCCTCCTCATATTTCATCCCCTCCCAAGCCAGACGAGGCGGCTCTTTTACAGCCGGCGCGGATATAGGCGCGGCGCTGGTCGCAAGTTCGCTCGAAGGTAATGTCGGACGCTCAATACGACGCTTGATTTCCGGTGGCAGCAGTCCGCGTTTGAGCAACTCCTGCCGCAAGGTCGAAGGCATCATCCGTTTGACTTCGACTGGAGTGAACGCGCCGCTGTCGATGGCGGCTTTACGCAACAACGCGGTCTGCAGCATCGTCTGGAGGTTGGCATCAAGCGCGTTGGCTTCAGCCAGAATGCGCAGGTGGTCTAAATAGCCTTGTTCATCGTCCTCTTTCTGCGCTAATTCGCAGCATTGCATTCGCGCTGAGAGAATTGTCGGGTCGATTTGCAGCGCCCGTTCAAATGCTGCCCGCGCCAATCTATCCTGTTTCAACTGCAAATGCAGGCAGCCTTTAATAATCCAGCCTGCAGCATAGTCGGGATTTTGATTCAATCCCTGCGTCAGCAGGACGGCGGCCGGTTTGATGCGGCCTAATTGCAGATAGCATTCCGCCAGCCGGGCAAAGACCAGCGGCTGAACAGGCAGCAATTTCTTTAATTTCACAGATTGTTGCGAGTAGTATTTAGGCTGATTCGGCATTTTATACCTCGTTTTTGGCGAGTCGCCTCAATTCATTTAGAAACCTAAGCGCTTCGAGCGGCGTCATTGTGTCGACGTCGGCTTTTTCTATTTGTTCGCGTAATTTATGTTCGACAGGGTCAAAGAAGGTCAGTTGAGCAAAGTGTTTTTGCGGCGTGCGGAGGATGCGTTTGCCATTGGAGCGGTGATGTTTGGATGCGTCTTCAGCAGTATTCGCTTCACCGGGCGATAGGTCGTTGGCTTCGAGGTTGGCAAGCACTTCTTTGGCACGTCTGATGACGGCGGACGGAATTCCCGCCATCTGCGCGACATAAATACCGAATGACCGGTCGCTGCCGCCGGGAATAATCTTCCTTAAAAATAAAACTTTATCGCCATATTCCCGCACAGCGACATTCAAATTTCTCACACTTTTCAAATATTTTTCCAAGTCAGTCATTTCGTGGAAATGTGTCGCAAACAAGGTGCGAGGTTTGAGATGCAGATTCTCGTGGATATATTCGACAATAGACCATGCTAACGACAAGCCGTCGAAGGTCGATGTCCCTCGTCCGATTTCGTCGAACAGCACCAGCGAGCGCGGCGTGGCATTATTTAATATAGCCGCCGTTTCTTGCATTTCCACTAAAAAAGTTGACTCGCCGCCGGCGAGATTGTCCAAGGCTCCAATGCGCGTAAATAATTTATCGGCCACGCCGATGTGCGCACATTTCGCCGGCACAAACGAACCCATTTGAGCCAAAATAACACATAAAGCCGCCTGGCGCAAGTAGGTTGACTTGCCCGCCATATTCGGACCGGTAACAATATATATCCGCGCTTCATCGCCACCCATCGCCAAGTCGTTCGGGACGAACTTTTCGCCCGGCGGCAACATCTTCTCGACGACCGGATGCCGACTCTCGAACAACTCCAGCCGGTCGTCGCCAGCGATGACCGGCCGGTGGTATTGTTCTTGCCCAGCCAATTCCGCCAACGCTGTCAAAAAGTCGAATTCCGCCAAGGCTTGCGCGTTTTCTTGCAAGACCGAAGCCCGCTCGATGACGCGCGCAACTAACGATTGAAAAATCTCATTCTCGCGCTGATTGACCAAATCTGCGGCGCTGATCAGTTTCTCTTCATATTCCTTCAATTCCGGCAATGTATAGCGCTCGGCATTGGTCAAGGTTTGGCGGCGGATATAATGAGGCGGGACTTTTTCGAGATGTGATTTTGTTATTTCGATATAATAACCAAACACCCGATTGTAAGCCACACGCAGGTTGGAGATGCTGGTCGCCGCCCGCTCACGCTTTTCTAAATCTTCCAGCCAAGTCTGCCCGCCAGTTTGCAGCCGGCGCAACTCATCGACCTTGGCATCGAAGCCGTCGCGAATTAGACCCCCTTCGTTAGTGGCAAGCGGCGGTTCATCGACTATAGCGCCTTGCAGTAAAGCGCGCAAATCAGGCAGCGGATTCATTCGCCCAACGCAAGCCTGCGCCAGCGGACTCTCCACACGCGCGAGCAAATCAATCAAATCCGGCAATAAAGCCAGCGTCTCACGCAGAGCGACCAGGTCGCGCGCCGAACTGCGCGCCGTCGCCAGCCTCGCCAAATATCGCTGAACATCCCCGGTCATCTTCAGCAGCGCCCGAATATTGTCACGCAGTAATGAATTGCGGTAGAACTCTTCGACTGCGTCGAGCCGCTCATTAATCAACTCCGCCTCGGCTAAAGGCTCTACCAGCCGCGCCGTCAACAACCTTCTTCCTGCAGTGGTCACCGTGCGGTCAATGACCGCAAGCAGAGTGGCTTTGGAATTGCCGGCCAGCGACTCTGTCAATTCTAAATTGCGCCGCGCTGACGGTTCGATGAACAGCCGGCCGACGAGCTCGGCTTTGGTCAGTTGTGTGATGTGCGCCGGTTCGCAGCGCAGGTTCTGCTTGATGTAGTAGATAAGCGCGCCGGCAGCGCTCACCGCCGGCACATTGCCTTCTATTCCGAAGCCCTTCAGTCCCACCGTCGCAAAATGGTCGGTTAATGTGCGCCGGGCAAATTCATATTCCCATATCCAATCCTCCAACTTGCTGACCACCTGTGGCTTGAAATTGCCGACGGACGTCGGGCCGACATCCGCCGTCGCTGCCGGCACGACTAATTCGATAGGCGCGACATTCCCCGCGATAATCCTGACCTCATCTCCGCTGAAATTCCCCGCCGACACGACGCCGCTGATGATGTCGGTCCAGGCGTAGCCGAAGCGGTCGTCGTGCCTAACTATAGCCGCGATGTTCGCCGACGCTTTCTCCTCATCCTCGACCAGCGCCGGATTTGTGCCAGCGGTTACGACCCTCACCACATCCCGCTTGACCAACCCTTTGGCTTTCTTAGGATCTTCGACTTGTTCGACTATGACCACCCTCCGTCCGGCTTCGACCATACGCGTTAGGTAGTTGTCGAGTTGGTGATACGGAAAGCCTGCCAGCGGCACATTCGCGCCCTTACCGTGCGCCCGCGAAGTCAGCCGCAAGCCCAAGATTTCGGAAGCGGCTTTGGCGTCTTCGTAGAACATCTCGTAAAAGTCGCCCATCCGATAGAACAGAATCGCATCCTCGAACTTGCGCTTGATTGCCGAATACTGCGCTAACATCGGCGTCCTGTCGCCGACCGGTAGGTTCATAAGGGATGGCTTATATGTTGTTTATGTCGTCTCGTTGTCATTCTGAACGAAGTGGAGAATCTCTTCTCTCTCCCCCCGCTCTCTCCCCCCGCTCGCGGGGGGATGTAAGGGGGGTGTTCGAAAATATGAAGTATGAAGGATGAATCCCGCTGCCGACTCGCCGCAGTCGGCAACAGGAGAACGGGCGTCCCTGCCCGTTCACAAATGTCGCACCCAAATGACGCGCCTTTCCCGCATAGAGTTTATCCTGTTAATACAGAACTGGAATCCAAATTCTATTTTTACAAAAATAAGATATAAACAAATTTACCATAAAAAAACATTAAGCCCGCCTAAAATGTTAGACGGGCTTGATTTTGTGTTTGAAAATTGCTAACTTTCAATCAGTTGGAATTGCACTCGCAATTTCGCTAAAGGCGGGGGGGAGATTCCAGCGCCCTCCCGCTAAACTCCCTCCCCCTTACGCATTAGTCCATCCATTCGAATCAATCCACCCCCGCAAAGTTCCCGCCGTGTAGAAGTCGATGGAAACGCCGAAACCGTTGCCGTTGGTATTATAGACAAATCCTGTCCCGGCCGCGGCGACCAGATTGGCTGCGTCATCGACCATAAACTCGTTCGAATTGAGACGGGTGTTGCCCATATGGTCGATAATCTGTCCGTCGCGGCTTAAGACCACATTTGCGGTCGAGTCGCCGCCGCCTATTTCGAGGTCGGTGGCATTGGGGTCTCCGCCTGCATCGATAGTTCCGGCTGCCGCTATAGGCCCCACAAACAGTGAGCCTTGGGCTGCAACATCGCCTCCGCAGGATACATTGCCCGCCAACATGCTGGTCTGGGCTACATTCAGACCTCCGATAACCCATGTTGTCCGACCATTCCGTCCGATTTCGACATCGACAGTTGTGTTTTGTGTCCCAAGTTCCAGGTTATGGCTGTTGTTAGCGTCGATAAGACCATTGTCGTTGCTCGGTCCGACGATCAACCTGCTGATAATCTCAACATTTTGTCCTACGCGACCAAGAACAATCGTCCCGGAAACCTCCTCCACACCTATGCATATTGCGCCGGGAGCGGGAGTAGGCACACCCTCGATTTGACCAGCAGTTTGACGCGAACCTAAAGTTAGAATACCTTCACAGATTATACCGGGCAGGCTTACTTTCAGTTTTCCACCTTGTATCTGCAACGCAACGGCGTCAGCCTGTTGACTTCCATTGAAAACCGTCAGTGTAGTAGGACCTTCGGTTCTGATGTTAGTTGAACCGTTGATGTCGGTTGAACCTGTGATTTCTGTGTCGCCGCTGAATTCAATTCGCCCGCTGACCTTTAAAGCGCGTGCGTCTTCGTTTGCGTTGGAATTTACTATCTCTAAGGTCTTATGCGCGGCGTTATTGCCGGTGCAAGACTCGAGATAAGTATTTCCCAATACATTCAAAGCCTGTTTGCCTGCCACATCCACATCGTTGGCAAGTTGAATTGCGATATTGCCCCGACCAGTTACAGCAAGAGCCCGAGCGTCTTCGTCGGTGCTGGGATTATAGATTTTCACTGTCGTAATAGGCGGATTTCCGGCCAATCCGGCGACCATTTCGACCTGGCCTTCAGTGAGAAGAGCGCGGTCGCTCACTAAATTCCCCGTGTTGATGAAGGTTCCGGCTTGACGCGCCGTCTGCGCCTGTGGATCCCTGACATCGTTGACCTTGATGACCGAACCTGACTCTGCAACCGAAATCAGGTCCTGGTCATTTTCTTGGGTGGGGATTGCATCCTGCTGTCCCCAAACTGGTGTGTTAGGCATTTAAGCCTCCTTGCTTAATATGAAATTTATTGCATTGTATAGCCAAAGGGCCCTCCATAAATGCCCAAATCAGATCTGCTTCCGTCTAGATCCTTTATCAAAGGATCACCTGAATCAATACAAGGGGATTGTGCACTTAATTGATATGATTCATTATTAAATTCTGGATTAACATTAATCAAACTATTATTTCCAATGTTAATAGGTGGTTCATTTGTTAGACTTTGATAATTCCAGAATAAATTATAATCTGCTAACAAGGATTATTATATAGTGAAAAATTCCATAATGCTGTTCGTCCCGAATTTATAACAATATTGTTTTTAAAATCGCCATATGCAGTATGATAATTTACATTTGAACTGCCACTATTATCAAATATATTGTTTAGCACATGGCAAAAAGAGTTTTCCCAGAACGCTAAATTATATCTAATAGAATTTCTTATTATACAATTGTATATATTTGGATTTGAGTTATTTGTAATACTAATACCATCATAATTTGCATTAGTAAATGTCAATCCGCGAATCACAGTATTTGTATCTTGACCTCCATCAACCCTTAAACCAAATGCTCCGACACTTGCATCAATGATGGTCACTTCGGGACCTTCTTCGCTTTCCAACCATATATTCTTTCTCATTAAACGCAGTTCCTCTCTATAAGTTCCCGCCCTGACCCTGACCGTATCCCCATCCCGGCTGGCGTTTATCGCGCCTTGAATAGTCAGGTAGTCATCCGGCACCCAAATCACCCTTGGGCGGTTGTTCCAGACCCGCAAAGTCACGCCAAGCCCAATTCCCAGATTGCCCGAACTGTCCCAAGCGCGAACTTCTATAATATAATTGCCATCGGCAAACGAATTTGTGACCCAGGTCACATTTCCGTCGAAAAATGCTGCATTCAAAATCTGCCTCTCCAACACCGCGCCGTTCACATATACCACTGCCGAGTCGAGCCGGACATTATCCATCACTTGAAAGCGCAGTTCGACCCGTCCTTGCACCGTATCCCCCGCCTGCGGCGAGAGCCAGTTGACGACCGGCGGTGTGTGGTCGGCTGGCGGCGGGTCGGGGTTGTTCTTGACCCGCACTAATAGTGACATCGACACTCCGACATTGCCGGCTTTATCCCAAGCGCGTGCCTGCCAGAGGTGGACGCCGTCGGAGTCGGCGCGGGTGTTCCAAAAGAATTCGACGCTGCCTCTCTGAGAAACGGCTGTCAACCCTCCGCGGTTGACAGCCGATGGTGCAAGCGTCCTCATCACCTCTCCATCCTTCACCAACTGCACCGAATCCACCCCCGACTCGTCGAAATACCCCACCACTATCCGCACCGTGTCGCGCAAGGCCGCGCCCGGAACGGGCGACTCAAACCAGACATCCGGCGGAATGCGGTCATCTGAAGACGGATTATTTTGAACGCGAATGGTTAGAGTCGGCGATGTTCCGACATTGCCGGCTTGGTCGTAAGCCCGGGCTTCGAGAGTATAGACGCCGTCGGAATCGGGAAGGGTGTTCCAGGTGAAGGTGTAGAGGGTGTCGTCGAGAGGAGCCGCAGGCCGGGATGCAATGCGCCACGGGTCTGGAGTGAAGCCGTTCTTGAAGATGCGGATGGAGTCGAGGCCCGACTCGTCGAAAGTGGATAAGACGATTTCGACGCTATCGGAGACAACTATTTGCGAACCTGTTCTGCCATCGACCGAAACCCATTCGACCGCCGGCGGACGAACATCCGGCATCGGCGTTAAAATGGTCTTCTCTTCGGTGCAGGTGGTCAGCGCTGCCAGCAGAAGCAGGTATTTTAGAAGTTGGATATAACAGGACGGAACAACATATTTAGGTTTCATTTCAATGCCTCGGGGATTAGGACTTATTGATGTGAGCGCTCGGCTAAGAGCCTCAGCAACTATCGGGCAAAGCCTTCAGGAGGCGGGCTGCAACACAGGGCAATCAGGTGGATTTTACATTTGCCGTCAGCTTCCTTCGCATATCGGCGGTATTTGGGGTGTCCATATAAAGCGATTTCCAAGCCGGCTTCGACGAAGCGTCGTTTAACGCGGTCGATTTTGCGCATACTGATGTGCAGAACATCGGCAAGGGTTTAATGGTGTAAGTTTTACTTGGAATTCGCCTTGTCTCAGGTGAGTAAAATTAGTGCGTTGACAACTTTTGTGATATATTCTTTCCTTTGGATATGTGTGTACACTGTTTCGCGCTCGTTTTGGGTCAGTTGAACCTTGAATTTCTTCATAATTATCTTGTGGTTTGATGTTATGAAGAATATAATACTTATTATGCGACACTACAAATATGCCATAAAACTAACGCCGCGTCAACAATGTCCTGTCGAATGTCATTCTGCCCCCTACGCAGGCAGGGGGAAGCATCTCGTCTGGAAGGGGAGGATGAGATTCTTCAATTCGTTCAGAATGATGACATCTTGCGCTTGACACAACACTAGTTCGTTAAAACCGGGGTCAAAGAGGTTAAATATAATGGTGGCTAATCGACGCTCAGGAAGTGCGTTTGGCTGGAGATTAAGAAGCCGTGCATAATTTACGAGCGAAAGGTCAACCTCCACATCAAACGTGCTGAAGAATTCCTCACGCTCGCTCAGCAAAGGCTGCAAGACATTTCACAGTGAGAAATAACTCGTCAACTTAGGCTTAATAGTCTGGACAATTGCTTCATAAGCCGGCAACTTAAAGATATAACAGAGGAGGCCGTAAAAAGCCATCCCTGAAATAACTTGCAAGAGCAGCAGTAATGCCTGATGAGCAATCGGAATTCGCCCGGCGAGATAAACGACTCCACCCATCGCGAGCGAAATGAAGAGACTCGGCGCCAGGTCGCGCATTTGTTCGAGGAAAGGGTAACGTAATAGTTTGCCAGAGTATGAACAACTTAAGTAATATGCGAAGCCGGCGACGGCAATCTGCCCATAAATCATCGCTGTGATTCCCCAGCGATAAGTAATTACAATGGCTATGAGCGCTAAGGTTTTGCTTATCGACTCAATTTTGAGATAGAGACCTGAGCGCCCTTGGGCTTGTAGAGCATTTAGATTGATTTGCTGAAGCGGATAAAGCGCGCCTACCGCGCAGAGCAATTGCAGATAAGGCGCCGCTGGCGCCCATTTAGCCGTGAGCAGCACATCGATCATCCGCCCGGCAATCGCCGCCGTTCCCGCCATCAAAGGAAAATTCACCAAAGCCGTGGCCGTCAAGGCTTGGCCCAGACTCTTCTTAAGACGCTCCAAATCTTCCTGCATCGTCGAGAAAATCGGATATATCACCCGCGTAATCGTATTCGACAGGATGTTCTGCACCGGCACCTGTTGAATAGTCTGCGCCCGCGAATAATAGCCTAAATCCGCCGCCGAAAAGAGCCTGCCAATAACTACAATATGCATATTATAGAACACTGTGTTTATCAGGCTGAATGCCAGCATATTCGAACTGAAGCCGAACATACCGCGCAGGGAAGCGGCGCTGAAGGCCAGCCTCGGCCGCCAAGCGCTGAACGCCCAAAGCAACACGGTTCGAATAAAATTGAGGGCTAAGGCTTGAACGACCAGACTATAGACGCCAAACCCCCGGTATGCCAGCGCAATCGCCAGGCTGCCGGAAATGAGCGTCGCTGTGACACCGGCTTTCATCTGCGATTTAAAGTCTAAATTCTTCGTCAAAACCGCAGTCTGAACTACCCCAAAGGCATTGATGACCAAATTAAGCGACATCCAGCAGGTTACCGAGACTAAAACCGGTGCGCGGTAAAATCCGGCGATCCAACCAGCCGACAAACTCAATAATCCGGCGCTCAAGAGGCCTAATGCGATATTGAGATAGAAGACCGAACTTTCGTCCAGCCGGTCGGCGTCGAGTTTGCGAATCAACGCCGCGCTGTAACCGGCGTCCAGCAGCCCCTGCCCCAGCGATATGAACAGCCAGAGCATTGCGATAAGGCCGAACTCAGCCGGCAGAAGCAGCCGCGCCAGAACAATTGAAACGAGGAATTGAGCGCCTTGCTGTCCGAGACGCTCAAAAAAACTCCATACCAGTCCTCGCAGCGCGCCGCTCCGCGCTATGTCGGGCTTACTAACCGTCGCTGTTCGTCCTCATTACATCCAGCGGACATTTGGAGGGCGAGAGTAGTCCTGCGCGCAATCGAACTTCTATGCCTTTAGACAACTCTTCACTATCTCTGCAAATCCCTTCACGGCTTCCGGCAGCAGTTCCGGCGTCTTCGTTCCGGCGGTTGCTATATGCGGCCGGCCACCACCTCCACCGCCGGCGAGTTTAGCGGCTTTGCCGACCAAATCCCCGGCTTTCAGTTTGCCTTCTGCAATGAGTGCATTCCCGACAACACAGCATAACTGCCCGGCGCTAGCTTCGTTGGGCGCTGCCAGCAGCGCTACGGCGCGGCTGTCCTTGCTGCGAATAGCATCGCCCACCATCTTCAGCCGCTCGATGTCCATTGCTGGAAATAGCCTCGCGGCGACTTTAAGGTTGTTGACTACCACGGCGGACGCGAGCAGTTCCCCGGCGGTCTGCATCGCCCATAGACCCAGCAGTTTTTCGACCTCCTTCTCCAAGGCTTTCTTTTCTGTGAGGGTTTTGGTCAGTTTATCCACCACATCGCTGCCACGTGAACCGATGAGGTCTTGGATTTGCTCCAATCTATAATGCTCTTTCTGCGTCCAGCCCAAAGCGGTTTCGCCGGTAACGGCTTCGATGCGCCGCACTCCCATCGAAGCGGCTTCCTCCGACACGATGAGGAATAATCCAATTCTCCCGGTCGATGATGTATGGCAGCCGCCGCACAACTCGCGCGAATAGGAATTATCGTCAGCGCCTACCTGAACAACGCGGACAATCTCGCCGTATTTTTCACCAAACAGGGCGACTATTCCGATGTCGATGGAATATTTGTAAGGCATTTCGTCCCATTTCACTGGATA
>Ga0194126_10013740_pt1 | contig 10088 bp, 6 predicted proteins | sample TA2KigC150mmetaG_FD_148641 | JGI IMG/M metagenome (GOLD analysis project Ga0194126, IMG submission 148641) | Freshwater microbial communities from Lake Tanganyika, Tanzania - TA2015035 Kigoma Deep Cast 150m | ecosystem: Environmental > Aquatic > Freshwater > Lake | place: Tanzania: Lake...
GGCGGGGAGGGTTGGGGGGCCGGGAATCCAGGGGCTTCGCCCCTGGCTAGCCACCAGTCGCCCCTGCGGGGCTGACGACCACACTGCCCCGACCCACCGGCTCTCTGTGGTCACACCCGGCGGCACCGAACTTGACATGCCCCAGCCGACACGCTAACCCGGATCATTCACGAAGCCTCGGTCGTTGGCTGACCGGGGCGGTGTGTGAGCCCTGATCGGGCGGTGGTGGCGTCCGGGCCGGCGCGAACGATCCCACGGCGCGGCTGAGAGCCGTGTGTTCAGGCTTGCCGGAGCCCGTCGGCGGACGGGCAGGCGTGCGCCGCCCTGCGCGACGCTTGTTCGCGATGTAGACGGTCGGTGCGGCGGTGGCTCAGGCCAGGCGTTCGCGTATCTGGAACCAGAGCCTGGGCCACGGGTACGCTGCCGGACAGCGGATCAGGACGCGCCGCACGCTCGCGGTCACGAAGCCCGCGACCTTGATCAGCCGCTCGCGTAAGGTGAAGACCTGTGCCTGCGCCAATTCGGTGCCCGCGAGACACTCGCGCAACGCGACCCACAGGATGTAGGCCGCCGTATACAGGATCACGCGGAAGGCGTTCGCCAGGAACCGGTGGCAACTGGTGCGATCAACCTTGATCGCGAGCTTCAGTTCCTTGATCCGGTTCTCCATCTCGCCGCGCTGGGCGTAGAACTTGTACACCTCCTCGGGCGCGCCTTCCCGAAGGTTGTACACGACGAACCGCCGGTTCTCGCCTTCGGGTGTGATCTCGGCCTTGCCCACGACCCGGCGCGTTCGCCGCCAGGAGCCGGCCTGGTAGTGAAACCCGCTGAAGAGCTGCACCGACGGGTTGTCCGACAGCTCATGCAGATCGTGGGCCGCTTCCATCAGCCACGCGATCTCGACCTCCAGGCGCGGATTGCGGGCCACTCCGATCACGTATTCGACGCCCTCGTCCTCGCACAGCCGAGCGAGGTCTTCCCCCTGGAAGCCGCTGTCGGCGCGCACGATCAGCCGGGTGTTCGGCCACGCCTTCCGCAGCTTGCGGAGCACCCCCAGCAGCAAGGTCGCCGCCTGGAACCGATCCCCATGCACCGCCGGTCGCAGCCAACTGAACAGCGGCCAGTACGCACCGCCGTCGGCCTGCGCGGTCACGATCAGCGGCAGGTAGCAGTACTCGTTGTAGTACCCGTTGAACAGCCGCAGCTGCTGATGCCCGTGCACCTCGTCGTCGGTGCTGTCCAGGTCGATCACGATCTCGCGCGGCGGCCGCTTCTGCCGGCTGATGAACAGCCGCACCAGCGCCTCCCGCAGCGCCCGCAACTCCTTCCAGTCCACTCCGTTCTCGAACCGCGAGAGCGTCGGCTGACTCGCCAGGTCCCACTCCTCCGGCCGCCGACCGCAACACAGCTTCAGCACCGGATCGCTCCGCAGCCGATCCGCGTCATTGCAGTCCTCATACCCCGCCGCGATCTGCAGCACCCGCTGCAGCACCAGCGTCTGCAGATCATGGCGCACCTTCCCCGGCTCGCGTCCATCGTGCAGGCACGCCGCCAACCGCCGCGTCAACCCCAACCGCCGATCCGCCTCCTGCAGCAGCAGCCAGCCGCTGTCCGAACTCGCCTCCGGCGCCGTGAACTCCACCACCACCGGCTTGCCGATCAACGCAGGAAACACCAGCTGCTCTGCGGAACGCTCTGTCATCGCCGGAGAGGCCTCCTGGAAACGCGCTCTGCTTACCACAGGCCCATTTCCTCGTCTCTCCGGCTTTCCTTCCTCTCATCCTCGTGAATGATCCGGGCTAGTGCTCTGTCAAGCGTCATTCGTTGGGTTCCCGGGAGGACAGGCATTCCTGCCTGTCTGCACAGACCTCGGGTTCCGGACGAGGACAGGCAGGAATGCCTGTCCTCCCGGACGCGAGAACGACCCAAGGCTTCACGGTTGACAGGGCACTAAGCGGCCCTTCGGGCCGACGCGCTACGCGCGGACGGCAACGGCGACGGCGCGGGTCAGGCGACCCGCAGGCACGGACGACAACGGCGCACGGCGACGGCGCGGTGGAGGCCTCACCCCCGGCCCCTTGCCCGCACGGCGCGGGTCAGCGGTACTCGACGGCCAGCTTGACGCAGCGCTCCGGATGCTCGTCGACCAGGCGGTACGCCTCGGCGGCTTCGGAGATCGGCACCCGGGGCTGCAGCAGATCGTCTGCAGCCAGCTGCCCTCGCGCGAAGAGGTCGATCACGGTCCGCTCGACGCGGTCGGGATCCCAGCGGGGATGGTCGCGGTAGGGCACGCTCTCCAGGCGCGCGCCCGAGACGAGGGTCTGGCGGTTGAAGTGCCACTCCTCGCCGAGCTCAAGCGCCGCCGCGCCGCCGTGGTACCAGGCGACCGTCACGATCGCGCCGCCGTAGCAGGCGCCGCGGATCGCGTGGTGCAGGGCCGCGTGACTGCCGCTGGTCTCCAGCGCGGCGTCGACGCCCGCCATGCCGGTCGCCTCGCGGATGCGGAGGCCGACGTCCGGATCGGCCCGCGGATCGAGCACGAGGTCGGCGCCCCGCCTCCGCGCCAACTCGGCCCGCAGAGGAAGGGGCTCCACGGCGATGACCTGCGCCGCCCCGGCGAGGCGGGCGAGGCCCACCGCCATCAGCCCGATGGCGCCCATCCCGAAGATCGCCACCGTGTCGCCGAGCTGCAGCCGCCCCTCGCGCACCCCGAGCAAGGCCACGAGCGCGGGATCGAGGCAGACCAGCATCTCTGCGGTCAGCCCCTCGGGCGCGAGACGGACCGCCCGCGCGCTCACCGTGTGGGTCTCGCGGATCGGGAGGTAACCGTACACGCGAGTCCCGACCGGCAGGTCCGCAACCTCCGGGCCCACCTCCGTCACCACGCCCACGGTCATGTTGCCCAGAGGCATCGGGGCATCGGGGGTGATCCGCGCCTCGCCCTCCCGCGGCATGAAGAGCCCGTGCTCACCGTCAAAGGTCTTGTGGGTGAAGGGCGATTCGCCCCGGTAGAAGAGCAGGTCGGTCCCGTGCTTCTCCGCTGAGAGGACGCTGCGGATCAGTACCTCCCCCGGACCGGGCGGTCGGTCGTCGTACTCACGAAGCTCGGGCTGACGCATCCCGGTGGCGAGCAGGGCGAGGGGCATGGGGGACTCCTGCGCGGAAGAGGATCATTCGCCGTCAAGCGGCCATCCGTTCTCGCGGTACATCTCCTTGAGCAGCGCGATGGCGTCCGCGATCATCGCCAGCGCTTCCTCACCGTCTCTCCCTGGGACCCGCACTCCGGGGGCGTCTCACAGAACACACAGTGGCCCCCCACGTGCAAGTCCGGCTCGATCCGGACGCTGTGCTGCTCCCCGTCCACCAAGATGACCTTGTGCAGCACGTCGCCGACGGCCTGAACCAGGCGCGTCCCGCGCCCTCCCTACCCCCCGCAGCGCTTCGGCAGCAGCCAGCGGTCGCGCTTGATGAAGCGGCCGTTCTCGAAGGTCTGCTCGCAGGCGCCCTTGGCTTCGAGATGGTCGAAGCAGCTTCTCATGCAGCCGCGGGAGCCCTCGATGCCGTAGCTGCCCGCCCCCGCGCCGCCGCCCCAGTGGGCGATCTGCCAGTGGCCGTCGACAAGGTGACCGGAGGGGTCCTCCTCGGTGCGGCGCCAGGAGCCGAGGGAGAAGGGCCAGCAGAGCTTGTACGCCCGGTCCTCAGTCATGTCCTGGAGGGTCACGTCGAACTCCCAGCCGGGCATCGACTGGTGCAGGAAGGGCGAGACCTGGGGGTCGCCGCCGTGGAACCCGAGCGTGCAGCGGCCCATCTGCACGTCGCCCCACTCGTAGACCTTGTCCTCGATCCGGACCCGCACGGTCTTCCCCTCGCGCTGATGAGGGATCGCGTTGGCCTGACAGCCCTGCACGCAACTCATGCAGCGGTCGCACAGGGAGCCCGGCTCGACGAGAGGATCGGGCTCCAACTCCAGGTCGGTCAGGATCGCTGCCAGCCGAACGCGGGGGCCGAACTTGCGCGTGAGGAAGACCTTGGCCCAGCCGGGCTCGCCAAGACCGGCGGCTGTGGCGATGAGCCGGATGGCGAAGTGGACGTTCGGGGCGACGGCGCCCGGGCGGATCGGCGGGTCGGGCGGCTGGGTCTCCGGTACACCCGGGTAATACGGCACGGCCTCCCAGCCCGCATCCTCGATGAAGCAGGCGGTCTCATAGACGCCCACGGGGATGAAGAAGCTGTTCAGCAGGCCGTGGTAGCCGAAGTAGGTGTAGGTCGGCCAGTAGGTGCCCTCCTCGATGCCGCGCCAGTTGCCCCGCAGGATGCGGCGGGCGACGGCGATCACCGAACGGCACTCGGGGAAGAGGCTCGCCGGGTGCATGCGCTCGGGCGCGCCGGCGAAGCGCTCGATGTTCGCCACGCCGACGAGATCGAGGCCGTGGCGAAGGGCGGTGTCGATGATCTGCTGCTTGGTGATGGTCTGGGGCATATGTAAGCTCCGAGATGGGGGTCGGCGATCTCGCTCCTCGCGCGGCATCGTCGCCCTGTGTCGGACCGTCTGACGGGTGTCCCTGGCCGCCACCCTTGGGCAGAGCACGCTCTGCCCCTATCGATGCCACACCGGACGCTTGCGGAACGGGGTGACGAACGCGTTCCGCAGGCGACCGGTTTCGTCCAGATGCGCGACGCACGTGCGGACGCACAACGCTCCCAGCCGGTCCGGGCGTCCGGCCGGATGGTGGGGGTTGGGCTGCGCGCCGTTCCGGCACTGGCGGCACTGGGCGTAGTCGATCCCGGCGACCGCCATCGTCTTGCCGGAGAGCGTGATCGACACGTCGCCTGCGGCGTCCCACGCGCCCAGGGGGCAGCTCTCCATGCACGCCCTACACCGGTCGCAAACCGGCTCGGCGAGCATCGGCGTCGGCTCGAGAGGCGCGTCGGTGAGGATGAGCTGAAACCGCTGGCGGGGGCCGAACTGGGGGGTGAGGACCTCTCCGCAATAGCCGATCTCGGCCAGCCCCGCGCGCACCGCGGCGGCGCGCACGTCGATCATCACGTTCGGCGCCGGAAGGTCGGGACGGACCGCGATTCCGGAGGGGGGGATTTCCGGGGACAGGTCCTGGATCGGGCAGGCCTCGAAGCGCTGATCCTCCAACCACGTGGCGAGGGTGATCGTGGTGATCGCGAGCATCCGATCCGCCAGCCACGCGAGGCCGTACTGCCCGTAGAGGTCGAACTGGGTCCCCTCCTCGATCCCGCGCAGCGTGCCGCGGGTGATACGCTTGCCGACGACAACCACGCTGCGGCACTCGGGGAAGATCGAGGTGGGATGGTGGTCGCCAGGCACGTCGTCGAAGCGCTCGATCGGCGCGATGCCGAGCAGATCGGCGCGTTTGTCGCGCGCGAAGTCGAGGAAGTCGGAGGTGAGGGTGGGCATGGCGGGTCCTTTCGAACGTGATGCGGCGTCTACGACGGGAACGGCGTCGGAGCGGCGCTCCGACCCACGGTGGCAGACGGCGTCGGAGCGGCGCTCCGACCTACGGCGGCAGACGGCGTCGGAGCAGCGCTCCGACCTACGGCGGCAGATGGCGACAGGCGAGGTCGCCTGTCCCCCGGTTCCATCAGTAGTAGGTGAAGTTGTAGAGGCGCTCCTGCACGGCGGGTTGCGGGCTGGGCGGACTCGGATTGCGGTAGACGACGATCTGCTCGGCGTTGTAGAGGATGACCTCGTCCTGACCATCGCCGTCGATGTCCGCCACGCGCGCCATGGGCGACTCCGCCCCCGGGCCCCCGAACGGCGGCGGGTCGACGAAGCGGGCGACTGCGCGGCCCCGTCCATCCACGATGGCGCCGTCGGCGGGCATCACGATCCGCGCCAGCCCACCCCAGCTGACCAGCCGCGCGAACCGCTGATAGGCCGAGTAGTACGTGCCGATCCGGCGCAGCTGCGCGTCGAAGAGCGCGAGCTGCGCCCGGCCCGGGCGCGCCCAACCATCATCGACGATCAGCTCGCGGCCGGCCGGATCGCGGCGGAGGTCGCCCACGTTGATCGTCTGGAAGTGGAAGTCAGCGAGGGGCGGCTGCGGTCGATGGAGGATCTCGCCGGCCAGAGAGGCGATCACCATGTCGCTCCCGCCTCCGCAGCCCAGCACCGCGCGCACCGGCCCGCCGGGCTCCAGCTGCACCAGGCGCGTGGTGTCCGCGTGATCGGGGAGCGGGAGCTCCCAGAGCACCCGTCCATCGTGGTCGATCAGCGCGTACCCGCAGAGCACCTCGTCCCGGCCGTCGCCATCGATGTCCCGCGCGGTCGGGCAGTGGCCCGTGTTGCCCGCCCACTCCCAGAGCACGCTGAGCCGGTCATCGCACGCCCAGAGATGGTCGTAGCGGCTCTTGAGCACCACGTCCGCCGGGCGCTCGCCGCCTCGCAGGTTCGCGATGGTCAGGCAGTCGGCCACGTCGAGGCCCGCCGGCAGGGGGAAGCGCGCCTTCTCGCGGCCCGTCTCGCCGTCGAGCAGGAGTAGCGAGCCGCGGACGCTGCAGAGCACCTCGGCGCGCCCGTCGCCGTCCAGGTCGTAGACGGTTGCGGGCACGTCGTAGGCGATGTCGGCCGCCCCGCCCTCGCCCCAGCGCCACAGTTCGCGACCGTCGCTCCCGTAGGCGGTGAGGGCGGTGACGGCCTGGTTGTCGTTGCGGGCGACGACGAAGTCCGGGCGTCCGTCGCCCGTGAGGTCGCCGAGGGCGAGCCAGCATCCGCCGCGCTCCCCCGTGGGGATGCGCAAGATCGGCTCGAGCAGCGGGCAGCGCGGGGGTACGAGCGGACGCGAGGAACACTCCAGGGCCAACCAGCGGACGCCGCGCGCCTCGCGCCACCCGCAGTGGGACCCGAAGGGGTAGCGCGCGGAGCTCGAGCCGAACGGGTCCGGGTCCCAGTATCGCTCGCCGCGCCGCCCCGGGATGACCGGGTCGTCGATGGCGCTGACGGTCCAGCGCGCCGGGGGCTCCCCATCGGCCCGCCAAACGCGCGCCCTCAGTCGCAGCAGCGGCGGCACGGTCGCGGTGTTGAGGAACCACGCCGGACCGTGTTCATCCCGATCGGATACCACCGCCTCGACCTCCAGGCAGTACTCGCCCGGCCCCGTCCACCAGTGCGAGGGGCCTTCGGCGATCACCGTCTCGCCCTCGTCGATGCGCTTGGCGAGCAGGACCCCGTCGGGAACGGCGCGCGCCACGTAACAGTTGTCCGCGTCCGTCGCAAGAAAGACGACCTCCGCCGAAGACGAGGGCGAGTCCAGCTCGGCCCGCGCCCGGCAGTGAGGGAAGAGACCGACGTCGGGGCGCGACAGCACCACGGACGCTCGACGTTCCCGCTCCATCGCGGCAGCGCGCTCCTCGCTGGGGATCGGGTCGGCGGCGAGCCGGGGTCCCGGGAACACGGCGACCAGCAGCAGGCCGGACAGGGGAGACATGGGCGGTCTCGCTGCAGGCGAGATTGGATAGCCCGGGTCATTCATGAGCCATCGGGGCTCTGCCCCAAGCCCCGCTGGGGCCGTGGGCCCCAGACCCCGAGCCCGCGCCGCGACGGCAGACGGCGTCGGAGCAGCGCTCCGACCTACGAACGGCGAACGGCGTCGGAGCAGAGCTCCGACCTACGAACGGCAAGGCGTCGGAGCAGCGCTCCGACCTACGGCGGCAGACGGCGTCGGAGCGGCGCGGCTAGCGGCGAGGGCGCTGGTGAGCTGCCCCACAGGAACCGCGTGGGACCTCAGTCATGAGCCGAGCCCAAGGCCTGGGCCAGGAGAGTCTCGGCTTGGTTCCGAGTGCCGGCGCCCACGACGAAGGCGCAGACACGCCCCTTGGCGCGCGTTCCGTTCCAGCGGCCGGCTTCGGGCGCAGTGCGACGGCTGCCGGGCGTCCCGGACTCGGCATCGCCCCCCAGGCGCGCCGCCATGAAGGCCCGCCACCCCGCGAGGGCGGCCTCGCCATCAGGGTAACGCACGATCAGCGCGCCGTAGACCGTGTCTCCGACCTGGTACTCGGCGGCGACGCCCTCGGAATCAGCGCTGAGGCCGAGGCTGTCGGAATCGATGGGCGCCTCGGCGTGGAAGTAGACCACGCTGTGCGCCAGCTGGTTGCCGCCTGGGAGCCAGCCGACCATCTCCGGCGGCGCGCCGCCCCCGGACAGCAGCGCCGCGATGTCACGGCCCAGCTTGGGCAGGCGGACCTTATCGGCGAGCGGGTCCGGCGGGTCGCCGGCCAGGATCACGGCGTGGCGCCCTTTCCACAGCCGCAAGCCTCGCCCGAAGCTGGCGGCCTGCGCGAGGCCCGCCAGGGGCTGCTCACCGCGATTGCGCGAGAAGAGGCCCCAGGCTCCCGCCGGGCTGCGCATCTGCACGAGGGCGGCGCGAATGGTCTGCCCCTTGGGGTGTGTGAAGTCCGCCGCGGCGAGGGCGACGAGGTCGTAGTCGGTCACGGCCTCGGTAGCCAACACGCCTGGCAGCTCGACCGGGGGCGGGGCCGCCGCCTCGGCGCCTTCGTCGGCCGGCGGCGGGGCTAACGCCTCGGCCGAGAGGGCCGCCACCTCGCCCGTGAGGGTCAGCCCGGACCGAGCGGCGGCCTGGGTGAGGACCTCCGCCAAGCGCGCCGAGGAGGGGTCGGGCGTCGGCGACTCGTCCGGCGCGGGCGCCCCCTCGTCGGGAGGCTGGGCGTCGTCCGTGACGGGCGAAGAGGGCTGGACCGTCTCGGGAGGACGGTCCTTGCGCACCTTCCACAGCTCAATGACTTTGGCCGAGCGGGCCGGCGATGCCAGCCACGCCACCCACAGCACGGCCACGATGAACGCGCCGGCTGACCTGTGCATGGAACCTACCCTCCTCGCCCGATGCTCTTCAGGAAGTCGCGGGCCTGCTCGAGCGTCGTGGCGTCGTCCGCGAGGTAGCGGGCCGCCATCATACGCTCGTAGTAGGCGACCAACTCGTCGACCCGATAGCCGTCCATCGCGATGGCGGTGCGGATGACCTCGGGCATCCACGCCGTCACCATGTAGCCGTGGTAGCTCCGGGGTCCGCCGCCCCGGGTGGCATACCGCAACTCGTTCGGGTCGTGGGCATCGGCGAACCACATCCAGTCCTGCCCCAGGGCGTACAGCAGGCCGTCGACGCCGTGCCGAAAGACACCCGCCCACCACTCCGCGTCGGCCTCCGCGTGCCTCTCGCGCGCCAGGAACCAGAACTGGCCGGCGACGCCGACGCTGGTGGTGTGGGTGTTGATGACCCAGCGGTTCTCCTCCCACAGCGGCAAGTCCATATAGTCGAACCAGTAGCCGCCGTCGGGGGTGAGCTTCGTCCATGACCCCGGCGCCTCGGGGCTGAAGACGTTCTTCGCGCGCTGCAGGGCCAGGTAGACCTGGCCCTTCTCGTCAGCGGTAAGATGGGGCGAGGTCATCAGGCGCCGAAACTCGCCCAGGCGGTACTCCCAATACTGGCAGAACACGTGGGTGAAGTAGTCGTCCGGGTTCGGCAGGCGAGCGGCCAAGTCGCGCCACATGCTCATGTCGGGGGGCGCCCCGCGGTCGTTGGCGCGCTCGACGAAGAAGTGGAGCATCCGGATGGCGTTGTCCCGCAGCAGCGCCCGCTCGGCCAGGGGATCGACACGGATGCCCTTCATCTGGAGGGTCATCGCGCCCCACATGTGCCCGTCCCGATGGCCGTAGCATCCGCCGGGCGCGCCGGGGATCCAACTCGCGAATTCGCGCGGGTGATAGCGGGCCATCCGCAGGGCGCGCTCGCCCGGGCCGATGCCCATCCACGGGGTCCAGTAGCCGTCGGTGGCGGAGGGCGGCAGTGGAGGGGTCTCCTCGGTGAGGTCGGCCTCCCAGACCTGGAACTCGCGGAGGGCCTCGCGGAGCGTCCCGGCATAGGGCATGAAGTACATGGGCAGATCGAAGCTGTGCTCGTAGCCGCCCGGTCCGGCCGCGATGTCGCGGAACTCCCACGACAACCGGAAGCCGCCGTGGTCCTGCTTCTGAGGGCGGGAGTCGATGTCGGGCCGGTAGATGACCACGTAGTCCTCGATGTGCCAGCGTCGGATCTCCGCCGGCG
>Ga0194126_10013743_pt1 | contig 10087 bp, 9 predicted proteins | sample TA2KigC150mmetaG_FD_148641 | JGI IMG/M metagenome (GOLD analysis project Ga0194126, IMG submission 148641) | Freshwater microbial communities from Lake Tanganyika, Tanzania - TA2015035 Kigoma Deep Cast 150m | ecosystem: Environmental > Aquatic > Freshwater > Lake | place: Tanzania: Lake...
TGTCTTAAAGGCAAAGACATTTGAGGAATTTATATCAGATTTCAGAAACATCGATTCCACATTGCATAGATTTCAAACTTCAATTCAGGCCCTGCTCGACATTGGCAGCTATATGATTGCCTCTCTTGGTTTACGGACTCCCAGCACCAATGCAGAGATCATCGAAATACTGAGCGAAGGTGACTATCTCCCAAAGGAAAAACGAGAGACCTATATCAAAATAAGCCAATTCAGAAACAGAATTGTACACCTTTATAACCATATTGACACTGAAACACTATACGATATTCTGGTCAATGAAACAGAAGACATCATCCGTTTTTACACAGACCTCATGAAAGTGATTGAAAAATACAAAAATTGATGGTCTCATAAAAAGTCTTAAAATACGCTTTTCTGTCATTCCGGCAAAAGCCGGAATCCAGTTTTTTTCAGATAGTTATAAATTCTCTGGACTCCGGTTTTCACCGGAGTGACGACTATTTCCGAATCCATCAAAATTAGAAAAGGCATAATCCATCTTCAAATCTGCATGTCACCGGTTCGTTATTAAGGACCTATAAATGGCTTCCGTTTTTGGAGAGAGGGAAACTCCAAGGCCTGCTGAAATGGTTTTCTTACATCGTTTGTAAACATAAAGCGCTTTCGCCACTTGGCCAAGCTTCTGGAAGCAGATCATGAGATGTTGATAAAACTCCTCGATGAGATCATCCGCTTCAAGTCCTTGTTCATAACAATCCACTGCCTTCTCCCATTCTCCTGAGGCTTCCCAATGATGGCCTAATCTCTCCACACAGCGCAGGAATTTATTACGGAAACGTTCACGAAGTGAATCGGCCCATGGCTCCAAGGTCTCCTTTGGAAGAAAAGATCCCCGGTAAAAGTGGATCGCCTTTTCAGTGAGGGAAATAACCTCTTTCAAAGAAGTCTCGTTTTGTTCCTTTTTCCAGGCGGCGTTCACTTCTCTGACCAACTGCTCAAATGCCCAGGTGTCCACCCACCAATATCTCTGATCCAGTGTCAAGCTTCCCTCCTTACGGATGATTGCATCAGGAATGCCTATTAATTGTCGTAATCGGTGGAGGGTGGCTTCCAAAGACCGGTGTGCCATATCACCGTCCGATTCTGGCCAGAGTGCATCGACCATCTGATCTTCTCGAACCTCTTTACCCCCAAAAGCAACCAATGCCTTGAGCATGGCTAATGGTTTCTGTTGAACCTTTCTTGTGAATTGGATGGGCTTCCCATCTTTGAGCAACTCAAATCGTCCAAGAGTGAATATCTTCAATGGCCAGGGCCAGTGTTCCAATTGGAAAGCTGGCTTTGGGGGAACGACGTTGAGTCTCCTGATGAGTTCCCGCACATACTCTTCCTCGATTCCAGCCTCAAGCGCTCTTTCACATAATTCTGCCACACCATAAGGCTGGTCAATATAAGTATAAAAAAAACCGCCCTCTTGCCCGATCGATAAGGCTCTTTTTAACGATACCAGACCAGAGGTTTGTTCTCCTCGATCAAAGGCAAACAACGCTTCTGTTAATAAGAAAAAAAATTGGTAGAGCTTGCTGCCTATTGGATTGGCCATATTGGAGGCAATGGAAAGATGGAGTGTGGCCTCGTGATCTTTATTCAACTGGTGCATCACATGGGACTTTACCAAGTGGGAAAGAAATAGGGGCATCACAACGCCTATCCGCCTGGCACATTTCAAGGCCATTTCCACGTGGATGATTGCTTCTTCGGGACTTCCACGAACCAAAGCGTCCCGAGTCTTGAGTAAATAATAAGAGTGGAGTTGCCACACATTGAAGCTTTTTAAGGAAAGTTGCAGCTTTTCCAACATGTCCCTAACTGTCTCAAGATCATGAACGTTCAGAGCGCTGGCTGCACCATGGATGAGATAAAAATTTATTGCGCGGAAAATGCCAACATTTTCAGATAGCTTAAGGCCATCGGATACGGCTTTTACACATTCTGCATGAAGTCCTGCATAGCGGTAATAAATTGTTTCGTGGCCTTTCAACGTCACGTCTATGGCCGGGGAGACGTTCCGACCTCGCGCCAGTTGCCTGAACCAGTTAACCGCCATGATCGCTTTTTGTAAATTCCCCATCTGGATCCAATAGTAGGCCAACCGCATATAACCCGTTATTTTCTCAGATAGGTCTGAACAAGTCTCGGATAAAGTCAGAACCTTCTCCGCCCAGACCTCGATCTCCGGATGCTGGGGTTGACTCCACTCTAAGGCAAGTAGCATCGTTGATGCTACACGAAGTTCTGCCTCTTCGGAGGGAAACGACTCGAATCTCCGAGTCAATTCTTCAAGCACAGCGATCCACTTGTTGAGAGGAGTAAAATCGTTAAAATCACTGGTGATGGAATTAACAACCCCTGCCCAGGTCAAAAATATTCCAGCGACCTCTTCTTTATCCTTAAATTTCTCGAAAGCTCTCTCAAAATAGGGACGACTCAGGGCAGGAAAAAAAGGATGAAGGCATAAGCCCATCCAATAAAGCAGCCAGGGATGATCTTCAAGGATGTCCTTCGGTAGACTTTCCAGCCATTCTCTGAGAAAACGATGCCTTCCCTGTTCGAGCATGAGGGGTCCGTGCTTCCTGATCAACACAACCAACTCCTCCCAGTGGCCGGCATCGCGCAAGAGAGGGATCGCTTCTTCTACCTGACCAGATTGTTCAAGAAGAATCGCAGCTCGATGAAGCAGGATGGACTGGTCTTCTTGGGAAAACGTCCCTTTCGCTCGCGAAAGTAAGAAATCTCTAAACAGGGGATGATACTGATAGATGGACTCTTCATCAAAACGTTTCTCAGTAAAGTAATGAGATCGGCTTAATCTGTCAAGAATACGGCGTGCATTCGGAAGACTTGTCAGGTCTTCTGCCATTTTCACTGTCATCCTGGGCAAAAAAGCTGTCTTAAGGAAAAATTCCTGGGTCTCTGCATCGGTCTTATTAAATAGTTCATTTCCAAAATAATCAACGATTTCATCAGGGGTAAATCTTCCGAGAGCTTTAGGTTCAATCACTTTTCTCTCCACGCTCTCTAACATCATCACCAGTCCGGCTGCCCATCCATCAGCTGCTTTGTGAATAAGAGAGGCCGATTCTTTTGTTTGTTTTTTTTGGGCCCTCAGGCGGATGATTCCCGCTGATTCCTCTGGTGTCAAACGGAGGTCTTCCCACCGGAGCATTTCCATCTGATGATTGACACGCAACCTTATTAGGCTCGGAGGAGGATTTTCTCTACTGACCAAAATGACATTAATTCCCTCAGGAATTCTGGAAAATCCATTGAGGATAATTTCATGAAGGGGTGAATCTGATGGGACCTCTTGATAGTTATCGAATACAAGAACTGAGGGGATTTTCAGACGATCGAATAGGTTTTCAAAATATCGAAGTGTAAATGTGGAGATGCCCTGAAGATATTCCGGAGTAAGGAGAGGGAGGGGTTTTCTAAATCGAGGAGAAGCCCTCTTGGCGGCCTGACCTAAATAGTAAAAGAAGGTCGCAGGATCTGAATCGCCTTCGTCTATCTGATACCAAAGGCTGGGGGTTTTGCTCGCCTGGAGGTAACTGGCAACGAGAGTGGTTTTACCACAGCCAGGAGGTCCAGAGATCCAGATCACTGGCTGTTTTCGCATTCGGTCTAAGAGACCAAACAGCCGTTTCCTGAGAAAGACTCCCATGAGGACAGGAGGGGATACCTTGCTCATCGGTCAGGATTAACCTCCTTAAGCCCTTCTTTTTTGGTGCGGTGTCAGCTTATGAAAGGTTGCCCAATGGGTCTACGTGAATGAAATTCTTTCTATCCTTTAATTCTCCGGAGTTCCATGACCACGGGGTTGATTGGATCGGGGCAGGCGATGGTGGTTTTGTCCCGGTCCTCTTCCCATGGGAATTCCCCTCCGTGCCGCAGCACCCGCCATGAGGGAAAAATGGCATTAAATGCAGAGGGACAGATGGCCCGAGAATCTCCGGATACGCCCAGGATAAAGTCTTTGCTCAGGTCAAATTCCTGACCTGCCTGATGTCCGGCCGCACAGCTTCCCTTCACTGAGATAATTTTTAAGATCACCTTTTCCGGATTTGCCATGAATGAGCCCCCCTTTCAATTCATTGTTTATTAAAACTCCACTGGATTATCAATAGAAATCGAGTTGCTGTCAATAGGTTATTCATGGCGTATGGATCGTCCCTCTTTACACAGGCTTTTTTATCCAATAAGATAGAATCCTATGGCCGTACGGAAAATATGGACGCGTGATTTTATTCTCAGCTTCTTTGCCCAGATCGCCTTCTCCTCCGTCTTCTTCATACTCATCCCCACCATTCCCATCTACCTTTCCAGATTGGGGGCCACGGAGGCGGGAATCGGCATCCTGGTCGGAGGGCTCAGTGTCTCCTCGCTCATTCTCAGGCCTTTTATCGGAAGGGCCCTTCTCAAAGGTCGTGAGAGGGAATTTATGATCGCCGGAACCGTTCTCTACGCCATCTCCTCAGCGGCCTACCTGATTGCAAAACCCTTCTGGCCTTTCTTGATCGTCCGGATCCTACAGGGAGTTGGATTGGCGCTCTTTGCAACAGCCTCTTTCACACTGGTTGCGCGGATCAGTCCATCGGCCCACCGGGGACAGAGTATCACCTATTTCTATCTTTCCATCAACCTCGCTTTTGCCCTGGCTCCCGCTTTTGGAATGGCCCTCATCAACCATTTCAACTTCCCCGTTCTTTTTATTGTTTGCGCAGGGCTATCTCTTGGCTCCCTCTTCATCACTCTTAAATTAAGGAGTGAGAAGATCGACTCATCGGATAGCCGGTCCGTAAAAGATCAACCCCTCCTGAGCCGGGCAGCCCTTCCGCCAGCGATCATGGCTTTTATGGGAAGCTCGATCTGGGGTGCGGTCACCGCTTTCTTTCCCCTCTATGCGCTCCATCACGGGGTCTCCAACCCCGGCCTCTTCTTCGGCGCCTTAGCCATAACCCTTATCCTTGCGCGTGGCCTGGGCGGAAAGATACTCGATCTCTATGAAAGGGAGAAAGTCCTTCTCCCCTGTCTGGCCGCACAGATTATTGCCATGGCCCTTCTCGCCTTTTCCAAAAATCTCCCCATGTTCATCCTCGTTGCCGTGATCTGGGGACTTGGCAATGCCTTCTACTATCCCACTCTGGTGGCTTACGCCATTGACCTTTCAGGTGATTCTCACGGACCAGCCATTGGAACTTATATGGCCCTTTCCGATTTCGGAGCAGGCATGGGAGCGGTGATCATGGGCATCGTCTTGCAGTTGACCAATTATCCCATTATGTTTCTCTGCCTCTCTTTCACAGGAGCCCTCAATCTCTTCTATCTCTATTTCTTCATCATCAAAGGGAGGAAGCGATATGCCGATCTATGAGTACCGTTGTGAGGAGTGCGGAAAGATATCTGAGTTTCTGGTGATCCGGACAGATGAGGCCTCTGCTCCTCAATGCAAAAGGTGTAAAAGTAAGAAGATGACAAGAGTCCTTTCCAGGGTGAGGGTGGTCCGCTCGGAGGAGAGCCGGATGGAGAGCCTGGCCGATCCATCGAAATGGGGAGGCATCGACGAGAACGACCCGAAGAGCATGGCCAAATGGATGAAGCGCATGGGCAAGGAGATGGGCGAGGATATGGGGGAGGATGTAGATCAGATGGTAGAGGAGGCCATGGAGGAAGAAAGGGGGGCTGGATCACCAGAGGCCCCTGAAGATTAGTCACTTGCTCATACTTTTAATTCCGTTGATTTTTTCCCCAATCTGATAAACTCGTACTAAAATCAAGACACTTAATAAAAACCCCCTGTTTGGTTATTCCAACGAAAGATATCCTTTTTCAAGTTTCTTTGAAATCCGTTTGTTGAGCACATCAGCCGATACGTCATATTTTTCAATAAGCTTCGTCGCAATTGCATTGATGATATAGTCCTGAGAAGATTCAACCGAAAGTCCCTTTGAACGAATAAAGTCTATTTTAGGCAGCAATAATTTTAATTCATTACGAAAGTTTTGTTTCAATGAAACTCGTGGTACTAAAACGGCTGCGGCAAAAGAATAGGCTTGCCATTCAAGCCAATCATAAGTCTCTTCATCGACAGCGAGAATGCTTTTGCTCCAGCCGGCGACACTCTGAGGATGGAATGAACCAATCAAATTTGAATGTAATACATAGTGCCCTATCTCATGTGCAAGTGTGAAACGGTATCTTGCAGGGCGTTGGTAGTAAATGAATTCATCAACATAAATGACGTTTAGATCACCGGAAATAAATCCTTCTATATCAAAGGTTACCTGTAAATTAGGGAACGGAAAAATATTCAATCCAAGGTCGAATTCTGCTATTGCTTCGATGTCCACAGGAAAGATTTCGTTCCTTTTGTGTTTCCTTAAAAAGTCCTCAGCATGTTTGTTAATATCGTCGTAAGATAGAATGGGGGCAATGATATCATTCGGGGTCATTGAGTTTCTCCAGTGCACGAGCGAATTTTTCCAATTGTTCCCCGGTGAGTTTTTGCCCTTTGATGGTTCTAAAAACTAACGGCAGTTTAGCGACGATATTCCTGTCTGCAAGCAAATCTTCAGGAATGCGACCAGCGTCCGTTCGTGCTATATCAAAGAACTCTAACCATTCGTCACTCCCTTCTTGGATTCCCAGGCATTTTGCATAGTGCGACAATTTTTCTCTCGATTGCGGCGGTGGTAATATTCCTCTCTCTATTTTACTGATATTTCCAGGGTCCAATCCGTTTTCCAAACAGAATTGTCTCAGAGTTTTTTGCATTTCCAAACGTTTCTTTTTAAAAAACTCGCCAAATAACGAACCCATATTTTCGCCTCCCTTCTGTATTGTAATATTATTACAACGTTGTAAATATATTACAACATACATTAGTTTTTGTCAAGTCATTTAAACGTTTCGAATTTTTTAATGTTCTCTATTAATTAGAGTCTGTTTATAAATTCCCTTTTTCCGTCATGCCGGACTTGAGGAGCCTGCCCCGTACTTGATACGGGGGCATCCAGAAGGTCTTGAAAGAACTGGATTCCGGCTTTCACCGGAATGACAACCTTTGGGGGAACCATTAGTTTATAAACAGACACTAATTAATGATGGAAAATAGCCCGGCGAGTATCAACTATTAAAGGGGGGGCGTATCCAAATATAAATGCCTGAAGGTTTGGATTTGGGAATTATTGTCAAAACCCAGAATTTAAAAACTCGAGGATGCTGGCGGCATAGATTTTTGCTGTTAAACAGAGATCCTCCACCGAAACCCATTCATCTTTCTGGTGGGGGATCATCCGCTTTCCCGCACCCAGGGTCACAATCGGGATTCCAGCCCATGCCGTAAGAAAAGTGCCATCCGTTGCGCCGGGCACGCCGTCGTAAACCGGCTCTTCTCCGGTGACTGTTCGATAAGCTGTTGATACAGCCTGGACAATCGGCTCCTCCCGGGAGGTCTTTGTCCAGGGACGGTCTTCAAAGATATTGAGAGTGGCTTGAAACGAGAGCCCTTTTGAGAGCCCCTTCTCAAGGCTCTCCCTGATCTCTCTTGGGGAACCGGACAGGAAACTTTCACAGATCGATCTCTCCTCCTCCTTGATAATATCTTCTAACTGCTTTTTCAGCGCCTCGTGGGATTGGCCGGGAATGGTCCGGATGTCAAGCAGCGCCCTGCATTGATAAGGGACGACATTGAGCTGAGGCTCCCCCTTCACAGGGGCCTGGAGCACGGTGGGAGTGATGCTGGGATATCCGAGGAACGAATCTTTCCCCAGCCTTTCGATCTCCTCCTCTTCCAGATGTTTCATCTTTTCAAGAATCGACACCATCGGAGGGATGGGATTGAATCCGGCCAGAGGCATGGCCCCGTGGCTCATCTTCCCCGTTGTGATCAATTCAACGCGAAGCGCTCCCTTCTGCGTGATGCAGAGATGATTGTCCACCGGCTCACAGATGATGGCCGCATTCACATTGTTGGCCCACCCATTGCGTATGAAATGCTTCACCCCCCTCATCAGCCCTTCTTCATCGACGAGAATGCCCAGGAGAATCTTGCCCCTAAAGGGGATGCCTGACCGGCTGATCGCTTCAACCGCCTTCACCGCCGCCGCCAAATTTCCCTTTGTATCGCAGGCCCCTCTTCCGTAAATTCGATTACCCACCAACTTCCCCTCATAGGGATCATGCTTCCATTCCGAAGGATCGCCTTCTGTGACGACGTCGGTATGGCATTCGAACATCAAGCAGGGCCCCTCACTTTGACCCTGAAGGATCCCGATGACATTCGGGGAGCCGGGCTCGACCTCTTCGACAACCACGTCGAGCCCCATCTCCTCCAGGTAATGGGCAACAAAGAGGGCAACTTTCTCTTCGCTCCCACGGTCCTGACGCCTGACACTTGGAATCCGGATGAGCTCCTGAGTGAGTTGAATTAACTCTTCTCGCTTGATGCTTTTCAGTACCTGATCGGTTTTCAAGGGCGCCTCCACTTCTGATGATTCAATCATAGGGTGATGGGGAGATTGGGGGATAGGGTGAATACCAAATCACCCCATCTCCTTATCTCCTCATCTTCCCATTTCATTATCTCCCTACCCATCTTGACAGCTTCGGGTCGAGCATATCTCTCAATCCATCTCCAAGGAGATTAAATCCCAAAACAGCCAGAGCGATGGCGCATCCCGGAAAGATAGCCAGGTAGGAAGAGGTTCCCATAAAGGTCTGGGCCTCGTTGAGCATCCTTCCCCAGCTTGCATGGGGAGGCTGCGTTCCCAGTCCAAGATAGCTCAGACCAGCTTCCGCGAGAATCGCAATGGCAAACTGAACCGTTCCCTGAACGATGAGAGGGGAGAGAATATTGGGAAGGATATGTTTCCAGATGATCCCCGCATCGCTTCTGCCGATGGCTCTGGCGGAGGTCACATAGTCCCTCTCCCAGATGGAGAGAGAGGTGACACGGGTCAATCGTGCAAAGATCGGGATGTTGAAGATTCCGATGGCGATCATGCTGTTGATCGCACCAGGTCCCAGGATCGAGGTGATGAGAATGGCGCTCAATACGGCTGGGAATCCATAGAGGACATCTGAAATCCTCATGATGGTTTCATCGATCCACTTTTTATAAAAGGCAGCCAGTGACCCGAGAAGAATCCCAAAGCCCATGCCGATGGAAACAGCCACCAGACCCACAATGATCGAATTGACGGCTCCCTTCATCACCCGGCTCAGGATATCGCGTCCGTATTGATCCGTTCCCAGCCAATGAGATTGATTGGGAGCCTGAAATCGTTCAGAGAGGTTCATCCGGTTCGGATCAAAGGGAGTAAAGGCGAAGCTGAGAAGGGCAGTCAGAAGAATGATCAGGGTGATCAAAAATCCGATCGTAAAGTTGATGTTTCGAAAGGAACGGCGAAGGCTCATCTGGTTTTTTCCAATTTTTGTATCAATTTAGCACTTTGAAAAATACAGCAGACAGAGTGTTTAACAGGCTTGTCATTCCTGTGAAAACAGGAATCCAGTTTTTCGGAACCCCCCTGGATTCCCGCTGGAGTTTATCCCGATGAAAATCGGGGCGGGAATGACAGACAAAGAACTTTTTCAAAGAGTAAAAGTATTACCAATGTGCTATTGGCAATAACATTACTCATATCGTATCCGCGGATCGAGATACCGATACGCGATATCGATCACAAAATTGATTACCACGATCACCATGGCAATCAGAAGGACCACTCCCTGGATCACCGGAAGGTCTCTCTGGCCGATTGCCTCGAAGACCAGCCTTCCCACACCAGGGAGGTGAAAGACATTTTCAATAATGATTGCCCCAGCCAAAAGATCGCCTGCCTGAAGCCCGATGATCGTTACAACAGGGATGATCGCATTTCGGAAGGCATGCTTGTAAACAACCATTCTTTTCGGAAGGCCTTTGCTTCTGGCCGTGCGGATGTAATCCTCCCCAAGGACTTCAAGCATGGAGGACCGAGTCATCCGGGTCAGCACCGCGGCCCTCACAAAGCCCAGTGAAAAAGCAGGGAGAAGAAGGGAG
>Ga0194126_10013748_pt1 | contig 10085 bp, 8 predicted proteins | sample TA2KigC150mmetaG_FD_148641 | JGI IMG/M metagenome (GOLD analysis project Ga0194126, IMG submission 148641) | Freshwater microbial communities from Lake Tanganyika, Tanzania - TA2015035 Kigoma Deep Cast 150m | ecosystem: Environmental > Aquatic > Freshwater > Lake | place: Tanzania: Lake...
AGGGGTGGTCATCGGCCTCTCCGGCGGGCTGGACTCCACCGTCTGCGCCTACCTGTGCCTGCGCGCCCTGGGGCGGCGCCGGGTGCTGGCCCTCATCCTGCCGGAGCGCGACTCTCATCCCGACAACATCCATGACGCGGCAGAGGTCGCCCACACCCTGGGGCTGCGCGTGGAACGGGTTGACCTGGCGCCCCTCCTGGCCCGCCTGGGCGTGTACGATGTGGTCTCGGCCCGGACAGCAGCCAACCGGGCGATCATCGAAAACGGCATCCGCTGGCTGAGGCGACTGACCCGCTGGCCCTCGGCCTTTGGCAGCGGCATCTCGCTCCTCTACGGGGAGCGGCCGGACTTCTGGGGGCGGCTGGCCCGCTGGCTGCTGTGGCCCTATTTCGGCCGGCTGCACGCCTTCGTCCTGGACAAGGTGCGACTGCGTATGCTGGTGCTCTACCACTACGCCGCCCGGCTCGACTACCTGGTGGTCGGCACCACCGACCGTTCGGAGTGGAGCATCGGCTTCTACGACAAGTACGGCGACGGGGCCAACGACCTGGCCCTCCTGCGGCACCTGTACAAGACCCAGGTGCGGGAGCTGGCCCGCTACCTGGGTGTGCCGGCGCACATCGTGGACAAGCCCTCGTCGGGGGATCTGGCCGCCGGGCTGCCCAACGAGGCGGTCATTGGCCTGCGCTACGAGCAGCTAGACAGCATCCTCTGTGGCCTGGAGCAGGGCTTGCCGGACAAGACCATCGCCGCCGAGGTCGGCGTGAAACTGGCGGCCATCGCTGCCGTGCGCCAGGCAAGGTGCGTGGCCCGGCTGCGGGAGTCCATGCCGTCGCACCTGTCACCAAGATAAGGGGCCGGGAGTTGGACGCGGAAAAACGCAGATGAACGCGGAGAATATTGAATTATCCTCGTTAGAGAGGCACCAGCCCCAGGCTGATCTGGATAGCGCGGTCTACCCGGCGCATGGTCGCTTCATCGAGGCGGCCCACGTAGCTCTCCAGGCGACTCTTGTCTACGGTCTTGATCTGGTTGAGGAGCACAGTCGAAGGAACAGATAACCCGCCTGCTCCAGTAGGCACCTGCACTTCGGTAGGATAGGCTTTGGGTGAGAGCGCCGAGGTGATGGCGGCGACGATGGTCGTGGGGCTGTACCTGTTGCCGATGTCGTTCTGGATGATGAGCACAGGACGGCGGCCACCTTGCTCATGCCCGATCACCGGGTTCAGGTCGGCGAGGTAGATCTCACCACGATGACATTCCAGAAGCGTCATGGCTTCGCCTCCTCGCAGGGCGGCACGTGCTTCATCGTCGCCTCGTAGTCGGCATAGGCGAATTCCTTGCAGATGGCCAGGTCACGTTCGGCATTGGCCTGGTAGCCTTCCTTGAGCAGTTGGCGCAACTCCTGGCGCTCAACATCGGCGATGTAAGACTCCAGAGCGTTGCGCACCAGATTGCTGCGGCTGGTGTGCAGTCTGGTAGCCAGTGCCTCCACGCTCTCCAGGAGAGCTGGGGGGATGGTAAACATAACCCGGCGCATGGTAGCAGTATTGCGCATAATGGCGACCTCCTTTCCACCTTTCAGTATAGCGTTTATTGGCGTAATTGTCAATACTTTGGCGGCATATCATGAAGCGAGGTTTTGGTGATGAATAGTAAGCTACCCCCTGAAGTGGCAGAGGCTCTTCAAGACCTGCGCAGAGAATTGGCGACGATCTATGGCTCTCGCTTGCGCGGGCTCTTGCTATACGGGTCCTATGCCCGGGGCAAGGCGCGCGCCGAAGACTCCGACGTAGACCTTCTCATTGTTCTGGAGGGGCCAGTCCGGCCAGGCGAGGAACTTGCCCGGCTGAGCTGGGTGCTGAGCCAGATTTGTTTGGATCACGATCTGCTGATCTCCGCTTACCCAGTGCCTGAAACTTGGCTGGTGGAGCGGCAGAGTCCCCTCTTTCTGAATGTTCGCAAAGAAGGAGTGCGGGTATGAACAAGGATGAGATCAAAGCCTTGCTGCAGAAGGCCGAACGATACATAAAATCGGCCGAGTTGCTGCTTCAAGACAAGGATTACAGTTCAGCAGCTTCCCGCCTCTACTACGCCATGTTCTACGGCGCGGAAGCAGTTTTGTTGACGAAGGGCATTACCTCCTCTAGCCACAAAGGCGTTGTTGCTGCCTTCGGTAAACATTTCGTTAAGACGGGGATGTTTCCGCAACACCTCCATGCCTGGCTACGAGAAGCCTTCGATAAAAGGCAAATCGGAGACTACGAGAGCTTGCCTGTCCTGACAGAGGCAGATATCCAGGAGTTACTGCAAAAGGCGCGTCAGTTTGCGAGTGATGTAGAGGCTTATTTGCGAAAAGAAGACTGGCTGCATATGTGACTTGGAGTAGGTGATCAGGAAACCAAGTCTCTGCTAAGCTCTGACTTCCCAATCCCTGATTCCCTAATCACCGATTCCCTGATTCCCCCAAAAGGAATTCACTATGGAAATTGGCACCGTCAAGCTGATTGACATTGACCAGGAGATGCGGGGGGCGTACCTGGACTACGCCATGTCCGTCATCACGGCGCGGGCCCTGCCCGACGTGCGCGACGGCCTCAAGCCCGTGCAGCGACGCATCCTCTTCGCCATGGATGAGCTGGGCCTGCGCCACACCGCGGCCTACAAGAAAAGCGCCCGCATCGTCGGCGAGGTCCTTGGTAAGTACCATCCGCACGGTGACGTGGCCGTGTACGATGCCATGGTGCGCCTGGCGCAGGACTTCACCATGCGCTACCAGCTCGTAGACGGGCAGGGGAACTTCGGATGCTTCACTGGTGATACCAGGATTAAGCTCCTGGACGGGATGGAGCGTTCATTTGAAGAACTGTCCAGACTAAAGCCGGACGAGGTTTTCTACGTCTACTCTGTTGACAGCAACGGTCGCATCGTCGTGGGCGAGGGGCACAATGCCCGTATCACGCGACGCCACGCGCAATTGTTAGAGTTAACCCTGGACACCGGCGATACCATCCGATGCACGCCTGACCATCGTTTTATGCTGCGCGATGGTTCCTACAAAGAAGCTCAGTACCTTACCCCAGACGACAGCCTTATGCCAGGCTACCAATCTGCAACCTACAACCACCGCGTCGTCGCTATGCGTTGGCTAGAGGAACGCCAGGACGTGTATGACATTGAAGTAGACGAATATCACAACTTCTTATTGGCCGACGGCGTCTTTGTCCACAACTCCATTGATGGCGATCCCGCAGCCGCGATGCGGTACACCGAGGCACGCCTCCATGCCGTGGCCGAAGAGATGCTGGTGGACATTGACAAGGACACGGTGGACTTTGCCGACAACTTTGATGCTACCCTCAAAGAGCCGACGGTGCTCCCGGCCAAGCTGCCCAATCTCCTGGTCAACGGCTCGGCGGGGATTGCCGTGGGCATGGCCACCAACATCCCGCCGCACAACCTGGTGGAGGTCGCCGATGCCCTGACCTACCTCATTGACCACCCGGACGCCACCGTGGAAGACCTGGGCGAGTTCATCCTGGGGCCCGATTTCCCCACCGGCGGCCTCATCATGGGCCAGGAGGGCATCAAGACGGCCTACGCCACCGGCAAGGGCTACCTGACCCTGCGCGCCAGGGTGCACTTTGAAGAGGCCAGGGGAGAGCGGCAGAACATCATCGTCACGGAGCTGCCGTACCAGGTGAACAAGGCGGCCTTGCTGGAGAAGATGGCCGCTCTGGTCAAGGATCGCCGGATTGAGGGCATCGCCGAGATGCGGGACGAGTCCGACCGTGAGGGCATGCGCATCGTCATCGAGCTGAAGCGTGAGGCTCAGGCCCGCCAGGTGCTGAACAACCTCTTCAAGCTCACCCAGATGCAGACCACCTTCGGCGTGATCCTGCTGGCTCTGGTGGACGGCGAGCCGCGGGTGCTTACCCTCAAGCGCCTGCTGCAGCACTACGTGGACTATCGCCACCTGGTCATCACCCGGCGCACCAAGTTCGAGCTGGCGCGGGCCAGGCAGCGGGCGCACATCCTGCAGGGCCTGAAGATCGCCCTGGACAACCTCGACGCCGTCATCGCCACGATCCGCCAGGCGCGGGACGCCGAGGCAGCCAAGTCCCAACTCATCAAGCGCTTCAAGCTCACCGAGATCCAGGCCCAGGCCATCCTGGACCTGCAACTGCGCCGCCTGGCCGCCCTGGAACGCAAGAAGATTGAGGACGAGCTGGCCGAGACGATCAAGCTCATTGCCCGCCTGGAGGACTTGCTGGCCCATCCCAAGAAGATTTACGGGCTGATCAAAGAAGACCTGGCCGAGCTCAAGGCCAAATATGGCGATGCCCGGCGCACGCGCATCCGGGAAGAGGCGGCGGAATTCACCGAGGAGGACTTGATCCCGGACGAAGAGGTGCTGGTGGGCGTGACGGAGCGGAGCTACGTCAAGCGCTATCGGCCGGCACGCCGCGTGAGCAAGCCCGCCGAGTCGCGGGAGAGCGACGCCGAGCGCACGCTGGCTCTGGCCAACATGCACGATTCGCTGCTCATCTTCACCAACACCGGCCGGGCCTGCGCCGTGAAGTGCCACGAGGTGCCGGAAGCCGATCGGGCGGCCCGTGGTACGCCACTGAGCAACCTTGTCTCGTTGGACGGTCCGGAGGCGATCGCCAGCATCCTCGCCGTGCGCGATTTTACCGCCGATGCCTATTTCGTCTTGGGGACGCGGCGCGGGGAGGTCAAGCGTGTCGCCGCCGCCGACTTCGCCGGTGTGCGCGGCGGCGGGGTGAAGGCCATGGAGCTGGAGTCCGGCGACGAGGTCGTGGCCGCCGTCGCCGTGCAGGAGAGCGACGAGGTGCTCTTCGTCACGCGGGAGGGCCAGGCCATTCGCTTCGCCGTGAGCGAGGTACGGGCCAGCGGCCGGGGCAGCGGGGGCGTGCGCGCCATTCGCCTGAGCCAGGGCGGCGTCGTGGTAGGCGTGGACGTGGCTCGCCCCAACGGCGACCTGCTGGTCGTCACCACCCAGGGCTGGGCCAAACGCTCGCCCCTGGCCGATTATCCCACCCAGGGGCGCGGTGGCGGCGGCGTGGTGGCGGCCAAAATCTCGCCCAAGAGCGGCCCGCTGGCCGGGGCCAGCGTGGTCTACCCGGGCGATGAGGTGACCCTGGTGTCCGTCGCCGGTCAGGTCTGGCGCGTCCCTGCGGAGGCCGTCGCCCGCAAGGGCCGCTCCACCAGCCCCGATTCCCTGGCCAGCCTGGACAAGAGCGCCCGTATCGTCGTCCTGCTGCGGGTCAAGGGCGAGGGGCCACCGCCTGAGGCAGCGAAAGAGGCAGCGGAGCCAGGGAGCAGGGGAGCACGGGTGCAGAGGAGCAGGGGGGCCGCCAAGAAGGGCAAGGCCAAAGAGGGCAAGAAGACGAAAGACGAAGGACGAAAGACGAAAGAAAAGACGAAGGACGAAAGACGAAGGACGAAAGACGAAAGACCAACGGCGGCTGTCGCCCCACCGCCGAGCGTCCAGCCTCCGGTAGAGGCGCCACCCAGACGCCGCACCAGGGTCGCGGCCAAGGAAACGCCCGTCGCTGCCGCAAAGCCCTCTGCGGCCCAGGCGTCACCGGCTGCGCGCCCGGCCCCGCCATCCCCTCGGCGACGAGTGCCGCGAGAGGAGGGCCAACCTGTGCAGGCCAAGCTCCCTTTGGAGGAAGAACCTATCGTGGTCAAGCCCAAGGCTACGGCCCAGGCCCGGCCAGCCGCTAAGGCCAAGCCCAAGACGGCAACGAAGACCAAGGCGGCCCCTGCGACCAAGCCAGCCCAAGAGGCCAGGCCCAAGGCTGTGGCGAAGGCTAAGCCAGCTTCTGCAGTCAAGCCCAAGGCCAAAGTGACGGCCAAGCCAGCAACTGAAACCAAGCCAGCTCGGAAGGCTAAGCCCTCAGCGGCGGGGAAGGTTAAGTCGCCTCCTGCGGCCCAGCCAGCCAAAGCGGCCAAGCCTGGGGCTAAGTTGCAGACCAAATCGCCAGCGGCTCAGCCCAAAGCCGCGGTGAAGACGAAGGCCGCTACGGCGACCAAGCCAGCGCGCAAGGCCAGGCCTCCCGCCGATGCCATCGTCGTACGGGCGGCGGATGGCACGGTGAGCTACCTGCCCAGGGAGGCGGTAGCGCCGGCAAAGGCGCAGAAGGCCGCACCGCAGGAGAAGGAGAAGAGAGGAGCGTCCAAGTCGCAGAAAAAGAACTAGAGAAGTTGCAGACGAGTGCATCGTGGGGGGTCTTGCGCAATTGCTTGAGCTGTGCTATAATTCTATTAACCTGGCGCGCATTCCGATAAAGCAACGGATGTAGGAATGACAACGACGCTTGACCCCACTTCTCCCCCTTTGCTCCGAGCCGCAGACCTCCACCTGCACTTTGGCGGATTGGCGGCTCTTTGGGGCGTGAGTTTCGACATCTACCCCGGCGAAATCCTCGCCCTTATTGGACCTAACGGCGCGGGCAAGACCAGCGCGCTCAACTGCCTCAACGGTTTCTACCGCCCGCAACGTGGCCACGTCTACTTCGCCAAGCGCGATCTCACGCGCCTGCCCACACACCAAATCCCCCACCTGGGCATTGCGCGCACGTTCCAGAATATTGCCCTCTACACCGGCATGACCACGCTCGATAACCTCATGGCCGCGCGGCACATCCACATGAAGCAGAGCATGCTCGCCTCCGCCCTTTATTTCGGCCCCGCGCACCGCGAGGAGATCGCGCACCGCCGTGTTGTGGAAGAGATCATTGACTTTCTCGAGATGGAGCACATCCGCAAGGCGATCGTCGGCGCGCTGCCCTACGGCTTGCGCAAACGCGTCGAGCTGGGGCGCGCCCTCGCCCTCGAACCGAAACTCCTGCTGCTCGACGAACCGATGGCAGGCATGAATGTCGAGGAGAAAGAAGATATGGCGCGCTTCATCCTCGACATTCACGAACGGCGCGGCATGACCATCCTCCTCGTCGAGCACGATATGGGCCTGGTGATGGACATCGCCCACCGTATCATGGTCATGGACTTTGGCGTCAAGATCGCCGAGGGGACACCGGACGAAATCAAGAACGATCCCAAGGTCATCCAGGCGTATTTGGGACAAGCGTCTCGCTAAGGAGTCAAATGGATACCCTGGACACCCTACCCAAATGGTTACAACACACGGCGCGTCACTACGGGACGAAACACGTCGCCATGCGCAAAAAACACCTCGGCATTTGGCGCGCCTTCACCTGGGCGGAGTCGTTCCAACGCGTCAAGCACCTGGCTTTGGGCTTGATGAGCCTCGGCCTGGAGCGCGGCGACAAGGTCTGCATTATCGGCGATAACGACCCGGAGTACTTTTGGGCGCAACTGGCGATTCAAGCCGCCGGCGGCGTGGCGGTGGGCATCTTCACCGACAGCGCCCCCAACGAAATTCAGTACATCGTCCACCACTCTGATTCGGTTATCGTCTTCGCCAAAGACCAGGAGCAATGCGACAAGCTCCTCGAGATCCGCAGCCAAATCCCGGCGGTGCGCGGCGTGATTTACTGGGAAGAGAAAGGACTGTATGGTTGCAGAGACCCCTGGCTGATCAGTTTTGCCGCAGTCGAGGCTTTAGGGTGTGAACTGGACCAGCGCGAGCCGATGCGCTTTGACCAACGCCTCGCCCAAGGTCGCGCCGCTGACCTGGCGATCTTTTGCTACACCTCCGGCACCACCGGTCTGCCCAAGGGGGCGATGATCTCGCATCAGAATCTCATCAGTGGCACTCTGCTCTACAACGAGGTAGACCGCCGCCGCGACACCGACGAGTATCTCTCCTTTCTGCCGCCCGCCTGGATCACGGAGAATGTTCTCGGCTTGAGCGTGCACATCATCAATGGCATGATTGTCAACTTCCCGGAAGAGCCAGAGACGGTGCAGGAGAACCTGCGTGAGATTGCGCCGTGTGCGCTGCTGTTCAGTTCGCGCTTGTGGGAAAGTTTAGTCTCCATGGTGCAGGCGCGCATCGCCGACACGTCGTGGCTTAACCGCGTGTTGTATCGTCTCTTCATGCCGGTTGGCTATCGCGTGGCCGATCTGCGCTTTGGGCAAGGCCGCGTGCCGCTGTGGTGGCAATTCCTGTACTGGTTGGGCGATCTGGCGATCTTTGCGCCGCTGCGCGACAAACTGGGATTGATGCGGGTGCAGTCAGCGTACTCGGCGGGCGCAGCGCTGAGTCCCGATGTCGTGCGCTTTTTCCGCGCCATCGGCGTCAACATCAAAAACCTCTTCGGTTCCACCGAGGCGATCATTCACACCCTGCATATCGGCAGCGACGTCAAGTTCGAAACCGTCGGTGTGCCACCGCCGGGGATGCAAATCCGCATCGCCGAAGACGGCGAGATTCTGGTCAAGGGGCCCACCGTCTTCCAGGGCTACTACAAGAATCCGGAGGCCACTGCCCAAGCGCTCGCCGAGGGCTGGTTTCACACCGGTGACGCCGGCTATCTGCGCGAGGACGGGCATCTGATTTACCTCGATCGTGTCAAAGACCTGCTGGAGTTGGCGACGGGAGACAAGTTCTCGCCCCAGTACATCGAGGGTCGCCTCAAGTTCAGTCCCTACGTCAAGGACGCCATGGCGATCGGAGGTCACGAGCACGCCTACGTCACGGCGATCATCAACATTGATTTTGCCAACGTCGGTCACTGGGCGGAAAAGCAGCGCCTGGCGTACACCACCTTTGTTGACCTGTCCCAAAGGCCAGAGGTATACGATTTGATTCGTCAGGACGTGCAGCAAGTAAACCAGACGCTGCCACCGCCGGCGCGGGTACGTAAGTTCGTGCTGCTGCACAAAGAGTTCGACCCCGATGAGGGCGACTTGACGCGCACGCGCAAACTGCGCCGCGGGGTTCTGGAGGAGCGTTATCGCGCCTTGGTCGAGGCGATGTACAATGGGCAGTCCGAGGTGTGCGTCAGTGCGCCGGTCAAGTATCGCGACGGACGCACGGGCACGGTCGAGACAGCGGTACGCGTCTGTTCGTTGGAGGAGTGATGAACTGGGATTTGTTTCCCCAATTCCTGGCCACGGGATTATTGACCGGCGGTATCTACGCCCTGATCGCCCTGGGTTTGGTGCTCATCTACAAATCGTCGCGCGTGTTCAACTTTGCCCAGGGGCACATCTTGATGCTCGGCGCCTTTGTGGCCTGGTGGTTCACGGAAAACCTGGGGCTTTCGGTGTGGCTGGCGTTCGGCGCGGCGATGGGTATTGCCGTACTCCTGGGTCTGTTGATCGAGCGACTCGCCCTGCGCCCGCTCATTGGCCAGCCGATTCTGGCCACGGTGATGATGACCCTGGCGCTGTCGCAATTTTTACAGGGGGTGGCTATCCTCGCCTTCGGCGCGTACCAACGTTCGCTGCCCAATTTATTCCCGCTCCAGCCCCTCATCATCGGCGACGTCCGGCTCAAGTTGAATCTGGCGCTGGCGTTTGTGATTGGGATGCTCGGCTTTGTCGTGTTGGCGCTTTTCTTCCAGTTCACGCGGGCGGGCCTGGCCATGCGCGCCACGGCGGAGGACCACCAACTGGCGCAGAGTGTCGGGTTGCGAGTGCCGCGCATTTTTGCCCTGGCCTGGGCCATTGCCAGCGTCGTGGCCACCGTGGGCGGCGTTCTGCTGGCGAACATCAGCGGCGTGGAGCTCAATCTCTCCATCATCGCCCTGAAGGCGTTTCCCGCCGTTTTGTTTGGCGGACTGGAATCCATCCCCGGCGCAATCATCGGCGGGCTGACGGTGGGGGTAATTGAAAATCTGGTGGCCGGTTTGCCGCAAGACCCCGCGCTACGCTCGCTGCATCTCGGCGACATCGCGCCGTACGTCTTTATGCTGCTGGTTTTGCTGCTTCGCCCGGACGGCCTGTTTGGGCTGAAGAGGATTGAAAGGATATAGAAGGCGGGAGAAGGCGTAGAAGGCAGGAGAAGGCGGAGAAGGCGGAGAAGGCGCAGAAGGCGCAGAAGGCGGAGAAGGCGGAGAAGGCGGAGAAGGCGAAGAAGGCGGAGAAGGCGGGAGAAGGCGGGAGAAGGCGGAGAAGGCGAAGAAGGC
>Ga0194126_10013749_pt1 | contig 10084 bp, 12 predicted proteins | sample TA2KigC150mmetaG_FD_148641 | JGI IMG/M metagenome (GOLD analysis project Ga0194126, IMG submission 148641) | Freshwater microbial communities from Lake Tanganyika, Tanzania - TA2015035 Kigoma Deep Cast 150m | ecosystem: Environmental > Aquatic > Freshwater > Lake | place: Tanzania: Lake...
GACGCTTGGCGGCAAGGCCCGGCCCCTGGAGGCGAGCGGAGAACTTCCGACGCGCCTGCTGGTCGTGGGGCTGCAGGGCTCCGGGAAGACGACGTTCGCGGCGAAGCTGGGCCAGCACTTGAAGGAAAGGAAGCAGATCTCGTTGCTTGCTGCCTGCGATCTGGCGCGGCCGGCGGCGGTGGAGCAGCTCGAGAGCCTGGGGCGCTCGATCGGGGTGAAGGTTCACGTCGATCGAGCGAGCGGCGATCCGGTCCTGGTCGCGACCGCGGCCCTGAAGGCGGCGAAGGAGTCGGCGGCCGACTTTCTCATCGTCGACACGGCGGGCCGACTCCACGTCGACGCCGACCTGATGGAGCAACTGCGGCGCGTGCGGGAGGCGGTCGCTCCGCATCAGACGATTCTCGTCCTTGATGGGATGGCGGGACAGGAGGCGGTTCCCGTGGCCGCCGCCTTCAAGGAGCAAATGCCGATCGATGGCCTCGCGCTCACCAAGATGGATGGAGACGCCAGAGGGGGAGCCGCCCTCTCCGTGCGGGCGGCGACGGGGATTCCGATCTTCTTTCTCGGGACGGGCGAGAAGACATCGGCCCTCGAGATCTTCCATCCGGACAGGCTCGCCTCGCGCATCCTGGGCATGGGCGATCTGCTCTCTCTCGTGGAGAAGGTCCAGGCGAGCGCGGATCTTGAACGGGCGCGCAAGATGCAGGAGCGCCTCGAGCGGAGGCAGTTCACGCTCGAGGATTTCCTGGAGCAGCTTCGCCAGGTGAAGCGGATGGGCCCCCTGGAGGATCTTGTCCGGATGATCCCGGGGGCCTCCAAGGCTCTGGTGGGCGGGGCCAGCCTGGATGAGCGGCAGATCGGCAAGGTGGAAGCGATCCTGCAATCGATGACGCCGCGGGAGCGGGAGCGCCCCGAAACGATCGATGGGAGCCGCCGGAGGCGGATCGCACAAGGGAGCGGCACCGTCGTGCAGGATGTGAACCGAGTCCTGCGAGATTATCAGTTGATGAGGCGGCTCCTCCAGCAGGCCCGCAAGGGCAAGCGGAGGGGGATGCCGAGGCTCGGGGGCTTCTAGATGTCGACCCGGGGCGCCTCAGATTCTACGCGCCAGAGGCCCCGGGATGGACTAGGATGGACTGGGACAGTCACGAAGGAGGACAAGACGTGTCGGTTGTGATTCGCCTGCAACGGGCGGGGGGAAGGAACAAGCCGAGCTATCGGATCGTGGCGGCGGACTCGAGATTCGCCCGCGACGGACGCTTCATCGAGAAGGTCGGCTACTACAATCCACTGAAGGATCCGGCGGAGCTCAGCATGGAGGTCCCCAGGATCCACGATTGGGTCTCGAAGGGCGCGAGGCTGTCCGAGACCGTGGAGTTGCTGCTCAGGCGCTTCGAGGAGCGCCAGCGGTCGCAGGATCGCCCGGATTCAGGCTCGTAGGGGGAGACAGGGTCGCCTCTGAGACTTCGTGGGCAAGCCCGGCGCAGCGATCTTAGTTCCCGCGGAAGGAAGGTCAAGATGAAGGAGATGATCGAATACATCGCGAGGCGCTTGGTCGATCGGCCCGAGGAGGTCGACGTCCAGGAGGTCGCGGGGGAGAAGACGACCGTCTACGAACTCCGGGTCGGGGACGGGGATCTGGGCAAGATCATCGGAAAGCACGGGCGGACGATCCGCGCGATTCGAACGCTCCTGGCTGCGGCCGCGACAAAGGAAAACAAGAGGGCGGTTCTCGAGATTCTGGAGTAGGCCCGGTGGGGGCGAGGCCCGCCGCGGACCGGCTCGTGATCGTCGGGCTCGTCCGCAGGCCGATCGGGCTGCGCGGCGAGGTCAGTGTCGAGCCCACCGGGGATCGCCGGGATCGATTCTCCCCGGGAACGACGCTCTGGGTCGACGACATCGCGGATCCCCTGAAGATCCGAGCGAGCAGACCGTACAAGGACGCGGTCGCCGTGGTCTTCGAGGGGATCGATTCTGTGGAGGCTGCCGGGGCCCTGCGCGGCGCCGCCCTCAAGATCGCGGCCGATGACCTGCCCCTACTCCCCGAGGGAACCTACTATCACTACCAGTTGATCGGGTGCGAGGTGCTCGACGCGGACGGGGAGTCGCTCGGCCGGGTCGGCTCGATTCTCACGACGGGGAGCAACGATGTCTTATGCGTGGGCGAGGACGAGATCCTGATCCCGGCGATCCGGGACTTCGTCGCGGCAGTGGACCTTCCCGAGGGGAAGATCCGGCTGGGAGTCCCTCGCTCCCGGCTGGGGATGGACGAAGAGCCGATCTGACGATCCACGTCCTGACCGGATTCCCACGGATGTTCGATGGCCCGCTCGATGAGGGGATGATCCGCGTGGCCCGGACAAAGGGGCTCGCCGACATCCGTGTCGTTCCCCTGCGCGACTTCGCCGACGACAACCACCGGACCATCGACGACTATCCCTACGGCGGAGGCCCGGGGATGATCCTGAAGGTGGAACCCGTCGCGCGGGCGATCGATTCCCTGCCGCCGCCCGCCGGGACTCGCCGCGAAACGATACTCCTGACCCCGCAGGGGGAGAGGCTCGACCAGGAGCTGGTCAAGAAGCTCCTCTTCTCGGGCGATCTGGTGCTTCTCTCCGGACGCTACAAGGGAGTGGACGAGAGGGTGCGCGCCTTCGCGACCCGGGAGGTCTCCATCGGCGACTACGTCCTCTCCGGGGGAGAGTTCGCGGCGCTTGTGTTGATCGATGCGGTGGTGCGGCTTGTGCCAGGCGTCCTCGGCTCCTTCGACTCGGCCGCCGGAGATTCGTTCGAGACCGGATTGCTCGACTGCGGCTACTACACGAGACCCGAGGAGTTCCGGGGGATGAAGGTCCCCGATCTCCTCCTCTCGGGAGACCATGGTGCGATCGAGCGCTGGCGCCGGCGCGACGCGCTCGCCCGCTCTCTGAGCCGCAGGCCCGACCTGCTTGGACGGGCCGACTTGAGCGGAGAGGATCACCTTCTTCTGCAGGAGCTGGGCTGGGAAGGGGCCTCCCCGCCCCCCGCGAAAAAGCGGCGGAAAAGGTAGCCCGTTTGTGGTCTAATAGGGAGTCGCTTTGGAATCTCAAGGAGTTTGATGATGGATCTGCTCAAGAAAGTCGAGGCCCCTCATGTGCGGGCCGATCTGCCCCGGTTCGGTCCGGGGGACACCGTTCGAGTTCACGTGAAGGTGATCGAGGGGGACAAGGAGAGGACGCAGGTCTTCCAGGGAACCGTGCTTGGCCTTCGGGGCAGCGGCCTCGGCCGGAGCTTCACGGTTCGCAAGGTCACCGATGGGGTCGGAGTCGAGAGGATCTTCCCGATCCACTCGCCGAGCATCGCGAAGGTCGAGGTCACGCGGCTCGGCAGGGTGCGCCGCGCGAAGCTCTCCTATCTGAAGGAGCTCAAGGGGAAGTCGGCCCGGATCCGGGAACGTGAGAGGGGAAGCAAGGAAACCACGGCAAGCTGAGCGGCGTCCGGGGCACAGGCTCCCGAGCGGCAGATGGGAAGCGGCCCTGCGGCGAGCGGGGTCGCTTCGTGTCGCAGGAACGGATGAGGTCGGGCGGGGCTGTCTTGCGGGGCCGGTGGTCGCGGCGGCGGTGATCCTCAAGCCCAATCGTCCGATCCCGGGATTGCGCGACTCCAAGCTTCTCTCGCCGGGGGAACGAAGGCGCCTCGTTCCGTTGATCCTAGCCGCTTGCGAGGCGTTCGGAGTCGGCTCGGCGTCCGTCCATGAGATCGACAGGTTGAACATCCGCCGCGCTTCCTTCCGCGCCATGCTTCGCGCCATCGCCCGCCTTCGTCCTCCGCCGGACCATCTGATCGTTGATGGCTTCGCCATCCCGGGGCTCGCGATCGCCCAGACGCCTCTGGTCTCGGGGGACCGTCTCTGCCGGAGCGTCGCGGCCGCCTCCGTCCTCGCGAAGGTCCTTCGCGATCGGCGGATGGACCGTCTCCACCTTCTCTATCCGGCCTATCGATTCCAGGAGAACCGCGGATATCCGACGCCGGAGCACCTGCGCGCGCTCGAAGCCTACGGCCCCTGCCCCCTCCATCGACGGAGCTTCGCGCCGGTGAGGCGGCTCCTGGAAGGCCCGCTCAGTCTCCCCCTCTGACCGAGCCGGCACGGAGTCTGCTCACGCCTCCATGGATGGAGTCTCGATGCGGGAATGCCGAGCGGTCGGCGCGGGGCGCGGCCGCCGAGACGATCGCGGCCGCCTACCTTCGCCTGCGCGGCTGCGAAATTGTGGGACGCAACGTCAGGGCCGGAGGAGGCGAGATCGACATCGTGGCCCGCCGCGGCGACTGGCTCCTCCTTGTGGAGGTCCGCTTCCGGCGAGATGATCGCTTCGGCCTGCCGGTGGAAACGATCCGGGGGCGAAAGCGCGACGCGATCCGCCGGGCCGCCCACGCCTATCTGTCCGGAGCGGGCGGCCGGCCCGCCTGTTGGAGATGCGACATCGTCTCCGTCGATTTGCTTGGCGACGGTGACATGAGGGTGCGCCACTACCCGAACGCGATCCCTCTCTGAACCCCCCTCAAGGCCCAGCCGCACCCCCGAACCCCGGTATTGACACGGGGCGCCCTTGTGACTAGATTCTCGTGCGGCCCCGGAGCGGCCATGTCTCGGGTGTGGGGGGAGGGGTTCAGGTGCTGACTTTATGGCAGTCCGCGACCTCCGGTCGTCCAGGGATTGGCACGATGCTGGAGCGGGTTCTGAGGATGTCTCCGGGGCCAGTTTCCTCTTGGATTCGGGATCTTCGCGAAACCGGTTGACCGCTCTCGCCCTGCCCTGTCAGTTTCAACCATATCAATGGGTTGCCGTTCCTGAGAGGGAGGCTCTCTTGGCGTCGCGCCGGACCGATGAGATCGAGGATCTCGCGCAGAGAGTGAGGAGTGGGGACCGCAGGGCGATCTCGCGGGCCATTTCTTGGATCGAGGATCAGACGCCCGCTGGCCGCAAGCTCCTCGATCGCCTCTACTCCCCGCGTCCCCGCTCCCACCGGGTGGGGATCACGGGGCCGCCCGGATCGGGCAAGAGCACGATCGTCAGCGAGCTGACGCGCCTCCTGCGCGCGCGCGGCGAGCAGGTCGGGATCCTCGCGGTCGATCCATCGAGCCCGTTCACGGGTGGCGCGATCCTCGGAGATCGGATCCGGATGCAGTCCCATCAGGGCGATCCGGGTGTCTTCATCAGGAGCATGGCCAGCCGAGGCAGCCTCGGCGGGCTCGCCACCGCGACCTACGAGGCGAGCGAGGCGCTCGAGGCCGCCGGATGCTCCCGGATCCTCTTCGAGACGGTCGGCGTCGGCCAGTCGGAGCTCGAGATCATCGAGGCGGCCGACACGACGGTTCTGGTCCTGGTGCCCGAATCGGGGGACGGCGTGCAAGTGATGAAGGCCGGGCTCATGGAGGCCGGCGACATCTTCGTGATCAACAAGTCCGATCGCGAAGGAGGGGATCGTCTCCACAAGGAGATCTCCCTCATGATCGAGATGGGGCGAGAGCGCCGCGGGGCGGTCGCCGCGCCGTCATCCGCCGGGCTCGGGCTGCCCCGGAATCGGGGCCTTGCGCGAGGGGTTTCCGAGACGGCGTGGGAGAGGCGGATCTGCCGCACCGTCGCGCTGCGGGGCGAGGGGATGGACGATCTCCTCGCATCCATCGAGGCGCATCGCGACCAGATCCAGTCCGACGCCGCGGTCTGGTCGGCGCGACAGGAGCAGCGGCTCGACTCGCGGCTGCGCACCCAGCTCCGCGATCGAATCCTCCACGGCCTCTGGAAGGCCGGACATCTGGAGGAGTGGATAGGCGATGGGCTGGGCCGGATCCGCAGGGGGGAGATATCCCCCTACGGACTGGTGGACGAGCTCGTGCGGAGGCTCTTGCCTGAGGATCGGCCGGCCGGCATCGAGGCCGGCAAGGGAGGGGATCGATGAGCACGGAGAAGATCCGGATCCTGGTGGCGAAGCCGGGGCTGGACGGCCACGATCGCGGCGCGAAGGTGATCGCGACCGCCTTTCGCGACGCAGGCTTCGAAGTCATCTACACCGGCCTCCATCAGACGCCCGAGATGATCGTCGACGCGGCGATACAGGAAGATGTCGACATCGTCTCGCTGAGCATCCTGTCAGGCGCGCACATGACCCTCTTCGCGCGGATCCTGGATCTTCTCCGCGAGCGCGGGGCAGCGGACATCCACGTGATGGGGGGCGGGATCATCCCGGAGGAGGACATCGTCAAGCTGCGCGAGATGGGAGTCGGAGCGATCTTCGGTCCGGGCACCGCGACGAGCGAGCCGATCGACTACATCCGGCGCTGGCGTGAGGAATCGGCGGGGCGAGAGGGCGGTCGAGGCTAGACCCGTTTGGCTTGATCTGAAGAGCCGGCAGGCGCATCAAAAGGAGCGAGGAATGGCATACATCAGCGAGGAGCATGAGGCGATCCGCGCGGCGATACGCGATTTCGCGGAGAACGAGATCCGTCCGCACGCGATGGCGATCGACAAGGAGAGCAGGTTCCCGATCGAGATCCTGAAGAAGATGGGGGCGCTCGGCTATCTCGGGATCCCGTATCCGGAAGAGTGGGGCGGTCCGGGGATGGACATGCTCTCCTACGCGATCGGCGTGGAAGAGATCTCGCGCGTCTGCGCGTCCACCGGCATCACCATGGCCGCGCACACCAGCCTCGGCATCTTCCCCATCTACACGTACGGGACGCCGGCCCAGAAGGAGCGCTACCTGCGCAAGCTGATCACCGGCGAGTGGCTCGGTGCCTTCGGGCTGACGGAGCCGGAGGCCGGTTCGGACGCCGGAGGGACCCGGACGACCGCGGTTCGCGACGGCGACGGGTGGATCCTGAACGGATCGAAGATCTACATCACCAACGGCAAGAGCGCGAAAGTGATCGTGACCGCCGCTCGGACATCGAAGGATGCCGGGACGCGGGGGATCTCGGCCTTCCTGGTCGAGCAGCCGAACCCCGGGGTCACGATCGGCAAGCTCGAGGACAAGCTGGGTTGCCGGGGGAGCGAGACGGCCGAGATCCACTTCGAGAACGTCCGTCTCCCCGCGGACGCGCTCCTGGGAGAGCTCAACAGAGGCTTCCCGGTCTTTCTCGACACTCTCGACGGCGGGAGGGTCTCGATCGGGGCGATGGCGCTCGGCATCGCGCAGGGGGCCTTCGAGGCCGCGGTCGAGTACGCGAAGACCCGGCAGCAGTTCGGCCGCCCCATCGCCGAGTTCCAGGGGCTGCAGTGGATCCTCGCCGACATGGCGACGCAGATCGAGAACGCGAGGCTGCACGTCTACAACTCGGCGCGCATGAAGGACGCGGGCGTTCCGTACAAGAAGGAATCGGCGATGGCGAAGCTCGTGGCGGCCGAGACCGCCATGTACGTCACGACCAAGGCGATACAGGTCCACGGGGGAATCGGTTACATGCGGGAGCTTCCCGTCGAGCGCTACTTCCGCGACGCGAAGCTCCTCGAGATCGGGGAAGGAACATCGGAGATCCAGCGGACCGTGATCGCGCGGGAGATCCTCAAGTAGGAGGGAGGTCAAGATGAGCGTGGAGAGGGACAATCCGGCGGCGGCGCGCGCGGGTCGTGGCGCGGGAGACAGGGAAGTCGTCCTGCTCTCGGCGGTGCGGACCGCGCTGGGCAGATTCCAGGGGGGTCTCGCCCCCTTCTCCGCCACAGATCTCGGCGGCATGGCGATTCGAGAGGCGATACGGCGTGCGGGCGTCGCCCCCGACGCAGTCGACGAGGTGCTGATGGGGCATGTTCTCCAGGGCGGTGTGGGCCAGGCCCCGGCGCGGCAGGCCGCTCTCAAGGGGGGAGTGCCGGACACGGTCGGCGCGACCACGATCAACAAGGTCTGCGGATCGGGGCTGAAGGCGGTCATGATCGCTTCATCGGAGATCCGGGCCGGCGAGGCCGAGGTCATCGTCTCCGGGGGGATGGAGAGCATGTCGAACGCCCCCTACTTCCTGCCCGGCGCGCGCGCCGGCTACAGGATGGGAAACGGCGAGATCAAGGACATGATGATCAACGACGGCCTCTGGTGCTCGTTCAAGAACTGGCACATGGGGATGGCCGCGGAGCTGATCGCGGAGAAGTTCAACGTGAGCAGGGAGGAGCAGGACGTCTATGCCGCCGACAGCCACAGGAAGGCGATCGCGGCCATCGACGGCGGGAAGTTCAAGGCGGAGATCCTCCCGGTTTCGATCCCGCAGAAGAAGGGGGATCCGATCGTCGTCGACACCGACGAGGGGCCCCGCCGGGACACGACCGTCGAGACGCTCGCCAAGTTGAAGCCCGCTTTCAAGAAGGAGGGGGGCACGGTGACGGCGGGGAACGCCCCGAGCGTCAATGACGGCGCGGCGGCTCTGGTCGTCGCCTCTCGTGAGGCGGCCGAGCGGATCGGCGCCGCCCCGATCGCGCGGGTTCTGGGATACACGACAGCCGGGACGGCCCCCGAGCTGCTCTTCTACGCCCCCGTGGTCGCGGTTCGCAGGCTCATGGAGAAGCTCGGCATGAAGCTCGGCGACTTCGACCTGATCGAGGCGAACGAGGCCTTCTCCGCTCAAGCGCTCGCCGACGGCAAGGAGCTGGGCTGGGACTGGTCGCGCGTGAACGTCCACGGAGGCTCGGTCGCGCTGGGGCATCCGATCGGCGCGAGCGGTGCGCGCGTTCTGGTGACGCTGCTCCACGCCATGAAGGACCGCGGGGCGCGGCGCGGACTGGCGACCCTCTGCCTCGGCGGCGGCAATGCCGTGGCCCTGGCGGTGGAACGGATATAGCGATCCAGAAGGGTGGTGTGCCTTGTCGCCCCGCCGATCGCGGCGGGGCATGGGGGAGTTGAAATGGATAGAAACCGACCGATCGCGGTCATCGGCTCCGGGACGATGGGGAACGGGATTGCCCAGGTCCTGGCGCAATCGAAGTTCCCTGTGACTCTCATCGATGTCGCGCCCGAGATCCTGGATCGCGCGAAGGCTTCGATCGACAAGAGCCTCGAGCGCCTGGTCAAGAAGGGCGCCTTGCCGGCGGACGAGAAGCAGACGATCATCGGCCGCGTCAAGTTCACGACGAAGCTGGAGGAGGTGCGCGACGCGCAGATGGTGATCGAGGCGATCATCGAGGACGCAGCCGTGAAGAAGGACCTCTTCGGCCGCCTCGACGCCCTGATGCCTCCGGGGGCGATTCTCGCGAGCAATACCTCCTCGATCTCGATCACCGAGCTGGGCGCCGCGACCAAGCGGGCCGACCGCGTGATCGGGATGCACTTCATGAACCCGGTCCCCGTCATGCAGCTGATCGAGATCATCCGCGGGCTCGCCACCTCGGACGCCACTCTGTCCGAGACGGTGGCGCTCGCGAAGGAGCTGCAGAAGACCCCCGTGGCGGTCCAGGACTACCCGGGCTTCGTCGCGAACCGGATCCTCCTTCCTATGATCAACGAAGCGGTCTACTGCCTCATGGAGAACCTCGCTTCGCCCGAGGACATCGACACGGTCATGAAGCTCGGGATGAACCACCCGATGGGTCCCCTGGCGCTCGCCGACCTGATCGGCCTGGACATCTGCCTCAACGTGCTCAATGTCCTCTACGACGGGCTGGGCGATCCCAAGTACAGCCCCTGTCCGCTGCTGGTCAAGATGGTGAAGGCGGGGTACCTGGGCAGGAAGACGAAGCGCGGGTTCTACGACTACAACGCCTGACGAGAGAGATGGAATCCCTGCTCTCGGCCTCGCAGATCCGGTTGCGGCAGGAAGCGCGCTCGCTCGCCGAGTCGCTTCTTCGCGAAGGGGCAGAGGGGAGGGACCGGTCGGCGGCCTTCCCCTCGGAGGAGATCCGCGCCCTCGCCCGGCGCGGCTACCTGGGGATGACCGGAGATCCTTCCCACGGCGGCCAGGGGTGGGATCGCCTCGCGGCCTCCCTCGTCCTCATCGAGCTTGCTCGCGGCTGCGCCTCGACCGCCCTGGTCGTCGGATTCCACGCCCTGGTTGTTTGCGAGGCCATCTCGCGGTCCGCTTCTTCCGCGCTCAAGTCTCGCCATCTCCCTTCCCGCATCCGGGGGGAATC
>Ga0194126_10013754_pt1 | contig 10081 bp, 12 predicted proteins | sample TA2KigC150mmetaG_FD_148641 | JGI IMG/M metagenome (GOLD analysis project Ga0194126, IMG submission 148641) | Freshwater microbial communities from Lake Tanganyika, Tanzania - TA2015035 Kigoma Deep Cast 150m | ecosystem: Environmental > Aquatic > Freshwater > Lake | place: Tanzania: Lake...
AACGGCAATGTCACTGGACCCCATTCCAGTGGCAAAGGCCCCTAGACCGCCAGCAGTCACAGTATGTGAGTCAGCACCGACGATAATATCACCCGGGTTGGCAAACATTTCGGCTACTAGCTGATGGCATATGCCACTGCCGCCTTCGAAAATCAGACAGCCGGTATCCTCAGCGAAGCGGCGTAGGAATTTATGGTCATTAGACAGTTGCCGGTTAGGGCTTGGTATGGCGTGGTCAAGAAAGATGGCGGTTTGCTGCGGGTTGGCTATGCGGCCGTGTTTGATTTCTTTGAACTGCCGGATAGTTAAGGGGCCGGTGGTGTCTTGCACAAAGGCTAAATCCACCTGGGCAATGACTATATCGCCTGCTCTGGCATCAGACCCTGATTTTTCACTTAGTATTTTCTCACTGAGGGTTTTCCCCATTAAAGCCTAACCAATGACAGCAAGTACAGCGCCGCCGCTTACTTTATCCCCTGGTTTGCAGTTTATAGATTTTATTTTACCAGCAGCCGGAGCAACTATTTCATTTTCCATTTTCATAGCTTCCAGGATGACTATGCCAGTGCCTACCTTGACCTCATCTCCTTCTTTTACCAGATAGCGTATGACCGTACCTGGTATCGGGGCAGACACCGGGATTTCTCCAGCAGCGACGGCTGCCTTGGCAGGAGGTGCCTCCTTCTTCTCTACCGGTGCTGGGGGAGCTTCTGGCTTAGGTGTTGGTGGCGCTGTTGGAGGTGGCGGTGGAGTATAGGCAGGTGCAGCGGCAAAGGCAACTGTGCCGCCTGTAGGCTCGACTTCAACCTTGTAGAATTCATCGCCGATGAAGACATTAAATGTTCTGGCAGCAGGCCCCTTAATCGGCGCTTTCACCTCTACTTTCTCAACTAATTTGCCCGCTTTAGCTTTGGCGATAAGCTCGTCTTCTCGCTTCACATCTTCCAAAGTCTTGGGCTTGGTTTCTGGTGGTGGTGTCTCTTGACCGTACTTCCATTTTAGAAAGCGCATTCCGGTGGTGGGATAGAGGGCATAGACAAGCACATCGCCAATGTCCTTGGCGATATCTTTTGTGGCCTCTTTGGCTTTTTCCAGTTCTGGCTCTAGAATATCAGCTGGTCGGCCGGTAAAAGGTTTCTCTCCCCGTTCATAACCTTTAAGAACTGTCTTCTGCACCTCTTTGTCAATCGGAGCTGGTGGTTTGCCATACAGGCCGTATACATAATCTTTGACTTCTTTTGACACCATCTTATATCTGCCGAAGAGGACATTTTGGACTGCCTGAACGCCAACAATCTGGCTGGTTGGGGTAACCAGAGGTGGATAACCCAACTCTTTGCGGGTTTTGGGAAGTTCGGCATAGACTTCACGCAAGCGGTCAATGGCATCGGCTTCTTTTAATTGGGCTACCATATTGCTGAACATGCCACCCGGAATCTGGTGCCATAGCACGCCTGTGTCGATGACTGATATCTTGGTAGTGTCCAGAAGGTGTCGGTACTTTGGGGCAATGGACTCGAAGTAGTCGCCTAATTTAAGCAGATGCTCTAGGTTGAGCCCGGTATCTCTGGGACTGCCACTCAGGGCAACCACAATTGGCTCTACTGCCGGGTGTGCAGTGCGCAAAGCGAAGGGGGCAATGCAGGTATCTATAAAATCCACGCCAGCTTCAGCGGCTTTCAAGTAGCTCATATAAGCCATACCGCTGGTGAAGTGGCTATGCAAGTTCACCGGTATTTTCAGAGCTTGCTTCAGAGCTTTAATCAGCTCATAAGCGTCATCGGGAGCAATAAGCCCGGCCATGTCCTTGATGCACAGGCTATCAGCCCCCATGTCTTGGATAATGAGAGCTTTCTTTACAAAATAATCGATGTTATATACAGGGCCACCCAGTGTACGTTCTGTTAGCGAGTAGCACAGTGAACCCTGGATATGTTTGCCCTTATCCTTGATGGCCTTAAAGGCAGTTATGAAGTTGCGTTCATCATTAACAGCATCGAAAACGCGGAAGACGTCAATGCCACAGTCAGCGGCATGGTGGCAAAAGGCTGTAACTACATCGTCAGCGTAATTGCGGTAGCCGACCAGGTTCTGACCGCGCAGGAGCATTTGGAGCTTGGTATTGGGCATCAGCTTCTTCAAGATGCGGATTCTTTCCCAGGGGTCTTCATTCAGGAATCGAGTCATGACATCAAAAGTGGCACCACCCCAGACTTCCATGGACCAGAAACCTGCCTTGTTCATCTCCGGGGCAATGGGTTCCATGTCAATGGTTCGCATGCGGGTGGCAAATAAGGACTGGTGTCCATCACGCAGAGTAAGGTCGGTTATTTTTACCGGATTTTTTTTGCTCTCCTTGTCTGGGCTCATATTCGTGCCTCCTTTTACCTAATGGATATCTTGACTTCTTATCGGTTGGTTCTCCGTACCTGCCAGCGGGTTCTGGCTCTCATTAACTCCTGGCGTCCGAAAAGTCGCCAGGGGCTGACTTCAGGATAAGGCGTAACTTTAGGAGATATAGTTCTAGCCTGTTCTTCCTGCTCGATGTATGCGTTGATTGCACTTACTATAGCAGCTACTACAGCTTCCTTCATTTCAACTACTCCCTTAAAGCGGGATATTGCCATGCTTCTTGGGTGGATTGGTATCAGTTTTATTCCTGAGTATCTCCAGGGCTTTAATCACCTTGGGTCTTGTGGTTCTAGGGTCGATGACATCGTCAAGGTATCCTTTGCTCGCAGCTACATACGGATTGGCAAATTTTTCTCTATAGTCAGCAATCAATTTTTGCCTTGTCTCTTCTGGCTTTTCTGACTTATCTATGGTGTCTTTGAAGATGATGTTCACGGCACCATCCGGTCCCATTACAGCGATCTCGGCTGTTGGCCAGGCGTAGTTGATGTCGCCGCGCAGGCTCTTACTGCTCATGACCACAAAAGCTCCTCCATAAGCCTTTCGGGTGATGACGCTTATTTTGGGCACGGTGGCTTCGGCGTAAGCATAAAGGAACTTGGCACCATGTCGGATAATGCCTTTGTATTCCTGCTCAGTGCCTGGCATGTATCCTGGTACGTCAACAAGGGTAACCAGTGGGATGTTGAAGCAATCACAAAAACGGACGAACCTGGCACCTTTGTCCGAGGCGTCAACATCAATTACACCGGCATAAATGGACGGTTGCTGGGCTACTATTCCAACGCTCTGTCCACCCATTCGGGCGAAGCCGACTATAAGGTTGCGGGCGAAGTTCTCGTGTACCTCCATGAAGTCTCCGTTGTCCACAATTTTTAATATGACCTGTTTCATATCATAGGTTTTATTCGGGTCGTCGGGGACGACATGAAGAAGTTGTTCGTCCATTCTGTTGGGGTCATCACCAGTATCTATGAAAGGTGTCTCTTCCATGTTGTTTTGAGGCAAAAAGCTCAGCAGGCGGCGTATCGCCTCAAGACATTGCTGGTCATTGTTGGTGACGAAGTGGCAGTTGCCGCTCTTGGTAGCATGGGTCATGGCACCACCCAAATCCTCAAGGCTGACTTCTTCGCCGGTCACTGACTTAATTACCGCTGGTCCGGTAATGTACATTTGTCCTGTTTCTTTGACCATAAAGATGAAGTCGGTTATGGCTGGTGAGTAAACAGCGCCGCCAGCACAAGGTCCCATGACTACCGAAATCTGAGGCACAACGCCTGAGTAAATGGTATTACGCATGAAGATATCACCGTAGGCTGCCAGGCTATCCACCCCCTCCTGAATGCGTGCGCCTCCTGAGTCAAGCAGGCCGATTACAGGGGCACCATTTTTAGCTGCCAGGTCCATAGCTTTGCAGATTTTTTCCGAAGCTACTTTCGACAACGAGCCGCCGAAAACTGTGAAGTCCTGAGAGAAAATGAAGGCATTTCGACCATTGATTTTGCCATACCCGGTGACTACGGCATCGCCAAGCGTCTTTTGCGTTTCAAGCCCGAAATCGGTGCAACGATGGAGGGCAAATGGGTCTAACTCCTCAAAAGTGCCGGGGTCGAAGAGAAGTTGAATCCGCTCTCTGGCTGTCAGCTTTCCGCGCTTGTGTTGGGCTTCGATACGCTGGGCGCCACCACCGGCCATAGCCTGTTCTCTCAGTTTGTTCAGTTCGGTGATTTTTTGCTCAGTTCCCATTTGTCTCACCTCTCAATTAAGCCGATTTGCGGTGTGTTGACTCGGCCTGATTGCTTGCTGGTTAGTAATTCTAACATATTCTGGTGAGCTTTGAATAGCGTATAATTACCTAGTGAATCCTTCGTCTGTCATTCTGAGGGAATCCCGATTTCATCCCGATTTATCGGGAAGAATCTCGCCTATTAACTACATAATATATTGCCATGCGTGGTAGAATAAATGTCTGATGACTAGCAGGTTGAGCCAAACTTCGTTGTTGAAATGGCGGGAAGCTAAAGGTGGAGCTTCATCGGGTGTTACTCAATGTGGGAATGTCACTTTCCGCTGGGGCGAGCGAACCTATGTGATGGGAGTTGTCAACGTTTCTCCTGATTCTTTTTCCGGCGATGGTTTGAATAGCGTTGGTGCCGCTGTGGTTCAAGCGCGATGTTTTGTTGCTGATGGTGTTGACATAATAGATGTCGGCGGCGAATCCACACGGCCGGGCTCAGCACCGATATCGGTTGATGAAGAATTACGTCGGGTGATACCTGTGTTGGAGCGGTTGGCGAACGAGATAACAGTGCCTTTGAGCGTTGACACTTACAAGCTTGAAGTAGCTCGTCAGGCTCTCAATGCCGGAGCGCACATGATAAATGATATATGGGGGTTGAAGCAGGAGCCGAAATTGGCTGAACTGGCGGTGGAGAGAGGTGTGTCTATAATCTTGATGAGCAACCAAAGAGATAAGCCTCGACGCAATATTGTCCCCGCGGTGATTTCTGACCTGAAAAGGTCTATAGACCTGGCATTGGATGCAGGTGTACCCTGGGAGAATATCATAGTTGACCCCGGCATCGGCTTTGGCAAGACTTTGGAGCAGAATCTCGAGTTGGTGCGGCGATTGGATGAGCTTAAAGTGTTAGGGAGACCCATTTTGCTTGGCACTTCGCGTAAATCTATGATTGGATTGGTGCTGGACTTGCCTCTGGAGCAGCGCGTGGAGGGCACAGCAGCCAGCGTTGCCATCGGCATTGCTAAGGGTGCAGATATGGTTCGAGTGCATGATGTCAGGGAGATGATACGCGTTTGCCGCATGAGCGATGCAATTATTCGGAGCACGTGAGCTAGCAATGATAACTGCCTATCTTGGTCTTGGCTCAAACCTGGGGGACAGAAAGCAAAACCTGGCTCGGGCATTGGAATTATTATCACGACAGGTGGTAGTGGAAAAGCTGTCATCAATTTACCAGACTGAGCCTGTGGGCTATAGAGACCAGCCCCTTTTTCTAAATGCTGTGTGCCTTATCTCTACTGAGCTAAGTCCTGATAAGCTTTTGCGTTTGGCCAAGGAAATCGAAGTTGAGCTGGGCAGGGTACCCAGTTTTCCTAACGCCCCCAGGACTATTGATATTGACATACTTTTTTATGGCGACAGTGTTTTCAGTACTGAGGAATTGACTATACCTCATGCGCGCCTGACTGAGCGGGCTTTTGTACTTGTGCCGCTGGCTGAAATCGCTCCCGACCTGGTTCATCCTGTGAACGGGAAAAGAATCAAAGAACTGTTGGATGATTTGGGCGAAGTGGCTGGTGTATGCAGGTGGGCTGAAGCTGAGGAAGTTGTGAACAGGAGGCAAGATGTATCAAGTATCTGTTGAAGGACATTTCGATGCTGCTCATTATCTTAGGGATTATGGTGGCAAATGTGAGAACGTGCACGGTCATCGTTTCAAGGTGGTAGTTAGCTTGAAGGCGACAAAACTGAATGATATTGGCCTGGCGTATGATTTTACTGAGCTGAAGCGTCATCTGGGGGAGGTTCTTGCCCGGTTTGACCACACCTGTCTTAATGATGTGCCGCCCTTCGATAAACTGAATCCGTCTTCGGAAAATATCGCTGTAGCCATTTATGACCAGCTTAAAGGTCGTTTCTCTGGAGACGTGTTGCTATCAAGTGTGCAGGTCTGGGAGTCTCCGCAAAGCTGCGTGACCTATAGCCCTGAATAATTAGCCTTTTAGGTTTGGACTTTTACTTGTCACCCTGACCTGAGTCCTGAACGAAGTGAAGTGGAAGGGTCTCAAAATTCCTTTGCCATCGCGAGGAGCCCTTCGCTTTTTTGTCATTCTGAGCGTAGCGAAGAATCTCACGGTATTCCCGTCACCGAGATTGCCACATCCCCTGATATATCGGGGGACTCGCAATGACATGTGTGTGGAATGACAGGTAAGGTTACTAAGCCTTTTCAAGGTTTGGCGGCAGCAGGTTGGGGATGCTGTCCGTGATGGGGTAGCTGTGGTTACATTTTTTACAGAAGAGAGAGCCGGTAACTACCGCGCCCTCTTTCTCTTCGGTGATATTGAGTTTAAGCGAACTCTTACATACCGGACAGGCCAGTATGTCCATCAACTCCTTTTTCATTAGCGCTCCTTATTTATAGTTATAGTTGTTCCTTATAAATTCCGGTAGACATCGCGGCGGTGTTTAACTCTGAAGATAGTTACCGCTTTAGCTTTGTCGTCTAAATGGAACAATATGCGATATTTGCCGCTATCCACTCGGTAGGCATCCTTTTCGCCTTTTAGCTGTTTTATATCCTGTGAATAGGGATTATCCTCCAAGGATTGTATCTTTTCAACCATTTGGCGACGAATTTTCGAAGTAAGACGAGCTATTTCCTTTTCAGCTGTACGACTGATTTTGAGGTTATAGCTCACTCATTTAGCTCCGCCAGAAATTCCTTAAAAGGTCTGGTGGGCTCACCTTTAGTCTCCTGATAGTCGCGCAGGTCTTCGAGTTCCTCCTGTCGTCTTAGCCAGTCCTTCAGAGCTTCTATAACTACTTCACGCAAGCTTGCTCTGTGCTCGATAGCGGCAATTTTTACTGCCCGGTATAGCTCATCGTCCCCTAAGTCTACAGTTATCTTTGCTTTCTGAGCCATAATCTAACCCTTAAAGCCATATTACCGTATTTAAGGCAAACTGTCAATTTCGCCTGTTAATCTTTCATTCTTAACCGTTGTAATCTGAAGCAATCGCTGTAATTTTACATAATCTCCGTAATCTAAAGTTCTATTTTTGCATTTTTATCTGTCATTTTGGTTTTTAACCTTTGATTTTTGACTTTGTCAATATGGCTACCCTTTATCTGAATAAATAGGCCCAGATTGACATTTTCACGTATTTGGTTACTGTTCTTTCTTTTAGCACCTGTGTAGGTACTTCGTGGTATTTAGTAACATCTCTATATTTGGTAACGGTTCTGGATTTGGTTATTTCCTCGGGATAGCTTACTTTAATGGTTACCTTGCTCTGACCACCGCCCCAGTAATAGAAGTATGGCCATATACGACAGCGTGAGATGCCATCATCGGGACAAGTAATGGAATAGACATAGGGATAAGAGTAACCGGAGATGTTTATGGAGACCGTAGAATCGGGTTTGTTGACTTCGAAAGTGTGAGACCAACTGCTGATGTTAACATAAGAATCGTAGACCGTTTCTGTTCGTGTTTCGGTTGTGGTGTAGGGTTCGACCTCGGAATAACTCTCGCTTACGGTGTAAGGCTCGCTCTTCATCTCTGTGTCCCAGTATGTTTCTGTTGTTTGCACTGGCACTGTCTTGATGGGCAGAGCGAAAATGATAGCTAAAACAGCTATGGGGGTTAGCCCCCAGACAATGACCTTCCAATTGTTTTTAGTTTGGTTCCCAGTTTTATCTGCCACCTCTAACCTCCTTGCTGCATTGTTCTGAACTTTATTATAGCACGGTTACTTTTCATCATATAGATAAGTCCAAACCGAGGTAATCTTGTCTTGCTATCCACCGCCCCTTGCCACCAACCTGCCGTTCAGTTAGAGGTTTGGTTTTCATTGCGAGGAGTCCTTCCATGGAAGGACGACATGGCAATCTCATTTTACGTCCTGTCATTCTGAGGGAGTCCCGATTTCATCTCGATTTATCGGGAAGAATCTCACATCGTCCCCATCACCGAGATTGCCACGTGGAGTTTACCCTGATTGAGATTCTTCGGTCGCTTCGCTCCCTCAGAATGACACAAAGAAGGGCTCGCAATGACAATTCCTTCTGTCATCGCGAGGAGCCCCGATGGCATCGGGACGATGTGGCGCTCTTACTCTTTGTCCCTCTTGCCTCTAAGGCGCTATTGGGTTAGACTGATAGCAGTAATAGGAGAAAACCCGTGGTGCGACTGACATTCTATGGAGGCGTCAACGAAATCGGCGGTAACAAAATCCTCCTCGAGGATGGAGAGCGGCGGCTGTTCCTTGACTTCGGCTTCCCTTATAAAAGGCACAAGCAATTCTACGAGGAGTACCTGAAGCCTCGCCCTGGTGCCGGCTTGCTCGACCCTATGGCAATGGGCTTGCTGCCACCATTGGAGGGACTTTATCGGGATGACCTGGTTACACCGGGCCTCTGGGAGCAGTTCCGAGGCACTCCTTCCTATCGCAAACTTGACCATATTGACGGGGTACTGCTGTCGCATGGTCATCTCGACCATTCGGGTCATATCGCTTTTTTCAAAGACAGCATACCTGTATATTCAACCGCAGTAACTGCCTTTATTGCCAAGGCCATTCAGGATTCAGGAAAGGCAGACTTCGACCAGCAGGTGTGTTATTTCGACCGTAAGGAACCGGGCCGTCCCTCTGGCTGGAAGCAGAAAGCGCTGCTTACCAGTGATAAAAAACAGCAGCGGCAGTTTTGCCTTGCCGATGAGGAGCTAAAGGCCTTGGGTGAAGATGCCATTAAATTCTGGCTTAAATCTCCGGGGCAAAGGCCACTTATCTCCTGTTCCCTGGCCGGCCACAGTAACTGCAGCTTAAATCTGTGTTGTTTTCCCGTTGACCACTCCATACCCGGCGCCTGCGCCTGGGGCATTGAGACCAGCTCTGGCTGGATTATCTACAGTGGTGACCTCAGACTGCATGGCAAACAGGCTGAACTTACCAGGAGGTTCATCGAGGACGCCGGCAAGTTACGTCCCAGAGCGCTTATTTTGGAAGGCACCAATGTGACTCGCGAAAAGAATGTGGCTGAGCGCGAGGTGTATGAAAATGGTTTTAAGGCTATAAAAGGTGCTACCGGCTTGGTTATCGCTGACTTTCCTCCCCGTGATGTGAACCGCCTGCTCACTTTTTTACAGATTGCCCGGGACACAGGCAGGAAGCTGGCTATACTGCCCAGAGACGCTTATCTGTTAAAGACCATGCGTTTACTGGAGCCGGAAATCCCTGAGATTGCTTATGATGATAGCATCGTCATATATCAGGACACCATTGCCAGTAAGAGTCCTAATATGTGGGTGCAAAATCTGTGCCGAGATTATGGCAGCAAGATGATTCTGGCGGAAGACGTACGTTCGGCAGAGGACAAATTTATCCTCTGTTTCAGCTTTTTTGACATAAATGAACTGCCTAGCCTCTGCCCCAAGCCGGGCAGCCTGTATGTTTTCAGCTCCAGCGAGCCACACGATGAAGAGCAGGAGATTGATTTCCGTCGCCTGCATAGCTGGCTTAAGCACTTTGGGCTAAAGGGATTTGGCCTGCCTGTAGAGAGTAACGGCGAGTGGGAGATACCCGAAGCCGAGAGAGGTTTACACGCCTCCGGCCATGCCTGTGGTCCAGATTTGCTCGAGGTGGCTCGAGGAATAAAGCCCGATGTACTCATCCCCGCCCACAGCGAGCACCCCGATTTCTACGTTGACCATTTGAGTGGCATCGGTGTTGATATCGTTCTACCCGATGTAGGCGGGACAATTGAGGTGTGAAGCTCCAGATGCATAGCTAACATTTTTGAGAAAATGAAACCATGGGTATCCCTCTGCTAAGAATTGATACACTTCTAATCAGAAAGAAATAAATCAATCAATCTTAGAAGGGAGGATATCCGAATGAATTATATTGGAATGGACTGTCATAT
>Ga0194126_10013757_pt1 | contig 10080 bp, 8 predicted proteins | sample TA2KigC150mmetaG_FD_148641 | JGI IMG/M metagenome (GOLD analysis project Ga0194126, IMG submission 148641) | Freshwater microbial communities from Lake Tanganyika, Tanzania - TA2015035 Kigoma Deep Cast 150m | ecosystem: Environmental > Aquatic > Freshwater > Lake | place: Tanzania: Lake...
TTTGCCCGGGCATAATCGGCCAGCTTGCGTCGCTGGCGCTCGCTCAGGGTCCGGACCACGTCGTCCAGGCGGGACTGGAGGATCCGCATCTGTACGGCCTCCTGCTCCAGCGACCGCAGAGTCCGAATCGCGCACTCCTCGGGAGTCCCTTCGCCGGAGCTCAACGTCGTCGAGGCCTGCGTGAGCTGCGCAGCAAACCGATCGACCAGGCGCTCGCCCTCGGAGCGACAGGCGAGCACGGCCAGCGGCAGCAGCAACAGGACCCAGCGCATGGTACCCCCAAAGATGCAGTCACGAAACCGAAGCTCGAACCGGAGTGCGAAAGGGGGGACTCGAACCCCCACAGGCCTATTGCCCGCTAGAACCTGAATCTAGTGCGTCTGCCATTCCGCCACTTTCGCAACCTGTCAAAGACCCCTGTGAACTACCACCGCAGGGGGGGATCTGTCAAGCCAAATCCGGACCGTTCCTGTTCCGCTCGCGGAATTTCGTTGCATTCCGCCGGTTTCGTGGTTAGTATCCGCCCCCGTTTTGAGTGCTCGTGTTTGTTCAACCGACGCACACTCCGGGTTCTTCGTGCCCCCGCAGGGGGTTCCGGGGTGGAGGCCAAACGAAGAGGAGAGGACATGGCAGTCGAAATCAGTATGAGAGACATGTTGGAAGCCGGGGCCCATTTCGGCCACCAGACCCGGCGCTGGAACCCGAAGATGAAGCCGTACATCTACGGCGCCAAGAACGGGATCCACGTCATCAACCTGCAGAAGACCTACCCCCTGCTGAAGAAGGCCATCGAGTTCATCAGCAGCGTGGTGGCCAGAGGAGACCAGGTGCTCTTCGTGGGCACCAAGCACCAGGCCCGTGAGGTCATCACCGAGGAAGCGCAGCGGGCCGGCATGCCGTTCGTCACCTACCGGTGGCTGGGCGGGATGCTCACCAACATTGCCACCATCCGCCGCAGCATCCAGTCCATCGAGGAGCTGGAATCGCTGCTCGCCGAGGGCTCGGTCGAGCGCCTGCCCAAGAAGGAGGTGCTCCACCTCGAAAAGCGGCGGGACAAGCTGCTCCGCAACCTCGAAGGCATGCGGTCCATGTCCGGCCTGCCCAAGGCGATGTTCATCGTGGACCCGATGCGCGAGCACATCGCGGTGACCGAGGCCCGTCGCCTCAACATCCCGACCGTTGCCGTCGTGGATACCAACTGCGATCCGGACGAGGTCGATTACCCGATCCCTGCCAACGACGACGCGATCAAGTCGATCAAGCTGTTCGTCAAGGCCATGGCCGATGCCTGCCTCGAGGGGCGGGAATCCCACCAGCAGGCCCTCATCGCGGCCCATGACAAGGTCCAGGTGGGCGTGGCCGGAGAGGGGGACGAGCAGAAGGTGGAAGTCATCGTGCGCGGCAAGGGTCCGAGGAAGCCGCGGCGTCCTGCGGCAGCGCAGGCCCCGGCTGCCGAGACCCCGGCTGCCCAAGAGCCGGCCGGACAGACCCCGGACCAGGACAACCAGGAATAGGAGATATCCCCATGGCAGAAATCACGATGGATCTCATCAAGAAGCTCCGCGAGTGGAGCGGAGCGGGCATCATGGATTGCAAGGAAGCGCTCAAGGCCGCGGACGGCGACCTCGACAAGGCCATGGAAGTCCTGCGCAAGCAGAACGCGGAAGTGGCCGCGCGCAAGGCGCACCGCGAGACCAAGAACGGCATGGTCGGCTCGTACCTCCACACCCGCTCCGACGGCGGCGTGCCCAGCATCGGCGTGCTCGTGGAAGTCAACTGCGAGACCGACTTCGCTGCCCGCTCCGACGTCTTCAAGGACTTCGTCCGGAAGCTGTGCCTCCACGTCGCAGCCGCCAACCCGCTCTGGCTCAACGCGGAGCAGGTGCCCGCAGACGTGATCGAGAAGGAGAAGGAGATCGCCCGGGAGCAGCTCGCCACATCCGGAAAGCCCCCCCAGATCGTCGAGAAGATCGTCGAGGGCAAGATCAAGAAGTTCCTCCAGGATTCGTGCCTTCTCGACCAGGAATTCGCTCTCGGCGCGGACAAGTCGGAGCAGATCCCGATCTCGCAGATGCTCAAGAACGTCATCGGGACGCTCGGTGAGAACATGTCCATTCGCCGTTTCGTCCGGTTCGATATGAACACTTGAACCAGGGTGGTTGCATGGCCCGTTTGAAGCGCATCCTGCTCAAGCTCTCCGGCGAAATGATGGCCGGCGGCGACCGCCGTGGGCTCTCCAATGCCTCGATCAAGGCCGTTGCCTCGCAGATTGCAGCGGTCAGCAGGCAGGGAACCCAGGTGGCCATCGTCTCCGGCGCGGGCAACCTCGTCCGGGGGGCCGGTCCCAATCGCTATGCCCTCGATGTCGAGCAGCAGTCGCTCGACTCCATGGGCATGCTGGCGACGATCATCAACTGCACGGCACTGGCCGATTTCCTGCGCAGGGAAGGGTGCGAGGTGGTGCACATGTGCGCCTTCCCCTCCCTTCCGGGGACCGTGCCGGCCGACGCCCACGCAGCGTGCCAGCACCTGGCCAACGGCCGGATCGTGCTGTTCTCCGGAGGAACGGGGCTCCCCTTCTTCTCCACCGATACCGCTGCCGTCGTGCGGGCCCTGCAGATCAAGGCGGATGCGCTGCTCAAGGCGACACAGGTAGACGGGGTCTACGACCGGGACCCCGGCTCCCATACCGGCGAGCCCGCCCGCTTCCTGTCCAAGGTCTCCTATGGCGAGGCCATCGAGAAGCGGCTCCGCTTCATGGACCTGCCCGCGCTTGCACTGGCCTCGCAGAATCGGCTGACCATCCATGTGTACAACGCTCACGTCGAGGGCAACCTCGCCAAGCTTCTTTCGGGCAAGCTGGAATGCTCCCAGGTCGGCCCGCAATAAGGAGGAATCCCCATGATGGATGAACTGTTCCTCGAAACGACCGAAAACTTCGAGAAGTGCATCTCCGCATTCCAGAGAGACCTGAGCCGCCTGCGTACCGGCCGCGCCAACCTCTCCATCCTGGACGGCGTCCGCGTGGAGTACTACGGCAGCCCCACTCCCATCCAGCAGGTCGCCTCGCTCAATGTCTCCGACCCCAGGCTCATCACCATCAAGCCGTGGGACCGCTCCCTCATCTCCGCCATCGAGAAGGCCATCATGGCCGCAGATGTCGGGATCACCCCGAACAACGACGGCAACGTCATCCGGCTTCCCATCCCTCCGCTCACCGTCGAGCGGCGCAGGGACCTGGTCAAGCAGGTCGGCAAGATGGCCGAGGCCGCCCGCGTCGCAATCCGCGGTGTGCGCCGAGACGTCAAGAGCCTCGTCGACGGCGACAAGGAGATCACCGAAGACGACCAGCGCAAGGCCCTCAAGGACCTCCAGGAGATGACCGACGACTTCATCAAGCAGGTCGACAAGATCGGCTCCGACAAGGAGAAGGAGATCATGGAGCAGTAGGGGGTGCGGCGAGTCTCCACCCCTGGGGACCGTACCCCCCACCCGATGGTACCTGCTCCCCCCATTTCCGCCCGCACCCGCACCTCCGGCTGAAGCACGTCAACCCACGTACCCCTTGTGCTACGGGCGGTTCCCGCACCATCAACCCGCACCGGTCGCACCTGGCACGCACCTTGCTTTCTCTCCGGGCGTTGACAGCGGGGAGGTGATTCCATGGTGCTGGAACGGGAGAGCATCGAGCGGGTTCGACGGATGGTCGGGTCTCTGGAGCGGGCATCGGGCCAGGTCTGGAACCAGCGGGACGATCTCGAGGGGGAAGGGCTGCTCGGGCTGGCCGAAGCCACCTCACGCTATGATTCCGGCCGCGGCGCAGACTTCTGGACCTACGTCTACCTGCGCGTGCGCGGCCGGGTCGTCGATTCCAGGCGCAAGGCAGCACGCCGCCTCTCAGCGGCACCGACCGCCGCCCCGAGCACAGCCGAGGGATGGGACGACGAGACCGCACCGGGCCCTACCGCTCAAGGTCGCCAGTCCGCGGCAGACTGTGCCGGCCCGACCGGTCAGCCTCCCCGGAGCATGGAATCCACGCTCACTTCCCGTGAGGCATCCCGGGTGCTCGCCCACGCCCTGGCCTCCCTGCCCGTGCGCCAGCGCATGGTCGTGGTCGAGTGCAAGCTCAAGCGGCGCAGCATCACGGACACGGCGGACAAGCTGGCCTTGACCCGGATCCAGGCCTCCCGCATGCTCGAGCGGGGCCTGGTTCTCCTCCGGCGTCACCTCGAGAGCTCCGGGTACAGCCTCCAGGATTTCGTGTAGAGATCCTACTGCGTCACGAGGAGGCTGCCGTCCAGCTCCACGTCAAGCGGATTGGCCTCCTGGTCGGTGGCAACGAGTTCGTCGACGGTCACAGCGCCGTCTCCGGCGGCCACGTCCTGGGTCAGCTTGAACACCACGTCGAACAACCACGGATCGCCATGGACCTGTCCTCCGACCAGCCACGCACCGGAAAGCGCCTTGGTCGGGTCGGAGCCGTGGTACAGGATCACCTTGACGAGTCCGTCGGCGACGCTGGTGTAGGCCAGGTTGTGTCCCGTCGGCACGACGTTGACATAGGGCGGAATGTCCCAGTCCATGCAGTTGTCCTGAGCGGTGCACAGCTCGTCGTGAAACTTGACGAACTCGACCTTGGCGGGATCGAAGCCGAGCTTGAATTGCAGCCCGACCGCCTTGGGGGAATTCACATCGGCCGCGGCCAGCTCCACCGGGCAGGAGACCTTGTCGCCGGCCTTGCCGAAGAAGACGCAGAAAGGCGTCCCCGGGCACGCACCGCAATCCTGGGGACAGGTGTTGCATTCCTCGCTGGGGCCGCAGGCCCCGTCACCACAAGGGTTGGGGCAGTCGGACAGGCAGTTGGTCCAGTCTTCCCCCTCGGAGCAGACCCCGTCTCCGCACGCGTCCGCACAGTCCTGCGGGCACGAGTCCTTGGTTTCGCCGGCATCGCAGGCCCCGTTTCCGCAGCAGTCGCCGCAGTCATCGGGGCAGGTGGCACAGTTCTCGTCCTCCGCACAGGTCGCGTCGCCGCAGCCCGGGGGGATCTCGCAGTCCTGCGGGCAGGTCGAAGCGTCTTCCCCCGCCTCGCACTGGCCGTTGCCGCAGGCCGGTGGAAGCTCGCAGTCCTGCGGGCAGGTCGAAGCGTCTTCCCCCGCCTCGCACTGGCCGTTTCCGCAGGCCGGGACCTCGACCTCAGGATTCCCGACATCAAGGCCGCACGAGTCGTTGCATTCGCATCCAGCGCAGAGGTCCGGCTCGTCCCCCGGGCCATCCGCTCCTTCCGCTCCCAGCCCGTCGAGGGGAATCTCGACCGCAACGTCCGCAGCCAGGTCCAACGCCGTCTCGTTCCCTCCGGTCGAGTCGCCGGGCAGCTTCGAGCCACCGTTACCGCCCGAGCATCCCACTGCCAGAAGCAGTGCAAACACCACCTTGAGAATAGCGTGTCCCATCTTCGCCTCCCTGCTCTCGAGTCCTGTCGGTCGGGCGCAACACCCTCCCGCACGGGCCTCCGAATGCCCTCTTCTTTGCTTCGTCCCCCAGATTGTCAGAACCCCAGTCTACGCAACTCGAGGAGCTCGCGCACCACTTTCGCGATGCGACGGGAACCGACCACCTTCGACTCGCCGGCTCGGCGGGGTGAAGGGGAAAAACGCACGATCCGGAAGCTCGCCCCCCGCTTCAGCGCCTTGAGCGGGAACTCCAGGTTCACGACAAAGGAATCGGTGGTCAGCGGGATCGAGTCCAGGAGCTTTCGTCGGAACACCATGGTCCCGGTGTAGTCGGCCCGCTGCCCCAGCAGCAGCCGGGCCACCACCCGATAGCCGGCAGAGAGAATCCGCCGAGTCCAGTCGTCCCCGCGATCCGTGTAGATCGACAGCACCAGGTCGGTGTGCGGCAGGTGCGGCAGGAACAGGTCGAGCGTGTCGGGCGGAACCTGGTGGTCGGCCGGGAGCTGGGTCACGAAGTCGCACCTGGCCGCGGCGTAGCCGGTCCGGATGGCAGCCCCCATGCCGAGGTTCCGTTCGTGCCTCAGCAGGCGGATGCGAGGCTCGCTCTCGACGTGACTGGCAACCCGCGCCGCAGTGGCATCCGTGGAGCCGTCGTCCACGACGAGGACCTCCCAGTCCTCGAAACGCTGCGACCCGAGCCAGGCCACCAGCGCATCCAGCAGCGGACCGACGTTGTCCTCCTCGTTGTAGGCCATCACCACGACGGACAGGGAGTAGGCCCGGTGCACCCGTCGGGAGGCACTCCCGGACGATTCCGGTTCCGTTCCCGTTCCCGACCGACCATCCTCCACGTTCTTCTTCCCGCGGGACAAGGGCCCCCCCGTCGCGCTTCTTGCCCGCCTTGCAAAGCAGGTCGCGACGTGGCACACTGTACCACACTACACCGCGCCCGGCAAAGGTGATACCGGGCCCAAGACGGGGGCGGGAACCGAAAGACACTCCGGAGGACGTGGATGTTGATCTCTTGTCTCGTTTGCAGATGCTGCATCGTCGCAGCAAGCCTGTGGCTTGCCGTTGCCTGCTCGAACGGCGGCAGCGAGCCCCCGGACCAGACCACGCCGGCCGATGCCGACGGGGCAGCGTTCGATGCCGAGCTCACGACCGACGGGCTGGTTGGAGACACCGAGCTCTCCGAGCAGCCGGCGCCGCCTGACGCTCAGGAGATCCCCCCGGAGAGTCCTCCGGTCCAGGAGTGTGTGGAGGACGGCGAGTGCAACGACGGCAACCCCTGCACCAAGGACCGGTGCGAGCTTGACTACGGCTGCGTCCACACGCCGAAGGATTGCTCTGACGGGAACGAATGCACGCTGGACGGCTGCATCTCCTCGGACGGCAAGTGCACCCATGCCCCGGTCGACTGCACGGATGACAACCTGTGCACCATCGAGTCGTGCGACCCCGCGTCCGGGTGCATCTACGATTCCAAGGATTGCAGCGACGACGACCCGTGCACCGCGGACGGCTGCAGCCCCCAGGCCGGCTGCAGCTCAAAGCCGATGCTGTGCGACGACGGCAACCCGTGCACCACGGATTCGTGCAGCCCGCCGGACGGCTGCAAGCACGTGCCCTCCCCGGATCCGAAATGCTGCGTGGCCGACTTCCAGTGCAATGACGGCCTCCCGTGCACGCTCGACCAGTGCAAGGCCTATACCTGCGTGTTCGAGCCGATCGCCGGGCTTGCCTGCTGCAAGAACGACGAGGAATGTGCGGACGACAACCAGTGCACCGAAGACGTCTGCATCGAGGGGCTCTGCCAGCAGTTCGCCGCGGGCCCCGGCTGCTGCATGGTGACCGAGGACTGCTTCGATGCCGACGGCTGCACCACGGACAAGTGCGTGGACCACTTCTGCGTCTACGACAGCCTCCCGGGATGCTGCCACGAGGACAAGGAGTGCGACGACGAGGAGGCCTGCACCATCGACGTCTGCCAACTGGCGGGCGGCGACGCCGGCTTCTGCGAGAACAAGGCCGTGCTCGACTGCTGCCACGGCGACGACAAGGAGTGCGACGACGGGAACCTGTGCACCGTGGACGACTGCCCCGGCGTCGGCAAGGTATGCACGCATGACTGGAAGAAGAACTGCTGCCTCGCCACCGGTGACTGCGACGACAAGGACAAGTGCACCAAGGAAAGCTGCCTCGACAACGTCTGCGGTCACGAGAACATCTGCTGCAAGAGCAACAAGGAGTGCGACGACGGCGACGACCTGTGCACCAAGGACCTGTGCGTGGATGACTTCTGCTTCCACGAGCCGACCGGGGCCCCGGGCTGCTGCAACATGCCGCTCTTCGAGGATGACTTCAGCACCGACAAGGGGTGGAAGTACGACAACAGCTGGGAGCGGGGACCGACCAAGGTCAGCTCGGGCCAGCAGTACGCGGGTCCCGACCCGGCCAACGATCATACCGGCTCTGCGGACAACATCGTGGCCGGCGTGAAGATCGGCAACAACGCGCCCACCGAGATCCACGACTGGTACTGGCTCACGTCCCCCGAGATCAACACCATGGGGGGAGGGATCATCCTGCTCTCCTACTGGCGCTGGCTCAACAGCGACTACGAGCCGTTCATGGCCAACGGCGTCGAGGTGTTCGACGGCGCAGGCTGGGTCAGCCTCTGGCAGACCGCGGGCTCCCCGGGGATCCAGGACACCAAGTGGACGTTCGTCGAGCTCGACGTGACCCCCTATGCCAACCCCGCGTTCAAGGTGCGGTTCGGGTACAAGATCGGCAGCGGCGGCGTCTTCTCCGTCGCATCCTGGAACGTCGATGATGTGACGGTCTACCGGGAGGGGGCCGCACTCTGCTGCGACTGGGCCTCCGATTGCCAGACCGAGGACTTCCCCGAGGCACAGTGCATCGGCGGGGCCTGCTTCCTCGGTGAGTGCCTGAAGGACGGCGATTGCGACGACCTGAACGCGTGCACCGCGGACAAGTGCTCGGGCGGGCAGTGTGTCCAGGAATGGATCGAGGGGTGCTGCAACGGCAAGGAGGACTGCAACGACGGCGATCCCTGCACCACCGAGACGTGCGACGCGAACAAGTGCGCCTACAAGCCCGTCCCCGCCTGCTGCAAGGCGGACGGAGAGTGCAGCGACGACAACCCGTGCACCTCGGACATGTGTGCGGACAACGCGTGCGCCAACACGCCGATCCCGGACTGCTGCAACGACGCCTCCGACTGCGACGATGCGCTCCCCTGCTCCGTGGATACCTGCAATGTCCAGCACCAGTGCGAGCACGACAAGACCAACTGCCCGTGAGTCCCACACCCAACACCACCCGGAGCGTCAGCGACGGGCCGCGGATAGCCTCCTCTGCCGTAGAAACCGAGTAACGAGGTAGACAGATGAAATCCCCTCTGAACGTCCTGCTTGCGTGTTCCCTCCTGGCGGTCTCTTCCCTTGCAGGGTGCGGCGGCGGTTCCACGATGACCGGTCTTCCCGAGGTTGGCGAAGAGCTGCCATCGCTCCAGGATGCGGACTCGGTACCCCCCGAAACGTCCGTCTCCGAGCTTCCCCCTCTGCCCGAGACGGTCGAGCCCGAGGTCACCCCCGAGCTTATCGAGCCCGACACGGTCGGGCCGGACTTGCCGCCAGAGGTCTACGACCCGTGCTACCAGCAGCCGCTCGGCTTCGGCTGTCCCTGCACCAAGGACTCCGACTGCTCTGACGGCCACTGCGTGCAGGCGTGGAACGGCAAGGTGTGCACGAGCCAGTGCGTGGAGGAGTGCCCGGAGGGGTTCTCGTGCTCCCTGGTCGTGGGGACCTGTCCCGACTGCCAGTACCTGTGCATGCCCCTGTTCGTGAACCTGTGCCGCCCGTGCATGACCAACTCCGACTGCATGGGAAAGGAAACCGCGTCCTCAGACCTGTGCGTGGAGCTCGGTCCGGACGGCCGTTTCTGCGGCGCTGCCTGCTCCGGAGCGGTCCAGTGCCCGGACGGCTACTCGTGCAAGCACGTGGACGTGGCCGGCGGGATCCAGTCCTACCAGTGCGTGCCGGACAAGGGCTTCTGCGAATGCTCGGGGCTTGCCATTTCCCAGGGGGCTCAGACGACGTGCTTCGTCCAGAACAACCATGGCAAGTGCACCGGGACGCGCACCTGCAAACAGGACGGGCTGACGCCGTGCTCGGCCCTGACGCCGGCCAAGGAGCTGTGCAACGGCGGCGACGACAACTGCAACGGGGTCGTCGACGAGGACGTGAGCGGCGCGGACTGCACGACGAGCAACGAGTTCGGCTCGTGCAAGGGCAAGGACCTGTGCGTCGGCGGCGTCTCCGTGTGCGATGCCCCCAAGCCCGCCCAGGACCTGTGCGACGGCCTGGACAATGACTGCGACGGCGAGACCGATGAGGGCAGCCTCGATACCGACGGGGACAAGCTCGCCAACTGCGTCGACGAGGATGACGACAACGACGGCCACGCAGACCCCCTCGACAACTGCCCCGTCGTGTCGAATCCGCCCCAGAAGGACAGCGACCTCGACATGGCCGGCGACGCGTGCGACCCGGACGACGACAACGACCAGGTCGCGGACGAGAACGACTGCCAGCCGTTCGACAAGAAC
>Ga0194126_10013765_pt1 | contig 10074 bp, 9 predicted proteins | sample TA2KigC150mmetaG_FD_148641 | JGI IMG/M metagenome (GOLD analysis project Ga0194126, IMG submission 148641) | Freshwater microbial communities from Lake Tanganyika, Tanzania - TA2015035 Kigoma Deep Cast 150m | ecosystem: Environmental > Aquatic > Freshwater > Lake | place: Tanzania: Lake...
CCATCGATGCGCTGACCGCCCTCGTTGAGAAACTTGGCGACCGTCTGGGCGACGAAACTGCCACCATGCGCGATGCCCTGAGCAACATTCAGATGGTCTACGTGCAGATGAAGTCGCGCGCGTAGGCGCCTTCGCCACACTGCACCGCAACTCCACGGAACCACTTCTCACGACGCGTTGTGGCACGGCTCTCAGCGGGGCTTATAGCGATCAAGAAACTCGGTGAATGAATCGTTGTGATCAGAACACATGTGCCACCGCTCTTTCAGCCAACTCCTGGCTTCTGCGTGTGATCCGCCGGTGGTCTTCATCCACCAGGCCTTCAGCGCGAGGCACGTTCGGCTTCGTCCTCCCTCGCAATGCACGACTACCTGGCGGCCCTCTGCGAGTAGCTCGTCGATCGACTTCACGACATCCGCGACAACGGCTGCAAGATTCGGATTTCCGTGCGAATTGTCAAGAATGTACGACTGGCGCCGAACGCCGTGCCCGACGAAGAAGCCCACAGTTCGGCAGAGTGAGATCACCGCCCAGTCGGTTGGAACGGTCTCGGCTCCCGCACGATTCGCCGCATACAAGTTTGGAAATACTTCGATTGGCCCAACGAGCGGTTCCTTCTTTGGTCCTTGTAGCGACCTTCCGGCAAGCAACCTTGCGACACCTTCGAGATCTTCGAGACGATAGACCCTGTCCGAGACGGAGCCATGCACGTAAGCGAGCCAGCGACTGGGGATTGCCTGCTCGGTGAACATCGCTCCTGCGATCGCACCGGCAACGCACGCGACCGTGTCGGCATCATTGCCGATATTCACCGCGCGCACTACCGCGTCTTCGAACGACTTGGCACCTCGTACGGCCCACACCGCACAGGCCAGGCATCCCCAGACTGAGCCGTTGCCGCCCTCTAACGCCGATGGTTCCCAGGTCTCAGCGAGGAGTGGCGCGAATCGGTCGCGAGATTCCGCGGGCAGCTTCTCCAACTCGGCGTTGAGTCTCTCAAAGGGATTCCTACCCTCGAGCGCAGCACGCATCATCGCCACCCCGAGCCAAGCACCGAAACCCGCGTCGGGGTGCGCGTGCGTGAGTGCGGCTTGTTGCAGCGTCCACTCTCGCCTGGTGGTGTGGTCCACTTCAAGGAGAGCGAGGGGAAAAGCACGCATCAACGCACCGTTGGTCGCAGTCCTCTCGGGGTTGTGATGCCTCACGTCTTGCCAGCGTTCAAAGCTCAGCGCATGGCGAGTGGTGTTGCCGATGTCCTTGGCTTCAGATGCCCACTTGCGCCATGACGCAAAGAGATGGTCTGGGTTGAGCCGTAGGCCGTTGCTCAACAGACTTTCCGCGAGCACGATCCCCATCTGTGTATCGTCGGTGAACTCGCCCGGTGCCCAGTTAAAACTGCCACCACCGATTAACTCACCAGTTCCGCCAAGAACTGACTGTGGGAATTGTTGCTTGTATTGCCCAGCAGGCCGAAACTCGAAAGGGGCTCCTAGAGCGTCACCGATCGCGGCGCCCACAACTAAACCAGTGAAACGAGACGACTCAATCATTTACTGCAGTGACCGCATCCGCGAGCGATGCCCGAGTGGATACTTGAGTCATGCCTAATCATTTTCGTCATCCTCAAAGAACGTCTCTCCGCCAAATCGCGGCTGCAATTCGCTCGCCAAGTTGTCGGCTGTGACCCCCACGCATCCGATTCCAAGGATAAGTTCAGATTCGTCTAAATCGTCTGCGGCGAGTCCGTAGCCGAACAACAGGCTCCCCGTCTTGCCATCCTCATCTTTCCAGATGAAACAACTACCGATTCGATAATCCTGACCCTCGACGGCGACCCATTCGTACAATTTACTATTGAGTTTTACCGATCGCAGGATCAATGCGTCAATTCTGACGACGGTCTCAACATCTCCAATTCCCTCTTCGACTGATACAAAGCAGCGTGTCTTGCCAAAATTCAAGAGGAAATCATCATCGCGGTCAAGCCGCACCGAGCCGAACTTGTCAGTCAATATTCGTTGTACTTTGGAACGCACTAGATCGATAACCGACATACCTCAGATCGTACCGCTTTAGGCAGCTGGCGATAACGGTGGCGTGATGCCCACGTCAATATCCAGATGCGGTCGGCAGGTGGGGTCCGACGTATCCAACACAAATCTTTCCAGTCTGGTCGATTGAACTTAGATCGAAATAGATTCTCGGACAGCCACTGGTGACGCCAATAGCGATGTGTGACTGCATTTCTTTGGAGCCGCTTTGATCCACCTCTCTTGGTACCTTGAAGACTCTGCGGCTCGCCAGCCGAGGATCTGACATCGTGGACTCGGATTCACGGTCCTTTATCTGGCCCGAAGGGAACTTATCCTTCGATGACGCCCATGAGCGGAAACTGCCCGACGAATGTTTTCGTTGACGAGCCTCGCCGTAGTCGTTAAGAGCTTTCAGCGCGACGTGCACTCGACGGGCCCAACCAGTGGTTTCTCGTTTCCCATCCAATTCAGCGGCAGAATCACGGACTTGACTACCCAGAACTAAATTCTTCATTTCCTGCTCGACATACGTAATCACTTCAACACACGACTGAAAATCTGGAACGACAGGTCGAGGTTGTTCGAAATAGTCGCTTAGGTTTGAGATAACCTCCCTGAAGTTCAGATTTGAAGTTACAATCGGAACTCCTTCCCCAACGAGCCAGTCGCGAGTAAGTGGCGTCAACAGCCCGAGTTCAGACGCAGAAACAACCAGAATTGAGCGCGCACAATCAATCTGCTTCACCTCTTCGGCGCTGGGAGGACGACCCTCTCGCCAAGAAATCCATAGAGGCTGACCCGGCAATTTCGCCTCCCGCCAATCTTGCTCCAGTTGCTCCATGACCTGCTGCCGGAAGCCGGCATCGGATCTACCACCGAATATGACAACCACGCGCCCGATCAATTCATCGCCAACTTTCGCCAGCCTTTGCGGCTCGATTTTCACCGTAGCTTCGGCGAGCCCTGGCACCTTGCTCGTCGCGGCAACAATCAACTCTGAGACGGCTATGGCGCGCTGCTGATACACCTCTGATTGATGGCCGAGTTCGACTGACGACCTGTGAACATTCGCCAAAATCATCTGAATTGCACGCTGAGCAACATTAAAATTCCCAGTCCGAAAGGCCGTTTCTGCCGCGAATGCAGCCAACTCGAATGCCGTAAGAACTGCGCTTCTTGTTGTTGTCGCGAAAAGACGTGCTGCGTTTTCCGACGCAAGAGTCGATGAGACATCAGCCGAAAGCGCCGCGCCCAATCTGAAGAAATCAACGCTAAAGATCTCTGGGTCTTCCCCTCGCCAACGAATGGCGTCGGCGATAAAGGGCTCGACCTCGTCGACAGCGCCTCGCTTGTCCGCAGCACCCACAACAGCGTGGCGCAGTGCCCGCCATTCTGGGTGTCGTTGAATCTCGTAAAGAGCCATTTGAAGAGCTTGATTAAAATTGAGTTCGCACGCTTCCTTGAAAATATGAGTAAAAACGGTCTCAGCGTGATCTCCCGCCGCCAGGGCCTGCAGCATCTGTATCGCCTTAGCCTCGCTCAACACAGATCCTGGCGCATGGCAGAAGTCCCTTGCAACGCCTCCCGAAACTCGCGGCAGCTCGCAAAGCATCTCCTCGAATAAGACAGTTTTTGACAGATCCAATTGTTGAAGGGCGCTCTCAGCAACCGCGATATCGCCAACATGCAGTGCCGCTATCAATTGCCCAAACACCGCGCGTGGATCGCATACGTCGCGAAGGACTTCGGAAAAACGATCGGCCGCGAGTCGATACTCAGAATTCGCGAGGTGTACACGCCCACGACGGACTATAAGTTCAGGATTATCATCAAACACGTCGAGCAGAAGGTCGAGAAGCTCACCATGTTGAAGGCCTCCACTGGCGTAGCGATCATCCAGCGTCTGCAGGAACTTGCGCCAGCTGGACCCGAGAAGCCGAATGCGGTCTCGTCCGGCATCTTCGTCTGACGCAACTTCAAAGTCGACAGGGATGTATGTTGACCACTGTGGATCGGGACGCACTTCTATGCGTAGGGAACCCGCACCGCATTCGAGGAATTCGACATCAACATGCACGAGTCCGTTAGCAGGAATTGACGCTGGGACTTGGGGACCTACGGCTAAACCCGTTGACTGAGAAATGAGTGACCACTCTCGCAACGCTGTCGAAGCGAGATGCGGATTGTAGGAATCGAATGACAGCCGCTTGGTGGTCGACTGAGTTGCATGCGACTTCGGACCGTAACGCGCTCCAATACTCCAACCTGGCTCGGGGCGAAAGAAGACTGTCTTCTCAAACGACCACTTCTCAGTCAAGAAGTCGATACTGCGTCGCCAAATGTCCCCCGCTTGAGCGTCATCGACTGTCTGCAGTTCTCTCCAGGTGTCGGCCCAGACCGACACAAAAGTTTGCGGGGGTCGTGATTCACTCCCGCCCGTGAGGTCGACCAAGGATCGTTCGACGGCTTCAGAGTCTTTCTCACAGACGAAGTCGCCCAGTTTCAGGACAAGATTCAGCGCCTGACGCTTGTCGTCCACGTCACACTCTTCGAGATGAAGTAGACGTACCGGTAAGCAGAACGTTCCTGGTTCGTCGACGACGGTGCCTACGAATTGGACCTGCAATCCTTTGCGCAGCGCTTCAAGCAGTGACTGCTCGACCCACTGCAGTCGATAAGTCGTACGAGTGAACTCGCCGTTTAGCCCACGGAGCATTTTGATCACCTGATCTCGATACTCCTTTCGAAGACAGCTGCGAAAGAGTGCGGCTTGCAGGATTGGATTCTGGTTCATCGTCGTACGTTCAAACCTTAGTACCAGTAAGCCCAACAGTCCGCGCTGCGAACTTGCAATTTATGAAGCCAACATGAAAGTATCAGCCAGTGGATTGGGCGAAATCGATCTTAACTGGCGTACTGGCACAACTCTTCTCTGGCGCGGTGATCTTTGCAGGATTTCGAGCTCTATGGAAGTTTTGGCGCTCTGTGCACTCGTTACGATTTGGCAACCCCATAGTCGGGATGTTGCGCTATCTGCCGACTCGCCGAGTAATACGTGTCTCGATGTCGACACTCTTGTTTCTCAAGCACCCGCGCAAAGATCTGTATCTGCTGTACCTCGAAGACCACAATCAAACAACTCAGACTGTAACTTCGTCAGATGACAGTTATTGGGCGCCAATAGGCGGGGTGCTGAAGAAAACCGATAGCGAAGCATGGAGGTCGCTCGAACAAGTGTTTGATATTCACAGCATGCAAGTTTCTGAGTCGTCGCCAGTCGAGGGAACAAGTGATATCCGCCTCTACCTCCCCGCAAGAAAGGCAATTCGGTTTATATGGCAATTGCTCAACCTTGTGAAGAACCAGCGTGCGGTCGAAACTCCAGTTGGTGCGATGCACCGAGAGTTGATAGAGGAGGTCGTCGGCGACTCAAAGGACCCGGCGGCGATGCTTCGGCTGATTCAAGAGCGATCGGAGAGTTACGTTGAACTCGGAGCGTCACTTCTAAGACTTCGACGATCAGAGCCTGTCGTACTGTTCAAACTCGACAGCAAGAGACCCCGACACCTGATGCATTTGCGACTCTTTTACATCGTTGAGCCGGTTGATCAGACCCTGTTCGACATGCTTCACGCGGCGGCAGCGCACGAACCTGAGCGCTTCCTCTGGGCTACAAGAGATCAGATTGAGATGGGTCAGCGGTACACCGATCGACGCACGAATATCTCCGACCATGCGAAGGCAATCCTTGAGGTTGGACTCGACGAGAGCGACAAGATCAATCTGGAGGGTGTCATGCCTGAACATTTCGAGAAAATGTTCAGACACTCGGGTATGAAGACTTAGCGACTCTCAGACTTCGTGACTATCCGCAAGTCGGATGTCTCTGCAGGCAACTGCAGGCGGAGCTGGGGATCACGTGCGCTTCCGATGATCGTTTGAGTGAGAGACCTGATTACTGCACGCAAGGCCGCGGGCACGCTCTCTGTAGTGCGGGCCATCATCGCTCTTTGCTTGCCAATTGTCGAAATGATGTCCTCGTTCGCCGTTCCTACTCCGAACGCAATGATGTTCGGGCAAGTCGGATTCGCCACTCGGTCGATGAAGGCAGCGAATCTCTTCCTCCAGGCGTCGGTCGGTCGACCGTCCGAGATGATAAACAATACGGGACGCAGGACTGTTCTTCCCTCCGCCCGTAACTGAGATATGTCGCGACTGAGGATGGTCGAGATCTCGCTGAGAAACCTTCCCAGGCGGGTTTGACCGCGGGCGACTATCTCAGGAAACTCCCTTATAGAACTCAGGCGGCTAAGTGGAATCACTTCAGTGACTTCGGACGCAAATGCTATGACTCCAATTCGACACAAGTCATTCAGTAATGGATCTGCTGAAAGTACACGGTGGACCTCGCGCAACTCTGCGTTAACTGTGCGTATCGGCTCTCCGCGCATTGATGTGGAAGCATCGCACACCACATAAAAAGGAAGCACTCTTGGCAAGTCAACCGCCTGTGGACGCGTCACAAACTGTTCAGCCACGTGAATTGCATTCTGTCACGAGAGAACCCCGACGCCCGCCACCAATTGACCCACGATGGCTGTAGTCAATATCAACCTGGCGCGGCGACGGCGAGACCCTTGGAGTGTCGATGCATCTGCTCGCACCCACCGACCGAATGAAACTCTCACGACGCTCTCCCGATCTAGTGGCTCGTAGGACCATCGAGAGACCCGCTCCCTGACTGAACAGAGCGGCCATGTTAGAAGGGTGGACAGGATGAACGCGCCATCCGACTGTCCGGACAACACAATGAGCGACAAGTAACTGAGAGCTACCAAAGCATTCACGAGGGTCGCCCATGCCCGCCGTGAGCGAAAGGTCGTGATTGCCGAGATCGATGCGCCAAGCCTAAACAACTCGTTCAGAAGACGTGCGCTTCCCTGTTCTGCCAACCCACCCCAGGCAGCACCGAGAAGAGCGTTCCGCGCACGATGTTCCTTGGTGGAAAACAGACCCCAGATGATCCCACCTTGAACGGCACCCCTGGCTGCGGCAGCGTCCTCGTTGACGAGTTCGGCGGGTCGTTGGCTTGAATCGGAGCCACACGCCGTGCAATATCGCCCAGAAATGGTCGAACCACAATTCCAACAGAGTGAGTTGGAAGACGAAGCGACTGCCCAACCACACTTTGGGCAAAACTGACCAACGAACGATGTCGAGCAGCTGCCGCAGATGACAGGTGGTTGAAGATGTTGATTGCTCATAGCTTTGTCACTCCCCGTAGTATTCTGACAAATCGGTTGGCACAGAGTTTGTTGACTTGCACTGTTTGTGGACGCAGCGTTGGCAGAGTTTTTCTGCGTAATGCGTTGGGCGAACTTCTCTGTTCGGCTCACCGCGTAACCGCTGGCTGTACCGCATGCGGTTCGGTAAATGGAATTACAACTAGTCACGATGTTCCTTTGTGCCGTCGCTGTGACCATCAACGAACCATCGGCTCAGCTGATCAGCAGGTTGCACGAGATTCGGTGCTTCAGTGGTTCGCATCAGAACTTGGTCCACACAAACTTGAAGATATCGCTGTCGTGTTCGGACAGGTCGGTAAGAGTGCCGTGAAACAAGGTACTTATGGATACGCAAAGATGGTTTCGTACGGGAAGCGGGGTGCGGCAGAGATCCACATCGCTTCGGGGCTTCATTCCGTTCTCTGTCAGGCGGTCATGGCCCACGAGTACATGCACACGTTGATCTTCATGAATCCGTCTGACTTCACTCTTCGCGATGCACCCCGCCTTGACATCGTGCTCGAGGAGGGCGCTTGTCAATTGGCTTCATTTCTCTACCTGCAATCCGTGCCCGGACCACAATCCCTTCACATCAGAAAGTCGATTGAGGCTGATCCAAGTCCGGTGTATGGCGTCGGTTTCCGCCACATGCGCAAGTATTTCGCACAACTCGGCAGTTTTCGTCAATTCCTAGACGAATTGACGAGTCAGACTCACCGCCCTGCAACTCCAGATGACCTTGGTGCCAACACGACGGACGAGTTCACTCATGCCCTTCAGGAAGTCGCGGAACGCCACCGTCCAACGCTGCTGATACCTTCTGCGCAGACGAGTGCACCGAAGCCGCTCCGACCGGGCACGAACAGAGGTCGGCAGGCTAGACCAATCATTCGACTTCCGAATCTTCCCCAGCCGGTCGCAGATACTCGGACCCCGCAAAGGAACAGGCGACCGACGATCAACTTAAATCCGAAATGATCATCCACATTCAGAGTCCTGCGGACCGCTGAAAATTAGCCGTCCCTTTATCACAATCTCTGGCTTACCACCACCATTATCAGCTCGAAGTTTGATTTGTTCACCGTTCACATTTACGAAGACTGCACCACCCTCGTCGCTTTCCACACGCTCGAGCTCCGTTCCTCCGAAGTATTTTCTTTTGAACTCTCTAGCCAGCCTCGTACCATCGTTGGAGTCTCCATAGCCATAGACATAGATAATCCCGACTTTTGCTCGCAATCGATTGAGGTTGCGCTTGGTAATTTCGGTATCTACTGACTGTCTTAGGCGCATTTCGAAGAGTTCTTGCGTCATAGTGACATCGAGCCGCCTGATGACGAACTCACGACAGTGCAATTGAAGAGCATCGGATTTCGTCGTTGTGGTCGTTGTGGTGCTGGTCGTCGTGGTGCTGGTCGTTGTCGTGGTTGTCGGAGGTGGGGGCGGGCCGCCAGCCACGACCGCGCCGAATCCGATGAGCGCAATGACGAGTAGCACGTCTGCGTAGAGCCAACCGGAAACCGAGACGAGGTCACGACGCTTGCGAGATACCGGCACGCCTTGAAATCTAGTTTGACGAGAGCGTCATGGCTCTCACAGTTGTGATCCTCACTGTGGATTCCGGGTATGCTCTTCCTGTGGGTTGGAGATGGCGGCGCTCCATCGGCGTAGGTCCTTTCAGGTACACGCTCAGCAAGCGCGGAATCGGTTACAGCGTTGGCGTTCCAGGTTGTCGGGTCAGCACCACCCCAGACGGTCGGCGATACCTCGTTCTGTCCGTGCCAGGGACGGGCTTCGCCTGGTGGAAGCGTCTCGAAGATCGGTCGGTGCCGAATCCACCTGTTGGCGGAACTGCGGCTCCGCAGGGACCGAGCGGGCGCAAGGGCAAAGGATTGCCGCCGGGCGTTGGTCGGGGTGGGCGTATGACGGCCGTAACCGCAAAGACACCGTCGACCACCGCCACTACGAGCGGGAAAGTCGCACGACCGATTATCCAACTGCGAGAGCCAAACGATACCTAGACCTGCCACCGCGGGCTAGCCAGCACCGGCTCCCTAGGGCAACTTTTGACCGATTGCAACGAGTTGCTTCGAGATGGAAGAGAGATCTTGATTGAGATTTGTAACGCCGAGCTCAACAGATGCGAGCACTGCCTTCAAGGTGGTGGACACATCTGCAATGACTTGGGCTGTATCTGTCAGGGACGTCGCAGACGAACTTGCCGACTGCGAGACCTGGGTGACGACCGCCGCTGCCTGTTTCACAGACTGAACCAGTGTGTCGGAGGTAGTTCTTGCCAAGTCACTGATGAGACCCTGCAAACCCGAGTCGAGGCTCTGCAACGCGGCCTGATGAGATTGTTGTGCGGCGCGCAGGCTTGAGTCGAGCGCTTGCTGTGACTGCGCGAGGCTGCCCTGAATTGCCCCGGTGATGGCAGTAACCGTCTGAGCGAGCTGCCCCTGTGTCGTCGCCAACCCGGCTTGAGCTTGCTGAACAACTTGGGTCAGGTTCTGATGGGCACCAGCCGCTGCTGACAGATTCTGCAAAACTCCAGAGATCTGACCAATTGCAGGCTGTACCACGGAAGTTATAACCATTTCAATTGCGTCAACACTTGCTTGACTGGAGGATACAAGCCCGGCGAGTTGCTGTGTGGCTGACTCGACCTTGTCTGTTGCGAGGCCGATGTTGCGAACGACCTGATCTGCGTAATTGTTGAGATCATTCAACGACACATAGCGATACTGAGCGAGACC
>Ga0194126_10013770_pt1 | contig 10069 bp, 10 predicted proteins | sample TA2KigC150mmetaG_FD_148641 | JGI IMG/M metagenome (GOLD analysis project Ga0194126, IMG submission 148641) | Freshwater microbial communities from Lake Tanganyika, Tanzania - TA2015035 Kigoma Deep Cast 150m | ecosystem: Environmental > Aquatic > Freshwater > Lake | place: Tanzania: Lake...
CATTCCATAAAGCGAAAGCGATTCAACCGATGTTAACGGTGCTGGCTCAAAAGGGACTGAAGCTCTATTTTCTCCCGCCCTACAGTCCGGAACTCAATCGCATTGAAAAACTGTGGCATAAAGTGAAGTATGAATTGATGGGATTTAAGACGCGAAACGCAAAAACCCTTGAAGAAGATGTTCGCAAAATCTTGGATGGCTTTGGAACCGATTACGGAATGACTTTTTGAAGAGCGCTTATATGATCGTGCATCATTTTTATTCATAATTGCTAATATAGCAATTATGAATAAAAAGTCACTTATTTGTATACCGGATTAATACATTGTAATGATAAGAGTGGGATTTATCCAAAATAATACATCTCTTCTTTATCTATATTTATGATATAGAATTCTATTGTAATTAATCACAACTCCAAGGCCAAACCAAACGTATGGTGCATTTAGTGGATCGATATGTGGATATCCAAAAAACGAATGAAATAAAGTAAATAATATAGAAATAATAACAAAATAAGAAAGACTTCTATCAAACCAAGCTTCTTTATTGTATCTAATATCACTTAATACTGCCTTATAAAGAGATATAAAATATGGCATAAATAACAACAACAAACCAACTATCCCATTCCTCATCACAGTAAATATATAATTATTATGAGGATTTATATACAAACTCAATTCTAAACCATTCCCAATAATGATATTTGGCAATCCTTTAATTGAGCTTAAAGCGCTCATCATAAGATAATTGCGAGTTGTTTCTGTTGCTTTTTCTGAAAAAAATCTATTTATAACAAAATCCATTAAATTAGCCTTCTCTAAAAATACAGTCAATACTCCAAATGCCATCACAATCAAGAAAATGTTTTTATAACTTTTACTCATAATTATATAAATCAGTAAGGAAATAATAACAAATAGTACACTTTGCCTGCTTGGATTAGTAAATATAAATATCAGTATAAAAATAAATGAAATAATAACCGGTATCCTAAATATTCTTTTTTTTATATTTGATAACAAATAAACTGAAGCAAAAAGCGGGTATGTAGTATATGGAAGATATGTATTATAGGATATACCTATTGAGCTATTAACAAAATCCTGAAAAGCATCAATCGATTTAATATTATAGTCATAATATGATTTAATTATGGATAATGGCGTGATCACAACTACAACATACAAGATCAATATCAACTCACCTTTACTTAAGCCACGAGTTACAAGCAAAAAGAATACAGGAGTATATTGCAAAAGAAATCTAATATTATATGTCGCATAAGAATAGCCACTCATCTCATATAGCACATGATGATTAGCAAACAAATAGGATGAAAATAAGTATATAACCCAAATACAAACAAACATTATCTCAACCGACAATATATTGCTTGTTTTTTTTATTGAATACAGCAAAGTCAGCCATAATAATATTGTGACCCAAAACAAATCAGCATACTTGTCGAATAAACCACTAAATCCATCAGCCAAATTAAATGGCGGCAAAAGAAGATATATTATAAGAATATAAAGAGAATTTCTATTCAGTTTACGCTCTTTATCATTTTTAATATTTAAATTAGCCATCAGCCAAGATACCCGTTTTACTTCGTTTGATCCAATTCCGGATTGTTTGCTCGTTGACACCGGTTTCCCGGCTCACTTCACTGATGCTCCGGCCTTCTGGCGGCAGCACTTTCTTCAGAACACTCTGCCTTACTGCATGCGAATAACCCATAGATCGCCTCCTTTTAGGACACGCCATCTATATTAACACATAGGGAAAACCACCGTATCAGGCCTTTATCCTGTATCCAGAATAAAAACTTCGATTCTTCAGCTGCACCATGCGCACGGTCATTAACCCGCAAATGATGTTCGGTCAGATCGATATATCGACCATTACGTTTGACTGTGATGTACTTTTAATTGAATGAGGCTGCCATGTTTGCTATTTTACATGCTGAAAGGCGATCAAAAAAGGAAACAACCAAATCAGATCAGAGGGTAGAATCCGATTTTACAGGTTGAAAGGGTCGCCTCAGAAACTCATCGCTCAATTTAGGTCTAAGCATACCGCTGTTAAGCACGTTTTCTACTTCATCATCAAATATAACCCTTCTGTATTTGGTTGGGACTACCATATGGTACATCAGCACTGTAACATTATGACTCTTATGTAGATACTCGCTCACCAAATACTATTTTAACGCCGCAAGCGGCGGGGTATTGACCCTCAGGGAATAAAACATCTGCTACAACTGAACATCTATAATTTCACTTATTAACTTTATCCTACAACTCCATGTTGACTTTTTAGATAGATCTATGGAAGAAGAAAATTCGGTCTCACTCCATTTTCGATACACAGCAAATAGATATTCTTCAATACAATCAAAATCATTATAGATATTTATTTTATCAATGTACTCTGACGGCCATTCCATAAAATCTGTCGCAACTATTGGCTTACCGGTACCTATATATTCAAAAAATTTAATCGGGAAGCCGTAGTCACGCACTACACTTTTTTGATACGGCAATAATAATATATCAATTTTAGACCTTACTATATCCGCATGTTCTTTTGTTAAATCTCCAAGATAATCAACATTTTTATTTTCAATTAATCGTGCCAATTTTATCTTTTTTAGCTCTGACATCTCAACAACTGGGCCTGCAAGTAACACAGTATACTTTGTTTCATAAACTATTTTTTCAATAAACTCCAAATCAAGAGTTTCGTTCAGTGTGCCGACATAACCAATAAATTCAGGACTATTATTTTTTTTATATACTGGGGTGATATCAGGTAACCACAAACCATGATAAACAATGTATGTATTTCGATTGAATGGCTTAAATCGATAAAACAACTTATCTGAAATGGTTATAACATAATTAGATAAAGAAGCGGTTTTTTTTTCATAAAAGGGATAGGCCCATTTACCATATCTAGACGTCCACTCACCAAACCAATCATTGCAAAAATATATAGTTATAGCTTTTTTTTTATATGCATTGATGAACGATATTCCTTTATAATCATAACACCATATTATATCAGGCTTTTTGATTTTTAAACGCTTTAACTCACTTCTTAAAAGATTTAACCTAAAGTAATTATTAATATTAATATGTTCGTCTATACGCTTAGGAATTAAAGATTTTCCGACATGCAGTACGTACAATCCGTTTTTTATATATTCAATACCTTTTTTTACCTGGGTTTCAGCTTTTTCAATATTTCGATTTATCCATATGACTGTATGATTTTTGCAAAGTATGTTAGCATAGTGATGACGGCCCCTATGAACCTCGTCCCAAAGACTCATTGTAACAAAAACAATTACTTTTCCCATTTTTTACTATCAATGCGCCTTAATAAAAACAGTATTTAAACGTATACAATATTCTTCTATAGAAGATTTTCATAATTCCAATAAATACTATAAAATAATAAGGAATATATTTTTTATAATATTTATTATTTTGTGAATTCATATTTTCTAAATCTTTAATTTCTCGTCTTGTTAAACGACATGGATATAAACCACGAGAAATAAGAGAATATCCATCAACACCGTGGTCATCATCTATTGATGCAAATAGCTCTATTTTAGGTAATGCGTATGAAAAAGATTTGACGACATTATCTCTCGCTTTTTTTTCAAAATCGAATGGTGTATACTGTGGCCATCGTTTTAAATACGGTCTATTCGAAAATAGAATTTTTTTAAAAAAACTAAACCTCATTACACTTACTGCAGATATCGGATAGAAACAAGACCCTTTAGTTTTTTCAATTCTATGCATTTTTATATTGTCTAAACAAAATACATTTAATAACGTTCCTTCATAATAATCAACATCATCAGAAATGCTCTTAATCCTATTATGCCACCATGAATATATTAACTCATCTGCCTTAATATTATAAAATTCTTTTAACACATCAGAATAGACACTTGGCGATACAAGACATATATGGTCTTCTATCCAAAACATAACCAAATCCGCATGTATATATCCAAGCATTTCACGTGAATTCTTAAACCAATTAGATTTATCTGGCTTAAAAAACAATGAAAGATTGTCAATAATATTTTCTCTCAAAAATGAAGCTACTTTTTCTTTATAAGAGCCTCTTACACAAATAACCCATTGCAAAGGTTGAATTTTGTAGAATGAGGTAAAAGAATCACACAAACGAAGAAATCTTTCTTCATTATCTATAAAAAAATTTCCAAAAATAGCAATTGTTGGTATATTTTTTTCTTGAGACATAATATATTTAATATCTGACTATATAATCATTACTCATAAAACTCAACACTTCTATTTATATTCTCAATAATATCTTTTTTGATCTCATTATTATATACTCCTGCCTTGAGTATAACAACAGGTTCTTTTATATCTGTTAATATTTGTGGTGATGAAACAGTAAACTTTGTTCCATACAGTCTTTTACCTTGTTTTTTGGGGTCGTTATCGAGCAAACAAACAATTCGCGTATTATCAAGTCCAAATGCTATCAGGTATTGTGCAAAGACGTGTGCTCCAAACAGGTAGATTGGCTTATCTGTATTAGCAATTTTACTATTTAGATCTTTTATAAGATCTTTGTGATAATTCACATAATCAAGATATAGCTTTTTGTTTTTTTCATAAAGTCCATTGGGTAGTTCAATTGGTTCTACTGACACATCTCGAACGGTTGCATAAAATATGCTGTGGTCATCGAGAAAGTATTCTTTTTTAAGCAGTCTAAATCCATGTTTTGCCAGCAAGTATTCGACATAGGGTTCAGTAAGAAATACTGTGTGTTCAAAATTTATGCAGTTTGTGTATTTCCGCTCAAGCATTACCTGCATATTAGGCAAGGAGAAAACAAGATGTTTACCGGGTTCTATGAATCCGGAAAGATGGCGCATGAATTCGTCAGGTTCGTAGATATGCTCAAAGACATGTGAATGCACTACGGTATCAAAAGGCTCTGTAAAGCTAAAGCTGTCATCAAAAAAACCTTTGATAAAGCGAGCATCACAACCTTCTACTGGCGAGGGATTTGGCTCAAGAATAGTCCATTGTGTCTTACCAAATTGCTGATACTCTTTTGCAAGGATGCCATGTGCTCCACCTATTTCGATTACCGATGAAGGATTATAACCATATAAAAATTTTGAAAATTGACGATGATGCTCCATCCATATTTCACCAACAGCTCCAGCATGCTGAGATTGATATAAAATATCAAGTGGGATTATTTTCTTTAACTGTAAAAGCCCAGACTCTCTACTTATACTCCATGTTTGTTCTGCAACCAAATCTTTTTCTGCTGAATGATCAACGCAACCCATAAATACCGGAAAATCTTCGATGGTGTGTAACTCATTGATATCAATAGCGCCTGTTACCACATCAAAATGTCTTTCAATCAAATTCATATACTACTCCAATTCTTTTTTTAGCATTGCCTTGCCTAATGCAAAGAGGAGCAAGCTATAGGGGTTATGGTGTAATGCTGCAATATTCAGATAAATCAATGCGGTAAGAACAAAAACTTTCTTTTTATCGTATCCTTCTGCCTCAAGCCACTGTCCAAATTGCCGTTCACATTCAACATGGATCTGCTTCCTGTGAAAATCGTAAACAATCTCTTCTGAGCGCCATTCAACGGAGAAGAAATTGCCAGCGATAAGTTCATGACTGATGATTAAGCCATGTAGCAGTTTTGCAAAATCGTAGTAAATGTCACCAGTCGTAAGATGACCGCCAAAGTCTTGTCGCCAGTCGAGAAAGGTGAAGCGTTCTGTGTTCGCATTCCAAAGAATGTTTTCAAAATGGAAGTCGCCATGAAATCGACCGGGAAGTCCTTCAGAGAGCCAATCCCAATCAAGTATATTAAGCAAGGAGTCGAGTTCAGGCATTGATATGCCGTTGATTGATTCCGTGCCATCTTGGCGTGAGAAGTTTTTGTAAAAGAGTTCAACTCGCTCAAAAGTTTTGTCGCGGTAAAAACGACGGCATGAGCTACGAAATTCCTGAGCATCCTCAATTGTAAGGACTTTATTTTTCCAAAAGTCTTTGCAACGATCAAGCAGTTGATTAAAGAGCGGAAGGTTAACAACTTCAGAGAGCACTCTGCCTTCGACCTTTTCGTATCGGTACATGTGCTGTTGCACCCCTGTTACTTTGGGCACAAATCCCTCTAATTCATTAACACGTTTAACGCGATTGGCTATGAATTTTTCGTCGTCAGAGAATTTTATGACCTTATGATCAACAAACCAAATTGCTTCGTTCGCTTTTTCAAGGATATTTGGGGCATCAGGCTCTTGGTAGATCTCCCTTGTGCGAGCGAGAGCATCAATATTTCCCGTGTCGTACCAAGTAAAATTATAGGCCTTTATTTTATCGATAAGTAACTTGCGCAGGCCATAAGCTTCACCTGTTTGAATAGCCTCTGCTCTACCTTTCTCCATCCCAGACCAAAAAGCTTGCCAGTCATAAATACCGGCCAACCCAATATAGGGTTTGTGAGTGTCCTCTTCTCCTTCCCCTTTTTCACAAATGGCCTCAACATAACTATTTGATAGTGCAAGAGTACGATAAGGAGCAAGGTCTGACAATTCAGCATAGCCCATCCAGTTTTCAACAGGTGCTGGAATTAGCTCTTTTACCAATGTATCGCAGGAAATGAAGATGAATGGTTGCTGAAGATAGTTTTTGCAGGCAAGAAGGCTCAAACCCAGCCCGGAGCCTGGCCCTTCAAAGGGGTGCACCTCTGCAAAGAAAAATGTTCGCTGCGGGTAGGCAAGTACGAGAAATTCTCTTATCAGTTCACCTTTGTGGCCAAGAGCGATTACAAACTCTGTATCGTCTGGAAACTGTTCTATAATGTGTGACAAGGTTGGTCTGTTAGCAATGCTGACTAATGACTTGTTAATAAACCTTGTCAAGCCGCCAAGTCGCGATCCCGTCCCTGCTGTGGGAATACAAACGCGATAGCTCATTGTACTGTTCGTTGATAGTCGTCAACAAGGCGCACAACATCGTCCATTTCCGGGGTGCTTGCTTCGAGATAGACACTGTCTTTTACCGCCTCCATACGGTGCACTTCACCCGGAACTATCGTAATGGTGTCATCAGAGCCATAGACTTTTGATGTCAGCTCATCTTTCGTTTTTCCTGAGTAAATACGCAGTTGACCACTCAAGACATAGATGGTTTCGCACTTGATGTTGTGGTATTGAAGACTACAACGATGACCTGCCCACATAGTGAGTTTTTTCATCATGTATCGATCGTTGATTTCAATCACCTCTTCTCTGCCCCAGGGCTTTTCAATGATTTGCATAATGAGTTCTTAAATTCGGAAAGATTTGTACTCGAGATGAAATTCAAAAAAGGTGTCATAAAAACTTTTGACATACTGCTGCATCGACCAGCGACTGTTGAATCCGTACTTTTTACGCATCCACTGGCGACCCTCTTCGATGTATAGCTTTAGATTTTCCTCATAGCCCTCTGTCTTGATAAGGTCCGAACGATTAATAAGGTGAGACTCGTTCTCCCCTGCCCAGACTTCGGTGGTAATTGCTGCAGCCCAATCATTAGCGTAGGCTTTGGCAATGAGTTCACTTTCTGAGCCATACCCTCGAAAATTTGTACCATCAAAAAGAAAACCCATCGAGTCTGCCTGATCTTCATTTAAAATAGATTCGAGAAATTCGCGTCGGAGAAGATAGGCATTGTTGTGGATGAACCAGAAGTACTTTGTGGATTGCTTGGAAAGCAGTAATCGCTCCCCCCATCGCTGTGAACAGGGTGAAAGAATACCTACTCGGGGATGAAGATCTAAAATATTTTTCAGTGGCAAGAGTGTTGGAGATGGTTGCAATTCGGTATCGTTCGTCAAAAGGAAGAACGCATCGTATTGCTTGAACTTGTCCTCTTTCCATAGTTGACTCAGTCCGAAGTTCATGCCGCGAGAGTAACGGAGACCATGGGTCAGCGCATCAGGCCAGTTTGCATGCCATGTTGTGTGGCTTGAAAGACGGTCTGCATCGGAACCTGCTTCAACGACAAACACATCCGTTATATCACCATCGTGCTGCAAGAGATGCTCGCAGAGTCGATCTGTTATATCAGGCAAGTTTCGATTAAGAATGATCGTTGCTATATGATTCATAGTGACCTCACCAGACGGAAATTACGAAGATAACGCAGGATGCTCTGCTTGACCTGTTGCTTAAGGTAATGGTCGAGATTGATACCTTGAGTTGCAAGCGCTATCGCTGCCTCTTTTTTGATTTCAATGCATTCAGACTTTGAAAAAATATAGTGACCGGCGATAATGGCTCTATCCCGATCATCCGCTTTGGTACCGGGCAGCATCCACTTATTCCATTTATTGGACTCAAAAGCAAGTTTTAAAAATCTCTCAGATAATGAATTATGGCCATTGGCTTCGAGAACGCCTACCAAAGCACGGCTCTCGGTAACACCAAATTCCGGAGCTACATTTGCTGCATGAATACCTAATCGCGGGTGCCATTGCAATGCTTCGTCGGAGAGGTAGTCGGTGTTATGCTCTTTCATGAGAATGCCGTAGCGGTTACATATCTCAATCATTTTCGGCAATTGAATTTCTGCTGGAAGTTCATCTGCAACGCGGACAGGGCTGTCAAAGGAACCGACATTCCTTGTTTCCATGACTCGTGTACCGCACTGAATGACGACAAAACTTGGCTGTGGAAGATGATATTTTTTGCAGAACTGTTGCACGGCATTAAGAGTATAGTCTAACTCTTCCTGGCTATTGGTACTGCCACTCTGTTCTTCAGTGCCAATTTCAAAAATGACTTCCTGTCGCAGTTGTTGTGCATGGCTCCAGCAAAACTCGTATAATTCAAAAATGCGATCGAGCACTTCATCTACATCGGGACGTCCATGGATATCAACGCTGGGATCAATGTGTAAAATCTGAAAACCAGCATCGAGATCAGCGCGGTAAGAGGATTTAGCTGATTCCATGGCACGACGCAGACTAAGATTTTCATCTTTCTCTTTTGTGTTTTGCCAAGGACCACCATGATCACGAGCCAGAAGTATTTTACCTTTTTTGTCGCGGTCTATAACATTTCGGGCGAACTGTTCTGTTGTCCAGTTGTTGACATAGCCTCCACCAAACTCTTCAGAGTCGATTTGACGACGGCTTGCAATGAGGATGATTGGGACTTCGTGCTCGTTCGATAACTCAATGGCGGCATCAACGCAATTGACGCTCATAGGGCCAACACCAAGTAATGTGCACCGCCTTTTCTGTAAAAAAGATTCGAGTCTTTGATGAATCATACTGCCCACTCCCCAGATAGTTTACCCTGAACTCCAGGCAAGTCCTCTGGATTATAGGGAATGAAAAATTTCTCCATAATATGAAGGGAGGCCTCTGCTACTGCGCGGTCGCCACCGGAGCGCTCGGTGACATAGTTCGCATGTTGCTTGGCGACTTTATCGGCATTGCTGGGGGCAATTACATAGCCAACTTCACGCATGACGTAGTGATCAAAAATACCGTCGCCCATGTAAATCACCTGTTCGAGAGGATAACGCTCTTTTATCCAATCAACCCGGCGGATGGTGCTAACAACGTCGAGAGGAAAGTTCATATCATCAACTATGCGTTTTTTTGAAATTGGGTAGCCCTTTTTATCGCCAGTGATGAAACGAATTTCAATATGCTGCTTAAGCAGAGAGAGACCATCGTTGTCATCTGGGCCAAATATTTTCATAGCTTTACCGTCGGCAGTGTAGAAGAAATGACCGGTGGTCATTACGCCATCAACATCAAGAATGAAGCAAACTGGGGAAAACGTATTATTTGTTATTTTATTTATCATGTTAACTTTTTAGGTTCTTCGAAGAATTTAATGGAACAGCTGTTGGCAAAACACAGCATCAGCTGATTGCCATATTGAGCTTGGCACAGTAAAACAGGATTCTGGTTCGGTAACTCTCGAAGCTGTGGAACCCTCGGGCAGAGGCTTTGATAA
>Ga0194126_10013771_pt1 | contig 10069 bp, 12 predicted proteins | sample TA2KigC150mmetaG_FD_148641 | JGI IMG/M metagenome (GOLD analysis project Ga0194126, IMG submission 148641) | Freshwater microbial communities from Lake Tanganyika, Tanzania - TA2015035 Kigoma Deep Cast 150m | ecosystem: Environmental > Aquatic > Freshwater > Lake | place: Tanzania: Lake...
CCGGAGTGCAAATCGATCCTCGTTCTTGGAACACCCTATCCACCTCCTGCGGCCGGAGCTGGCACAAAGATCGCCTCCTACGCCCTGGGCAGGGATTACCACGATGTACTTCCAGAACGACTGAAATCCCTGGTGAGCTTCATTAAGGAAGAACTCGGTCATTCCTTTCCGCACATGCTGTATACCGATAGCGGCCCGCTCCTCGAACGGGAGCTTGGTCAACGCGCCGGTTTGGGATGGATCGGCAAAAACTCCTGTCTCATCCATCCGAACCGCGGCTCGACCTTCTTCCTCGCCGAGATCCTCCTGGGGATCGAACTCGAGGCGGATGAGCCCTTCCCCGCCGATCGCTGTGGCAGCTGTACGCGCTGCATGGATGCGTGTCCCACCCAGTGCATCCTGCCGGGTCGAATGCTCGACGCCCGCCGCTGCATCTCCTACCTCACCATTGAACTCAAGGAGGAAATCCCCCAAGACCTGCGCCCTCAGATCGGGGATTGGGTTTTTGGCTGCGACATCTGCCAGCAGGTCTGCCCCTGGAATCGATTCGCTCCCTCAGCAGACCCGGCCTTCGAGCTGCTCATCCCGCTTCCGCTTCGGACCTCGGACTTGCGGCTCACTCAACAGGAATTCCGTTCGCGCTTCCACCGCACCCCGGTCAAGCGCGCAAAGCGAGCCGGCTTTCTCCGAAACCTTTGTGTGGTGACGGGGAACACCGGCGACGAGACCGACATACCATCGCTCGAAGAAATCTCCCAACAGGAACCTTTTCTGGGAGAGCACGCCCACTGGGCTATCGAACGGATTCATGAACGCTCAAACGCGCAATAAACTGCTGATTGCCACGAACAACAAAGGCAAAGTCCTGGAATTGAAGGATCTCTTGAAAAGTGTGGACGTTACACTTCTGACTCCGGCTGATATCGGTCTCAACCTTGATGTGAAGGAGGATGGCTCGACCTATGCGGAGAATGCCTCCCGCAAGGCGCTTGCGTTTGCCAGGGCCAGCGGCCTGGTTTCCCTGGCAGACGACTCCGGCCTGGAGGTCGACGCCCTTGGAGGAGCTCCCGGGTTACATTCCGCGCGTTATCTGCCGATACCCGGTGCGACCGACTCCGACCGGCGTAGATATCTCCTGGATAACCTGAGCGATCTCCCCCGACCATGGACGGCACATTTCCACGCGACGATCGCGATCGCACAACCCTCGGGAGAGATTCAATTTTCTGATGGGGAGTGCCCAGGAGAGATCATCCCCGAAGAGCGCGGCAGCAGCGGCTTTGGGTACGATCCCATCTTCCTCTTTCGCGAAATCGGCAAGACCATGGCCGAACTCGACCTGGAACAAAAAAACACCCTCAGCCACCGCGCCCGCGCGGTCAAGGGTGCCGTACCAATTCTGGTGAAAATGTTCCACGGACCGCTTGCCTAGGTCTGAATGCAAAGTAGCATCGTGTCACCCAGGGTGGTCTGAACCTGCCGCATGGTTCCCCACCCGACAACGATTTTCCCCTGAATCACACCCACGAGACCATATAAGAAGAAGAACAGCCCATATATTCCTATGCAATTGACAAGCGGAAGATTGAAATCGTTGAATTCGCGTGGCGCCGACGTAGCGATCAGGTAATACGCAACCCCCGCAATTGCCAGGACAAGGATGATCCCCACCAGGCTCACGACCAATGCTTCTGGAGTATCCTCCGGGTTTGCGTTATTAGACATGGTTTTCACTGCAAATGAATGATTTCCGATCGCAATGGCAGGCCGTGTCCCATCCCCCGATCACTTCCGAATTTACGAGAACAGGTCCCGGCGAACAAAGGGCTGGGATATGAACCTCCACAACAGCTTCGGGCTCGAGGAATAGGACAGGATCGCGCCGTTGCGTTTGTTTGTCAGCATGCGCCCTGCCAGCCAGGGCGCAACGGTTTCGACCCGTTCGGCGATGATGTTGAAGATGGGCTTTGCACGCTCCCAGTCCGCGGGCCGATCCTTGTAGCGTTCGAAGATCATATCCGTAACGATCATCCCGGGGCGCAATCCGCCGATCACGACCGGTGTACCCTTTGCCTCCAGGGCGAGACTTTGGGTGAAATAATGAACTGCGTATTTCGTGGTTCCGTAGACGGTCAGCCCGGCGTGCTTCCTGCCGTCCGCTCCCATGCCCTGCATGTTGTAGATCGCGCCGAAGCCCTGCTTCAGCATGCCGCGCATGGCGGTTTGAGCTCCATAGATCGATCCGGTGATATTGGTGGAAACGATCGAATCGACCTCCGCGGATGGCCGCTCCCAAACCATGCCCTGCTCCCCGCTCCAGCCGGCGTTGTTGATCCAAATATCGACCTTGTTGAATCGCTTTTCAGAAGCATCCCACAACTCCTGTACCGCGGCGGGATCATTCACATCGCAAGGGACGCTGATCACCCGTTGCGTCCCGAAACGTTCCGCCAATTTTGCTGCCGCCTGGTGAGTACTTGTCTCCCCGCGCCCGCTGATGGTGAGCGTGCCTCCCAGGGCAAGGAAGGCTTCCGCCAGTCCGTACCCGATACCGCGCGTGGAGCCGGTGATTACCACGTGTTTTGATGAATCATCCATGCGACCTCCCGGGGTGGCTTTTGCAAGGTTGTCACGCACATCCCATTAGTTGACGACCAGTAGATATTCCTTTTCGCCCTCCTGCCCGCTGACCTGGGTTCCGAAACACCAAACCGTAAGGGTGAAGTTGAAGGAACCGCTTTCCTGAGGAATCCCGCTGATGACTGCGGCATCCTCACCGTCCAGAAACGTCAACTCGAGACCCGCGGGCAGGTTGCCGGCGGATACAAAAAAATCGCCTACTGGCGTAACGTTCTGAAATACCCGGATCTCAACCTCATAGGCCTCGCCGCTTTGAGCGGTCGGCAGGACCTCGGGCTCGAACGTGAGCGGGCCGGCGGTTGGGCCAAAGAATGGCTCCTCCGCCGGCTCAGTCGGTTGCGGGTTTGGCGCGAAGAGGGAACAGGAAAGTATGACGGCAGGAAGGAAGACCCAGGGAGAACGGCGTATGTACTTCATGAATTCCTCGTTGATGGGTGGATGATCACCCTCGCGATCGGGTTCCCTTCCACATGGCGGCGGCGAAGGCCGCCACCAGGATCAGGAAACTTCCGCTCACGAAGAGCCACTTCAGGGTTGTGAAGGCGGGAGTCAGCAAATCGAGGACCGCTGTGCGGGATGGATAATTGATCATTACGATAGAACTCCCCAGGTTCTCGAGCATGTCGAGCAGCCAGCCCGGGAACGGGAAGAGATTTAGAGTCCGCCAGCGATTTCCCTCGGGCAGAGCGCGCGCGAGCGACCAGCTGATGGATGTGGCCAGGAAAAACAAATACACCAGCGGCCAGATCATGTCGAATGTGTATCGGGCGCGCACGTATGCAGATCGCCCCGCCTCTCCATAGGTCTCGGCCATTCGGTACAGGTCTTCTGTTGAATACAGGAAGGAGGTATCCGGCGAACCGGTCGCACCCGCCGCGGCACCCGTTCGCGTGGATTGAGCCGGCAATACGCCGATCAGGAAGTACAGGAAGAGCAACAGCCCGGCGAGTGTTGCACGTCCCGTTGAAATGCGATAAACAATAGATGAAATCCGTGAGGCCATTCAGACCCGTGAATTATAACCCCCGGGAACGGAAGGACAGGCGGCGGGCCGCGGTCAATCATACATGGGGCTTAAATAAACCGTATGGCTGCGTGCGCTGTAACCCGCCCGGATGGTCCTTCCGCCCACGCGGTATTCATCCAGCATGATCGAGCGGCCGTCCTCCCCGATTTGTTCGACGTACGTGCTGGTGCCCTTTGGCAGGTTTTTCACCTGGACTTGTGCATCATTTATGTTGCCTGTACGAAAGAAATTCTCGACAACGCGCAGTATGATCGTTTTATCTTCTGAAGACATGATCTTCCCCTCAACCTGCATGGTGGGATAAAAGCCGCCGCAATTCCACTTCGACTTCCAATGGAGTGATCGAAAGGATGAAGCTCCATTCCCCGATCAGGGCTTTTTGTACGCGTTTCATCAGCGCCTGATCGTATTCGTTCCAATTTCGGTCTGTTCGATGGGCGCCCAGGTCGCGGATTACCCTGCACAGCGATTCGACCCTGCCGTCCTTCAGGGTCTCCTGCAACAGCAGATTGCGCTGGCGCCGGTCGTGTGGGAGCGGTTGCGCGGGACCCTCCAAAATGGAAAGCGATTTCCTGAACTCCCTGGCGCTGGTGGGAGGCCGCAGGCGGTTCTTCAGGTTATCATCCGCCGGCACCCAAATGGTGAGATCCGCCACCGAGATTCTGTAGTACACGACCTTGGTATTGTTGTAGGAGCGCTCTTCAATGGCCAGCACCTGCCCCAGTCCGTAGGCACAGTGGACCACGCGGTCTCCGATTTGAAAATCCATTCCTGCCTCCTTCAACGGCATATGAATAAAGAAAGAACGCCAGCCCTGTAAAAGGACCGGCGTTCACAACCTGTCATTTCGCGGAGTGATTGGGGGATTATATCACGAAGGGGACGCAACTTCCTTCGCGGCCGGCATGCAATTCTTTCGACTCATCGATCGAACCGGTGTAATCCCTCGGCTGTCATGGCTTTTTCCGCCTCTTCGAATTCAGGCTGTGTAACGCGGCGGTTGATCTCGCAGAACCTTTCGCGATTTACCCTGCCTTGTGGATGGTACTGCCGCATCAGATTCACATACGTCTCGGAGGACAAATCATGTGCCAGGAAAGCGGCCACGGAGGGGGTTCCGGCGATCCCTCCCGGCATCACCAGGTGCCTGACGAGCACGCCGCACATGGCGATGCCATCCTCGTCCAGCTCCAGATCTCCCACCTGGCGGTGCATTTCACGCAGCGCGGCACGCGCCGTCTCCGGGTAGTCCCGCGCCAGCAGGTATTTTGCCGCGAGTTCTTCATCCCACATCTTGAAATCCGGCATGTAGATGTCGATCACACCCTCCAGCAGGTGCAGGGTTTCGAGCGAGTCGTAGGCGGAGGTGTTGTACACGAGGGGCAGATGCAGCCCTCCTTCGATGGCGATCCCCAGCGCCTCCAGGATTTGCGGAACCACGTGCGAAGGGGTGACGAAGTTGATGTTATGACATCCCATCGCTTGCAACTCGAGCATCATCCCCGCCAGAGCCGCCGGCCCGACTTCAGGAAACTCCCCGCTCTGGCTGATGTCGTAGTTCTGGCAGAAGACGCAGCGCAGGTTGCACTGGGCGAAGAAGATCGTTCCGCTGCCGCGCCAACCGCGCAAGGGATCTTCCTCGCCATGGTGTGGAAAGAAGCTGCTCACGCGCGCGTATCGGCCGATCTTGCAGGTGCCGGTTTTTCCGGCAAGGCGGTCCGCGCCGCAGGCGCGCGGGCACATGCGGCAGTCGGTAAGGTTTCCGAGAGCCTCTTCGGCCCGGCGCTTCAATTCGCCGGGCTCAAGCCGGAGATATGATGGGTGAAAATCACGGCAGGAGGTGGAAAGCAAGCGATTCATTGTTTCGACATACCCTGCTTGAATCGAGATGGGTAATCAGTTTCAAATTGAGATCAGGGATCCAACAGCCATCAAGATCAAGGCGAGCAGCACGAGCAGGAGCATGAACGGGCTTCCCCAATGACCGAGGGTCCATCCCGGGTCGCGAATCGGACCGCTTCGTTTGGCTTGCAGGTACATGGGAATCGTGATCAAGGCGACGACGATCGCGGTGGCGCCGGCCGCGAGCCGCAGCCATTCGAGGAATTGCCATACGTCGGACCACAAAATCAGGTAGGAAGGGAGGGTGGCCAGCAGCCACGCGGCACGATCCGGGAGGCCGGTCCGTTCGTGCAGGATGTCGGCCAGCGCCAGCGAGACCGACCAGTAGCTCGTCACGAACGCGAACAGGATGAAAAGTGAGCCGATAAATCCGGCCCAGGGTCCGATTCGTTCCGAGATGCCGAGGATCGCCACCTCGGTGACCTCGGTCGAGATTCCCAATGCGATCAGCGCGACTACCGCGGTGAGCAGGCCGTTGATCCCCAAACCGAGCAGGATCGCGCGCACTGCGCCGGTTCGATCGGGGCCCAAGCCTTTCACTACCTGCGGCACACTGTAGAAGGTCCACAGCGCGTACATGACCATGCCGTAAAGCGCCAGCCATTGGGTGGCAGATCCCGACGGTCCGATGGGCGCGCGGAAGGGGATGGGGATCGCACCGATGCCGATCGCAGTGACCAGGCCGACGAGCGCGAAGGTTCCAAACCTTTCGGCAACACCCACCGCCTTGAGGCCATAGAACACCACGCCGGCCGAAATGACGTAAACGAGCAATTCTGCAGGACGGCGATCCATCCCCGTCAGGTCCGCCAAGATCTCCCCCGCGCCGGAGACATACGCTGCGAGGTTGGCCAGGAAGGCGATGCTCAAGAATACGAAGACTGCCCACAACAGTCCCCGGCCAAAGCGGCCCTTGAGGATGTAAAGCTGCATCAGCTCGACGACCTGCAGGTCCCGCCCGGTGCGGAAGAGCACTTCGGCCAGCATCAGGTGGACCAGCGAACTTGCCGCCCAGGCGACCGGCAGGATAACTGCAAGACCGATCAACCCGACGCGCTCGGCCAGGAACGGCACGGCCATGATCCCCGCGCCGACCCCGGCGCCGACCATGAGCGAGGTCGCCTCCCATCTGGTAAGAACATGTCCTTTCATCGATCTTTTCCTTTAATGTTTCGGTCGTGAGGGATTATATACCGCACTCGGCCACAAATTGCGCTTTTTCAAAAGCTGGAATGCGAATTTGTGGCCGTGGGTATCATAACGTCGCGATCTCGATGTAGGGGATGCGTCCATCCAGGGAACGGATCGCATCCTTCGATTGCGAAACCGCATACAGCTCGCTGTGATACGGGATGTGCAGGGGTCGTCTGGCGACAGCGAGCAGCGGGTCGTCATCCGCCATGCCGATCATCAGGAACGCCTTCCCGCGCGCTTGCGCCTCCTGCATGGCGGCGGAGAGCAGGGCGCGCATCGTCGTAGGATCATCGTCTTTGATGCAGATACATGCCGCAAACGCGAGCGGGATGGCCTGACCAGGCGGCGTGAGCGGATTCGCTCCGATCAGGCGCGCGGCCAGATCGTACAACGGGCGAAGGAGGCGCAGCCCGGGACCGTAGGAATCGACGATATCCTGCTTGTAGTTGGATTGGTCCCAGACCGCCATGACTCCAACGATGCGGCTTCCGCGCCGGGCGACCAGGATATCCTGTGGTTGCAGGTCGCGCAGCGCGCTCCCCCCGCTGAAATCCTCCACCCTGTACGCGGGGAAAAATTGCCGGCTGGGGCCATGCAGGCGCAGAAAGGAAACGATCTCCTCGAGCAGCTCAAGCCGACCGGGCTGCACGTCCAACCCCGGCCTGTGAAGTGCGCGTTGCGGCCGGAGCAGGATGGCACAGGTTGTCAAACCGCACACTCTTGCTGCATGCAAATTCCCCGGCAGGCGCGCACCCACCAGCACATCGCGAGCGCGTGGATTCTCACTTGCGATCACGCCTGTGTAGAGCAAGCCCGGAGGGCTGCCTTCCAAAAAAGGTTTCGCTCCGCGATGCACAAGCCAGTTTCCGCGAAAATCCGGAGCGACGCGTATCTGTCCGATATAACCGATGATCGTCTCCTGCCCGTTGAAGAATGCCTGCCGCCGCGCGCGGCAGGCGATGCCGGCCAGCCGTCCGTCGGATTGGTGCCGTGCAATCATGACATCGCACGGGTCGCCCATGATGCCGGCGCCGAGAAAGTAATCGGGCTCGCGCGCGAAGCGTACCGTCACCGCGCCCGGCATCGCCACCGACCCGACAAGCGCGCGGATCTCCGGCTCGTCCTCCGCAACCGCCCATTTGAAATCGAACCCGGTCATCGCGTTCCCAGCCTCATCCCCTGACGCTTGAAGACTTCGCGTCGAAAGAGGGGATTGTACACGGCATACGTCAGGAAGCGGAACGGCGTGGCGAGGTTGGTCTGCAGGTCCAGCGCGCGGCGGAGGATCGAGGCGTGGCTGCTCCATCTTTTCCTGCATGCCCAGCCGGCCTCGGTCAGTTCGTCGGCGGTCATCCGAGCCGGGCGGAAGGCCGCGTAATTGAAGCGATAGTCCGGGTGCAGCCACCAACGGCCGTCGTAGAGCAGTCGCCCCTCGGCCTGCAGGCGCTCATAGAACGGCGTGGATGGGTAGGGCATCAGGATGTTGAACGCCGCAAAGGTGAAGCGGTTCGTGATGCCCCATTCGCAGGTGGCTAGGATCGATTCGACCGTGTCGTGATCGTACCCGAGGGCAAATGCCGCCCAGGTCTGCAAGTGATGTTCGCGCAGGGTCGCAACGGCTTCGGCATACCCGTCGAACGCGGCGAGGTTGGCGGACTTGCGCATCTGGCGCAGGTTTTGGACGTTCAGGCTTTCGAAGCCGATGACGTTGCCAAGGCAGCCGCTCTCGACGAACAGGCGCATCAACTCCGGGTCGCGGGTGTGATCCACGCTCGCCTGCGAGACCCAGCGGATTTTTAAGGGAACCAACGCACGCAGCAATTCTTTGGCCGCCTCGGGATCGGCGACGAAGTTGTCGTCGACGAAGAACAGGTCCCGCCGCGGCTGTGCGGCGATCTCGGCGATCACCTGATCCACCGGCCGAGTGTAATGGAGGTGGTTGAAATATTCGCTTACTGCGCAATATTCACAGCGGTAATGGCAGCCGCGCCCGAACTGGATCAGGCTTACAGGGAGGTAGCGCTTGCCTGCATATAAATCTCGTCTCGGCATGGCTCCGGGCTGTGGAATTCCACCGCTGCCGTGGTAGCGCAGCTTCAACCGTCCCTCGTGCGCGTCACGCACCACCTGCGCCCAGAGCGATTCGGCGTCACCGGTGAAGACGGAATCCGCGTGTTCTGCCACTTCCTGCGGCAGGAGCGAGGCGTGCATCCCGCCCATCACCACCGGCACGCCGCGAGCGCGATATTCGTCCGCAATCTCGTAGGCGCGGCGCGCGGTGAAGGTCTCGACGTTGATCGCCACCAGATCCGTGGGCTCGTCGTAATCGACCACGTCGATGCGGTCGTCGAACAGGCGGCAATCCACGCCCGGCGGCGTCAACCCCGCAAGCAGGCCGAGGGAGAGGGGCTCCATGCGCCCTTCATCCACGAAGCGTTCGCCGTGGTCCAGGCAGCCGAGGGTGGGTTTGATGAAGGTCACTTGCATGGGTAGGTCATAGTCCATAGATCTGACGATGGACGATGGACAACAGACGATGGAAGATGTTCTGAGGACAATGATTCGTCGCCTGTACAAGAGGCCCAGCGGTGGGGCGATACAAAGGTTATTCTTTCAAGCTTTCTTCTTCCAATGCCTGAATAATGGCGAGTATAACTCCATCCATATTCTTTATCACGTCATTGTTCCAAAAGCGAATCGCCCTGTAGCCCATCGATTCCAGGTATTTCGTTCTGTCTTCATCGTATTCTTTTTGATCCAAATGTTGACTCGGTGACTCATGTCACCTATCTACCGATGGCGGCTTGATACCGCCTCGGTCAGTCCCATCCAGTTCGATGACGAGTTTCTTTTCGATGCAGACGAAATCGGGGATGTAGTTGCCAATGGCGTGCTGTCTTCTAAAGTTAACTCCCAGCTGGTCGTTGCGGATGACTGCCCAAAGATTCCGCTCGGCGGGCGTGGACTCTTTGCGGAGAACAATGGCTTGAGGTTTGGTTTTGGGGTTACTTCTTAGCGTGCGAGGCATTTTACCCCCTTCGGATTCCCCTATTTGCGCCTCGCGGAGAACAGCGGGACGAAAATGGAGGAAGGACAATTTCATCTTGGGCATTAAGAAAAATTCATTCCAACTCTATATTCACCTTCCCTAAATTCCGTGCCCTTCGGCGTTTGGGGGAGGGCGGGAGGGGGCAATTACCCAAAACTCCCCGCCTCGCGAGGCTCAAACGCCGAGTCCCCAAAGGGGATGCTAATCCTCCCCCGCACTGACAGACCTCCGAGGTCTTCGCCACCTCCACTTCATAT
>Ga0194126_10013776_pt1 | contig 10068 bp, 8 predicted proteins | sample TA2KigC150mmetaG_FD_148641 | JGI IMG/M metagenome (GOLD analysis project Ga0194126, IMG submission 148641) | Freshwater microbial communities from Lake Tanganyika, Tanzania - TA2015035 Kigoma Deep Cast 150m | ecosystem: Environmental > Aquatic > Freshwater > Lake | place: Tanzania: Lake...
TGAGCGCCAGAAGCGATAGAAAAACAAAGAACAGCACAAAAAAGTAAAAGCGAATCGGGGTGTGAATATCGATGGACATGCCGAAAAGGGAAAGGGGCACCGCCGGAATGTTCCTCAGGCCATTGTCGCCGCCGGTCAGATCAACCCATTGAAAGGCCACAAAATAGACCAACTGGGCGAATGCAAGGGTCAGCATGGCGAAATAAATCCCCTTGCGTTTAATACACAGATACCCCAGGAGCAGGGCCAACAAACCGCCCATGACCAGTCCGGCAAAGAGCGCGAACCAGATATTTTCCCAGAGTCGGATGAGAACGATGCCGGTGGTATAGGCGCCGACCCCGAAATAAGCGGCATGGCCGAAGGAGAGCATGCCGGTGTACCCAAGACAAACGTTGAATCCCAGGGCGAAAAGTCCCCAGATGATGATCTGGGTCGCCAGGGCTTTGTAAGGAACGATAAAAGGAAAAATAATAAAAAATAATAGTATGCATACCAGCGAATGTCTGGAGATCATCTCCGCTATTTTCTGCCATAAGCCGCGTGCTTCCAAAGGCGCCTCCTGAGATACAACCGCGAGAGATTGATTGATTAATCCGTTTTACCGGTTTCAGCCGTCATCATTCCAACAGACCGGCCTTGCCGAACAAGCCGCTCGGCCTGATCAGCAGGACCACGGCCATGACCAGGAAGATGACGATATCCGCCATCTGGGGGTAGAAAAGGGTGGTAAGGGCGCTGGCCTCTCCCATGATAATGCCGGCCAGGATCGCGCCTTTGAGACTCCCCATGCCGCCGACCACCACGACCACGAAGCATTCCACCAGCATGGCTACGCCCATCTCCGGGAAGACGCTGCGGATCGGGGCGGCCAGGATGCCGGCAAGGCCTGCCAGTGCCGAACCGATCCCGAAGACGACCCACCAGATACGGGACATGTCGATCCCCAAGGCGCGGACCATCAAAGGATCGCGGGTTCCGGCCCGGATGATCAGCCCAAGATTCGTCCTTTCCAGGAAAAGCCAGAGGAGGAAACAGATCACCACCGTCAGGACGATAACGAACAACCTGTAGGAGGGGAAAAAGAAAACATCGAGCACGTTCACGGGCTGGCTGAGCAATTCGGGGGCGGCGAAAGGATAGTCGGAAGTCCCCCAAAAGATCCGGACGATTTCGATCATGATGAACTGAAGTCCGAAGGTGAGCAGCAGGGGGTAGTTGATATCCCGGCCGTACAGGGGCCGAATGAGAAACTTCTCCACCACCAGTCCGTAGAGACCCATCACCAGCGGCGCCGCGATCAGGGCCAGCCAGAAGTTGCCGGTAATGGCCAGGGTGCTGACCCCGGCGTAGGCCCCCCACATGAACATCGCGCCGTGGGCAAAATTGACAACCGTGAGTAACCCGAAAACAATAGATAGCCCAAGGGCCAAAAGGACATAAAGCATCCCCAGGGAAAGGCCCGTGAAGAGCTGAATGACAATAGCTGTCCACTCCTCCATAAAGGTATCCGCCTCTTCTTTACATCTCCCGCCCCCGGATGGAGGCGGGAGATGATCAATGGATTCGATCGATTATTTTTTGATGAGCCCGCTGCGAATCGGCTTGTTGGGATCCTGTCCCACCTCGGTGCAGGTCCTCAGGAGTCTTTCTTTCTCTCCCGAAACCGTTGCAACGAGCTGGAACACGTCGTATTCCCCTTTGCCTTTTTTGGACTTGACGATGAACACGTCCTGCTGGGACTGATGATCACAGGGACGCCACCACTGCTTTCCCTTGTAGTTGTCGTAGGATCGTCCTTCGATAGCGGCGGCGAGGGCTTCCGGATCAAGGCTTTTTGCCCGGTTCACGCCCGAGAGCAATTCCATGACCCCGCTGTAGGCGTAGCCCGCGTAATCGATCGGCGGCCGGCCGTGCATCTTTTGAAATGCCGCGACAAATTTTTTCGACGAAGGGTGGTCCATCTCCCAGTAGAAGGAACCCCCTCCGATGACGCCGTCGAAAGGCGCGTGGCCGCCTCCCATTCTGGAGGACATGAGCAGGATGGGGCAGACGATCTGCATTTTCTTCTTCAATCCGAAGTCCGTAGCCTGTTTGACTGCGTTGATCTGATCCTTACCGAAATTGTTGATGAACAGGACGTCGGGCTTGGCGGACAGGATACGCGGCATATAGGAGGAGTAGTCGCTCGTACCCAAGGGATGTTTCGTCTCGCCCACATCCAAGGCCTTGAACTCCTTGCCCTTGCGGCGGAAACCATCGGTCATCTGCCACCCGTAGGCATAGTCGGAGGTCAGGAAGTACCACCTTTTGCCGAACTTCTTGGCCACGTGTTCCCCCACGGCCTGCGTGGTTTGGTGGGGGTCCAGCGCCTCGTGATAGGTATAGATGCTGTTATCCGGGCGCATGGTGATCTCGTTGGCCTGGCTGATCGACATGAAAGGAACCCCGTGGAGCTTGCACTGCTCGTTGACCGCCAGCTGGTTGGACGCCGAAAGGACACCGGACATCAGGTGCACCTTTTCGCCCTCGATCAGTTCCTTGGCCCGGCGGGCCGCCTCGTCGGCCTTGAGCTTGTCGTCGCGAACCAGCAGTTCCACCTTGCGCCCCAGGACCCCTCCGCTTGCGTTGATCTCCGCCACGGCCATTTCGGCCCCGGCCTGCTGGTCTTTGGCTTCCGTCCCATAGGGGCCGGTCAGCGGTATCGGAAAACCAACTTTGATCGGTCCTGTCTCCTGGGCGCTGACCCGGGGAACGAAATGGAATCCGCCCAAGAGAACCGAACCGGTGACGATGCCGGTGGTCTTGATGAAGGTCCTCCGGTCTATCCCGCTTTGAGACACCTTTCCTTTTTTACCTTCCGCCATACTCTTTCCCTCCTTCTTTGGTTAAAGGTGATCCATATTTCCACTATGTCTATCATTTTGGTAGACACTACATTCAGGAAAACGGTTCTGTCAAGTTTTTTTATTGTATCATATGATTTTCAACCCCGAAAATCTAAAAGTTATTGAAAATAGGAATCTTTTTTATAACTCCCCATGGGTGTATATCCCTTCTTGTTTACAGGCCCAGGTAGGTCTTGCGGAGGATTTCGTCCTTCAGGAGGTCTTCACCCGACCCTTCGGCGATCAGTTTGCCCGAGGAGAGGACATAGTTGCGCGACGCCAGCTTGAATACCGTGCTGACCTCCTGTTCGACAAGGAGAATGGTGATCCCAAGATTCTTCACTTCGACAATCTTTTCAAAGACCTCTTTGCGTATCAGGGGCGCCAGCCCCGTAGAAGGTTCGTCGATGCAGAGCAGTTTCGGTTCGGACATCAGGGCCCGGCCGATGGCCAGCATCTGCTGCTCCCCCCCGGAGAGGGTTCCCGAGATCTGACGGGAGCGCTCTTTGAGGACCGGAAACATCTGATAGACCTTCTCCAGCGTCTCCCGGCTTTTTTCTTTGTCGGTTCGGAGATAGGCCCCTGCAAAAAGATTATCGAGCACCGTCATCTCCCGAAAAGGTCTTCTCCGTTCGGGGCACAGGACCAGCCCCCGCCGGACGATGTCGTGGGCCGGAACCGAATCGATGCGCTCGCCGTTGAAGGTCACCGTCCCTTCGATAGTGATATCGCCGCTGGTGGACCGGCGTTTGATCTCCCGTTCCCAGGCCACCAGGCCGCTGATGGCCCGCAAGGTTGTGGATTTGCCGGCCCCGTTGGGCCCCACGAGAGCGACCAGTTCTCCTGTATCCACGCGAAGATTCAGGTCGTTGATGAGGACGGCCTTTTCATAACGGACGGTTAAATGGGCGATTTCCAATAGCACGGTTATTGGCCTCCTCCCTGACCCAGATAGGCCTCGATGACCTTGGGGTTCTTCACTACTTCCTCGGGCGTCCCCTCGGCCAGAAGCGTCCCGAAGTTGAGGACGATGATGCGATCCACTATCTTCATCAATTGCTGCAGCTTATGTTCGACGATGATCATCGCCGGCCCTTCGCTGTGCAGGCGTCCGAAGCGCCCGCCCTTATGAAGCCTCCGGATCGATTTGGCCATCAGGTCCGTCTCGGCGGGGCTCAGCCCGCCGAAGGGCTCGTCCAGAAGGAGCAGCTCCGGGTCGGTAGCCACGGCCCGGGCGACCTCGAGCCGCTTCAGGTCGCCCTGGGAGAGGGTGGACGCCTTCTCCAGGGCCATATCCGAGATTCCGGCGAATTCCAGGGCATCCATGGCCTTTGCCTCGACCACCTTGACCCATTCTCCCCTTTTCATCGACCGGGGGGAAAGACAGGAGACCATGACGTTGGCAATGATCGGCAGCCGGCGAAAGGGGCGCATGTTCTGAAACGTGCAGGCCACCCCCATATTCACGATGTCCCAGGTTTTCTTACCGATGAGCTGCGTCCCTTTAAAGCGAACGCTTCCCGAATCCGGCTTCAGTATCCCGGTGAGCAGGCGGAGCAGCGTGGTCTTTCCCGCCCCGTTGGGTCCGATGAGGCCCAGGACCTCCTTTTGCTCCATGCGGAACCGGACGTTGTCGACCGCTTTGAGCCCGCCGAAGCCTTTCGTCAGAGATTCCACTTCCAGAAACGGTACGGCCATGTCAGCCTTCCTCGCACTCTTCCCGCAGTTCCCGCCGGGAAACCTTGCCCACATCGGTCTTGGGCAGCTCGCCCCTGAATTCGACGACCTTGGGCACTTTGTAATGGGCCAGTTTCTCTTTACAGAAACAGATGACCTCCTCCTCGGAGATCCTCCCCCTGGCCTCGGACTCCAGGACCACATACGCCTTGATCAGATTTCCCACCGCGGGATCCGGCACGCCGACCACACCGGCGGCCTTGATCTGCGGATGCTGATAGAGCACCTCCTCCACATGGCGGGCGAAGACCGAATATCCCTTGTATTTGATCAGGTCCCGCTTGCGGTCGAAGAAATGGAAATAGCCGTCCGCGTCCATGCTGACCAGATCGCCGGTGCGCATCCAGGTCTCTCCGTCGATCTCCAGCATCACTTCCTTGGTGCTGTCCGGCCTTTTCCAGTAGCCCTGCATCATGTTCGGTCCCGAGAGGATCATCTCGCCCACCTCTCCCACGGGGATAAACTCCGTCCCATCGGGATCGATGATGGCGGCCTTGACGTTCGGAATGGGCACCCCGAAAAAACCCTTCTTGCGCCGGTTAAGGGGGGTGCTGTGGCTGACGGCCGTGGTCTCCGTCATCCCGTACCCCTCATAGATGATCGATCCGGTGCGCTTTTCCCAGGCGTCGATGGTCGATTCGTGGAGCGTGTCGGCCCCGCAGACGATCAGCTTCAGCCGCTTCCAGTTGACACGGTCGGTCTTCTCGTACTCCTTGAGATATTCGTAAAGGGTAGGAACGCCATAGAACCCCGAGGCCTGGTAGCGCTCCATGGCCGACAGAATCTCATCGATATCCGGCGTGGTGAACAGGACCAGCGTCGCCCCCTGGGCCAGCCCGCCGAGCATGACCACCACCTGGCCGTAAATGTGGAAGAAGGGCAGGAAGGCCATGACCACTTCTTTCCCCTCCTCGAAGATGGGCCAGAAGGCCACCACCTGCCCCTGGAGCGAGACAAGATTGCGATGGGTCAGCATGGCCGCCTTGGGGAGTCCGGTCGTACCCCCGGTGTAGGGGAGGACCGCCAGGTCTTTCCGCGGGTCGATGACCACAGCGGGCGGAGACGGCGATGCATTCTTCAGCAGATCCTGGAAGGAATAAAGCCCCTTGGTTTTGATCTCATCGGCGGAAAGGGTCGGCTTTCCGCCGTAGGCCTTGGCCTTCGCGCTCTTGCCGAACCATTTTTTCAATGCGGGCAGGTATTCGTCGATGCTGGTTATAACCACCCGCTTCGGATGGACCCCGGCCTTTTCCAGGTTGTCATAGAGAATGTCCTGGCAGATCACGGTGTCGGCCTCGCTGTCGGTGATCTGGTGTTTCACTTCGATGCTGGTATAGACCGGGCTGATGGGGGTGACCTTGGCCCCCAGCCGGAGGGTGGCGAAATAGGCGATCACATACTGGGGGCTGTTCAACAGGTAGAGGGCAACGGTATCCCCTTTTTTCACCCCCAAATCGGCCAGGGCCGCAGCCAGGCGATCTGCCAACCCCTTGAGCTCCCGATAGGTGATCGTTTTACCGTAAAAGATCAGGGCGGCCTTGCTTCCGTATTTCTCGACCACGCTGTCGAAGAGTTCCGGCACGGAGATGTCGAGGATATCGACTTCGGCCGGCACCCCTTCCGAGTAGAATTTCAACCAGGGTTTGGATAGGTAGAGATCTTTAGGGTTCATATCAAATCCTTTCAGTCGAGAACCGCCGTACAAATGCGACAGGTATTCCGGGTGGCCACATTCCTGATCTTGCAGCGGGGACACTGTTTTTCGATCTTGTCTCTTAGCCAGGTGATCAACCCTTCCGGCATGTATAGCAGGATGAGAAGAACGACGAAGGCAAAGATCATCATGCGATACTCGGGCCAGAAGCGGACGAATTCCAGAAGCGGAAAAAGGATGAAGACCGCCGCGACGGGACCGTAGATCGTGGCCAGCCCCCCGAACACCGCCCAGATCACCACGGTGAACGACATCGAAACCTCCAGTGTGGAGGGCCCTGCTATTCTCATGTAGTGGGCATACATGCCACCGGAAATGCCGGCGAAAAACCCGCTCAGGCAAAAGGCCAGCAGCTTATAGCGGGTGGTGTTGATGCCCGAGGCCCTCACCGCCAGCTCATCCTCGCGGATCGCATGAAAAATGATGCCCGTGTGGGAGTCGGTGATCTTCCACATGACGGCGCAAAGGACGAGCATGGTCACGACATAAATGTAATAATTGCCGACAAGCGAGTTGGAGATGCGCTGCAATCCGGAAATCCCCAGTTCGCCGCCCGTCAATTCGGGCGCGGCAAAAACGATCCCCAGCAGAATAATCGGAAAGGCCATGGTGGTGAGGGCCAGGTAGGTGTGCTTCAGCCTGAGACAGGGAATCCCGATGAAAAGCCCTGTCAGGACCGCGGCCACTGCACCCAGGGGAATGGTTCCCCAGGGGGGAATCTGAAAATGGATATGCAGCAGGGCCGAGGCATAGGCCCCGACACCGAAGAAGAGGGCGTGGCCGAAATTCATCTGACCGGTGAAGCCGGACAGGAGGTCCCAGCTCGCGGCCAGAATGGCAAAGATGCTGGTCAGGATGATCACCCGTATCAGATAGGGATTCTGGCTTACCAGCGGCATCCCTAAAAGGACGATAAAGAACAGGGCGACGATGATCCGGCTGGGGAGGACCAGCACCTCTCCGCGGATAATCGCAAAGGCCCGCTTCAGATACAATCCGGCAGCGACCATATGTAGTCTCACATTCTATGTTGAAAAAACCTTAAACAAGAAACGGCTTCGCAAAAAGCTCCCCGGCTTTCGCCGGGACAGGCTCCGGCAAGGCGTGCGAACCTGTCTACCTCTCCTCCTCGAAATAAACGCCGAATAGTCCCTCGGGCCGCAGCAGCAGGACCAGGATCATGATCGTCAACGCGACCGATCCTTTCAGGAAAGCCCCCTTGGGGATCATAAAGACCACCAGGGCTTCGGCGAACCCGAGGATATAGGCCGCAACGAAACTCCCCTTGATGCTGCCTAAGCCCCCCAGGACGACGACGGCCATCATCATGATCAGCGGCTCCATCCACATGAAGGGGCTGAGCACCGCCAGCGGCGCGATCACCGCCCCGGTGAAGCCGGCGAGCGCAACGGAAATGCCCATCGTGATCATGGCCAACCGGCTGTCGTTCATCCCCATGAGGTTCGCCACCTCGCGGTCCTCGGCCGTGGAGCGGATCGCCAGGCCCAATCTTGTCTTCATCAACAGGAACCACAGGAGGGCCAGCAGCACCAGGACCACGCCGAAGGTCAGCATCTGCTGATAGAAGACCTTCACCCCCGCTACGATGAAAAACCCCTCGATCAGGGCCGATACGGTCCGGTAGTCCCCGGTGTAGATCAACATGACCGCTTCCTGAAAGATCATGGCCAGCGCGATCGTGGCGATAAGAACCGCGGCCTCGTGTTCGCGGATCGGGTCGATCAGGAACTTGTAGGCCAGCAGGCCGAAAACGGTGACGACCACAACCGCGACCATCATCCCCATGACGGGATTCAACCCGAATTTTCCGGTCAGGCTGAAGATGCAATAGGCGGCGACCATGTAGAAAGCGGTGTGGGCGATGTTGACGATGCGGGCCACCCCGAAGATCAGCGAGAAGCTGATGGCCAGCAGGGCCAGCATGCTGCCGGTGATGAGACCGGTGATGAGTATGTTCATAACGCCTCAGAAGAATGTGTCGATCGACAGATAAAGGAGAACCGCTCTTCCCATCCCTCTCCTTTGGCAAGGAGAGGGATGGGGCGGATTCAACACGAGGGTTGCGTTATTTTTTCATCCAGGGCGGCAGTTTAAGAGCGACCATCCCTTTGTAGGTCACCTCGGGGGCCGTCGGGGAGGCCTTCCACTTGTTGGGCCAGACGGCGACGAGTTTGCCGTCCTGCCACTGGACCCCCAGACTGGTCAGGTACCCCGGACCCCAGGTCAGATCGTGGGTGTGGCGGCCCTGGGCATCCTTTTCGTATTTAATCTTCCCGCTTGGGACCATGTACTCGCGGTTTTCCATGTGGGCAACGAGCTTGTCGGCGTCGAGACTACCCACGGCTTCGATGGAGGGGACCAGACCGTGGCTGATGGCGGAATAGGTGTCGGCCGTGTAGGTGGGAGTCTCGCCGAAGCGTTTGATATAAGTATCTACAAAGGGTTTGGTCATCTCATTGACTTCGATGCCCCGGGCATAGGTATTCATGGTGAAGACATAGTTCCCCATCCCCTTGGTCGCCTCCCAGAAGCCGTCTTTTTGCGCTTCCACGTTGATGCCCACCTGAGCGGCCGGGATCTTGAGCTCCCCGGCCTGCCGGGCAAAGGTAATCCCCACCGAGGAGGAAAAGATGGTAAAGATCAGATTGGCCCCGCTCTTCTGGATCGCCGAAAGCTCGGCCGTGACGTCGGTAGCCACGGCGGAAGGCCGCCAGACACCGACCAGCTCAAATCCCATCTTGGGGATCGTTCCTTCGGCTGCCTTGATCATGCCCTCTACCCAGGTCGCCTTTTCCCCCACGATGGCGCATTTGACGGGGACCTTCAGCTCGTTCTTGATTGTGGCCCCTGCCAGACCCAGGTGGGCAAAACTGGTCGCGACGAGATAACGTTCGTTGAAGGGGGTCCCCCGGAACCAGTATTTATAGCGGCCGTAATTCTCGGCAACCTTGTCGCAGAGGATTTTCGAGGCGGCCCCGCAGCCGATAAAGATCTTCTTGTAGTCCATGGCGATGTCCTGCATCGCCAGAACGGCCTCGGTCCTGAACCCGCCGATCACAAAGTCCACCTTGTCCTGGGTCATGAGCCGTTCCATGGCATTGGTCGCGTCGGTCACATTCAGGAATTCATTGGAGTCTGCCTTGATCAGTTCGATCTTCCTTTTTTCCTTGCCGACCTGAACACCCCCTTTGGCATTGATCTCCTCGGCGGCCATGATCGCGCCGTTCCAGTGTCCCTTGCCCTGGACGAAGTTCATCGGACCGATGACGCCGATTTTGATCGTTCCGGCGGCCCAGAGGGGAACGCTCATCACCATGATCGTTAAAGATACCAGCAGGATAACCTTGAAAAACCCCATCCTTTTCATAATTCTCCCCCTTTTCTCGTTACGGTTAAGGTTGGATGCCCTCTACGTACGGTCAAAGAATTACAAATCGCTTACAACAGACATTACATCCAAAACCGCAACACGACGTATCGCGGTCTTTGATTCCTGAAGAATGGGTCGTCAGGCCGAAAACGGGTGAACGCCGGCCTGGGGGAAAATTGAAGAAAATCAGGTTTCATTAGTAGGAAAGAAATATTGAGATGTCAAGAAAAAAGAGACGCTATGTCAAGAGCAAATAGAACTGTCCGGTTTGTTAGCACGTGAATTGTCCGCTTTTCTGTTCCATAGGGGGAGCGTATTTTGGGGAACAGGAGGAGGCG
>Ga0194126_10013781_pt1 | contig 10065 bp, 7 predicted proteins | sample TA2KigC150mmetaG_FD_148641 | JGI IMG/M metagenome (GOLD analysis project Ga0194126, IMG submission 148641) | Freshwater microbial communities from Lake Tanganyika, Tanzania - TA2015035 Kigoma Deep Cast 150m | ecosystem: Environmental > Aquatic > Freshwater > Lake | place: Tanzania: Lake...
GTCATGGACCAACCGAAATTTTCCCGATATTATGAACGGGAAGACCTATCCTTACAAATTCGATCGTCGGCATGATTTATCCGTGGTGGCTTCGTGGAACCAGAGCCCAAGGTGGAAATTTTCCGGAACCTTTGTTTTATCGACGGGTAATGCGTACACGCTGCCTGAGTCACGTTATTTCTTCGAGGGTCAAATCATCGATCAAATAGGGGAAAGGAACTCTTTTCGATTGCCGAACTACCATCGTTTGGACTTCTCGGCAGTGTACACGCCGCGCGCTGAACGCTTCAATCAAAGCCCCAATGCTGCTGGATCAGAACCAAGATTAGGGAGACGAAGTCGTTACCTCGGGGAATGGGTCTTTGCGGTGTATAACATTTACAGCCGATTAAATCCTTTCTTTATTTATCTGGATAACGAAGGTTCTTTGCAACAAAATTCACTCAAGGTCCAGGCGAAGCAGGTTTCGTTGTTCCCAATCATTCCTTCGGTCACCTGGAACTTTAAATTTTAAGAAGATGAAGGGGCTTTTAATCCATCCAACAGCACGAAAGTCGCTTTTCTGGTTATGGAGTTCCATGCTATTGATGGGCTGTGAGAAAAACATTACATTGGATTTACCCCCACCGAAGCCATACCTCGTGGTTTACGGGGTGGTAGAGCCTGATTCCCTGATCAAGGTGAGCCTTAGCCGAAATTCTGCGTATTTCGATCCTGTGGATTTGAATGCTGTTCTAAATCTTTTGGACTACAGAGCCACCGTGATTGCCTCCTGCCTTGATTCCTTGGGGAATACCGTGGTCGATACCTTGAGACCTTTACAGCTTCCGGAATTTCCTATCCTTCAGTATTGGACGGTCTTCAATTATGTGGGGAACAAAATTCGTGGCCAGCATAACAAGATTTATCATTTACGCATTGTGCATCCTGATCATGAAATAACCGCTACGACCTTGGTCCCACCGCCTTCCCGAATGGATTCCATCTGGACCCGAACGCGGGCAGCCATCCAACAGCAGTCCAATCCCACTGCGACCCCAACAAGGAGGGATAGCGAACTGGTCCAACTGTATTACCGTTACCGTGATCCGCAGGCCCCGGGCGATCAGGTTCGGGTTTTTACCAAATCCAACAGCGAGGTCCAGTGGTCAACTGCGTTCAACTCCGTTTACGACGATCAATTCTTCAACGGCCAATCCATTGACTTTGTGTTACCACGAGGCAAAGAAGCTTATTTATTCAACGATTCCACCACCTTTGAGGAGTTTGGTTTGTTTCAAGCCGGGGATACCATCGATATCAAATGGGCATCGATTGACCGTACTGGTTTCTTGTTTTGGCGTAGCCTGGCTCAGGCCGCAGGAGGCGGGGGCGGTCCCTTCGGGGCCCAACCCACGGTGACCACGAATTTGAAAGCCCTGCGCGGTGGTGCCTTGGGGCTATGGGCAGGGTACGGGTCGGTGCATTATCGGCACATTGTACCCAAGTAAACATCGTATTTTCACAAGGTCTTTTTTTCTAAAGCGACGCCACAATCATGGAACATCATGCCGTCCTCATCATCGGTTCAGGGCCTGCCGGATATACCGCCGCGATATACGCTGCAAGGGCAGGGCTTAACCCTCTTCTGTACCAAGGTCTCCAACCTGGAGGCCAATTGACCATCACCACCGAAGTCGAAAATTACCCGGGCTATGCGGCAGGGGTCCAAGGGCCTCAGATGATGGAAGACTTCCGGCAACAGGCATTGCGCATGGGGACCGATATCCGCTACGGTATTGTCACCAAGGTTGATTTGAACGCCCATCCCAAACGCATCACCGTGGATGGACAAGTCGAATTGACGGCCGATGCAGTCATTATCGCCACCGGTGCTTCCGCCAAGTGGTTGGGTTTGCCATCTGAACAGCGATTGAACGGCCACGGCGTTTCGGCATGCGCGGTATGCGATGGATTTTTCTTCAGGGGTCAAGATGTGGCGGTCGTTGGAGGTGGGGATACGGCTGCAGAGGAGGCTACCTACCTGGCTAAAATATGCAAATCAGTTCATTTAATTGTCCGAAGGGACGAACTAAGAGCGTCCAAAGCCATGCAAGAAAGGGTTTTTCGCACCCCGAATTTGACGGTTCATTGGAACAGCGAAACCGATGAAATCCTTGGTGCTGAACAAGTGGAAGGCGTACGGCTCCGCAATACGGTGGATGGGAGCCTTCGAGAAATTGCGGTTCAAGGTTTCTTTGTGGCAATAGGGCATACTCCGAATACATCGCTATTCCAAGGTCAGTTGGATATGGACGAGACGGGTTACCTGCTCACGGTGCCTGGTTCCACACAGACCAAGATCGAAGGAGTTTTCGCGGCAGGAGACGCCCAAGACAAAATTTATCGGCAAGCGGTAACCGCTGCGGGTACCGGATGCATGGCCGCCCTCGATGCGGAGCGTTGGCTTGCGGCAAGAGGTCACGCGTAGAGCGCAGTTCAAGCCCTGGCCTGCAGGGCCATACAAGCCACTCGTCTGCCCATTTCAGGCCCCAGGGCCATTCCCATACCGTTCATTCCCGCTACCAACCAGTCTCCGTTTTGCAAATTCAGACAATGCGGAAGTCCGGATTGGGTAAAGCCCATAGTTCCGCTCCAACGTGATTCCCATTCCAAATCAGGGGCCAGACCCAATACATCCACGGAATAGGCTTTTAGATATTCACTTATACTTTGGTTTTCAGACCATTCCGTGGTTTGCTCTAAAGCGAAATCCTGGTTACGTCCTCCACCCAAGAGCAAGCGACCCGCATGGGTGCGGTAATAGAGGTAACCGCGGTCTGCATGGTAGTTTCCGTTCAATCGTGCGATATCCACTGCTTTCAGTGGAGTAGTTGCCCACATTTGCCCACGCTGTGGAACCACGGAATCCCTTTGGTCGATTTGCAAATTTTTAGTTAAAGCATTGGTAGCGTAAATAACATTTTTAGACTTGATATTGAGCAAATTAATAAATTTTGGTAAAACATCATGGCCAAACGGACCTACGGGTTTAACCACCAAGCTTTGACCATCTCTTTGGACAAACTCCAGGCCTTCTTGAATGCGAATTCCCAGATTTCGAGCATAGCGTAGGAGGGACTCTCTAAGGAGAAAAGGGTTGACCTGACCTTCCCATGCCATGGGAATCTGCCCCATGGCCTCAGGGCCCCAGGGAGATGAATGGGCTGTATTTCCCCTGGTGAATGGTTGCCATTCTCCGAAATAAGGGGTTGGCAATGGCTTGTGGCGCATCGTGCTTTTTTGGCGACGTTTGGGAGTGAATGGAAGGGCACGGGCCGCAGCAGATTCGAGAACAGTGTTCAAGGAGGGTAAACCCGTGATGACGGCTTCATGCGATGGAACCGCATGGGAATAGGGCGATTTCTCCATCGCCATGACCTCATAACCCCGCACATTGCGAAGCCCAATTGCATTTCCACCCAATAAATACAGGGTTCTTTGAATGCCGGCCCATTTAGCCGCAAGGAGATCGACGAGAGAGTCCTCACCAAGATTTTCGTAATCCGCCAAGAGTTCAGATGGTGAACCTAGGCACAAGAAGCCTGCATTGCGGGTACTGGCTACGGCACCCAGGGAACGGGCCTCCAAGACCATGACTTTCATTCGAGAATTTCGCCTTTTGATTTCGATGGCGGCATGCAAGCCCGTCACACCTGCGCCAACAACCACAAAATCCCAGGCTTCGGAGAGGGCGCTTTTTTCCCAATACGATAATTCGATTTGGCCTGATTGCATAGGGGTCAAAAAAAATACCAAAATAGAATATCTGGGCAGAAGGGCGATATGGCCTTTTTATTATTATACATAATATTAATTATGTAACTAATTCAGGTTTTATCAAGCAAACTGACAACGGCATTATTTTTGTATTTTGTAAAAAATACCTATGAGCTTAGACGGTGATGATTTCTCATCGGAAAATGAAAATGCATTCTCATCGGGGAATCGCAACAGAAAATCGAGGAGATATTCCAAGGATCGTGCAAGACGTTCCGCCCTGATTGCCGATGAAGCGGATTCGCTGACCAAGAGCAGCGATACCAGATTACGTGTGGACGAGGATCGTGAAAGAATGATAATTAACCCCGGCAAAAGCCTCAAAAGTTCGGCCAAAGATTTACCGAAATATTACCGAAGCATCTTTTTGTATTCCTGGGGATTTTTTATACTGGCTTACGCCATGGTCTATTTACCCGGCAAAATCGCTTCGGCATTTCTGGCATCCTTGTCTTCGCGCGGCCCCGTCATTTACCACCATAAAATTCTTTTCACCAATGTCGTGGGTTGGGAACGCGGCGATGCCCTTTCGATATTCACAGCGCCATTGGTAGTAGATTTCCTTCAGAGTGTGTTGTACACCACAGTCTTTTTGGCACTTAAACGAATCGAAGGCTATTGGAAAATTTTGGCCTTTTGGTTCATGTTTCATAGCAGCCTGCGTCTGACCGGCTGCGTGCTTCCGGGGATAGTTTCAGGGGAAGAATTCGGCTATGTCGCAGGCTGGTTGTACATGAATTCCGCGGTTTTGTTTATTCTCCTTTTCTTATCCATCCTCGCCATGCTTGGTTTATCGGCCTTGCTAAGCAAATGGGCTATGGAATGTGCCTTCTCCAAGCATATGGTCATGAAGAAAAAGCGTCAAGAGTATCTATTCTTTTACCTGGGCCTTCCTGCCCTTAGCGGAATTTTGCTCATCGCCTTATTTCATGGGGTGGATTGGTCCGCCCTGTCCATTGGTCAATTCAAAGTCAATGATTGGTGGGCCTCAGCCCATGAATTGACGTTGCTTGGGCAAGCCTTGCTGATGTACGGGGCTGCAGCAGCTTTCGTTTTGTGGTACAAAGAACAGGAAATCATGTGCCAAAGGGATTTAAGAATGCAGAAAATCAACCCTTTGGTGATGGGCTTATCGATACTCCTTCCTTTGTTTGGCCGAATCGTACTCGGTGAAGGTTGGTTTTGGTAATTGGAATGCTTTTGTAGGGACGAGCCTCTAGGGGTATCGTGCATTCAAGTAGCTCACAAGCTGCTCGGTAACGTCCACCAAACTGTCCCCGTAGAGGAGGCCTGATCCAACCTGACGAGCCATCAGGAAGCGATAGCCTCTGGCTTTGCTGAAGAGTTCAAATTCTTTGTCCAAAAGTCCTCTTAATTCTTGGTCTACACTGCTTTCAGATTTAGAAAGTTCTTGCATGATCCCCTCCCTCATTTGGACTAGATTTTGTTCTTTGCGGGCCAACATTTGTTCTGTACTGGCACGTTGGCTCTCCCCCATGGCGGCCGCGTTGCGGTTAAAATCCTCAAGCTCTTTGCGAAAGCGGGTGGCCTCTGCTTCAAACTCTTTCTCTGCTTTCTGAAGTCGGGCTTGCAGTGCATTTCGTTTCCGTACCATTAACTTAAATCTGACGGCAATTTCTTCAGATTGAACAAAGGCAATACCCCCGTTACGGTTTACTAAGGAATCAAATACAAGACCTTCTTTGGTGGGGATAGGACTCATTGTATTGGCCGTAGAATCGTTATTACCAAGTTTTTGATTCTTCTCTGTTGAATTCTTTCCGAGATCTGCCTTCTTATTCTTATCAATACTCATAGTCAATACCGCCAAAATCAATCCTACAAACAAAGCACTAACTCCAAAAAATTTTAAGATGCTATTCATATTTGAGATATAAAAATTGAAAAATACTAAAGTGGTATGTTGCCATGCTTACGCGGCGATGGAACAAAGGCCTTGGATTGCAGATGAGCAAAGGCTCGGAGGATGCGTTTGCGGCTTTCTGAAGGGAGAATCACCTCGTCTATGAAACCGCGGGATGCGGCAATGTAGGGACTTGCGAACTTTTCGGTGTACTCGTTAACCTTTTGATTCAAAGTTGATTCAGGGTCATTGCTTGAAGCAATTTCTCCTTTGAATATGATTTCGGCAGCCCCTTTGGGACCCATGACCGCTATTTCTGCGCAGGGCCACGCAAAATTAAAATCAGCCCCAATATGCTTGGAATTCATCACATCGTAGGCTCCGCCGTAGGCTTTCCGGGTGATGAGGGTAACGCGGGGTACCGTGGCCTCGGCGAAGGCGTAGAGCAATTTGGCCCCGTTGGTGATGATGCCGTTCCATTCTTGTTCGGTACCCGGCAAGAAGCCCGGCACATCCACCAGCACCAGCAACGGTATTCGAAAGGCATCACAGAACCGAACAAAGCGGGCCGCTTTCTTGGATGCATTGTTATCCAGCACACCCGCCAACACCATGGGCTGATTGGCCACCACCCCCACCGTTTGACCACTCATTCGTCCGAAGCCGACCAGGATATTTTCGGCAAACTCAGGTTGGACCTCCATCCAGGAATCGTTGTCCAAGAGGCCCTGTACCACCAGCTGCATATCGTAAGGAGTATTGGAAGAATCCGGGACCACCTGCTCCAAGACCGGGCGTAAATCGTCGGGGCCGGGGTCTGACCAGCCATGACCACTGCGTGGAGGCTCCGCGCAATTCGGTGGCAAATAGGCCATCAGCTGCCTCACGGCCATTAGGCATTCCCCTTCGTTGGGGTAGGTGAAATGGGCGATTCCCGAACGCGTTGCATGGGTATGTGCTCCCCCCAAATCCTCGGAACTCACCTCTTCATGGGTTACCGTCTTGACCACATTGGGACCGGTCACAAACATGTACGAAGTCTTCTCCACCATGAAAATCCAATCCGTCATTGCGGGCGAATACACAGCTCCCCCGGCGCAGGGCCCCATGATCACCGAGATCTGAGGTATCAAGCCGGAAGCCTTCACATTGCGGTAAAAAATATCCGCGTAACCTGCCAAGGAGGTTACTCCTTCTTGGATACGAGCTCCCCCGGAATCGTTAAGCCCAATTAATGGAACCCCAATTCGAAGGGCCAGATCCATAAGCTTCACGATTTTTTCGGCATGGGTCTCCGACAGCGAGCCCCCCAACACGGTAAAATCTTGAGAAAAAACAGCGACCGTCATGCCATTGATTTTTCCCAAACCCGTAACTACCCCATCGCCCAAAATCAAGTCTTTGTCCAAACCAAAATCGGTACAACGATGGGTGACCATCGAGCCCATTTCCTCAAAGCTGCCGGCATCCAACAGGATTTCAAGCCTCTCTCTGGCGCTGAGTTTGCCTTTACGATGCTGGGCCTCCAAGCGAGCAGGCCCTCCCCCCTCCAACGAAGCCTTCTGGCGTTCGCGATATTGTTCCAAACCTTTCATTGTCGGCGTTTGTTCATGGGTTACCGCGTAAAGGTAAGCATCAAGCTATTTTTGCCCAATTCAATACTCAACCATGAGCCTCATCGAAACCCACCGCCCCCTCTTACAAGAAGCCGCCGCTGCCTTGCACGACCGTCGATATTACAGTCCCTTCCCGGAAAATCCCAAGGCCTACCCCACCGAAGCGGGCGCCCAGGGTGAAGCCTCCTTTCATGCCTCCCTGAACAAAGACTTTGATCGACTTTTGCAGGATCAACCGTTGCGCTTCGAAGGCGAAGAAGTATCGCCCTACCTGCAGAGCGGCTTGGGCATTCGCTATCCTGTGTTCGCCGATAAAACCCTGGTGGCCAAAGCCCAAAAAGCAAGAACCTCTTGGGTTCAAGCCGGACCGGAGCTGCGTTGCGCCATCTTGGTTGAGAGCTTGATGCGATTGCGGGATCACTTTGTGGAAATCGCCCATGCGACCATGCATACTACCGGGCAATCCTACATGATGTCCTTTCAGGCCTCCGGTCCCCATGCCGCCGACCGCGCTCTAGAATGCGTGGCCATGGCCTGGCAGGAACAAACCCGCTACGCTAAGCAGGCTGCATGGGTCAAAAGCATGGGTAAAGTCTCGGTGGAATTGCACAAAACCTGGAAACCCATGGGCAAAGGGGTGGCCTTGGTGGTGGGTTGCTCCACCTTCCCGACCTGGAACAGCCTACCCGGCATCTACGCCAGCTTGGCCGTAGGGAATCCGGTTTTGGTCAAACCGCACCCCAAAGCTGTCTACCCCATCGCCATTGTCACCGCTATCATTCAAACAGTGTTACAAGAAAACGGATTCAGCCCCGAGCTCTGCCAATTGGCCTGCGATAGCACCGCCCATCCCCTCACCAAAGAGCTGGCAACCCACCCGGAAGTCCGCACCATTGATTATACCGGTAACAGTGAATTCGGGCAATGGCTCGAAGCCCAAAGCCTTTTTGGGAAAACCATTTTCACCGAAAAAGCAGGGGTCAACGCGGTGCTTGTTCATTCGGCCCCGGACCTCAAAGCGGTTTGGGATAATTTGGCTTTCTCGGTTTCGTTGTACGCGGGGCAAATGTGCACCGCCCCCCAAAATATTTTCCTGCCCACCCAAGGAATCACCGATGCCAGCGGCCAACACCACAGCTACCAGGACTTGGTGGACGGCCTCAGCCAGGCCCTTTGCAAGATCAAGGACCACCCCCAGATGGGTCCCGGGGTTTTGGCGACGGTCCAAAATTCAAGGACCCTTGAACGAATCCGCAGCGTTCAAGAGCAGGCCGGCGATGCCGTTTTGTTGGCCTCTGAACCCATTGCCCACGAGGCCTTCCCCGATGCCCTATCCTGTTCGCCCTTGCTTATTGAGGCCTCCGCCGACCGTAAGGATTGGTTTGGTGCGGAACAATTTGGACCCATCGCCTTTGTGATTCCTTATACCGACGTTGACCAAGCCATGAATTTGATGTTGGAACAAATTCAACAACACGGCGCGCTGAGCTGTGGCTTGTACTGTACCGATGCGGACCTGGCCGACCGCTTGGCCGACCGCCTGGCGGTAGCCTTTGTGCCGGTTTCGTTGAACCTGACCGGTCCAATTTACTTGAACCAGCATGCGGCTTTTTCGGATTTCCACGGGACAGGTGGCAATGCCGCCGGGACCGCTTCCTTTTGTGATGCCAATTTTATTAACCAACGCATGGTATGGGTGGGTCGCCGCGATATGGTAGCCGTACACCCCAACGCCTAATCTCATGAACCAACCTCTTTCGCTTACCGTTGATCAACTTGTTCAGGAAACCCCGGATGCCCTCCTGATTTATTTTCGAACGGATCAAATCCAAACCTTTGTCCCCGGGCAGTTCCTAACCCTGATGGTGAACATCCAAGGCACCACCCATCGACGCTCGTATTCGATCTTCACCGATCCAGCACAGCTTCCCCAAATCGGGGTCTGCGTCAAGCGTTTGCCCGGTGGTTTGGTCTCCAATCATTTGCTGGACCACCTCAAGGAAGGGGATCGCATGGATGTTTTGCCTCCCTACGGGAATTTTGCCCTAGACCCTGCCTTGCCCACCCTGCCTTCGTTGGTCTTGGTTGGCGCTGGTTCGGGAATCACCCCCTTGTTTTCGATGTTATCCGCGGCTTTGCGGCATCCTTCGGCTCCCCTTGTTCAACTAATCTACGGTAGCCGCAGTGCGAGTGAAGTGATCTTTGGCGAGGCCTTGAACCGACTTCAGGATGAATACCCCCAGCGCCTTCAGGTGTTGCATTGTTTGAGCCGTAGTCTGGAAGGTCAAGAATCGCTCAAAGGCTTGCACCACCACGGTCGCATCGATACCTCGGTCTTTGCCCAACACATCTCCAACCGGGAGGCCTCCTTTTACCTCTGCGGTCCCGAAGGCTTGGTGCACGATACCGAGTATTGGCTCCAAACCCAAGGCATTGCGGGCCAACGCATTCACAAAGAACTCTTTTTTCAATCCAGCCCCAAGGCGGCCGTTCCTCCACCAACACCTAGTTCGGTGGACGACGATCCGGGTGCCCTCCCCGTTGTCACCATCAAAGTGGACGGTAAGGTCTACGAATTTGCTGTGGAACCGGGCCGCTATATTTTGGAAACCGCGCTGGAACAAGGGATTGATTTGCCTTACGCCTGCACCATGGGGGTTTGCGGCATGTGCCGTGCCAAAAAAATATCCGGCGAAATGGCGATCGGCGATCAGGAAGCTATCAGCGCTTCCGAAATCGCTTCCGGAGCCTGCCTCACCTGCGTTG
>Ga0194126_10013783_pt1 | contig 10065 bp, 8 predicted proteins | sample TA2KigC150mmetaG_FD_148641 | JGI IMG/M metagenome (GOLD analysis project Ga0194126, IMG submission 148641) | Freshwater microbial communities from Lake Tanganyika, Tanzania - TA2015035 Kigoma Deep Cast 150m | ecosystem: Environmental > Aquatic > Freshwater > Lake | place: Tanzania: Lake...
CAGGCTCTGCGAGGACAGGAGGCCGGGCACCCCCCGGCCGCCGACACCCTCGCCTCGCGCGCCGTGACGGAGACGGACAGGCCGTTGACTGCGACCATTTCGCGATTCGCTGCGATCAGCGCGGCGGTCAAGCAGCTCGGCTCGGAGCCCGTCGTCCACGCCAACGGCTATCCGGCGCGCGAGGCGCACGCGGTCGCGGATCGGCCGCAGAATTTCTATATGATCGGCTCGATGGGACTGGCCTCGAGCATTGGGCTCGGTGTCGCGACTGCGCTGACGCCTTCGGCGTCGTCGGCATCCGCACCGGCAACAGCCGCCGCGACGGCGGCGTCGCGAAGCACGGTTGTGTTCGATGGCGACGGGAACCTGCTCATGAACCTCGGGATTCTTCCGATGGTGGGCGCGCGACAGCCTTCGCGGTTCGTGCACGTCGTGTTCGACAACGAAGTGTACGGGTCCACCGGGAATCAGGGGTCGCCGGCGCCCGGCGTGAGACTCGATCACGTTGCCCTGGCGGCGGGGTACCGGACCGTGAGCGCTGTCACCACCGAAGATGAAGTCGCGGCGGCCATGGTGGCGGCGCTCGCCTCCGACGGGCCGCACTTCATTCTGGCGAAGGTCACGCCGGAGCAAGCCGACGCGCCGCGCATCGCGCACACGCCGGCGCAGATCCGCGATCGGTTCCGCGCGAGCCTCGCGGCCTCGGCATGAACGCCATCATTCTCGCGGCCGGCGTCGCGCGCCGGCTGGCGCCGCTGACCGACACGACGCACAAGGCCCTGCTGCCCGTCGGCGGGCGGCCGCTGCTCACGCGCATGCTCGCCGCGCTGACCGAGGCCGGGATCCGCGAGACCGTCATCGTCGTCGGGCACTGCGCCGACCAGGTCCGCGCGATCGGCGGCACGCGCCTCGGGCGCATGGCGATCCGTTACATCGAGAACCCGCAGTACACGAAGGGCTCGGGGCTCTCGCTCTACGCGGCGCGCGCGCACCTCGCGGAGCCCGCGGTGGTGATGGACGCCGACGTGCTGTTCCCGCGTGAGATGATCCGCCGGCTCCTCGCCATCCCCGCGCCGAGCGCCTTGCTCATCGACCGCGGGTTCAACGACACCGGCGAGGAAGTGAAGCTCTACACGCGCGGCGATCGCGTCATCGCGCTCGGCAAGAAGACCGTGCCCGAGGCCTTCGAGTCCGTCGGCGAGGGCGTCGGGTTCTTCAAGTGCGGCGCGGCCGCGGGGCCCGAGTTCGTGAGCGCGATGGAGCACGTCATCGCCACCGGCGACGGGCTCAACGAGTACGAGGACGCGCTCCACATCCTCCTGCAGCGCGTGCACGTCGGCTGGGTCGACGTGACGGGCCTGCCGTGGACGGAGATCGACTTCGTCGAAGACCTCCACCGCGCCGAGGACCAGGTCCTCCCGCGCGTGCGCGCGCTCGACCAGGAGCGGTGACGGCGCACACCGCCGTCATCTACCTCCCCGGCACCGCCGCTCTCGACGCCGCGTCGCTCACCGTCGCCGGCCGTCCCGTCGTCTTTCGCGCGATCGCCGGCGCCGTGCGCGCGGGGGCCGATCGCGTGCTCGTTCCCGTGGCCTTCCGCGAGCTCCTGACGCCCGCGTTCGCCTCCGCCCCGCGCGTCACACGCGCGGTGGAGTGGACGGACGCGACCACTCCGCCGCCCGGCGACGCCCTCCTGATCCCGGCAACGGCGGTCGCCGGCCCCGGCGCGATCACCGCGGTGATGGCCGCACGCGCGCGCGCCACGCAGGCGGCCGTCGTCCACCAGGCCGCACGCGAGGCCGGCATGCCCATCGTCGCTGCATCCGCACGCTTCATCGACGCGCTGTGGCCGTTGCTCGCCCCCGGCGCGGCCGTCGGTTCCGCGCTCGACGACGCGCTCTCGGCCGCGGCGGTGACACGCGTGGACGATCGGTCGCTCGTCCACGCGGTGCACGATGCCGACTCCGCGAAGGTCGGCGAGCGGCGCCTCTACACCACGCTCGGCAGCGCCATCGACACGCCGTTCGACACGGCCTTCCACCGGCGCTTCTCGCGCCACGTGAGCCGGCTCGCCGTCGCGCTCGGCATCACGCCCAACACGATCACGCTCGCGAGCCTCCTCGTCGGCCTCATGGCGACCGCGATCCTCTGGCGCGCGACGCCGCTCCAGGCCGCCGCCGGCCTCGTCGTCTACGCGATCGCGGTGATCCTCGATCACGCGGACGGCGAGGTGGCGCGGCTGACGCTGACCGAGTCCGCGATCGGCGAGTGGCTCGACATCGTCGTCGACACGGTCATCCACGCCGGCGTCGTGCTCGCGCTCGGCGCGACGAGCGCCGCCGTCACCGGGCAGGGCATCGGGCTCGGGATCGCGGCCGCGCTCGGCATCGTGGCGAGCGCGGTGGTGATGAAGATCTGGCCGGGGCTCGCGATGCCGGACCGGCTCGGCGCGGCGATCGCCGGCGTCGGCAACCGCGACGGCTTCTACGCGATGCTGATCGGGTTCATTCTCGTGCACGCGCTCCGGCCGGACGCGCTGCCCTGGCTGATGATCCTCGTCGCGGCCGGCGCTCACGCGTACTGGGTGGGCCGGGTGCTGTACCGCCTCACGCGCGGCGCGTGAGGTTACGCGGCGGGCGCCGTGTTGGTGAGGAGCCAGTACTCCTTCACCGCCTTGATGTGCGCGAGGAAGTCCTGCGAGGACACGGGCTTCGCGATGTAGCTGTTCGCGCCCGAGTCGTAGCTCGCGGCCATGTCCTCGGCGCGCTCCGAGGTGGTGAGCATGATCACCGGGATCGTCTTGAGTCGCTCGTCGCCCTTCACCCGGCGCAGCACCTCGTGCCCGTCGACCTTGGGGAGGTGGATGTCGAGGAGGATCAGCTCGGGCCGGGGGTCCGGCGGAGTCTTCGCGGCCTGGTGGCGGTCGAGGAACGCCAGGGCTTCGGCCCCGTCCTTCGCCCACACGACCTGGGCGGCGGGGGGTCGTTCCGGAGGGCTTTCAGCGTGAAGACCGCGTGGTCCGGGTTGTCTTCGACGAGCAGGACGGTGGGTGCCATGCTCGTCTGTTCGGCACGGAAACGACCCTCCTTTAGGTAGTTCTTTCCGGGTGGCGCCGGGCGAAGACCGAGCGGAAGCCGAAGTAGAGCACCGCGTCCTTCATGTTCGAGATGAAGCGCTTGGCCGGGTGCATCCCGGGATCGGTCACGTACTCGAGCGTGAGGCTCACCCGCTCCTCGTCCTCGCCGAGCGGCGTGATCTTGTGCCAGAGCGTGTCGCCGTTGAAGAGCACGAGCGTGCCCGGCTCGGTCGCGATCGTGAACTCGCGCCGGCGCGCGGGATCGTCCTTGTGGATCTGGCAGACGAGACGGCTCGACGAGCGTTCCACCAGCCCGACCAGCACCGTGTAGCGCGCGCCCTTGTAGTACGAGGTGTCGAAGTGGAAGCCCATGTGATCGCCGGGCTCCGTGTAGTAGTAGAGCGCGCACGAGTGCGGATCGTTCTCCGGGCAGCGGTCGGCGGGCGCGCCCGTCACCGTGCGCACGAAGTCGAGGAACGCCCCCGAGCGATAGAGCGTCAGGATCGCGGGCGCGTGCTCGCGCAGCGTGTAGTAGCTGACCGAGCCGCCCTTCTTGTGCCCGGGCAGGTAGTTGCGGTTGACGGCGGCGCGCTGCTGCCGCACCTCCTCGACCATCGGCGCGATCACCGAGTCGGGGAACAGCCGCTCGAAGTACACGAACTCGTTCTGCGCGAGGTACGTGGCGCGCACGGTGCCGAGGTCGAGCGAGGCCAGCGTGCGCGCGATCTCGTCGGCGACGGGCGGCAGCAAGGCAGTCGGCATGGAACCGCATGTTACACTGGCCCTCGCGCAATCCCGACGTAGCTCACCACGCAAGGGAGGGGCCCCCCGTGGGATCCGTTCGAGTCGCGATCATCGGCGTGGGCAATTGCGCCTCGGCGCTGGTTCAAGGCGTCCACTACTACCGCTCGGCTCCCGAAGACGCGTTCATCGCCGGCCTCATGCACCCGCGCGTCGGCGACTATCACGTCGGCGACATCGAGTTCTCCGCCGCCTTCGACATCGACGTGAACAAGGTCGGGCGCGACCTCTCCGAGGCGATCTTCGCGAAGCCGAACAACACCGTGACCTTCGCCGACGTCCCGGCGCTCGGCGTCCCCGTCCATCGCGGCATGACCCACGACGGGCTCGGCCAGCACCTGGCGCAGATGATCACGAAGGCGCCCGGCAGCACCGCCGACATCTCCGGCATCCTGCGGGAGACGCGGACCGACGTGGTCGTCAACTTCCTGCCCGTCGGCAGCGAGATGGCGACGAAGTGGTACGTCGAGCAGGTGCTCGAGGCGGGCTGCGCGTTCGTGAACTGCATCCCGGTGTTCATCGCGCGCGAGGAGTACTGGCAGCGGCGCTTCGAGGATCGCGGGCTGCCGATCGTGGGCGACGACGTGAAGAGCCAGGTGGGCGCGACGATCGTCCACCGCGTCCTCACGCGCCTCTTCATGGAGCGCGGCGTGCGGCTCGACCACACGAGCCAGCTCAACGTCGGCGGCAACACCGACTTCTACAACATGCTCGAGCGCGAGCGTCTCATGTCGAAGAAGATCTCGAAGACCGACGCGGTGCGCTCGCAGCTCGGCCACGCATTGCCGCCGGACGACGTCCACATCGGCCCGAGCGACTACGTGCCGTGGCTCGCCGACCGCAAGTGGGCGCACATCCGCCTCGAGGGACGAGGCTTCGGCGATCAGCCCATCAACGTCGAGCTCAAGCTCGAGGTGTGGGACTCCCCCAACTCCGCCGGGGTCGTGATCGACGCCATCCGCACCTGCAAGATCGCGCTGGACCGCGGGCTCAAGGGCGCGCTCCGCGCGCCGTCGGCCTGGCTCATGAAGTCACCGCCCGAGCAGTGGGCCGACGACGTGGCCCGCGTCCGGCTCGAGCGCTTCATCGCGGGCGAAGAATAGGGATCCTTCCCCGTTGTCGCTGATGTCGCAGCTCGGCCGCGCCTTGCGCGGCATCGTTCGCCTCTGCTGCCTCCGGCCGCGCGTGACCGTGCTGATCGCGCTCCTCCTCTCCGCGCTCTCGGTCGCGTACAGCGTCCGGAACATGGGCTTCAAGACCGACCAGTCCGAGCTCCTCCCGCGCACGACCTTCATCGAGCGCTACGCCCACTTCGAGCGGGAGTTCGGCGCCCTCGACGACCTCGTGATCGTGGTCGAGGCGCGCTCGCTGCCCGAGGCCCAGGCGTACGCGGCGCGGCTCGTCCACGAGCTCCGCGTGCGCTCGGCGCCGCTCACGCAGCTCACGTACAAGATCGACCTCAAGCAGTTCGAGGGCCGCGAGCTCCTCTACCTGTCGAAGGAGCGGCTCACGGAGATCCGCGAGAAGGTCTTCGACTACCAGGAGTTCATGGAGGCGTTCGCGGCGCGGCCGAGCCTCGACCAGCTCGTCGACGGCATCGCGACGCAGATCGCCAACGCCTTCGTCGCGAGCTTCTTCAACATCGGCCTGAGCGATCAGAAGTCGACGGTCGACCTCCGCTTCATCGACGACCTCGTCAACCAGATCGGCTCCCGCCTCGACCGGCCCACCCCGTACCGCTCGCCGTTCGGCGCCCTGTTCACGGTGGGCGGGATCGACGAGACGGCGGCCGGGTACTTCCTGTCCGAGGACCGCAAGCTGCTCTTCATCCTCACCCGCCCGCGGACCGAGGAAGGGAGCTTCACGGGCAACCGGGAAGCGATCGCATCGATCCGGCGCACGGTCCGCGCGATCGCCCCGGACTTCCCCGGCGTGCGCGTCGGCGTCACGGGCAAGCCCGCGCTGGCGAGCGACGAGATGACCGCCGCGTTCCGCGACAGCGAGATCCGGCATCCTCTCGTTCGCGCTGACGCTGGTCCTGCTGCTCATCGCGTTCGTGCGGCCGCTCAAGCCGCTCGTGATGCTCGCGGTGCTCGCGATGAGCATGGGCTGGGCCATCGGCCTCGCCACGCTCTGCGTCGGGCACCTGACGCTCTTCTCCGTGATGTTCATCTCGATCGTCACGGGCATCGGCATCGACTACGGGATCTACTTCCTCTTCCGCTACGAGGAGGAAGTGTTCCTCGGCCGGAGCGTGCGCGAGGCGATCGAGACGACGGCACGCCGCAGCGGCGCCGGCATGCTCATGGGCGCCCTCACCGCGGCCGGCACGTTCTTCGTGCTGATGCTGACGGAGTTCCGCGGGCTCCAGGAGCTCGGCTTCATCGCCGGGATCGCGATCCTGCTGTCGTGGATCGCGATGATGACGGTGTTCCCGGCGCTCGTGATCCTCATCGACCGGCGCCGCGGGGACCGCGTGGGGCGGACCATGCCGCGCGCGATGTCGCTCGAGCACGTCCGCGTCCCGCTGCTCGAGCACGTCGCCGGCCACAGCCGGACGGTGCTGACCCTCGCGGTGATCCTGACGGCGCTCGCGCTCTGGGGCGCGAGCTACGTGAGGTTCGACTACAACCTCCTGAACCTCCAGTCGAAGCGGACCGAGTCCGTCGTGTGGGAGCGGCGGATTCTCGAGACCGCCGGCCGCTCGGGATTCGCCGCGCTCGCGAGCGCGGGGTCGCTCGAGGAGCTGCGCGCGAAGCACACCGCGTTCTCGAAGCTCGGCAGCGTGTCGGAGGTCGACTCGGCGCTGCTGCTCGTTCCCGACGAGCAGCCGGCGAAGCGCAAGATCATCGCGGACATCGCGCCGATCATCGCGCCCGTCCGCGTCGGGCGGCCGCGGCCCGTCGACATCGAGCGGCTCACGCAGGCGCTCGAGACGTTGCACCGCCGGCTCGGCATCGCGGCGAACGAGGCGCCCGAGGGCGCCGCCAAGACGAAGCTCATCACGACGACGACCAACATCCAGCGGGTGATCCTCAAGCTGCGCCAGAGCGACCGCGCGCAGACGACGCCGCCCCTGTCACTCCTGCAGTACCAGCTCTACCGGGACTTCGTCGGGAACTTCCAGCGGCTGCAGGACAACATCTACCCGCGCGACGTCGGGTTCGACGACCTGCCGGAGGAGATCCGCAAGAAGTTCGTCGCGCCGAGCGGGCTGTTCCTCCTCCGCATCAATCCCGCCGTGGACATCTGGGAGCTCGAGGGCGCGCGCCGCTTCGTCCGCGAGCTCCGCGGCGTCGATCCCGACGTGACGGGCACGCCGGTCATCACGTACGAGACGATCCTGCTGATGGAGCGCTCGTACCGGCAGGCGACCATCTACGCGATCATCCTGGTCGTGGCGGTGAACTACTTCATGATCCGGCGCGTGCGCGAGACGTTGCTCTCGGTGATCCCGCTCGCGCTCGGGCTCCTGTGGATGATGGGGCTGATGCCGCTCTTCGGGCTGAAGTTCACGATGGGCAACATCTTCGGCCTGCCGCTCATCATCGGCACGGCGGCGGAGTTCGGCCTCAACGTCGTGCTGCGCTTCATGGAGGACCGCGACCACGGCGGGCCGCTGCTCTCCCGCAGCACCGTCATGGCCGTGCTCGTCAACGGGCTCACGACGATCGCCGGCTTCGGCAGCATGATGGTCGCCGATCACCGCGGGATCTTCGGGCTCGGCCTGCTGCTGACGATCGGGATCGTCACGACCCTGATCGCGTCGCTCGCGGTGCTGCCGGCGGTGCTCCGTCTGATGCCCACGCCCCACGCGCCGCCGCCGCCCGCGCCGCGCGTGGAGACGAGCGAAGCCGCCACGTCCCGCTAGGCCTCGCCGGCGCGCTCCACTTCGACCAGGTTGGAGTGGAACGCCGGGCCGCCCCCCATATCCGCCACGCGGTCACTCGTCAGAACATTCACGTTCCTGCCGCCCGGCTGGAAACGGTGCCACCAGATTCCCTCGATCACCACGACGCCGGACTGCGTCGCGTCCGTCACGTGGACCGCGAAGAGCGCGCTGCCGCGGTCGTTGAACACGCGCGCGCGATCGCCCTCCGCGAGTCCCCGGCGCGCGGCATCATGCGCCGCCATGAACACGCGCGGCCCCTGCTGGCGGCGGCGGAGCAGGTCCGACTGGCTGAAGGACGAGTTCAGGAAGAAGCGGTTCGGCGGCACGATGCACTGCAGCGGATAGCGCGCGGCGAGCTCGGTGTTCGCGGGGCCTTCGCTGAGCGGCACCCATGTCGGCAGCGCCGGCAGCCCGCGGCGCTCCAGCCGAGGCACGAAGAACTCCACCTTGCCCGACGGCGTCGGCGCCCCGTCGGCGAACGGCAGATACGGGTCGGGGATGTCGAGGCGCGCCCAGCCGTCACGCTCGAGCCGCTCGTAGCTGATCCCCCGGACGTACGCACCGCTCTTCGCGAGGAACTCCCGGATGAGCGCCTCCTCGCTCTGCGCGTAGTGCTCCGTCGCGACGCCGAGCTTCCGCGCGAGGCCGCCGAACACCGTCCAGTTCGAGCGGGCCTCGCCCGGCGGCGGCAGCACGGGCCGCGCGAGCTGCAGCGTGAACTGGCCGTAGGACTCGTAGAGATCGAGGTGCTCGAGCGACACCGTCGCGGGCAGGACGATGTCCGCGTAGTGCGCGGTATCCGTGAGCACCTGCTCGTGCACGACCGTGAAGAGGTCCTCGCGCGCGAGGCCTTTCAGCACGAGCGACTGGTTCGGACACACCGCCGCCGGGTTCGAGTTGTAGACGTAGAGTGACCGAACCGCCGGCGCCATCTCCGGGTCCGTCAGCGCGCGGCCGAGCTGGATCATGTTGACGCTGCGCGGCGCGCGGCCCTTCGGCGCCAGGTCCTCGCGCATGAGGACGTTGAAGTTGAACGTGTACGCGCTGCTCGACGACAGCAGCGCGCCGCCGTGCGGATCGGCGTACGCGCCGGTCAGCGCGGGCAGGCACGCCAGCGTCCGGCACGTCATCCCGCCGTTGTCGTGGCGCGAGATGCCGATGCCGATCCGGATGAACGAGCGCTTCGTCGCGCCGTAGCGTCGCGCGAACGCGACGAGCGTGTCCGCCGACAGGCCGGTGATCTTCGCGGCCCACTGCGGCGTGAAGTCACGCACGTGCCGCGCCAGCTCGGCGAAGCCGTGCGTCGCGCGCTCGATGTAGGCACGGTCGATCAGGCCGTCCGCGATGAGCACGTGCATCATCGCGAGCGCGAGCGCGCCGTCGGTGCCGGGCCGGACCATCACGTGCTCGTCCGCCTGCTCCGCCGTCGGCGTGCGGTAGGGGTCGATGCAGACGACATAGGCACCCCGCGCGCGCGCCTGCTTGACCAGCGTCATCACGTTGATCGACGAGTAGGCGGCGTTGATGCCCCACAGCACGACGAGGTCGCTGCCGACCATCTGGGTGGAGTCGTTGCCGGTCACCGTGCCGAGGGTCGCGCGCCAGCCGGCGTACGCGGTCTCCACGCAGATCGTCCGATGCAAGCGGCTGGCGCCGAGCGCGTTGAAGAGCGGATGCCCGGCGAAGTACTGCACCTGGCCCATCGTACCCGCGTAGGAGAACGGAAGGATCGCCTCGGCGCCGCTCTCCGCGATGATCGACCGCCACCGCGTGGCGATCGTGTCGAGCGCTTCGTCCCACGAGATCGGGACGAAGTCGCCGCGTCCCTTGAACATGGGGGCCCCACTCCCGGAGGACCCCCAAACTCCCTTTGGCCCGACGCGCTTCAGCGGACGCAGCACACGGAGCGGCGAGTGCACGCGCTCGGCGTACTCGCGCACCTTGCCGCAGATCACGCCCTGCGTGAACGGATGCTCGGGGTTGCCGGTGACGTCGACGAGCCGGCCGTTCTCGACGGTGACGACGAGCGAGCACGCCGACGGACAATCGTGCGGGCACACGGAGAGCATCGTCGCCGGTACGTTATCATGCGTGAGTGCCCCGTCTGTTCAGCCCCTTCCGGTCGCCCGCCGCCCGGCGACTCGCGGTGCTCTTCGCCGTCGTCTACTTCTCGCAGGGCATGTACTACGTGATCGTCCAGCCGCTGAACCTCACCCTGAAGGAGCGCCTCGGTCTCACGGCGACCCAGGTCGCGACGTTCGGGACGATCACGCTCATTCCCTGGGTCATCAAGCCC
>Ga0194126_10013792_pt1 | contig 10061 bp, 6 predicted proteins | sample TA2KigC150mmetaG_FD_148641 | JGI IMG/M metagenome (GOLD analysis project Ga0194126, IMG submission 148641) | Freshwater microbial communities from Lake Tanganyika, Tanzania - TA2015035 Kigoma Deep Cast 150m | ecosystem: Environmental > Aquatic > Freshwater > Lake | place: Tanzania: Lake...
CCGTGCGGTCAGTGCCGGGCGATGACAGCGTCCCCGCTCCGTGCCAAACGATCGGCTGCCGTAATGCTACCGAGGCGGGCTGATTGTTTTTGGGCAGAAATGACTTGATAATGCATACGTATAGATTGATTACAGAGCCCTTTCTGGGCGGGTTGCGATAACCCTCATTGCGAAGAATACCCGGTTATTGGGCCAGAAGAAGAGCTCTTTGCCAGACAAGCTCGAGCGGAGCGTCGGCGCTGATCTCGATCGTTGAGAGACTCGTGATCGAGGTTACCCGCAACCGGGTTGCCGCGATTCAATACGCGGCGATCAAAGAGAGCGTGTGTGACCTTCCCGTAAACAGAGCGCGTGAAACAGGCTCTTTGTCGGGCCAGCGGGGTTCAAAGGTCTTCGGCGGCCTTGGGATTGCTCAGCGCCGCGCCGAGCCAACTAAACGCTCAGGGGTAATGGAAAGCGCCGCAATCCCGGGACGGGTGGCCCCCTCGCACGTGATGCGTGCCGGTGGGAGGCGCGGAATCCAACCCTCGCCGAATCGCTGACCGATTGTTCACAGACCTGCACTCACAGAGGCTCATGAAAAAGCACGTACTGATCCTAGGTTGTAAGAATTATCCCGCATTTTCTTCAAAGAAGATCATCTCGGGTGGAATGGAGGTTTACGTATGGGAGATTCTTGCGCACTTAAAAGAGGTTTACGAGTTTACTGTTATCGCCGGTTACTCCAAGTCCGATGACCGGGTCAGGGTCATCAGCGTTCCGTTGGTCGGCGGGTTCGCCCTGCAGCCGATAACCCTGAATATCTATTCGTTTTTCATAGCGTTGTGGCTGGCTCTTTTCGGCCGCAAGATTGATCTGGTGAATGCCCAGACCCCGTTGAGCGGCTTGATCGGTCTGGTACTCAAAAAGTTGTTCGGAATCCCCTATGTGGTCTCGGTCCACATCTTTGCTTCCGATGAGGATCATGTCGGTGGTTTTGCCAAGGTTTATGGTGCGATTGAAAGCGTTGTCCTGCGGAATGCCGACAAGGTCGTGTCTGCCGGCAATCAGCTCAAGCGGTTCCTGGACGAGCGGTATGCCTTTCCCGCGGACCACGTCGTTGTGGTCAACCCGGGTATGGATTTGCACGATGCGGAGGTCGATGTGCAGGCGGTCAGCGATCCGATCCGTCAAGCGCTCGCCGGATCCGATTTCAAGATGCTGTTCATGGGCCGTCTCATCGAAGAGAACGGATTGATTGATCTGTTGGAGGCAGTCAAGATCCTGCGCGGCCGACCCGTCAGGCTACTGATCGCGGGCAATGGCAACCTGGAAGCCGCGGTGAAGGAATTCATCGACAAGGAGGGGCTGCATGACCAGGTAAAGCTGCTTGGCGTGGTGAAGGGGGCCGACAAGCTGTATCTGATCAAGCACGTCGATCTGTCGATCAGAACCTCCTACCACGAGGTTTTTCCCGTCGCTTACCTCGAGTCGGTCGCCTTCGGTATCCCGGTCATTGCCACGCCGGTGGGCGACACGGAATATCTCGCGGAGCGGACGGCGGCGATCACGCTCGTGCCGATCAAACAGCCCCAGGCCACCGCGGACGCAATCGAAAAGCACATTCAGGCAGGTGCACTATCGCCGTCGGTCGTGGAACGATGCCGGGATTTCATCAGGAGCATCAGCTGGCAGCAGCAGGCGCAGTACACGCGCGTCCTATTCGATGCATTGATTGTCGGTCGCAAGTAGGAAGTTCCTCCTTGCTGTCGCGACAGGTCGCCGATCAGACGCAATTGCCGAAGGGACTCGATGTCGAATCCATCCTCCGAATTCGCGAGTGACAATTGGTCGGGCCTTTGCCCGGAGGCGCTGGAATACCTTGTCCACGCCAATGCCGGTAGCGCTCCGGCCTACGGTTTCGACGAATGGACCGCGCGCGCGGCCGACGGAATTCGCGCGCTGTTCGAGCATGACGCCGAGATCTTCTTTGCGTTCAATGGCACGGCCGCCAACAGCATGTCCCTGGCGCACCTGTGCCAGCCCTACCAGTCGATCATTTGCCATGCCTGGTCACATATCGAGACGGACGAATGCGGTGCGCCGGGATTTTTCTCACACGGTGCGAGGTTGTTGCTCGGCCAGGGAGCCGAGGGCAAGTTGAGTCTGGAGTCGGCCAGGTCGCTGGCCAGCGGTGAGGATGACCTCCGCTTTCCACAGCCGGTGGCCCTGAGTCTGACGCAAGCTACCGAGGTGGGTACGGTCTACACCGTGGATGAGCTCACGGCACTCTGCAACTGGGCGAGGTCGCTCGGTTTGCGGGTCCATGTCGATGGCGCGCGCTTCATGAACGCGGTGGTCGCCATGGGCGTGACGCCGGCCGAGTTGAGTTGGCGGTGCGGCGTGGACGTGCTGAGTCTCGGCGCCTCGAAGACCGGCGGTGGCATTGGCGATACCGTGGTATTTTTCGACCGGGACCTGGCCAGAGGTTTCGACTACCGGTGCAAGCAGGGTGGGCAGCTGGCCGCCAAGATGCGGTTCATGACCGCGCCACTGTTAGGGCTCATCGAAACCGGTGCCTGGGAGCGCAACGCCGGCCATGCCAACGATGCTGCGGCCCATCTCGAGCTGCGACTGCTTTCCTGCGGAATCATGCCGGCATTTCCGCGGCAGGTGAATGCGGTGTTCGTTCGGTTGGACGCGGCCGAAACCACCGCCCTGCGCAAGCGGGGCTGGCAGTTTTACGTGAGCCGCTGCCATGGTGCCGCGCGCTTCATGTGCGGGTGGGATACCTCATCCCAACGCATCGATGCGCTGGTGGCGGATATCATTGCCTGCTGCGCGCGGTCGGACTGAATCGGTTCGATCCCACGGGTGCCGCGGCAGAGCGGTATCGGCGCCGGCGCGTGCGTTCGGTACCCGCGCCCAAGGCTGAAGCGCCGCGCGACATGCGCTCTTTTCGTGCCGCGAGCTCAGCGTACGCGTACGGCAGGCCCGGCCCTACTGCTCCAGCGCCCTCGCGACGGCCCGCTGAAAGACTGCCTCGTCGGGACGAATGCCGGTCCAGGCTTCGAAGATCTCCATCGCCAACTGGACCAGCATTTCGACACCGTCGACAATCGGACACCCCTTGCCGCGTGCCGTTGCGAGAAACGGCGTAATCCGCGGGTTGGTGATCACATCGACCGCGACGGTATGGCCTGAAATCCTATTCCAATCGACCGGCACCGGTTCGCATTCGGGAGCAGCGCCGAGGTGGGTGGCGTTCAAGAGAATCTCGGTGTCCTCCCGAACTGCGATATTGCCGTTCCAGGGCGCCCACTCGGTGGGGATCCCGGTGGCCTGCGCGACCATCCCGGCGACCTCGGTGCCCTGCGTCTCGCGGCGGGTGATTACGGTCAGGTGAGCGGCTCCGGCGCGGCCAATCTCAACTGCCATGGCCCTCCCGGCTCCGCCGGCCCCCAGCATCGTTACCCGCTTGCCGGCAATCGGCGTGACCTTCTGAATGGCCTTCACGACACCCTTGCCGTCGTTGTTGTGTCCGACCATGCGACCGTTCTCGAAGGTCACGTAGTTCGCGGCCCCGATGACTCGGACGTCGGCATCCACGGAATCGAGACTCTGGATCGCAGCGATCTTGTAAGGTACGGTGATACAGAAGCCTGAAAAGCCCAGCGCCCTGGCCCCGAGGATTGCCGTAGGCAGATCGTCGGGGGGAGTGATATTGCACTTCCAGAACTGCCAGTTCAGGCCGTAATGCGCGTACACCGCATCGAACATGCAATCGATGGGATTCTCGGCGACAGGGTGACCGAACATGCCGGTCATCTGCTTTTGCGGGGGAATGGCATGCGGTGACACGGGGATGCTCCTTTGTGGTGGCGCTTATGGACCGGTGCGGGCTATTCGGAAGGCTAGTCCAGGAGCTTGGGGTTGTCGAAGTGACATGGTGCTGCTGCGTGCTGGGGACGACGCGCGCCTTTGCGCATTATGCCGTCAGGATGCGCGGGTGTGGTGTCGGTGCACTGTCGCCATGATCTCCGCGGGCCCAAGGCGTAGAAGGTAGCGGCGTGGCCAGATGTGTGGAGAAGGACGTAGGGTGTAAGCTATGCGACTGAGCCGCTGCAGGGCGCAACAGGACACTCAACCGAACCCACCCACGGCCCGAGAGTCAACCCGTCGCTGCGAGCACGCAAACTTCGCGAAGGTCTGCGCATCCGGCGAGACGCTAGGGCTGATGAACGCGCACTGCATCGGAGTCGCTGGCTGCGCCAGCTTTCGAGAGGAGCCCTGGCTGGAGTGCGTATCCTGATTACGGTGACAGGCTGATCAGCACGTTCTTCCGCCAGTTCGACAACGCGGGTCTTGAGCTTTGCGCTATCGAGAATGACCGTCATCGAGTTTCCACGGCCTGCTCTCACCCGGAGCCGGAGCGGCCGTTTGCGAGGCCGGTCGACCACGCCAGTCGCGTGTCCGTGTTGCGGTCGGCTTGCCTTGCCCATCCCTGCATCGGCCGCGCCGAACGGGGTATTTCGGTGTTGATCGGTGCGTGCAAGGGTACAGCCAGGGCGCCGCGCGTTCGTCGGCGCATACCATCGCCACTGTGGGCAAGGCGTGCGCGCCGTGGTGCTGCGGCTGGCCGCCCTGCCGGCCGACCGGTAGCGCCGTGAGCCAGGGCTCTCGGGACAGGGCGGCCGCTGCCGATCGCCTGGCCTGGGCGATCGAAGCCGGTCAGCTCGATCTGCTCTACGAACAAGCGCCATCGAGCCTGTTTGCGACCATACTTCTCGCGCTCCTGCTGGCCTTTGGGCTTTGGGAACTGGTGCCGAATCCGGTACTGATGATCTGGTTCTCTGCGGTTTTCGGATGGTCTGCACTGCGGTATGCGCTGCTGCGGCGGTACCGGCGGTTCACGTCCGAAGGCGGGTCCCCGGACATCTGGAAGCGCCGTTTCCTGACGGGGGTGGTGGTCAACGGCGTGCTGTGGGGCGTTGCAGGCGCGACGTTCTTTGCCCAACAGAGCCCGCTTCATCAGGTTCTGCTCGCTTTCGTGCTGGCCGGCATGAGCGCGGGTGCGGTCACGACCTTGTCGCCGCTGCGCGGCGCCTCCCTGCTGTTCCTCTTTCCCGCGCTGACTCCCTATTCGATCCGCGTGTTTGCATTTGGCGGCGAACCGCACCTGATCATGGGCGCCATGCTCGTGCTCTTCGTGAGCCTGATGTGGATCATCTCGCAGCGGCTGCAAAGTACTGTCGAGAAATCCCTGCGGCTGCGGTTCGAAAACCTCGATCTCATCGACGGCCTCAACCGGGCCAAGGATCTGCAGGATGCCGCCCATCGCGCGCTCGCCGCCGAGATCGAGCAGAAGCAGCGCGCGCAGCGTGCGCTGCAGGAGTCGTACGCGGCGCTCGAGGAGCGCGTGACGCGGCGCACCGAGGAATTGGCGCAGATCGGCGACCGGCTCGCGGTGGAGAAGGAGCGGTTCCGGACCGCTCTGGCCAGCATCGGCGATGGCGTTATCACGGCGGATCGGGATGGTGCGATCACCTTCCTCAACCCGATTGCGGAGCAGTTCACCGGTTGGGCCAGTGACGAGGTGATGGGCAAGCCGCTCGGCATCGCGTTCCGGGTAGTGCACGACAGTCCGGGGGCTGGCGATGGACGGGAAGGCCAACCGGGCGCCCTGCTGGAGGGCGTCCAATCCGGCCCGGGCGGGCATCTGCTGCTGACCGATCGCAGCGGGCGCAAGCACAATGTCCACTATACCGCGGCTCCAATCCTCGACCATCGTGGCGATACCATCGGTACCGTTCTGACGTTTCGGGACACCTCGGAAGAACGCCGCATCGCGCAGCAACTGACCCATCAGGCGACCCACGATGCGCTGACCGGGCTGGTCAATCGCCGGGAATTCGAGCGCCGGCTGGAACGGGTGGTACAGTCCGGTGCGCTCGAGCATCCGCATGCGCTGATCTTCATGGATCTGGATCGCTTCAAGGTCGTCAACGATACCTGCGGACACGTGGCCGGGGATGAACTGTTGCGGCAGATTGCGGCCCTGATGCGAGCCCGCATCCGCGCCCGCGACACCTTTGCGCGGCTCGGAGGCGACGAGTTCGGCGTGTTGCTGGAACATTGCCGCATGGACGAGGCCGTCCGTATCGCGAATACACTGCGCGAACTCGTCCAGGACTTCCGCTTCGGCTGGCAGGACAAGAGTTTCGTGGTAGGTGTCAGCCTCGGGCTGGTCGCAATCACGGATCCTTGGGAAAGCGCAACGAGCGTGATGAGGGCTGCCGACAACGCCTGTTATCTTGCCAAGGATCGGGGCCGGAACCGCCTGTATGTCTACCAACCCGATGATCGCGTCATCGCCCAGCGCCTTGGCGAGATGCAGTGGATGCCCCGCCTGCAGCAGGCGTTGGCCGAGGGGCGACTCCGCCTCTACCGGCAGCCGATCGTACCCTTGCATGGCGCTGACGGCGACCGCGCTCGCGGTGAGGTGCTCGTACGCCTGGTCGACGAGCAGGGCGCGATCGTACTACCTGGAGCCTTCCTGGCGGCAGCGGAACGCTATGGTCAGATCGGGGTGATCGACCGCTGGGTGGTCGGGGAGGCAATCACCGCCCTGCAAGTCACTGGTTCGGCGGGCGCTCGTGGGGATCAATTGTCGGTCAATCTTTCCGGCCAGTCGCTCGGTGATCCCGATGTGCTTGATTTCATCGTCGAACGGATCAAGGGGAGCGGAGTCGCGGCTTCGAGTCTGTGCTTCGAAATTACCGAAACCGCGGCCATCTCGGACCTGACCAATGCGTTGCCGTTCGTCAACCACCTCAGGCAACTCGGTTGCCAATTCTCTCTAGACGATTTCGGCAGTGGCCTGTCATCGTTCGGTTATCTCAAGACACTGCCGGTGGATTATCTGAAGATCGATGGCCGGTTCGTGAAGGAAATCGCAACCGACCGTATCGATGAAACCATGGTCGAGGCCATCCATCGTCTCGGACACGTGATGGGACTCAAGACCATCGCCGAGTGGGTCGAGAACGCCGAAACCCTCGACAAGCTCTCCGCGATAAACGTCGACTATGCGCAGGGCTATCATCTGGGGCCGCCCAAGCCGATTTGACCCCCTGGCCTCATCGGGAACCGCGGTCGCTCGAAGGGTATGCCGTTGACGCGGGCGTTCGATCAAAAGCCGCTGCAAGCTGCCGATGTCATGAGGCGATGCTGGCGGCGGGCTGTGAAGGCAGCACGGAATCTCTGCAGGAGTTCGCTGCCAACCTCCGGCCATGATGGGTCGAGTTCCGGGCTAGTCAGGCAAGGTGCAGTGCCGTCTGACCAGCCTGCACGGTGTCAAGCCGTCAGGTCCCTGACCGCGAACTTTGTTTCACTTGCATATTTTCGATGTTGCCGTGTCGCACGCGCACGCGTCTGGCGTTTCGAACCCCACCCCGTTACATTTCGGGTATTGACGGCATGCGTCCCGGACGCGAGTTTCTCCCGCTTTGGCGTGCGACCTTCTTCATGGGCGGCACCGTCACGTGCTTGGAACCGACGCCGGATCTGCGAATCTGAGCGATTGCCGACACATTTCAGGAGATCTGCCGTGCTGATCAAGAAAGCGTCCGACATCGCGCCCTCGGAAATCACCCCATCCAAGCTATTTCATGATCGGCGGCGCCTGCTGCAGCTGACTGCCGGTGCGACGGCGCTGGCCTTCCTGCCGCAGGGCTTCGCGGCCGGCCAGAAGTTCGGCGAATTGAAGAAGGGGGCGTTTGTTCTCGACGAGAAGTTGACGCCCTATGACTCGGTTACGGGCTACAACAACTTCTACGAATTCGGGACGGACAAGGAGGACCCGGCCAAGAACGGCGGTACACTCCGGACGCGGCCATGGACAGTCGTCGTCGATGGCGCGGTAGGGAAGCCCAAGACCTTCGCGATCGAGGATATTCTCAAGATGGCGCCCCTCGAGGAGCGCATCTATCGAATGCGCTGCGTCGAGGCGTGGTCAATGGTGATTCCGTGGGTGGGCTTTCCGCTGGCTGAGTTGTTGAAGCGCGTCGAACCGACCGGAAATGCCAGATATGTCGAGTTCACTACACTGCTCGACCCTGGGCAAATGCCGGGCCAGCGCGGCAGTGTGCTGGAATGGCCGTATCGGGAGGGTCTGCGTCTCGACGAAGCCATGCACCCGCTAACGCTGCTGACGGTCGGGCTTTACGGTGAAGTGCTGCCGAACCAGAACGGCGCACCGATCCGGATCGTGGTGCCGTGGAAATACGGCTTCAAGAGCGCGAAATCGATCGTGCACATCCGCCTCACGGAGACCCAGCCGGTAACCACCTGGAACGAGGCAGGGCCCAAGGAATACGGCTTCTACTCGAACGTCAACCCGGCCGTCGATCATCCACGCTGGAGCCAGGCCAAGGAGCGCCGCATCGGCGAGTTCCTGAAACGACCAACCCTGCCGTTCAACGGCTACGCTGATCAGGTTGCCCAGTTGTATGCGGGTATGGATCTGGAGCGCTATTTCTGATCATGGCGCTCAAAGCCTGGCGAAACCCGCCAAGCGCTTTTCAAGCGGGCGCGAAGGTGGCGATCTTTCTCATGAGCCTCGTGCCTTTGGCCCTGCTTATGCAAAAAGGTCTTGCCGATGCGCTCGGAGCGAACCCGATCGAGAAGATCACCCGGACAACGGGCTGGTGGGCCTTGTGTTTCCTGATGATCACGCTGGCGGTGACCCCGCTCCGGACACTGTCAGGCTGGCCGTGGCTGGGCCGATTCCGGCGGATGCTCGGTTTGTTCGCCTTCTTCTACGGCAGCTTGCATTTCCTGACCTATTTCGTGATCGACCAATTCTTCGATTGGATGGCCATCGGCAAGGACATCGTCAAGCGGCCCTACATTACCGTTGGTTTCACGGCATTCGTGTTGCTGATCCCGCTCGCGGTGACCTCGACCGATGGCATGATCCGCAGGCTCGGCGGAAGGACGTGGCGGCGGCTGCACCGGCTGGTCTACATCATCGCCGGCGCGGGGGTGATCCACTTCTGGTGGCTGGTCAAGAAGGATGTCAGCCAGCCGACGCTGTTTGCGGCGGCCCTGGTAGGCCTGCTTGGCCTGCGCATGGTCTTTGCCGCTCGGGCGCGGACCCGCGGAGCTGCCATCGCTGAGCGGTCCCGCGGGGAATAGCGCAACTTTGCCAGGTCCGACTTCGGGGGGGCGTATCCCGCGGGCTCGGGGCTGGACGCGTTCATAAACAGCGCTTTTCGCGGCAATCGTACGACGTCGAGTTTGCCCCCTTTATTGTTTCCGACGCCTACGTGGTAGTACGTATTGTTGTTGGTGCGCTGACTCGGGGATACTTGACCGATCAATCCGGTAACGCATCGTGCCGTCACAACGCGGGCCTGTTCGCCGGTGTCTGTTCGTCTTCTCGGGGGAAGGACGACTGTGCCTATCGAATCGGCGCCTGTCCGCTTATCTTGGCTTCATTCGAAGCGGTGTCTTAGCCGCTGGCGGGCCGCTAGCCTGAATCGCCTGCGGGCCAAGTTGCGCCAGACGCTGCGCAACTGCCCCGATCATCGGTTTCCGCCGGCCGAGGAACACGCCTTCCGGGCGTTCCATGCCGAGCGGATCTACCCTCAGGCACGCCTCGGCATTGCGCTCGGCTTTCTGGCATGGTGCGCGTTCGCGGCGTGGGATGTCCTCGTTTTTCCTGAATGGGCTCTCCCGCTACTCGCCACCCGCCTGCTGCTGGTGGCGCCGGTTCTGGCCGGCTTATGGTGGTTCGCAGCGCATCATCCGGCCCGCTTCAAGGCGCGCATGTCCTATTACCTGACGCTTGCACCCCTGGCGGCGTCGGCGGGGTTGCTGATCATGATGGGCCTGACCCAGACGGTCGGCTCGCCGCGCTCCTTCCATCTCTTCTGGCCGGCCTTCGCAGGGATCTGCTTCTTCCAGTACGCGTTCCTGGGACTGTCGGTGATACCCGCAGCAGTCCTCGGCATCTGCTGCCTGTTGTTCGTGAGCCTGTTCGGCATCGCCAGTGGTGCAGGGCTGCCGAACGTTGCGGG
>Ga0194126_10013795_pt1 | contig 10060 bp, 10 predicted proteins | sample TA2KigC150mmetaG_FD_148641 | JGI IMG/M metagenome (GOLD analysis project Ga0194126, IMG submission 148641) | Freshwater microbial communities from Lake Tanganyika, Tanzania - TA2015035 Kigoma Deep Cast 150m | ecosystem: Environmental > Aquatic > Freshwater > Lake | place: Tanzania: Lake...
CGCCTGGCAGGCCAGGCGGGCATGGAAGAGTCAGGATGACGCTCGTGAGAGCGATCCGTAATCAGCGGCGACGGCGGCCGGTGAGGCCTGCGAGGCCAGCGAGCGCAACGGCGCCCGGGGCCGGAACGCCGATCGTGTACTGGAACGCGCCAGGCTGGATCGGGACGCTGGTGTTGCTCACCTTGTAGGTGATGGACAGGTTGGCCGTATAAATCGAGTCGTTCGCTGCAGTGCGGACGATCTGCGCCATCAGCATGCGTCCACCCGTGACGGTGTTCGCGGTGCCGGGGGTGGCGTCGTACCAGCCAGCGCCATTGTTGATATCAAGAACGGTGCCGCCGTTGGTGAAGCCGGGGTCCAGTGCGGTGCCCCAGCCCGAGCTGGTGGCCAGGCCGCTGGCGGTGACCCAGCTGTCAAAGTCGCGGTCAGCGGCCGAGACCGACGAACCGGCCTGCCACGTGCCGACTTCGCCGTCAGCCGTGAAGAAGTCCTGGTGCACGGCGTTCATGGTGCCGCTCACGGTGGCGTGGCTGTAGGCGTTCAGGAACACCCACGACTGGCCGGCCGGAAGACCGACGTCGTTGAAGTTGGCATACACCTTGTACTGGATGTTGCCGTTGCTCAGCACCACGCGGTCAGCGGAAAAGCCAGTAAAGCCAGCCGAAGCGGCCGAAGCTGCGACGAGAGCAGCAACCGACGAAACGAAGAAAGCGTTCATCCTTTTTCCCTTCCTATATGTGAATCACGAATGCAGACTGCCTGGCGGGCATACTCATCCCCACAGGCCTCCCTACTGTCGAATCCATACGGGCGCACACAAACGGTCGTTGCACACTTTTGTGCGAGCCGCACAAAAGAGCATCGAACGGGGCCTCATAACTCCGGCCGAGGGGTCGCCGCGCATAGGTGGTCGGCAGAGCACCCCCGTATCGCAAAAAACAAGGTGGCCGTCCTTTCGGACGGCCACCAGCTAGGCAGGAAGAAGTTCGTCGCGGTTCAGCGACGACGGCGGCCGGCCAGGCCAGCCAGTCCGAGGAGCGCCATAGCGCCCGGGGCGGGGACGCCGATGCTGAAGGTGCCTTCAGCGAAGAGGGCGGTGGTGGTGCCAGCAACCTTGAATGCGTGCTTCAAGTAGAAGGTCGCGAGGTCGTCAGCGCCGCTGCCGTCGCGAACGATCTGGGCGAGCAGGATGCGGTAGCCACCCTGGTTGCCGCCAGCTTGGATGGCGTTCGGGGTGCCGGGGGTCGCGTCGTACCAGCCAGCGCCGTTGTTGATGTCACGGACGATGCCGCCGTTGGAGAAGCCGGGGTCAAGAGCGGTGCCCCAGCTCGCGCTGGTCGCGAGGTAGCCACCCTGGGTGCCGCCAGCTTGGATGGCGTTCGGGGTGCCGGGGGTCGCGTCGTACCAGCCAGCGCCGTTGTTGATGTCACGGACGATGCCGCCGTTGGCGAAGCCGGGGTCAAGAGCGGTGCCCCAGCCCGCGTTGGTCGCGAGGCCGCTGGCGGTGACCCACGAGTCGTCGTTGCGGTCAGCAGCCAAGACCGACGAACCGGCCTGCCAGGTGCCAACTTCGCCTTCAGCGGTGAGGGTGTCCTGGTGGCGGGCATTCATGGTGCCCGACTGGGTAGCGAAGTTGAAGGCGTTCAGGAACACGAGACCGCTCTGGTCCCAGTTCGCGAAGACCTGATACTGAATGTTTCCGGCAGCGGTGACGGTGCGCTGAACGGAGTAGCCCGTAAAACCTGCAGAAGCGACCGAGGCGACGGCCGCGGCGAGCATGGAGCCCGCGATGAGAGACTTCATCATCTTTCTTCCTTTCGATACCTAGGGAAAAGGGGAGGGAGCTGCTTAGCGGCGGGGGACGCCGTGAAGCGAATTCAGCCTAGATCAGCGATTGAGGAGGTCAAGACAAGGGGCAGTGGAAAAGCAAAAATGAAACAATCTGGTCCCTTTTCCACTTCACTCGGACCAGAGCCAAAGACCGTAAGTGTCTGACGATACGCGCGAGGCGCCTCGTCAGATCCTCTGAAGGTTAGGTTCCCACCAACACACCGTCAAGCAGGAGCGGCTTGGACCCAACGATTCTTGCATGGTGAAGAGTTCCAAGCATCGATTCGGCCTCGGATGGAGCAGCGAGCGCGACGATGAGGTCTCCTGGAGTTCGTCCTATAATCTGCTTGGTCGGACGAACCACGGTGGGATTGGCTGGCAGTTGGCCGGCCACACTGAGTGGAACATGACCGAGGGACGCGACCGCGGGAGCGGAGCGCTCTCGAATGTCTTCGAGGAAGACCGGGACCGTGCGCCCGACCCATCGTTCGTGAACCCGCGCACTCACTGAGTTCTGCAGCGCCAGCAGCGCGTTGTTGCGCGCTCGCTTCACGCTGTCAGGAACGTTGTCGGCCAGGCGATCGAACGCCACGGTCCCGGGGCGCGGGCTGTACTTGAAGATGAAGTTGTTCTTGTACGGCACCCGGCGAATGAGCTCGCAAGTGGCTTCGAAATCCTCGTCGGTCTCGCCACAGAATCCCACGATGATGTCCCCGCCGATCGTGCAGTCAGGAAGGGTTGTTGTGACGCGATCGATGAACTCGAGGTACTCCGCAACGGTGTAGCCTCGATTCATCGCCTTCAGCATCCGATCGCTGCCGCTCTGGGCGGGGACATGAAGGTATTGACAGATGCGTGGCGAATCGCGCATCACCTGCAGGATGTCGTCGCCGAAATCACGCGGGTAGCTGGTCACGAACCTCAAGCGCTGGACCCCGGGCACCTCCTCGTGGATGCGATGAAGGAGGTCAGCGAAGGTGGTGGTGCGCGCTCCGGGTTCAGGCGGCTTCCGGAAGGCGGCGAGCCCCGGGCCAACCTGCGGGGCTTCGTGACCATCGACGGTCAACGCAGTGCCGTGCGTGTACCGATAATGATTGATGGTCTGGCCGAGCAGCGTGATTTCGACCACGCCGGCATCGACCAGTCGCTTGCACTCGTCCACGATGTGCGCAGGTGGGCGGTGGACCTCCGCCCCACGAGTGTGCGGGACCACGCAGTAGGTGCAGAACTTGTTGCAGCCACGGGTGATGCGCACGTAGGCCGACTTGGACTTGGCATCGTTGGCGACCGGCTCGAACGCCCGGCTCAGGTCGAGCATCTCGAGGTTGTCCTCGGCCGCCTGCAGCGTGGCGGACCGACGGCTCTTGTTGCCGGCCAGGGCGACCCGCTCTGATCGATCGGCGGCATCCGCGCGGACGGCGTTGTCGATGAGCAAGGGCAGTCGATCGAGTTCGCCCGGGCCGCACATGAGGTCGACCTGCGGATAGCGCTTGAACAGGTCCACCCCGTCCCGTTCGGCCATGCAGCCGATCACACCCACGATCAACTGCTCGCCCTGCTTCTTTCGAACGCCAGCGAGCCCAAGTCGGCTGTAGACCTTCTGTTCAGCGTGCTCCCGGACACTGCAGGTGTTGAAGAGCACGACCTGCGCGTCATCGGGGTGCGGAACGAACTCGTGGCCAAGCGAGAGCAGCTGCCCCCTCACGAGCTCGCTGTCGAGTTCGTTCATCTGGCAGCCGAAGGTTTCGAGGTACACGCGCATCGATTGCGCGAGGATAGCGCCGCTGCTCGTGGGAACTGAAGGATTGCGCCCCGACGAGCCGATATCTGGACGTGCTTCGCGCTGGCCACGGCATTGCTTTGCTCGCCCTGACGCTGCTCCTCATCGGGGTGGTGTTCGTCAACAGCGCCGAAGTCACGGTGGCGCGAGACACTCGTACGACCCTTTCGGCGGTGCTCTTCGATCGGCACACGATCTTTGCGATTGCGTCGATGGGCTGCCTCCTTCTGGGCATGGTGTTGCCGGTCGAGCGGATCGCCAGGTGGTCGGGTTGGCGCTCGCCGCTGGTGTGGGCGACGGGCCTCAGCCTGATGGGGCTTCTGGCCGTCCATGTGCCCGGCCTGGGCAAGGAAGTCAACGGGGCAAGCCGATGGGTCAGCCTCGGGCCGCTGACATTCCAGCCGAGCGAGCTGGCGAAGTGGCTGATGCCCATCGGTCTGGCGTGGTACATCGCCCGCACCGGCGAGCGGATGCAACGGTTCGTCCCCGGCTTTCTGCTGCCCATGGCGATCGTGGGTGTGGTGGCGCTGGGCATTGCCGGCGAAGACCTCGGTACGGCCGTCCTCGTCACCGGCGTGGCCGTGATCATGCTGCTCGCAGGTGGAGCGAACCTCTGGAATGCCGTGGCCTTCCTGCCGGTCGGCGCGGCGGGCTTCATCGCGCTGGTCTTCATCAGCCCGTACCGACTCAAGCGCATCTTCTCGGTGCTCGACCCGTACAGCGATCCGCAGGGCTCCTGCTACCACATCATCCAGAGCATGGGTGCGATCTCGGGTGGGGGCGTGGCCGGTCGAGGGCTGGGCAACAGCGTGCAGAAGTTCGGCTACCTGCCTGAAGGCACTACAGACTTCATCTATTCGATCATCTGCGAGGAGATGGGGTTGCTTGGCGCCGTCGCCGTGCTCCTGCTCTACGTGGGGCTCGTGTGGTGCATCGTGCAGGTGGTGTCGAGCCGTGTGCCTGCGCCGATGACCGACACGTCCTCATGCGACCCCGGACGGGGTGTTCCAACGCCAAATTCAACGGGCTTTTTCCAGCCCGCCTTGGATCCGATGAGCCGGGTGCTTGCGCTGGGCATCGGTGCCACGGTCGGCTTGCAGGCGGTCATCAATGTGGTGGTGGTGACAGGCATGGCGCCGACCAAGGGCATTGCGCTGCCGCTGATCTCGCGCGGCGGAACCGGCTGGATGATGACGGCACTCTGCCTCGGCATGGTGATCGCGATGGATCGTCGCGTGGCGCGTGCTGAAGCGCAGATCGATGGCGGTGGCAGGGCGGGTGACGCTCCGAGCCCGCTCGAGGTTGCTGCCTCGGGCGGCATGCCGGAGCCAGCGGAACCATGACCTTCGCTGCAGTGAGCGCAGGCGTGTCGTCCAGCCCGTCGCTCGCCGTAGCGGCCCGATGCGTGCTGCTGGCCGGTGGTGGATCAGGTGGACACATCAGCCCGGGCTTGGCCATTGCAGAGCGCATGAAGGCGATCGACCCAGGATGCCGGCCTGTCTTTGCATGCAGCCAGCGGCCGATCGACGCACAGATGCTGACCGAGGCCGAAGCCGAATATCTGGCTATCCCGGCCGAGCCGATGTCGCTGCGGCCACGGAAGCTGCTGCGCTGCATGCGTGCGTTCATTCGCGGCCGCGCCGAGGTACTGCGAATGATCGATCGACTGCAGCCATCATGGGTGGTCTCGCTCGGTGGCTTCGTTACGGCGCCAGTGGTCCACGCGGCACGAGCCCGAGGCGTCCCTGTGCTCTTGGTGAATCTTGATGCCACGCCTGGCCGAGCGAATCGCTGGGTGGCCCGTCGTGCTCGCGAGGTCGTGAGCGCGATTCCCACGCCCACGATCCCCGGATTCGCCCGAGAGATCATCGGCATGCCGCTGCGTCGCCTGGCGTTGGCGCCGGCTGAGCAGGCATCGTGCCGCGAACAACTCGGACTCTTGCCGGGCGTGCACACGCTGCTCGTAACGGGTGCAAGCCAAGGCGCCAACAGCCTGAACGACTTCATGCTGCTCCAGGCCCAGCGTGATCCGAAGGCGTTCAAGGACTGGCAGGTGCTGCACCTGTGCGGACCAGGCGTGAGTGGGGGCACTACTCGGTTCGAGACTGGCTACAGGACTGCGGGCGTGCATGCGGTCGTCATGCCGTTCTTGCACCGCATGGGTCTGGCTTGGGGTGCAGCCGACCTTGCGCTCAGTCGGGCGGGGGCCAACAGCGTCGGTGAGGCTGCAGCCAATCACGTTCCCACGATCTTCGTGCCGTATCCCTATCACGCCGACCTGCACCAGATGCACAACGCGATGCCGCTGGTTGACGAGGGCGCAGCTGTCCTTGCGAAGGATGCGATCGAGCCAGAGGCGAACCTTCGTGCGCTCGGCGAGCCGATGCTGAAGTTGATGCACGACGATGCATCGCGACGGGCCATGCGTGCTCGACTCGAGGCGCGGACCGAACCTGACGCAGCCGAACGCATCGCACGATTCCTGCTCGGTGCGGGATCGTTCGGCTGACCCCACGGGCCGCCATCGAACCGCGTCCGCGAGCGGTGCTGCCCTGCAGTGCTGCCTGAGGTGCTGCCCTAGCGTGGCCTTAGAGCGTGACGAGGCACTCTGCCAAGAGGTCGATCGCCGCCTTCAGGTCCTTCTTGTTGATCGACTCGGTGACCGTGTGGATGTAGCGGGTCCCTGCACCGATGGCAATGCACCTCGAACCCTTGCCGCTGCGCTGGATGGCGGCGCCATCCTGCCCACCGCGTGGAAGGATCGCGCGCTGGTGGGGGATCTTCTTGCGCTTGGCGATCGCGCAGACCTCGGTGAGCAGGCCGTAGTCGCTGATCATGCTGCCATCCTGCACCATGACCGCGGCACCCAGGCCGTGCTTGGTCACGCGCTGCGAATCAGGTACCCCAGGTGTATCGCACGCCAGATTCACGTCCAGCCCGATTGCTGCCATCCTGCACCATGACCGCTGCACCCAGGCCGTGCTTGGTCACGCGCTGGGAATCAGGTACCCCAGGCGTATCGCACGCCAGATTCACGTCCAGCCCGATGCCGATCTCGGCACCGACGGCATTCGCCGCCGTCATTGCACCGCGGAGGCCGACTTCCTCTTGCGTGGTGAACGCGACGACCACGTCGCGTGAGAGCTGGCCGCGTCGCTTGGCGATCGCACGGATCGCTTCGATGGCCATGAAGCATGCGAAGCGATTGTCGAGCGCCTTGCTGATGACGGCGGTGGGCAGGTCGAGGAAGGGTTCGTCCATGACGACATAGTCGCCCACCTGCACGCGGCTCTTCACATCGCCCACCTCGCGGCCGAGATCGATGAAGAACTCCTCGGTCCCGGGCACCTTGCTGCGCTCGGCCTCGCTCGAGATGTGGATCGGCTTGCCGCCGGGGTTCAGCACGCCCTTGAGGTCGCCCTTCTCGGTGATCACCAGTACGCGGCGGCTGAAGAGGTTGCGTGCGTCGAAGCCACCCGCCGGGTTCAGCCAGAGGAAGCCCTGCTCGTCGACATGGCGGACATAGAAGCCGATCTCGTCCATGTGCGCAGCCACGAGGATCGGTCCGCCGGAACGCTTGCGCGCCTTGATCGTGCACAGGAGCGAACCCATCGGATCGACCGTGACTGAGTCGAACAGGCCCTTGGTCTCCTTCTGAACCAGCGCGCGCACGCGCTCCTCGCGACCAGGGATGCCGGGGGTTTCACACAGACGTTGCAGCAGGGAGATGTCCATGGGTCGGGAAACCTATCATGCCGCGCCCATGCACGATGCACTCCACGCCCTCCACGCCGAGTTCGCCCGCGGCGAGGCACAGCGTCGTGCCGGCGCAGTTGCGCAGGCACCGGGTGCAGGGGATCGGGGCGCGGGAATCCTTCCCGCCGACGGCCAGGTCCAGTACCTGCCATGGGCCGATGGCAACGAGCCCGTTGCCCTGGTTCCCGCCAGCTACGGCAGCGTTGAAGTGGAATACGCGGCGCTGCGGCGCGGCTGCGCGCTCCTGGATGGATGCGCGCGCGGCGTGATCCGTGTGCGCGGCAAGGATCGGCTTGATGTGCTGCAGCGCATGCTGACGCAGGAATTGCGCGGGCTTGAGTCCGGCGGCGTTCGGCGCAGCTTCTGGCTCAACCGCAAGGGAAGGATCGAAGCGGATCTCGCGGTCGTCGCCTTCGAGGACCACTGGTTGCTTGAGTGCGATGCACTCGATGCGGCCCAGGCAGCCGCCAGCCTTTCCTCGTTCATCTTCAACGAGGACACCGAGCTCGTCCACGAGCCGGCGCTTCGACGCCTGACGCTCGCAGGGCCCTCGACCATCGAGGCGCTCGCCGCCGTGGGCGCTGAGATCGCAGCGCTGGCGCAGTCGGATGCACGCTCGTGCGTGGTGCAGATCGCGGGGATGTCCTGCCATGCGTGGCGACTGGATTGGTTCGGCGTGCCGACGGTGCATCTGGCCTGTGGAGCCGATCGTGCGGCGGAACTCTGGAAGGCGCTCGTCGCACAGGTCGATCTGGCCCAGGGCAGGCGACGCGTACGACCCTGCGGCTGGTACGCGCAGAACATCGCGCGCATCGAGGCGGGCGAACCCTGGTTCCATGTGGACTTCGGTCGCGAGAGCCTGCCGCACGAGAGCGGGGTGCTTCGAGAGCGCGTGAGCTTCACCAAGGGCTGCTACCTCGGCCAGGAGATCGTGGCGCGCATGGAGAGCCTTGGCAAGCCGAAGCAGGTCGTGGCAGCACTGCGCATCGTCGGCGATGCGCTGCCGACGGCGGGGGAGCAGGTCTTCTCGCTCACCGAGGGTGGAGGTCTTGCCGAGCAGGTCGGTGCGGTCACCAGCAGCACGCTCAGCCCGATGCTCGGTGCCGTGAGCATCGCGCTCGCCACCGTGCGGACGGTGCACGCCGCACCCGGCACGCTGCTTGCCGTCAACGCTGAAGGCATGACGGCTCGCGCCGTCGTGCAGCCCTCCCTCAGGTTCGTGGAGGCCGCGCCATGAGCATCGTGATGCTTGCCGTGTGCGTGCCGCTGCCGCAGGACATGCCGGTCGGGACGGCTGCGGACGACTTGAGCGTCGTTCCCGAGTTCTGGCTCTTCGTCGCTGCGGGCGTGATGACCGTGGCGCTGATCATTGGCATCGGCATCTTCTGGTGGCGCATCAGCAAGGACCACGACCGGGAGACGCGATGAGGCGCATCCGCATCACGGAGGTCGGGCCTCGAGATGGATTGCAGAACGAGAAGGCCATCGTGCCCGTTGCTGCGAAGGTGGCGTTCGTCGATGCACTGGCCGACGCGGGGTGCAGCGAGATCGAAGTGACCAGCTTCGTCCCACCCAAGTGGGTGCCGCAGCTGGCCGATGGTGCAGAGGTGCTTCGATTGATCGCGCGAAAGCCGGGGGCGACCTACAGCGCACTCGTTCCCAACGAGCGTGGGCTCGAAGGTGCGCTTGCCTGCGGCGTCGATGCGGTTGCCGTCTTCGCCGCGGCGAGCGAAGGTTTCAGCCGCCGCAACACCAATGGGTCGATCGACGAGGTCTTCGCTCGGCTCGCACCGGTGATCCAGTCCGCCAAGGCTTCCGGCGTTCGCGTGCGCGGCTACCTGTCCTGCGTGATCGCGTGTCCCTTCGACGGGCCCATTGCGCCCGCGGCGGTGGCCACGTGCTCGGCGCGCCTGCTCGACCTTGGCATCGACGAACTGGATCTGGGTGACACGATCGGCGCGGGCACCCCCGAGTCGATCGAAGCGATGTACGCCGCGGTCGCGGCGGTCGTCGAGCCATCAGCCACAGTCCTGCACCTGCACGACACGCGCGGGGCGGCGCTGAGCTGCGTCGAGCGAGCGTTGGGGCTTGGTGTCCGGGCCTTCGATGCGAGCGCGACTGGCCTGGGCGGCTGTCCCTACGCGCCGGGGGCACCCGGGAACTTGGCCACTGAGTCGTTGGTGCGCGCGCTTCATGCCGCTGGCTGGGAGACCGGCATCGATGCCGAAGCGGTCGCTCGCGCCGGTGCGCAGGTGCGAGCATCGTTTGGCGCCGGCTCGACCACCGGATAACTGCTTCCGGACGCACATGATGCCTTCCGGGGCACCCCGAGTTTCGCTATTCTTGACGACTCGCCGCTTCCGGATGTCACGGAAGCCCCCTGACCGGGGACCACGGCGCTCCTGGGCCTCGGCCCGACAGGAACGAATGGAGTCACGCATGTCGCAATTCACCCCGCCTCCTCCGCCGACCTTCAAGCGCACCGTTGGCGCCAAGGGCAAGTCCTTCATCGACTACAAGCAGGTCGAAGAGCTTCGCCGCGCGATGACGCCCAACGGCAAGCTTTACGGCCGCAAGCGCCTTGCGCTCGATGCGCAGGCCCAGAAGCAGCTCGCGCTCGCCGTCAAGCGTGCCCGCTTCATGGCGCTCCTGCCGTACACCAACGCGGGCACCTGACCGCGCCGGTCCATCGTC
>Ga0194126_10013797_pt1 | contig 10059 bp, 7 predicted proteins | sample TA2KigC150mmetaG_FD_148641 | JGI IMG/M metagenome (GOLD analysis project Ga0194126, IMG submission 148641) | Freshwater microbial communities from Lake Tanganyika, Tanzania - TA2015035 Kigoma Deep Cast 150m | ecosystem: Environmental > Aquatic > Freshwater > Lake | place: Tanzania: Lake...
AGGGGAGGTCGGCGTCCGCACGGTCATCAGCGCCCGATGATCGCGTCTGAAGGTCAGGGAGAAAGGGGAGGCGCTGGCTTCGATCTGGATCAATGCGAGCCTCCCGGCGCCCGGCGGTCCTGAGGACCGCCGGGGCCGGCTACGTCAGCGCTTGAAGCTCCGGCCTGTCGCCAGCTCGACGCTCTTGTAGGCGCCGTCGTAGATCCCGATGCTCTTGTTCTTGATGATGCGATCGCAGAACAGGCTGAGCAGGTCGTCGGCTTCGGTGAGCAGGTCCATGGCCTGCAGGGTCTGCGGGATGGTGCGGGTCTCGACGGTGCTGTCGCCGATTTCCGCGCCGCGAATGGCTCCCCACATCTCATGGCCCCCGACGCGGGCGTTGAAGATCTTGGGGATGGGATAGAAGGCAAGCTCGCTGGGCTTGGTGATCATCACGTCCATGACGCGCATGAGGTAGTTGGTGGCGTAGACGGCGTGGAAGGTGTTGTCGTACAGGAAGACGTGCAGCCCATGTGCGGCCTTCTTGCGGATGCCGTCGGCCAGGGCCCGGGTGTCGTCCCAGGTGAAGTGGGTGTTGAGGATGTCTCGGTGATGGGTGAGTTCGTTCTGCAGCCAGGTCCAGTTGCCCTTGTGGTCGCCGAGGTTGATGAACAGGGCGATCTGGTCCTTCTCGATCCGGGGGACGGCGTACTCGATGATGGCTCGGAACAGCTCGCGCTGCGCGCCCGCCCCGCCCATGGTGACGAGGAAGCGGCGGGGTTCCTTGGATCTCATGCGGGCCACGCGGTCGGCGCAGTCGGCCTCGATGTTCTCGACGAGTTCATGGTCGACATGGTGCCCGGTGAAGAAGAGGGCGTCGGGGGGCGTGGGCTTGAGGATCCGTCCCCGGTCGTCGAAGCCGCGCATGGCCCGGAAGCCGTAGTAGCCGGACGGGGACTGGACGGCATGCTTGGCGCCTTCCGTCAGCTGGAAGGCCATGGGCCAGTTGTCGAACATCATGTCCACCACGTTGGTCATGCCGCCGGCCACGGCACCCATGCAGTTCCACATGTGGGAGGTGAGCATAGGCATGTCGGCCGGGAGCGCGGCGTACAGATTCTTGAACAGCTCGCTCATCTTGTAGTCTTTCACTTCGGTCTTGAGGTAGCGCCAGGGCCAGGTGACGATCCAGGTGTGGAGGAACGCGTTCAACCCGGGGAGGCTGGGGTCACCGGTGGTCAGGGATTCCCAGATGTACCTGTCGAACCACGGATAGCGCTGCGAGATGCGCGAGAACCTGCTGTAGTTGGTGTTGCACCAGTTGATGACGTCGGTGGTGATCCCGGGGATGCCGAGCAGGTCGAGCCAGTACGGGGTGAAGCCCATCGCTCGTGCAGCCGAGACGCCCGCCATGGCGATGCGGTAGTGCCCAAAGCCCATGCGGATGGTGCTGACGACGACCCCGTTGGTCCTGTCGAGCGGCGCGCCCTGTCCGTCGCGCACGATGTTCTTGAGCTGGAAGATCTCCGAGCCGTACGGGTGGTCTTCGACGCTCAGGTGGAATTGCTCCTCCGGGTCATAGCGGAACTTCCTGGCCAGCATGTCCTTCCACCGGTCGGCGGCTCGGGACTGCCCCGTGGAGATGGGGTTGCCGTACAGAGTGTATCGGCCGTCGGCTTTCTTCACATCCAGTTCTCCTTCAAGGCGGGATCGGAGCGGGTTCTGGAACCGCCAGCCGGGATTCGGCTGGCGGTGACAGTCCGCGCACTCCGATCACCGAGGCTCAGCCTGCCCGGATGGACTCGATGAAGCGCACGGTAAGCTCGGTCACCACGGCCACCTCGCTATCGAGGGGAATGGCATGTGACGATTGCTCCATCCAGTGATGTTCCTTCACCTTCGAAGAGACCTCTCGCAGGATGATCTCGCCGGCAGACGCATGGACCGTTGTGTCCTTGCGCCCCTGGAAGATCAGGACAGGCTGATGGATCCGCGACAGGCGCTTGCGGGTGACGGCCTGGAGGCGCAACAGCTGAATGGCGCCTTTCAGTGGAAGACCGGGATAGCCCTGCCATCGGTCGGAGCCATCGAGCGACGTGCGCCCCACCTCGGCCAGGAAGAGCGAGCCCAGGTATAAGCCGATCTTCTCGCGTGCACTCAGGGTCAGGCGGATGGCCGGCGCGTAGAGCACCAGTCCCGCCGCTTCCGGATGGGCACTGGCAAGGTACAGTGCCAGCAGCCCGCCCATGGACTGGCCGCCGAGGAAGACCCGGTCGCAGCGCGCCGAGAGGGCGGCATAGCATTCTTCCACATCGTTCACCCAGTCGCGCCAGGTGACGCGGTTCAGGTCGGCAGGCTGGGTCCCATGCCCCGCCAGCAAGGGCGCCGCGACGGCGTAGCCCTGTCGGTGCAGCCCTTCCGCCAGCAGGCGCACCTCGGCGGTCGTGGCGGTGTAGCCGTGGGAGAGCACCACGCCGACCGGTCCGCCGTCCCAGACAAAGGGCCCGCCCTGGAGGTGCGGATTGTGAAGGGCCGGGCTGGCCATGCCTAGCCCTTGACCCCGCTGCTGGCCACGCCTTCGACGAAGAAGCGCTGTCCCAGGATGAACACGATCAGTGGCGGGAGGATGGCGATGGCCGCGCCGGCCAGGATCAGGTTGGGCGTATCCGAGGCACGCCCCCGCAGGACGTTGAGCGCCAGCGTCAGCACGTGATTCTCCTCGTTGCCTACGTTGATAACAACCAGCGGCCAGATGAAGGAGTTCCAGGCATACAGGAAGGTGAAGGTGGCCTGGGTGGCCAGGGCCGGGACGCTGGCGGGGATCAGGATCCTGGACAGGATTTCCAGGCGGGAGGCGCCGTCGATGTGCGCCGCCTCCTCGATCTCCTTGGGGAAGGTAACGAAGTGCTGCCGCATCAGGAAGGTCCCGTAGGCGGTGAAGATCCAGGGGATCACGAGTGAGGCCAGGCGATCGGTCCAGCCGATCAGCACCATCAGCTGGTAGAGCGGAACGATGAGCATCACGAAGGGGATCATGATGGTCCCCAGGTAGAGCACAAAGACCGCGTCGCGGCCCGGGAATCGCAGGCGGGCAAAGGCGTAGCCGCCGATGACGGAGGTGGCGAGCTGTCCCAGCACCACCAGGATGGTCACCAGTGCGGTGTTGGTGAGGGCGCGGTCCAGGCCGCGCAGGGCGACGACCTCGCTGTAGTTCTCGGGATGCCAGGTGACGTTCTCCACGGGCTGGCTGAGGCGCACGTTCTGGGTGACCTTGAGCTCCAGATTCTGCGGATCCACGAACTCGCCCACGGTCGTCTGGCTGACGAGGAACATGGGGATCACCCGGCCGTCCACGGTGACATCGAAGAGCTTCTTCTCCTCGCCATCGATCACGGCCGTCTGCTGGTTCATGGCGCCGCCCGTGGGGCTGACCTGCGTGAGACGGCGCTCGTAGGTGGTCTGCGGATCCTGCGGCGAGGCGTACATCCCGACCTTGATGCTGCTCTGGGTCAGGGCGAATTGGCGCTGGCTGCCTTCGTAGTCGACGTAGTAGAGGGGGAGCGGTTCGCCGAAACCCTCCACCTCGATGGTCACAGGGTCCCGCGGCAGCATGCGCGGCGGGTAGCGGAAGGTGTCGGCTGGCAGCTTGAGGGAGGTGGAGATCATGTAGAAGAACGGGAAGAGCATCGCCAGCGCGAAGAACGTCAGGATGAGGTAGATGGAGAGATGGCCGAGAAGCCGGGTCAGGCGGTAGGAATCCAGTTTCATGGTCTGTCTCCGTCAGGCCTCGTAGATGCTGGAGCGGCGCTGGCGCTGGAATTGGATCAGCGTCAATCCGAAGATGACGATGAACAGCACCCAGGCGATGGCCGAGGCGTATCCCTGCTTGAAGTTGATGAAGCCGCTGCGGTAGAGATAGAGGACCAGGGTGATGGTGGAGTTGTTCGGGCCCTCGGCTGGATTCATCAAGATGAAGACCTGCTCGAAGACCTGCATGGCCTGAATGGTGGTGGTGGACACCACGTAGAAGGTCGAAGGGGCCAGCATGGGAATGGTGATGCGGCGGAACTTGGCCCACGGCCCCGCCCCGTCGACCGTGGCGGCCTCGTACAGCTCCCCGGGGATGTTCTGCAGTCCGGCCAGGAAGAGCACGGTGTTGAACCCCATCGTTTGCCAGGCGGCGATGATGATGACGGAGAGCAGGGCGGTTCTCTCGTCCGAGACCCAGCGGATCTTCGGGTCGATCAGGCCCGCCTGGAAGAGGGTGTTTATGCCCTCCACGCCGAGCGTGATGAAGTAGTTGATGTAGCCGATGGTGGCGTTGTACAGCCACTGCCAGACGAGCGAGATGCCCACGATGGCGGCAATGCTGGGGATGAAGTAGACGGCGCGGAAGAACTTCATGCCCGGCAGCCGGCTGTTGAGGATGTTGGCCAGGAACAAGGCGGGGATCACGCTCAGCGGCACGGCGAACAGCGCGTAGGTCAGCGTGTTGCGCAGCGCCAGCCAGAAGAACTTGTCGGCAGCGGCGAACAGGAGCCCGCCGTTCCCGATCCTGAGTCGTCCCACTTCGTCGAAGATCGTGATATCCACAACCTCGCGGGCCAGCTGATCGGGAGACGAGAGCAGGACGAAGCGGATGTTCAGGATCTTGGCGTAGTTCTCCAGGCCGATCCAATCGGGAGGATTGAAGGCGTCCGAATTGGTGAAGGAGAAGTAGAAGGAGAGCAGCAGCGGCCCGGCGAAGAAGACCAGGAAGCCGAGCAGGTTGGGGGAGAGGAAGAGCCATCCGCTGAGCAACTGCTCGTGATGCACCTTGGCCTGCAGGGCGTTGGCGGTTCCCTCGCGCCACATGCCCCAGATGGCGAGGGCGAAGAGGACCGTGCCGGCGAGCGCCACCAGTCCGGTCGGCTGAGCGGCCTTCAAGGCGAAGTGCATCAAGCCGCCGAGCACGTTGACCTTCCACAGGAAGAGGACCACCCCGGCCAGGATGAGGTACCGGCTGACCTGCTGCAGGCGGATCTCCATCCTGGGCGATTGGGAGAATCGGTCACCGAGCGTGCCGAGCAAGTAGCCGCCGAGGGCCAGGCCGAGGTAGGGGATGCCGCCGCCAAACACATCCGCCAGGTTGTCGATGCCGATGAAGACCTCGCCTGTGTTCAGCAGGGTCACGAAGCACACCACAAAGGACAGGTAGTCCAGCACCAGGGAGAGGAGCCGCCCGCGGTGCCTTCGGCTGCGGAGGTCGAAGGCCGCCAGCCCGCTGAGAACCGACGCCGCCGCCAGCAGCAGCGAGACGAGAAGCTTCTGCCAGAGAGGCAGGGCGGGCAGCACGCCCATCCACAAGGCGGCTACACCCGCTGCGGCAAGAACAGAGAACGCGCTGCGCCAGAGGATGCTGGTGCGCAGGATGGCGATCGTTCTTGAGTCCGCGGGCAGGTGAGCGTCCATGGATGATGCCTCCGGAGATGGGGAGGAAAGGGAGGCGGGGGCAGGCCGGAGCCTGCCCCCGTCGAACCATCGTGCCTACTGAGTGAAGACCTTGTTGGCTTGGTCGCAGATCGTGGCGCCGAACTCCTCCACGGTCAAGCCGCCGGTCAGAACCGCCTGGATGGCCGGGCCCATGATCTTGTCATACTCGGGCCACGAACCGGCCCACAGCGGGCCTTCCGTCGCGGGATTGTCGGCCAGGCCGTTCAGGAAGGCCTGGTTGTTGGCGGGCGGCGTGAAGGTCAGGAAGGCGTCGAAGGCTTCCTGGCTGACGCGGCTCGGGATGTTGGCGCCCAGTGCGGCCACCTGGCCCTGAGTCTGGGCCGTGGTGAGGGCCTGGACGAGTTGCCAAGCCTCTGCGGGATGCTCGGTCTTGGCGTTGATCACGTAGGCGCCCCAGAAGAGCCAGTTGCCCATGGTGCCTTGCGGCCCCTTGGGGAGTTCGACCACATCCCAGTTGAAGGTCACCGTGCGGACACCCGGGGTGGCCCAGCGACCATTCTGGAACATGGCGACCTTGCCGGCGCGGAACGGGGGCTCGGGGTCTTCGCCATACGGGGTGGCGACATCGAAGTCCTGGTACAGGGAGCGCTGGAAGTCAAGACCCGCCAGGGACTCGGGGGTGCTCAGGGCGCAGGCATCGCGCTCCGGGGTGAAGAAGCCACCGCCGGCGGCATTCAGCCAGACGCCGTAGGGTCCCCACCAGGCGCTTGCGCCGTAGCCATAGATGTCCGAGCCGAGGGCGCGGGTCTTCTGGGCCACATCGAGGAACGCGTCCCAGTCCCACTTGCCTTCCTGGGCCAGTTCGCGTGGATCGGGAGCGCCAGCCTCCTCGATCAGGTCCAGGTTCAGGTACAGCGCGAAGGTGGACACGTCGCGGGGCAGGCCCCACAGGGCGCCCGAGTCGGCGCCGGAGGCGCCGGTTTCGGGATTGTAGGACAGGTGGAACATCGGGCCGGGATAGAAGGCGGCCGCATCAAAGCCGTCCGTGGCCGAGGCCAGATCGGCGAAGTTCAGGATCAGGCCGCGCGTGCCGAAATCGGCCACGTCGGTCCCGGGGATCCAGAAGACGTCCGGGGCGGTGCCGGCGGCCACTTCAGCCCGCAACTGCTCCTGGTAGTTGGTGCCTTCCGTGCCTCCGGGTTCATAGGTGAGGGTGATGCCTTCGAGTTGGTCGTCCAGCTGGTCGCTAATCTGGCTGTAGACGTCGATCTCTTCCTGGTTATCCGGGCGCGTGCGCCAGCGCAGGGGCACGTCCATGGCCGGAGCGGGGGCTTCGCTGGTGGGAGCTACCGCGGGAGCCTCGGTCGCGGCCGGGGCGGGTGGCGCTTCGGTGGCCGGCGTGCCGCACGCGGCGAGGACCAACGACATCACGACAAGCAGGCTAACAGACATCCAGATCTTGCGGTTCATTCAACCCCTCCTCGGGATCATGCTGAAGAAGACGGCTGCTGGTGGACACGTGCGTCTGAGTCGGGTGAAGGTCGGGCTTGCCTCCTCTCTATCCTGTCTGGGTCGATTGACGGATCACTAGTTCCGCAGGGAGCTTGATGGGATGCAAGGGCGCCTGCGGGTTCTTGATAATCTCGAGCAGCAACCGAGCGGCCTCGCGCCCGATGCGCGGCATATCCTGGCGCATCGTGGTCAACGGGGGATCGAAGTGCGTCGCCAGCGGCATGTCATCCACGCCGATGACGGCCAGTTGCCCAGGGACACTGAGGCCGAGGTCGCGCGCGGCGCGCAGCACACCCAGCGCCATGCGGTCGTTCTGTGCAAACACGGCGTCGGGCAGCGTGCCTCGGCGGGCTAGGCCTAGCAGCGCTTCGCGACCCGAGGTGGCCGACCAGTCCCCCTCGACCTCTAGTCCGGGGTCGAAGGCGATGCCGGCGGTCTCAAGCGCCTGCAGGAAGCCTGAGCGCCGATCGACCGAGCAGTCCTCGGCCAGCGGGCCGGTGATCAGGGCGAGGCGTCGGCGCCCTCCGTTCAGCAAGTGCCGGGTGGCAGCGCTGGCGGCCGCCTGGTCGTCCAGGCACACGCTGGGGATTCCCTCACCGTGCGAGTGTGCCCCAACGAACACCAGAGGGAAGCCCCCTGGAAGGAGCTGGTGACGAGCATCCGCGTAGGGGTTGATGATCAACAATCCATCCACCCGGCGGTGGCCCACCAGCTCATCGATCAACTCTTCGAAGCTGTTGGCATCGATGGCCGATGAGGAGAGCAGGAAGTAGCCCTGGCTGCGAGCTTCCTGTTCGGCGCCCTCGATGATGCTGGCGAAGGTGTAGTCCGTCAGGTTCGGGGAGATGCATGCCAGGGTGCGCGTCTCCCCACGCGCCATCGAGCGCGCAATCGCGCTCGGGCGGTAGCCCAGCTCCAGGATGGCTGTATCGACTCGATCGCGTGTCCCTGGGGTGACATCCTCGCTGTGGTTGATCACGCGCGAGACGGTCTGGTGGGATACACCTGCCAGGCGGGCTACATCGCGAATCGTCGGCCTGGTGGAGGACAATGGACTATTCTGTCACCGAGGTCGTGAGGTAGAATGTTACCGGTCATATGACCGGTAACATCAGAGTACGAGATAGTCGGTCCCTTTGTCAAGAGGCAACTCCGAAGATGCATCCTGACAAAGTTCGTAATGGAAAGCCCTTATCTCCGGATCCGGAGGCCCCCATGTTCACCTCTCCTCACCGCCGGCTGAACCCCCTCACAGGTGAATGGGTCCTGGTTTCGCCGCATCGCGCTGCACGGCCATGGCAGGGGCAGGTCGAGGAGGCACCTGCCGAGAACCTGCCGCAATACGACCCAGCTTGCTATCTTTGCCCGCGCAATGAGCGGGCTGGCGGATTCCGGAACCCGGACTATGCTGCGACGTTCGTGTTCGATAATGACTTCGCGGCGCTGTTGCCCGACGAAGCCACGGACAACCCGCACCCGGCTCACCCGTTGCTGGTGGCAGCTCCCGAACGCGGGGTCTGCCGCGTCGCCTGCTTCTCTCCCCGCCATGATCTGACCCTCCCCGAGTTGGAGATCCCCGCTATCGAGCAGGTACTTGCCACCTGGGCGCGCGAATCGGGGGATCTGGCGGCAAGGGACTACGTTCGCTATGTGCAGGTCTTTGAGAACAAGGGCGCTCTCATGGGCTGCTCAAACCCGCATCCGCACAGCCAACTCTGGGCCCAGTCCCGGCTGCCCAACGAGATCGCCAAAGAGCTGACGATGCAGGCGGCGTACTCCAGTGAGAATGGTCGTCCGCTGCTTGTGGATTACGTCCGCGTAGAACAGAAGCGGAAGGAACGCATCCTGACTTCGAATGACCACTTCACCGCCCTCATCCCGTTCTGGGCGGTCTGGCCGTTTGAAGTCATGATCGTCGCGCATCGGCCTGCCGATGCGCTCGCCCGCCTGACGCCCGACGAAGTCACCGCCCTGGCTGGAGTAATCAAGCAGGTAACAACCCGCTACGACAACCTGTTCGAGGTCTCCTTCCCGTACTCAATGGGCTTCCACCAGGCTCCGGCCGACGGCCAGCCCCATCCCGAATGGGTGCTCCATGCGCACTTCTATCCTCCGCTCTTGCGATCGGCCACAGTCAGGAAGTTCATGGTTGGCTACGAGATGATGGCCATGCCGCAGCGTGACATCACGCCTGAGGTGGCCGCCGAACGCCTCCGGAATGTACCTGACCAACACTACCGCACGCGCCGTCAGCAAGGCAGAGCCTCGCCGACCCATCGGTGAGAATACCGCGCGTCCAACAGGGAACTCGAATCCTTGCCTGGGCCCTGCGAGCCATGCATGCGAGGGAATCGGCTCGGCCCAGCTGGCTTGCCAGCCACCCCGGATCCGCCGCCCCTCCGGACGCTTCCCCTGCCCGGGGGCAACTCACTTGACAAGGCCCCCGCAGTCCTTCCAGACCCATTCGACGTCGGCTCCCTGGCAAGGAAGATGGCAGTGTGGCGGCATTCAGCACCGTGGGGCCCGCACTGCTAGACTGACTCCCCGTAGTCGGGCTCGATGCCGCCGCTCCCCGGGACTCCGATTCTCCTGCGCTCGGTCGGTGATTCCCGTTTGGGGGCGTACGGTCTACGTCGTCAGACTAGATGGGACATTGGGAGCGGTTTGCTACAACACGCCCTTCCGGCCTCGGCACCGCGGAGGCGGGCCGCTGAGGTGGTTGCTTGGCTAGCACATCCGCAACCTCCATCGCTCAGACCGCGAACCTTAGGGCTACGGCTCAACTGTTGTCGCGAAAGCTATCAAGACGGATGGACCGTAAGGTCCGCGCCAAAGGGATTCGTCGCGTCAGTTCACATCCGTAAGGTCGAGGGTTCGAGCCCCCCCCGCGCCCACCTGATCTGTGCCTCTGTCCTCACGGTCCCGCCCCAAAGGGCACCGTGAGGACAGCGCTTCTCCTGCGCATTTTCCCCCGTCGTCTCCAAGCGATCCCTCCCGCCCATGCAGGGCGCTCGGCTTTCCGGCGAAATGAGCCAAAGCTGGCCGGCCGCTCGTACACCCCTTGTGAACCAAGCATGACCATCGAATGTTGGCCCGATGGGTGCGGTCCGGGCTGCGCCCAGCTGCACCCCCAAC
>Ga0194126_10013798_pt1 | contig 10059 bp, 10 predicted proteins | sample TA2KigC150mmetaG_FD_148641 | JGI IMG/M metagenome (GOLD analysis project Ga0194126, IMG submission 148641) | Freshwater microbial communities from Lake Tanganyika, Tanzania - TA2015035 Kigoma Deep Cast 150m | ecosystem: Environmental > Aquatic > Freshwater > Lake | place: Tanzania: Lake...
AGCAGGAGTATAGTATATATCGGTAAAAGATACGGCGCTACCTTTACAAGAGGAGTGAAAAAACGAAAGATCGCTTCCAATATCTTCTGGCCTCTGACGTAGATTATTGCCGGCTCATAAACAAAGAGGTAGATAATAAGGAAGCTAATAACCCCGCTAAAAAAATAAGTAGCGAGAGCCTTATCCAATGCCAGGCCTTCATTAAGAAATGCCCTGGTCGCTGAATAAACAAAGGGCAACAAACATACCCCTAAGGCCAGCTTGATAATGCCAAAGGAACAATTATACAGGCCGCTGAGTTTTGACTTTATAGCGCCTGTTGATCCCGCTTTAGGGAATTCTTTCTCTTCCATCAGATCCTTTCGCTACGCTCAAGGATTGACGGTAATCGTACGTAAACCGTCAAAATAAGGCCTCAATGCTTCGGGTATCAAAACTGTCCCGTCCTTCTGTTGGTAATTCTCGAGTATCGCGATGACCGTGCGCGCCAGGGCTACGCCTGAGCCGTTTAAGGTATGTAGAAAATCAAGTTTTTTAGTATCCTCTTTTTTAAATTTTATATTAGCGCGCCTAGCCTGAAAGCTTTCAAAGTTACTGCAGCTTGAAACCTCAAGCCACTTATCTATGCCGCAAGCATAGGCCTCCAGGTCATAACATTTGCTGGCAGCAAAACTTAAATCCTGCGTAGACAGCATTACTACCCTGTATGGTATGCCTAAAGCCTGCAATACATCCTCTGCGTCATGAACAAGCTTTTCAAGCTCATCATAAGAGTTCTCCGGTTTGACAAACTTCACCATCTCTACCTTGTCAAACTGATGCACGCGGATCAAACCCTTAGTATCCTTGCCGTAAGAGCCGGCCTCCCTGCGGAAACAGGCAGTGTAAGCGGTATAATAAATCGGTAGCTTACCCTCCTCTAATACTTCATCGCGGAAGATATTAGTTACCGGCACTTCTGCCGTAGGTATAAGAAAGAGGTCATCGTCTTTTAGCCTGTACATATCCTCTTCCAGCTTAGGAAGCTGGCCTGTGCCGGTCATAGAGGCGCGGTTAACCAAAAACGGCGGGAATATTTCGGTGTAACCATGCTTTTTTGTATGCAAGTCCAGCATGAAATTAATCAAGGCGCGCTCTAATTTTGCCCCCCATCCTTTATAAAGGATGAAGTTTGAGCCGGTGATCTTGGTAGCCCGGGGAAAATCTATGATATCCAGGTGCTGGCTTAATTCAATGTGGGTTACGGGTTTAAAGTCAAGCTTAGGTGGCTCACCCCAGCTGCGCACCACTTTATTATTTGAGGCCTCCCCTATAGGAACCGAAAGATGAGGGATATTAGGAATAGTCAAAATCTTCTGCTCCAGTTCTTTCTCTATAAGGCTAAGTTTATCTTCCAACTCACCGGTTTTCTCTGAGATCGCTTTCATGGAGAAAATTTTTTCTTTTGCATCCTTCTTGGCCTTAAGCAAAGCGCCGATCTGGTCATTTGCCTTATTCTGCTCTGAGCGCAGGCCCTCAACCTCAGAAAGATAATTACGCCGCTCTTGATCCAGACGCATAATATTATCTAAGTCAAGCTTTAGATTACGGTCCTTGAGCGCCTTTTTTACTAAATCCTGATTTTCGCGGATAAACCTTAAATCAAGCATTGGGCTCCTGGGTTTGCGGGTTATCCCTGACGCTCTTTATCCCCAAAACCAGATAAATACCAAAAAGCAAAAGATGAAGCAGCCAGGGAAGGGGAATCTTGGTGCCTATCAGCATGATTACGAGCGATACTGCTGTTGCGGGAGTGAGCGCATAGAAACAGATATTCAACAATTTAGCGTAAGTCAAACCGGCTTTAAATATCTTATTGACGATCAGTGCGAAGACGGCAAAGGCCAAGGCAAAAATGATCTTGGCGTTCAGGTAATAAATGAAGAGCCATATTAACAGGCCGGAAAAGACACCTGCATAGATAAGCTTAAACCAGGGCTTAAGCAGCCCTAAACTCAAGGAAAAACTTTTCTTTCCGCTTGCTACTTCGGCAATGATGCCTTTGGCGGTATCCCCCTGGCGGATAAGGAATGACTGCACTTTAGATAAGTCGTATTCTTTAAGTTCGGACTCAACATCTGATTTCCTAGTCTTGACTATTACTTTGTTTTTGGTAACCAGAATGCCGTTTTTATATTCTTCCAAAGACTTGACCTTGGCCGTGGTATCCAGGATAAACACGAAATCACCCCGCTTATACGTAAACGGCTGTTGGGTTTGCGAAGAAACCAGGCCGTTCTCTATCTTAACTTCGCTTAGGCCTTTAGGCCATATCTCGTTGATATTAGCAGATACCCAGACTTTAGCCTGCGTAACAAAGCCTTTGAATTTAAAGGTGTATTTTGCAGAAAGCAGCAGCGAAAGCACAAAGCTTAACAATAAAAGATATACAAAGCTGCGTCCGAACGATTGGTTTACGATGCGCGGATATAAACTTAGATCAAAACTCCTGATTAAACTTAGCCAATGGCCTGTTTTTTCGTCGGACATTCTTCTCTCCTGCTAACCTTTAATTACCCCTAACGGTCGTCCCGCGCTCCGCTGGGACTCCCTGCTAACCTTTAATTACTCCTAACGGTCGCATCCTGCAGACGCGCTTTGAGATCCCCGCATTATGCACTACGTCCACCACTTCATTCACATCTTTATAAACCTGCGGCGCCTCTTCTACTAATGTATCGCGGCCGGAAGCTTTTACTATTATACCCTTTGATTTCAAATCTTTCAATAAAGCATTTGCATCTATTGAGCGAGTAGCCGCAGTGCGCGATTTAAGCCTGCCTGCGCCATGGCAGGTGGAGAAGAAGGTCTCGGATGATTTTTCAGTACCTACCAAAAGATATGAATTCCTGCCCATATCTCCGGGGATGATCACCGGCTGTCCGGTCTCTTTATACATATGGGGCAGCGCAGCATGCCCGGCCGGTACAGCGCGCGTGGCGCCTTTTCTGTGCACGCAGAGTTTCTTCTCCTGGCCGCCTACATTATGTTTCTCTATCTTTGCGATATTATGCGCTACATCGTAAACAAGATACATCCCCAACTTCTCCCAGGGCTGGGATAACACCCTCTCAAAGGCCTTGCGCGTAAGATGCATCAGGCACTGCCGGTTTGCCCAGGCATAATTAGCCGCGCATTTCATTGCTGCCAGATAAGATTCTCCTTCGGGAGATTTTACCGGAGCGCAGGCCAGCTGCCTGTCCGGCAGATTGATTTTATATTTTTCCAGGCAGCGCACCATGCTCCTTACATATTCATCGCAAATCTGATAACCCAAGCCCCGGGAGCCGGAATGTATCATTACGGTTATCTGCCCCAGCTCCAGGCCAAAGCTATCAGAGAGCCTGCTATCGTAAAGCTGATCAATAACCTGGATCTCAAGAAAATGGTTCCCTGAGCCCAAGGTTCCTGATTGGGCCTTTCCTCTTTCGTATGCCCTATCTGATACTGCCTTGGGGTCTGCCCCCTCTATAGCCCCATATTCTTCAGTACATTCCAGGTCCTCCCGGATGCCAAATCCCTTTTCTACTGCCCATTTGGCACCCTTTACCAGAATCTCTCTCTCCTCCTTTGCGCTTACTCTTATATCTCCCTTAGAGCCAACTCCGGAAGGCACATCTGAAAATAAGGCATAGACTAAATCTTCAATCTTATCCTTTATTTGTTCATACTGAAGCCCGGTCTTTAAGAGCCTGACCCCGCAGTTAATATCATATCCTACTCCGCCGGGAGAGATCACTCCGCCTTCCGCAATATCTGTTGCCGCAACCCCTCCGATGCAAAAACCATAACCCCAGTGTATATCAGGCATAGCTAAAGAGGCGCCTACAATCCCTGGCAGAAAAGCTACATTAGCTACCTGCTCCAACGCCTTGTCCTGGCGGATATCCTTCAATAGCTTCTCATCCGTATAAATAATACCCGGAACGCGCATCCCCGGCTTATATGAACGCGGTATGCGGAAACGGTATTCGTCGATCTTTTCTAATTTTAGCTGCGTAAGTTCAGACATCAAAGACCACCTCTGCTGTATAGCCTGAGCCTGATTTCTTTAGCATTAGTCCGTTAAAAGTAGCTGCTTTTATCTCAGTCTTTATCTCATAGCCCCTGCTATCTTCTCCTTTGACCATAGCCTCAAGGTTGTTTTCATCTATTCTTTTGATAGTAAAGCTATGAAAGACCAAACCTTTTACCGCCGAGAGAGAAAGTAATTCATTGAGCCAGGCCAACAATAATTCTTCTTTATTGGCTGCCTGTTGTTTAAGGCTCAGGGTTTTTTGCGCAAGTATTTTTCTTTTTTGTTTTTCCGCCAGGATATCGAACATAGCGGATGCAGCATCTTTGAATACGCCTTTTAGATTTTTAGATTTAACCCTGATGCCGATATCTGCGGTATGCTCTAATAATTTGTATGGCTTTTGAGAATGGTCCTTAGGGAAGGACATAGTGATTTACTATGTTTATAGCCTTAATTCAAAATCACCGCTAGCGTTATTTAAAATAACCCGGTCCTCTTGTATGTCGACGACTTTATTGCCTGCAATCTTACTGCCTACGCGTACTACCTCATCGTTTATCATCGCCAAGGGATTGGTTTTATCCCAGAGGATGCCGTTTAAAGACAGCACGGAGGAAGTCTTGCTGGGGGCCAATAGACTTCCTGAAAAAGGGTCTATACGTAACCCCAGGCTATCGCTTTCTTCTTCTAATCGCTTAAAGAGATTGCCGCTCGAAACAGCTACCTGTTGAGTTAATCCCTCCTTAAAAGAATCAGCTGTTTGCCGGGCTATGGCCGGAGCGCTACTCTTCTGCCTGACTTTTTTTAGCGTATTCATAATAGTAAATAACAATACCACCGCCAATACGCAAGTAATACCTAGTTCGACCTTCGCTTTTGTCTTCATTAATTAAATAAGTAGAGCTCCGTATCAAAAGAGGCATTCAACTTCAACGCGCCGGATTGATCTTTTGCTATCCTTAACCTTTCTATGCCCACCAGCATCGGATAAGAATCGCGCAAATAGCGTAAATACCTTACCAGGTCTTTATAAGAGCACCTCATATCTAAAGAAATCAGCATCCTCTGGCAGGGCTTGCCTCTAATTGTTATTGCCTGGTTATTTTCATCTAGAAAAACTGCCTTAGGCTGCGGCTTTATAGATATAAGTTCGACATTCAATTTCCGCGCCATCTCAGAGAGCAGGCGTACGCTATCCTCTTCTCCCGAAGAAAACTTACTATCCAGCTGCTGAAATCTCTTATTTAATAATTGTATGCCTTCATCCATGCTCCTGGCGCTGCCAAGCATAGCCTCTATCTGCTGGATCTGTCTTTCTGCGTCCTCAAGTTCTGAGGTCATTGTCTTTACGGTCTTTCTGCTGGGTAGATACGCAAAGAGTAAGAATAACAAAAAGGCCGCCAGGGCAACTACTACTTCAAGGATTATCTTTTTTTGGGCTGGGCTAATTTTATCTAAACGCATATTCTTACTGTGTAAGTACGCATTGCATCTCAAACTCCCCTCCGGAAGCCGTATTCTGGTAGGCTACCAGGGTTACCTCCTTAAAAAACAGGCCTGCCTTCATTCTCTTAATAAAATCTGCCAGCATCTTCTCGGCGCTATCTTTATTTGTTGAAACCAGCCCCTTTAATGCTAAGGCATTATTACCCTGGTCCAGGCTTAGCTCATTTAAGATTATATTTTCATCGATTGTAGCGCTAATAAAGACCAGGATACCATCAACGGGGACTTTATCCTTTTGTATCCTGCTGATCAGGCCTTCCCGAAGATCTATCTTCTGCTTTAATTCCCTGATCTCCCCTATAGCCTGCAGGTGGATCCGCGCAGCAGAAAGCCTCTTTCTATAATCCCCTATTTGAAAGGCCAGAAGAGCGAATAAAAGCAAAAGCACTACCCCTGCCACAATAGCAATATCCCTTAAGGCAGCCCTTTGAATAAATTCTATCTTTTGGCTTTTAACCTCATGGGGTAATAAGTTTATCCGCTCTGCCCCTGCGAGTGCCATACCCAAGGCGCTGGTTAACTGCTGCTGGTTACTGTTGAGCTTAGTTTTTTCTATAGACTCTGTATTTACGCAGTCCGGAAAGGGTAACTTCGCTACCTCCAGGCCAAGCTCTTTCTGCAGATACCAGTCTATATTCTTTATATATGAACCGCCTGCGGTCAAATAAAGCATGGCCGGAGTTTCTTCTTTAAAATTAGATGAAAAATAATCAAACGAGCGTGTTAGCTCTCTTGAGAGCGACTCTAATAACGGCCGCATTAACGAGACCACCTGCATAGCCTGGATATTATCCCGCAGCATACCAGAGCTGTCTTGGGGTATGCCGAATTCATTCTTGATCTCCTGAGCCTTTTGGCGGTTAAGCTCTATTTTTCCTTTATCCGATATCAGGGTACCTACAAGCGACTGGGCGAGTTTATCAGGGGAAAAATTTAACTTTCTTATAAAGGTTAGCTTATTATTACTATAAACGCCTAAGGTTGCCTCTCTATATCCTATATCCAGGACCGCTACTGTCTTTAAGGCATTATTGAGGCGGCTAAGAATATGCGCATAGTTAGAAGGGCTTACTGAGATCCCAACCGGAGTAAGGCCGCAAGCGCTTACTATCGAGACATAACTATCTATAATCTCTCTGGGGACGATAATGCAGATTATGTCGTTTTTACGCGTGTCATCTGCTTGGGTATGCTCCTTAACCAGCTGCCAGTCAAAAAGTGAACTTTCTAATTTTAAGGAGGCATCTGCCTTAAGCTGCCACTCTAAGGCCTGCGCAATCTCATCTTTAGGGACTGCCGGCAAAGATATATGTTTTATATTTACTGAATCAGTATCGGATATAGAGATATAGGCTTCTTTTTCGGGAATAGAATTATCTTTAATAAAATTAGTTATAAAATCTGGGGTCTCTGCTTTATCTTCTTTATTAGTTGACAATTCCTTTACTTCGTACTTAAGAAGCAGAAAGTTATCTTGCGCCTGCTCTATATACAGGAGTTTTATAAACGCCTGTCCAAAATCAAGCGAGATAAATCTTTTAGTTTTTTTCTTAAAGATACCGAATAAATTCATAACTATTGTTTAGGGCCTGTTAACTGTATTTCTTAAACAAAAAATAAGCCACGAAAAAGGCAAGTAGAGAACTTAATATTAACGATATGCCTACGCCAATTCTTAGTTTATAGACCTGCTCGTCTATTGAAAAGACAAACTTGCTCATGCACGATTTTACCTTATCGTTTAAATCTTTAAGGGCTTTAGGGAAGAATAGGAATAATAAACCAAAGGCAAACGCTACTGACCCTGCGAAAAGTAGAAAAAGCATGCCTGCCTCCTGCCTAAAATCGGCTAATATATTATACTACTGAAATCTCCTTACCGCTACTGAGGAAGCAAAGGGAAACTCACTCTGCCAATCCTGGAAATTGCCTGATCCGCTCCTTACCTGAAATTCAATTTTTACCCTGCGCACTGAGGCAGGGATAGCAGTCGCTACTTCGTTGGCATCATAATAGGTAAATATAGGAGTAGCGCCATTCTGCTCTATATACATCCCACTGGGCAGATAATACGGTATTGTCGCAGCAGGGCCGCCATTAATACTTACAGAGATCTTTTTATTAATGCTATCCCAGGAAAATACAACAGTCTGTCCGTCGGCATTGAGGAAAGTTAGGCTGCTGTTCCCTGATACGCTAACTGCAGTAGTAAAACGCAGGCCCTTTGCCCCGGATGAGCCTTCAATCATCGTATCCATTATCTCATCCCCTACTGCCTCCACATTCAGCTTATTAGGTAAGTATATAGAATGCTGTATTAGATAAAGCATGAGGAATACCCCGGAGATTGAGATAACCCCTGTTATAGCAATAACCATCACTAATTCAATGAGCGTAAAACCTCTCGCGTTTCTTCCTCTATTATGGCCCATAACTGACATTCCTGGCAATATAGGTAACCAATGTAGCCAAAACACTCCCTCCGCCTGAGCGGGTGACAGTAACAGTTATTCGTTTTAAGCTCTCTGCGCTTACAGCGCTACCTGCCACAAAGGCAACTGTCCTGGTAAGGTCATAACTATACCCCTGATAAGCGGGAAAACGGCGAAAAGCAATAAGCCTTTGCAGAGATAGCTTTTTTGTTGACAAGTAGTGATCTCTGCGAAGCAGTTGTAAATCATAATTTATTCGTTATTTTGTAAAATAAGTTTTACAGAAAATGATAATTATTGTGATGGAAAGCTTTTTCAGGGAGCAGTATCGGTTGATTGCATCGGTGAGCGCGGTGAAGCGATATCTTTATAGCAGTATTGACTGGAGTGAACGCTGTATCGGAATTCTTGGTGCGCGAGGCACAGGAAAGACAACCTTGATGCTGCAGCATGTCAGGGATCGGTATGGCGATACTTCTGATCGAGCACTCTATATTTCGGTTGACAGCCCCTACTTTCAGGCACATAACCTCTTCGAGTTTGCTCGGGATTTTCATCAGTTTGGAGGAGAACTTCTCCTTGTTGATGAGATTCATAAATATCCTGACTGGTCACTCGACATCAAGGCGATTTACGACTCTTTTCCGAAGTTGAACGTGGTTTTTTCTGGTTCCAGCCTTTTGCAGATATCCAAACAAAAAGCAGATTTAAGTCGACGGGCCATCATTTTCAACCTGCATGGGCTCTCTTTCCGGGAGTATGTCAACTTCACCCAGGCAAAAGAGTTCGCAGTCTTTTCGCTGGAGGATATTCTTGCACACCATCGCCAGATTGCAGAAACCCTCTGTGGTGAAATTACGGTACGAAAACTGTTTCGCGATTATCAGCAGATCGGGTACTATCCATTTTTTCTTGAGAGCAAGGGTACGTATCTCTATCGGCTCCGGGAGGTTATTAATCATATCCTTGAGGTAGATCTTCCTCTTGTGCATCGAATTGAAGTGCGCCAGCTTTCAAAGCTTAAAAAGCTGCTCTACCTGCTGGCGACAAGCGTTCCGTTTACTCCGAATATCTCAAAATTGGCTGAAGCAACAGAAATATCCCGGCCACGTCTCTACGAATATCTGGAAAGTTTGCAGGATGCAAAGCTGCTGAATCTGGTGCGCAGCCAGGGGAGAGGATATGAGGTGCTGACAAAGCCAGACAAGATATATCTTGAAAACAGCAATCTGATGTATGCTATTTCAGAAAACGTCAATATCGGAGCATTGCGTGAGCTTTTTTTTGTCAATCAACTCCGTAATGCCAGTGCCCTTCATCCAGGCCTTGTTGATAACACCATTGAACTATCAGCTAAAGGGGATTTTATTTTCAAATCTCAGTATACCTTTGAAATCGGTGGAAAAGGGAAAGGCTTCCGCCAAATCAGCGGGGTTGAGAACAGTTTTATTGTTGCTGATGATATTGAGACAGGGTTTCAGAACAAAATCCCCCTCTGGCTTTTTGGATTTCTTTACTGATTATCAAGTAAATATTTAACCACGAAAAGAACGAAACACACGAAATGAAATCAATGAAGTGAAATCGGGTTATATTTTTTTCGTGCCTTTCGAGTATTTCGTGGTTTAAAAACCTTTTCTGGTTTTCATTTCCTCAATGTCACTTTGCCGTACTCCTGTCCCATCAGCAGGTGTTTAAAGGCACCACTGCTCTCTTTCGGAGCTGTAAGGTTGAAGTCAACCTTCTTTTGAAAGAGCATCACGAAGTCTGAGCCGCCGAAGAGGAAATAGCCGAGCATATCACCCTTTTTAACGGTAGTGCCGACCTTGACACTCTTTTCAAAATTAACAGAGCAAACTTGCAACATACCGATCGGCAGCAGCGCTACCACTCCATATTTCGGGGTATCGATAATGACGCATCCACGGGTCTCAATATTCTGCCAGCCGGGGGTGTTGGCATCAAGCATATATTTTTTCGTGCCGGGATCCCATGTCAAAAAACCGCCAACAGCATTATCGCTCTGAATAGTACGAACCTCTTTTATGGTTCCTTCAAGCGGAA
>Ga0194126_10013799_pt1 | contig 10058 bp, 10 predicted proteins | sample TA2KigC150mmetaG_FD_148641 | JGI IMG/M metagenome (GOLD analysis project Ga0194126, IMG submission 148641) | Freshwater microbial communities from Lake Tanganyika, Tanzania - TA2015035 Kigoma Deep Cast 150m | ecosystem: Environmental > Aquatic > Freshwater > Lake | place: Tanzania: Lake...
CTTCTAAGTGTAAGCATTAGGTATATCTCTTCGCTTCGCATTCTTCAGGAATAAACCTTCAAATACTCCACCAGACCTAATGCCCACACCTCATTTAAGGCTGCGCTTGTTTTTAAAGAACCGGCTGCGAAATCAGCAGCGAAGCCCGGCATTATAGGGGTTAAATCCGGGCGGTCAAGCATTTTTTGAACTTTTCTTACACGCCGCAGGACTTGGCTTTCGCCTCAATCACTTGGCTTACAGATGAACCTGTCAGGACAGGGTCACGCGGGCAAATTTACGCTTCCCAACCTGCGCTACATAGACCGTTCCAGAGGGGACGCGCGCATTTTTGTCGGCGACCTTCTCGCCGTTCAGCTTAACGCCACCCTGCTGGATCATGCGCATCGCCTCGGAGGTCCCTTCCACCAGGTGCGCCTCCTTGAGCAGGTGCGCCACCGACATCTCGCCCTCCGGACAGACCAGGGTGAACTCCGGCATCTCGTCAGGCAACGCCCCCTTCTGGAAGCGCGCCTCAAAATCAGACAATGCCGCTGCCGCGGCATCCGCGTCATGGAACCGGGTCACAATCTCTTGCGCGAACATGACCTTGATGTCGCGCGGATTCCGGCCCTGCTCGACCTCGCTGCGCCACTGGCGAATGGTCTCCAGGTCCGCAAACGACAAGAGCTCAATGTAGCGCCACATCAGCAGGTCCGAGACCGACATCAACTTGCCAAAGATCTCCTGCGGCGACTCCGCGATACCAATGTAGTTGCCCAGTGACTTGGACATCTTGTTGACGCCATCCAGGCCTTCCAGCAGCGGCATGGTCAGGATGCACTGCGGCTTCTGGCCGAAATGCTTTTGCAGTTCGCGGCCCATCAGCAGATTGAATTTCTGGTCGGTGCCCCCCAGTTCCAGATCGCTGCGCACCTCCACCGAGTCATAGCCCTGCATCAGCGGATACAAAAACTCATGAATCGCAATCGGCTGTCCGGCCGCATAGCGTTTGGCGAAATCGTCGCGCTCCAGCATGCGCGCCACCGTATGCGTGGCGGCCAACTTGATCATGTCGGAGGCGCTCTTGGCCCCCATCCATTGCGAGTTGAAGACCACCTCGGTCTTGTTGGGGTCCAGGATCTTGAATACCTGTGCCTGATAGGTCTTGGCGTTTTCCGCCACCTGTTCTGTGGTCAGCGGTGGCCGCGTCGCATTCTTCCCGGTCGGGTCGCCAATCATGCCGGTAAAGTCGCCGATCAGAAAGGTGATGTGATGACCCAGATCCTGCAACTGCCGCAGCTTGTTGATCAGGACCGTATGTCCCAGATGCAGGTCCGGCGCGGTCGGATCAAAACCCGCCTTGACCCGCAAAGGCCGCCCGCTCTTCAGGCGCTCGACCATCTCCGCCTCGACCAGCAACTCATCACAGCCGCGTTTGATAACTTCCAGGGTTTTGGCGAGATCGGACATAAGGGGATAGATAAGGATTCAGACTGAATACAACAAGGGAAACTGGAGCGGGTGAAGGGAATCGAACCCTCGTATGCAGCTTGGGAAGCTGCCGTTCTACCATTGAACTACACCCGCAAGGTGTGAAAACAGGCCGTGATTGTACGGCACGCCCTGCGGAACACTCAAACGGCGGGTTTTGCCCGCCAGAATGCAACAAGGGCTAACACCCTAAAGCGCTAGCCCCCATCACCCTTCCGGCCTCCCTGACCATCTGGAACATGCCCGACCCTCCTCTCAAAACCACAACGAACCGAGCTTGGCTTCAATATAGCACCTAATTAGACCTTGTCATCCCATTAAATAAACATCAACTTGATTTATATCAATCATCAATCATGTTCCATGCTACAGAATAAAAACGGCTATAGAATGCGGCGCCAAAGCCACTCTACCTTTGCAGAATCCGGTCAATGCAGATCGCATCAATCGCATAAGCGGCAAAACCACGATCAGGAGGCCTGGACTTGCTCAACCGTTCCACCCGCACACTTCCCGACCTTCCGTACTGGGCCTGGATCGTCATTCCCATGCTCGTCTGGCTTCTGGCGTGGGCGGCACAAATCCATCTCCCCATCTTTGACTATGTCCCCGGCGTCGCCATCATCTTCCTCCCGGCGGGGGCCAGAACCCTCGCCGTGCTGGTCTTCGGTTGGCGGGGAGCCGTGGGCATTGCCATCGGAACCCTGATCACCTCTTTGTGGTTCTTTGATATTGCACGCGATAACATCACCCTCGTCAGCGCGATCATGATGGCCATGACCTCCGGGTTTTCCGCCTTGTTGATGTTCAAGCTGGTGCAATGGTGGCAAAACATCCCGGACGACCTGTCCACACTGCGCCTGAAGCACATCCTCACCATCGTGATCAGTCAAGGCCTGCTCTCATCCAGCCTGCATCAACTGATCTACCAGAACATCATCTCTTTCTACACAGGGCAGCCGCTCCCTGTCCTCCTGAACAGCTGGTTGGCCATGGCGGTTGGAGACGCCCTCGGCTCCATGCTCTTGCTGTACACCGTCGCAATCAGCGCACGCTGGCTCATACAACGAGTTGCATACTCAGAACCCAGCTCGTGATAAATTCAGGGGGTATCGTTACACACGCCTCCTCATGCAAATCCTCGTCAATGGCGCACCCTGCCAACTCCCCAACGACAGCCGGGTCACGGATCTGATCGAACAACTCGGCTATGCCGGAAAACGCATTGCCGTCGAACTCAACGGCGAGATTGTGCCCAAGAGCCGCCACGCCGATACCCCGCTCGCCGACGGCGACCAACTTGAAATCGTCGTTGCCGTGGGCGGCGGCTAAGGCTTACTCCAAACTTTAAAACCACCATGGACTCACTCGTCATCGCCGGCAAAACCTATTCCTCCCGCCTGCTGGTCGGCACAGGCAAATACAAGGACTTCACGGAAACACGCGCCGCGCTGGACGCCTCCGGCGCCGAGATTGTCACCGTCGCCATCCGCCGCACCAACATCGGCCAGGACCCGAACCAGCCCAGCCTGCTCGATGCCGTACCGCCGTCGCAGTTCACTTATCTGCCCAACACCGCCGGCTGCTACACAGCCGAGGACGCCATCCGCACCCTGCGTCTGGCGCGCGAACTGCTCGACGGCCACGATCTGGTGAAGCTGGAGGTCTTGGGTGACCCGCAATCGCTTTACCCCAATGTGGTCGAGACCCTGCGTGCTGCCGAGGTGCTGGTGAAGGATGGCTTCAAGGTCATGGTGTACACCTCGGACGACCCCATCATCGCCAAACAACTCGAAGACATCGGCTGTGTGGCCATCATGCCGCTGGCCTCCCTGATCGGCTCCGGCATGGGCATCCTCAATCCGTGGAACTTGCAAATCATCCGCGACCGCATCACGGTGCCCGTGGTCGTCGATGCCGGCGTCGGCACCGCCTCGGATGCGACCATTGCCATGGAACTGGGCTGCGATGCCGTGCTGATGAACACCGCCATCGCCGGCGCGCAAAACCCGGTGCTGATGGCCAGCGCGATGAAAAAAGCCACGCAGGCCGGTCGCGAGGCCTTCCTCGCCGGGCGCATGCCGAAGAAGATTTACCAGGCCAGCCCCAGCTCGCCAACCAGCGGCATGATTGGTTCCTGACCTTGCTGCCGCCTGAAAACACCGCACACCCCCAGCGCCGCATCCGAAGTTTCGTACTGCGCGCCGGGCGCATCGGCAGTGGCCAGGAAAAAGCGCTGGCCGAACTCGGGCCGCACTTCCTGTTGCCGTGGCAAGGCCAACCGCTGGAGCTCGATGCCGCGTTTGCCCGCCTCGCGCCGCGCATTGTCGAGATCGGCTTCGGGATGGGACAGGCCACCGCCGAGATCGCCGCTCAGCGCCCAGAAGATGACTTCCTCGGCATTGAGGTCCATACCCCCGGCGTCGGCTCACTGCTTAAGGCCATCGGGGAGCGAGGACTTACTAACCTGCGCATCGTCCAGCACGACGCCGTTGAGGTTCTGCGCGAGGGCATTGCGCCCGGGAGTCTGGCCGGCATCCATATCTACTTCCCAGACCCCTGGCACAAGAAACGCCATCACAAACGCCGCCTGATTCAGCCTGAATTTGTGCGGCTGCTGGCCGAACGGCTCCGCCCTGGCGGTTATATCCACCTCGCCACCGACTGGGAAAATTACGCGGAGCAAATGCTCGCCGTGCTCGCCGCTGAACCGTTATTGCACAACACAGCCAAGGATTTTGCGCCCCGTCCCGCATGGCGGCCGCAAACCAAATTCGAGGCGCGCGGACTGCGCCTCGGACACGGCGTCTGGGATTTGCTCTTTATCAGAAAAGCCGACTAAAACGGCGAGAGGCGCACTCTCACCCAAGGTCGGCGTACCGGCCTGTGACTGGCCGGATTGGCCCAACTGGCCGAATCAAACAGCCAATAACTCGACTTCGAAGATCAGCGTGGCATTAGGCGGAATCACGCCGCCAGCGCCCCGTGCGCCGTAGCCCATCTCCGGAGGAATGGTGAGCTTGCGCTTGCCGCCCACCTTCATCCCCGCCACGCCCATATCCCAACCACGGATCACATGGCCACGGCCAAGGCCAAACTGAAACGGCTCATTGCGGCTATGGCTGGAATCGAACAGCGTGCCATCGGTGAGCCAGCCCGTGTAATGCACGGTCACCAGCTTGCCAGAAACAGCCTCGGCACCCTCGCCGACACAGATGTCTTCAATCAACAAATCACTCATTTCAACACCACCAAGACAACTCGACGATTTTGCTCACGCCCCTTGCGGCTCTTGTTCTCAGCCAACGGAACGGTCGCACCATAAGAAATCACATCCATCCGATGCAGCGGGACCGCGCCGTGCGTCGCCAGATAATGCCGCACCGCCTCGGCACGAGCCAGGCCCAGCGCCTGATTGCCAGCCGCGCTTCCCGTATTGTCGGTATGACCCTGAATTTCCACATAGACATTGCGATTCTCGCCACGCAGACGAGCCGCGAAGGCATCCAGCGCCTTCATCCCCTCGGCTGACAGCGTCGGCTTGCCCAGAGGGAAGCGCAGGGTGCCGTCATTCAGAACCGTCTCATAAACAAACTTGCCCTCAGCCAGTCTTCCGGCGGCCATTGCCCGCTCCAGCGCATCCCGCGCCGTCGCCTGCACACCGGCCACGCCCGCCTGATTCGCCGAGATTTGTGTGGTGTGCGCATCCAGCCACTTCTCATGGTTGGCGATTTGGCGACCGTAATCGCCCAGGCGACCATCCATCCCATCAACCCGGGAAGTCACCCCATCAACACGCGAACTGACCCCTTCCACCTGGAAGGTCACCCCATCAATACGCGCAGCCAGCTGCGCATCCTGGATCTGCAGGGCGCCAATCTGGCCATCCTGACGGGTATCCCGTGCATCAATCGGAGTGAGCTTGGACTGTACGAAATCATGGACATATTCCTTGGTCGCACAACCGCTGATCAGCGTCAAAAGAGCGCCTGCAATCATTAACTTTTTCATGACCCAGTTCCTGCCGAATAAACGCCTGTCAGTCTAAGCCTTTAGCAGACATCCGGGAAGCCTTTGGCTTTGACTCAGAGCAAATTATCGAAGCGCGTACCGGCAACGCCACACGATAAAACCCTTGCCCGGATTCCACGCAAAATCCGCGTTCCGTCACGCATGGCCCGCCTCAGAATCGCCCGCTACACGCATGGCATCAATCAGGATAGAGCCTACCCGCCGCGAGCCACGCGTCTCCATATCACGGCCAATGGCCGCAATGCCGGCGAACATGGTGCGCAGATTCCCCGCCACCGTAATCTCCTCGACCGGATAAGCGATCTCGCCACCCTCCACCCAGAACCCCGCCGCACCGCGTGAATAATCGCCAGTCACCATGTTGACGCCGTGACCCAGAAGTTCCGTAATCAGCAGCCCCGAGCCCATCCGGGCAAGCAGCGCGGCAAGGTCTTCACCCGTCGAAGGGATGATCAGGTTGTGATTGCCACCGGCGTTTCCGGTGCTCTGCATGCCAAGTTTGCGGGCACTGTAGCTCCCCAGAAAATAACCCTCGACGCGCCCGTCCTTCACCACCGCACGGTCCCGCACCGCCACCCCCTCGCCATCAAACGGCGACGAGGCCAGGCCGCGCGGCAAAAAGGGCCGTTCCTCGATCTGCAAAAAGGTCGGAAACACCTGCGTGCCCAGACTGTCCTGCAAGAAGCTGGATTTTCGGTACAGATTACCGCCTGACACCGCCGAAACAAAACTCGCGATCAATCCTGTGGCAATCGGCGCCTCAAAGATCACCGGGCAGCTCTGGGTGGGCAAACGCCGCGCGCCAAGACGCCGTACGGCGCGTTCACCGGCGCGCTGCCCCACGGACTCCACCGTGTCCAGATCGCCGGCCGCTCGCGCGCTGGTGTACCAGTGATCGCGCTGCATCGCCCCATCCTCCTCTGCGATCACCGAACACGAGACAGAATGACGCGAGGTGGGATAACCGGCACAAAAACCGTTTGAATTGGCATAAATAAACTGGGCCTGCTGCTGACTGACCGTGGCCCCTTCCGTATTGCCAATTCGCCGATCCACAGCCAAGGCCGCCGCCTCGCAGGCCCGCGCCATCTCCACCGCCCCGGCCACCTCCAGCGTCCAAGGGTGGAATAAATCCAGGGCCGGAAACTGCGTGGCCAACAAGCCCGGATCAGCCAGGCCCGAGAACGCGTCCTCGGCCGTGAAGCGGGCAATCGCCACTGCCTTCTCAACGGTCTGGCGCAACGCCGCCGCCGAAAAGTCCGAAGTTGCCGCGTGACCGCGCCGCTGTCCCACATAGGCCGTCACCGTCACCGCCTTATCGCGATTGTGCTCGATGGTCTCAATCTCACCGTGGCGCACGGTCACACCCTGCCCCGAGCCCTCCGAGATCTCCACCTCAGCGCTCGTCGCCCCGGCCAGGCGAGCCTGCTCCAACACCTGCTGAGCCAGGTCACTCAACGCCTGCGCGGTATATGAAAAGCCTTGTTCTGCCACTTCGGCCCTTCCTTCTTGTCCCTCTGCAAAGCCGTTATGATACAGGCACACGCGGCACACCCCGCAGCCAACACACAGAGCCAATGCACACACCCGATCAGCCACCGAACGACGCCCCTCTCAGCCGCACCCAGCGCAAACACGAGGTTGAGGCCTTGCAGACCCTTGGCCGGGCCCTGACTGAACTGGCGCGTGACCAGTTGAAACGCATCCCCATGCCCGACGACCTGCGCAACGCCATCCTCGACTGGCACCGCTTTCCCAAGCACGAGGCGCAGCGCCGGCAACTGCAATACATCGGCCGCCTGATGCGCAAGATTGATCCGGCCCCCATTGCCGAGGCGCTCGCCCATGTCCGTGGCGAATCGACCGCCGCCAAGGCTTATTTCCACAGCCTGGAGCGCTGGCGTGAGCGGCTGTTGACCGATCCGGACGGACTCACCGCCTGGATCGCAGAACACCCCGAGAGCGACGCCCAGCAACTGCGCACCCTGATCCGCAATGCCGCCCGCGAGGCCGCACAGGGCAAGCCACCCAAGTCCAGCCGTGAACTCTTTCGCCTCCTGCGCGAGACCATTGAGCACCCCTTGAACACCGCCCTCACGGCGGATCTGGAAACCGACGCCTTACCGGATTCGGACGACGACGCCTGATGGAGCATCCCAACGGCCAGGCCCCAGCGCCGGGTGCAGAGCCCACAGCCGCACCCGCCGTCACCCTGACCCAATGGCGGGCGGCACTGTCGCTGTTCCCCTATGTCTGGCAGCACCGGGGCCGCGTCGTGACCGCCTTTGTTCTCCTGGTCGCCGCCAAGCTCGCGACGGTGAGCGTGCCTTTAATCCTGAAAGAAATCGTTGACGACCTGCAGGCCCCCCATCAACTGGCGGCACCGCTGGCGCTGGTCGTCGCCTATGGCGCGCTGCGTTTTGCCAACACCGCCTGCACCGAACTGCGTGACGGCCTCTTTGCCCGCGTTCTGCAACGCGCCATGCGCGGCGTCATTCACGATGTGTTTCGCCACCTGCACGCCCTGTCGCTGCGCTTTCACCTCAACCGGCGGACCGGCGCGCTGGCGGCCGAGATCGAGCGCGGGGCCCGCTCGATCCGTTTCCTGATCAATTTTTCGCTCTTCAACATCGGCCCGACCCTGCTCGAGATCGCCCTCGTGGCCGGCATCCTGTTCGCCAAATATGACCCCGCCTTTGGCCTGATCACCCTGTTCACCCTCGCGATCTACATCAGCTTTACCCTGCTCGTCACCAACTGGCGCCTGGAGCACCGGCGCGCCATGCACGCCGCCGATGCGCGTGCCAATGCCCACGCCGTCGATAGCCTGCTCAACTTCGAGACCGTCAAGGTCTTCGGCAACGAGGCCTTTGAGGCCGAACGGCTCAAGGCCGCCCTGACCGATGCTGAAAACGCCGCCGTGCGGACTGAAGGCTCGCTCGCCTGGCTCAACACCGGTCAGGCCCTCATCATCTCGGCCAGCCTCATCGCCATGATGTCCCTCGCCGTGGACGGGGTCGCCGCTGGACGCATGACCCTGGGCGACCTGGTGCTGGTCAACGCCTTCCTGATCCAGCTCTTCATACCGCTCAATTTTCTCGGCACCGTTTATCGCGAGATCCGCAACGCCCTCACCGACATGGAAAAGCTGTTCGGCCTCCTCCACAGCGTGCCCGACATCCGCGACCAACCCGACGCCCCCGCCCTTGCCGTGCGGGCGGGCGAGGTGCGTTTCGAGGCGGTGCGCTTTGCCTATGATCCGCGTCGGCCCATCCTCGCCGACATCAGTTTCACCATCCCGGCCGGTCACAAAGTCGCCGTGGTCGGTGCCAGCGGCAGCGGAAAATCCACCTTGGCGCGCCTCTTGTTCCGCTTTTACGAGGTCGATGGCGGCCGTATCCTGATCGACGGACAAGACATTCGTACGGTCACCCAAGGCAGCCTGCGCGCCGCCCTGGGCATGGTTCCGCAGGACACCGTCCTGTTTAACGACACGCTCTACTACAACATCGCCTACGGTCGCCCCGATGCCGACCGTGCGGCCGTAATTGAGGCTGGCCGCGCCGCCCGTCTCGATGCCTTTGTCGCCAGCCTGCCGGAGGGCTGGGAGACCCGCGTGGGCGAACGCGGATTAAAACTCTCCGGGGGTGAAAAACAGCGTGTCGCCATCGCCCGTGCCCTGCTCAAAAACCCGCCCATTCTGGTCTTCGATGAGGCCACCTCCTCGCTCGACTCCGTCACCGAACAGGCCATCCAGTCCGAGATTGAGCTGGCCGCGAAAAACCGCAGCAGTCTGGTCATCGCGCACCGGCTCTCGACCGTCATTGATGCTGATGAGATCCTCGTTCTGGAGGCCGGGCGCATTGTGGAGCGCGGCAATCACGCCGCCCTGCTCGCGAAAAACGGACCTTATGCCGAATTATGGCGGCTCCAGTTACGCAATGAATCGCGCCACGAGGCCCCGCACAACGCCACGCCAAGCGGCGACGCCTAACGCAGCGACGCCTAACGCAACGACAAGAGCGGCCATCCGGCCGCCTCGGCATGGGCCCGCAAAGTGGCGTCCGGATCCACGGCCACCGGCGTCTTCACCCGCGCCAAGAGGGGCAGGTCGTTGAGCGAATCGCTGTAAAACCAGCTCGCCTCCAGGCCATCCAGATCCTGCCCGCGCTCGGCCAACCACGCCTCCAGACGGGCGACCTTGCCCTCGCGAAACGACGGCTGGCCCGTCACGCCGCCGGTAAACTCACCATCGGCGCCCACCTCGGGCTCCGTCGCAATCAGGTACGGCACGCCCAGATAACGCGCAATCGGCCCAGTCACAAAACTGTTGGTCGCGGTGATGATCATGCAGGTGTCGTCGCGGTGCTGTGCCAGAAGCGCCGGCGTACCTTGGGCCACCATGGGGATGATGTGGTCGCGCATGAACTCGGCATGCCAGGCATCCAGTTGCGTGCGCGGATGACGCGACAGCGGCCTCAACTGGAAATCGAGAAAGGCATGAATATCGAGGCAACCCGCCTTGTAATCATCATAAAACTGCTGGTTTCGGG
>Ga0194126_10013808_pt1 | contig 10055 bp, 9 predicted proteins | sample TA2KigC150mmetaG_FD_148641 | JGI IMG/M metagenome (GOLD analysis project Ga0194126, IMG submission 148641) | Freshwater microbial communities from Lake Tanganyika, Tanzania - TA2015035 Kigoma Deep Cast 150m | ecosystem: Environmental > Aquatic > Freshwater > Lake | place: Tanzania: Lake...
TCGGGATAGACGACACATTGCAGGTAGGGCGCGCAGTCCTCTGCGCGCCGTAAACCACTGTGGACACAGGAAGCCGCGGCGCGCAGAGGACTGCGCGCCCTACCGCCGAGTTGTAGTCCATTTCAGTGACTCGTCATCAGTAAGTGCCCGCGCCGGCCCCGCCCGCCAGGCGCCGCCCAGGGTCAGCGCGGTGCGCCCGCGTCCGTTCCCAGCGTCGCCGTCATCTGCCGGATCAACCGGTTGAAGTAGTCGGGCACTGTGGGCCCGAAAAACGACATCGTCCGCGGCTCGTATCCGCCCAGGTGATAGTACATGGCGGGGATGACGTAGCCGATGTAGTCGCCGTTAAAGCTAGTGATCACCGCGCGCAGGTCCTGGGCCAGGAGGTCAGCCTTGATCCCCAGGGCCAGCTCCCCGCTGAAATCGCAGGGTGTCGACACCCACATTGTGTCCTGCAACCGAAACACCTGGAGGTAAGTGTCTCCGCGCACCGGCACCACATGACGCGCCAAAGCTGGCCGCAGCCGTAAGCCTTCGCTGAGCCGGACGTGCAGCTCGGGCAACGTCACCTCCAAGCCGAGGAGGCCGAAGGCGATGCGATTGGTGAGTTCGAGTTCCGGCAAGCGGCGAACCACTTCATCGGCCAACGCCTGGCCCATCTGTTCTGCGCCTGCAAAGCCGCGCCCGCCGGGCACCGGGCTGTGGCTGCCCATCCCACCGGCCAGGAACATGGCCCATCCGCCCGTGGCCTGTTCGACACCCCGCTGCCAAGAGCCGGGGTAATCCCCGCTGAACTCGAACACGTCGGCCGACAAGACCGTCGCGTGCGCGGCGTAAGCGCCCCACACCCCCATCCGCCCCCCCGCTTGCTGCACCACGGCAAAACTGAACTCCGAGTCCACCTCGCCCTCGGACCCGACCAGGCGGTTTCGCACGAACTTCGGCGCCTCAAACCTACCCTGCCCGAGGGCCGCCGGTCGCAAGTCCGCCACTGCCGCTCGTGCGGCCGCCACGAGCTGCCCGGCGAACCAGGTGCGGACGGCTGGTTGATAGGGGCCGGCAAAGGCCTCGCTCACGAAACCTTCGCCCCAACCGCCCGGGCCGGCGTGGGTGTGCGTCGCGGAGAAGTACACCTGCGCTCGGGTGAGACCCGGATCCTCCGCCAGTTGCACCATCGTGGCTTCGGCCACCTCGCGCGGGATGATCAAGGCATCGGCGCCGATCATCACGCCCCATCGAGGGGCGACCCGGAGCGCCACTGCCTTGGCGTAGAGTTCGTCGTGCCGGCCCGTCGCAGGTCGACCGCGCCGCGCGCCGTACCCGGCCAGGGGGACGGCGCGGAACTGGCCGCTGGCCGGATCGTCCTCTGCCGCCTCGATGGTCGGCGTGAGTGGGACGCGGCCGAAACCAGCCTCGAAGTCTCCCTGCACGACGAGGGGAGAGTCGCCCGACTCGGCCAACCGCGCTTGCGTGGTGGCGTAGTAGGACGCCCGCAGATACGGTTCCCGATCCAACCCCGTCAGCGCCGAGAGCATCGCAGCCAGGACCAAGGCCGCGCCGCCACCGGTCAACCCCAACGCAATTTTCCCCAGCTTCTTCATGGCTTACCGTTTCGTCAGGCGTCGGGTGCGCCGCCGCCCGCGCGCCCCCGTGGGGAGGCTCGAAGTTCGCACCCCAGAGCACAAGCTCTTTTCGGCGGCGGCGTTAATCGAGCCCGACCAAGGTTTGCAGGCCATAGAAGGTGCCCGCGGTGGCGAAGTGCAGGAGACCGCGAACCAAGGGGAGCTGGATGGCCAGGATCACGATGATGAACCCGAACCGGGCCAGGCGGTAGTAAAGCTCGTCGCTCACGTCGAACAGGTTCTTGACCACATGCGATCCGTCCAAGGGCGGGATGGGCAGCAAGTTGAAGAAGCACAGGAGCAGGCTGATCAGGGCCATGGTTACCGGCACCTCGACCAAGCGATCCAGGCCGGCCGCCACGAACCCGCGCGCCACCACCATCAGCGCCAGCGCCAGGAGCACGTTCATCGCCGGACCCGCCAGCGAAATGAGGGTGTCTTGGAGGCGCGGGTTGCGCAGGTTGCGCGGGTCTACCGGGACCGGTTTACCCCAACCGATGATGAAACCGGCCACCTTCGAGTCGGCCGCGCTCAGGAACACCACCAACAACGGCAGGATCACCGTGCCGAGCAGGTCCATGTGCACCACCGGGTTCAGCGAGACGCGTCCTTGTTCCTTGGCCGTGTCGTCCCCGCATTTCCACGCCACCCAGGCATGCGCGAACTCGTGAAAGGTCAGCACGACCAGGAGGCAGAGGTAGCTCAACAGCCCATTGATAATCGCTTGCGAACTCATCGGCGCCCCAACCTAGCACGGACCCGCCGGCACCGTGAAGAAAAACGCCGTCCCGCGGCCCGGTTCACTCTCGACGCGCACCTCGCCGCCGTGGGCTTGGACGATGTGTTTGACAATGGCCAGGCCCAGCCCGGTGCCCCCTTGCTCCCGCGAGCGGGCCTTGTCGAGCCGGTAGAACCGCTCGAAGAGCCGCGCTTGCGCGGCGCTCGGAATGCCCGGGCCGTCGTCACGCACCCAAACCTCGAGGGTCTCCCCGCCCGCGGGTCGGGCGCCGACGCTGACCTCGCCACCAGCACGGCCGTATTTGATGGCGTTGTCGAGCAGGTTCGCTAGCACTTGCTCGAGGCGTTCCCCATCCACCCGGGCCAACAGCGCAGCCGGGACTTCGTTGCGTAACCGCACGTTGCGCCCCGCGGCGGGTGCGGCCAGGTCGTCCATGACCCGCGCGACCAACGAGCCGAGGCCGACGGGTTCGAGCCGCAACCTGAGCTGCCCCGCATCGAGCTGCGACAGCGTCAGCAAATCCTCGATGAGATAGGCGAGCCGGTCAGCGTGTTTCTCGATCATGCGCAGGAAGCGCGGTCCGGCCGCCGGGTCGGCCTGGGCCCCGTCCTGCAGGGTTTCGACACAGCCCTTGATGAGGGCGAGCGGCGACCGCAGTTCATGGCTAACATTGGCGACGAATTCCTTGCGGGTGTTCTCGAGTTGCTTGAGCCGGGTCAAATCGTGAAACACCAGCAGCATGCCGGGCGGCTGGCCTTCCCCCGACCCCACCGCGGCCGCGCTCACCTGCAAGCAGGGTCGGTCCAGCCCCGGCAAGTCCAGCTCGTGCCCGCTCACCTGCCCGCCCTTCTGGACTCGCTCGACCAGCTCTTGGACCTGGTGGAGGCGCAAGGCCTCGAGCACCGTGCGGCCGCGCACGTCGTCCGGGAGACCGAAAAGCTGTCGACAGGCCGGGTTGACGAGCCGGATGCGGCCATGGTGGTCCAGGAGCATGACCCCTTCACCCATGCTGTTCAACAATGCCTCGCGTTGCGCCTCGGCTTCGCGCTCCGCAGCCTGCTGACGAAACCGCAGCGCCCGGCTCTCCTCGCGCGCCGCCGCCACCGCGTCCTCGAGCGCACGACGCCGCACGCGTTGGCGCCACCACCACCAGCCGGCCCAAGCGCTCCCCAGCCAGCCGAGCGCCGCGAGCGTTGGCCACAGGCTATCCACGGGCGCGAACGACGGAAGCGGCCGCCCACCACGGGCTGGCGGCGCTGGAGGCACTCGGTTTCATGCGGTCTCGGCGAAGCGGTACCCCACGCCACGAACCGTGTCGAGCAAGCGTCCGGCCGGCCCGAGTTTCTCGCGCAGTCGGCGCATGTGGGTGTCGACGGTGCGGGTGTCGATGGCGCTGTCATACTCCCAGACATCGCGCAGCAAGACCTCGCGCGATTGCACGCGACCGCGGCGCTGGGCCAGAACCGTCAACAGTCTGAATTCCGTCGCGGTTAACGTCACCGATTCACCCCGGACGGTAACGCAGTGCCGCGGGACATCGAGGACCAACTCGCCGAGCTGAACTCGTTCGAGCTTCGTTGCTTCTCGCTCGCGGCGGCGCAAGACATTCTTGATCCGCAAGACCAGCTCGCGTGGGCTGAAGGGCTTGGTCACGTAGTCGTCCGCGCCCAACTCGAGACCCAACACGCGATCCAGTTCCGCCGCCTTGGCCGTCACCATGATCACGGGGATGGCCGCAGTCGCCGGATCGCGCCGGAGAATCTTGCAGACCTCCAACCCGTCCAGTTCCGGCAGCATCAAGTCCAGCAGGATTAGGCTCGGCGCCTGCGCTCGCGCCTGCGCCAGCGCCGCGGCGCCGTCGGCGGCTGTCACCACGTCGAACCCGGCTTGCTGGAGGTTGAACCGCACTAACTCGACGACATCCGCCTCGTCATCCACCACCAGGATCTTGGGTCGCATACCGACTCGCCAGGTCAATCCGGGCAGAGGCGCAGGCGGAGCCCGCCGGCTAACTGGCGCGCGCCGGCCGCGGGTGCAGAGGGGTGCGTAGGCTGGCCCAGAATCGGTCCGGCAACAGGCCTAAGCCAATCAGGGCCAACTGGCTCACCACAAAGAGCATGAGCCACACAAAGGCCTTGTCCATGAACCCGTACGAGTGCAGGCCCACGCCGAGCATGTTCACGCCGAACCAGGAGAAGCTCGTCACGATGTTGCCGAAGATGGCCAGGTTCATCAGGCCGCGCTCGCGCACCAAGCCACCCCAGCGCGCGTGCAGGAGGATCGCGCACCACAGCACGATGATCAACGCCCCGTTCTCCTTCGGGTCCCAGCCCCAAAACCGGCCCCAGGACTGATCCGCCCAGATGCCGCCGAGGATGGTCCCCACGAAGTTGAACAGCGTGGCGAAGCAGACAATCCCGTACACCATCCGACTGAGCGCCTGGCGAGTCTCGGGTCCTAGCGAGCGCGTGAACACGCCCCGCACAATGTAGAGCGCCGCCAAAAACCCCGCTACAAACATAGCCGAGTAGCCCAACGTGATCGTGATCACATGCGTGGCCAGCCAGAAATTCGTGTCCAGCACCGCCCGCAACATCTCCATGGTGTCGCCATCCAGCGACAAATTGTGCGCCACAATCAACGTGGTCAGTCCCAGAGCCGACGACATCACAATCCCGATGCTGTCGCGGTGAAGACGCTCGAGGATCAGCCCTAACCCGACCGCGCCCCAGCCCACAAACACCGCCGAGGAATAGAGGTTGGTCACCGGCGGCCGGCCCTCGAGCGCCATCCGAAACACGATCCCCGCCGTGTGCACCACAAAGCCCAACCCCAGCAGATAGCCGGCGGTGCGATTGAGCCCCTGGAACCAACCGAACCATGAAGCGCACCCGAGCAGGAACACCAAGGTGTAGATCGCAATGCTCTTGACGAAGGGGCGCCAGGAATTGAACAGAAACTCCCACCACCCCTTGTCGAGCTGGGGTTGGAACTGCCCGGCCAACCATTGCCGGTAACCGGCCAGCGCCTGGTTGAACTCGGCCGGCTTGGCCTGGCGATAGGCCGTCGCCATCGTCGCGTAGGCCTCCGCGGCGGGATGGATCTGTTCGGTGTGCAGCGACTCCATCAGGCTCGTCCCTAGGTTCGACCAGGTCGGGCCCGCCATCTCCGGATGCACGGGCGGTACAATGAGCGGATAGGCCACGTTCGCCATCGCGTCGAAGTTCCGCAGCAGCTTCAACAGCCGGTCGAAGTCTTCCCGGTTGAATTCCTTGCCCTGCTCGCGCAGTCGCACGGCGGCAATGCCCGGCGCCAACGCTTCCCGGTACGCCCGGAGGTCCGCCGCAAAGTCCGTCGAGTTCTCGGGGCGTAGGCTGTTCTTGAGGCGCTGGTAGGTGTTCAGGGCAAAGTGCAGCTTCAGCACCGCTTTCTCGAACGTCGACCGCGTCGCGGCCTCCACCCCGTTGGCGCGTCGGGCCTGCTTCTCGATCTCCTCGAGCGACCCCTGCAGCTCCGTGAACGGAAAGTAATTGGACCCCTCGAGCGGCAACTTGAGCAGGCCGCGCAGCTCCGGATGATCAACCCGAAACACCCGGCGCGTGTCGGCCACCTCCGGCTTCATGGTGACCTCCATCAGCCAACCGATGGCGGAGAGTTGTCCGCCCCCATCGAGAGCCACGGATTGCTTGCCGCGCATCACCAGCAGCGCGTTGCGGGCCACCGAATCCAGCGGTTGCAGGCGCCCGTTCAGCACCGCCGGCAGTCGGCCGAAGTCGGCCGTGTGGTACTCGCTCGACTCGCGGGGCGAGCGCAGAGCTGCCAGCACCCAGACCGTAAAGAGCGCCAGCACCAACCAAGGTAACCATTTCTTCATGCGTACATGCGGAGGTAGACCGCGCCCAAACCGCTCGGCGCGATCCAAGACTCAGGCTCGCTTGCGTTTCACAAAACCCACCAAATGCGTCAGAAACTGCACCCCCAGCCCCACCCCCACCAGGGTGCAGGAAAAATACGGGGTCAGCCAACTGGGATTACGGACCACCTGCAAGATCGTCACCCGAGGATCCCGCTCGTCGTAGCCCGATTGATAGAAGGTCTCGCCGCCGTAACGCAGCGGGTTGTTCATGTAGATCAGCACCTCCCGATTCTCCCCCGTCTCCGGCTGACGCAGCCGCACCCGACTCGAGAAATTCTTCGGGATCTCGGTGCCCATGTACTTGTCGTGCGAGAACTTCATCAGCTCGAGCGAAACCGGCCGATAGTACCGCACCGGCCGCAGCGCCAACTCGAACGTCCGACCCTCGTACGACACCGGCTGCGGCGGGTCGAACCACAGCGAGGCCGCCCAGGTCCCGAGCGACCCCGTCGGCGTCATCAACTCCACGTAGGCCGTCGGAACGTTCCGCCGGTCCATCCGCGTCTCCAACGGCGCCTGACGGAACTGCGTCCGGACCCCGAGCCCCTGCGTGGCCAGCGAGGGACCCGTTACCGCCGCCGGCGGCACGCTGGTCGAGTTCGGCCAGTACGCGTGCAGCTTGATCGTGAACGGCAATTGCGGGAGCCGCAGTTCCTGCTTTCTCGCCAGCACCGACTCCGGAATTGTCACCACCTGGTTCGCGTCCGCCGCCGTCGTCTCCAGGATCGCCAACTCGCTGTGCCGTTGGTCTTCCGAGTAGCTCTTGCTTTGGCCTTCGGTCAGCCGCATGGCGCTCTCGACCGACAACAGGTCCGTCGCCAGTTGCCCCAACAACAGCAAGATCAGGCCCACATGCACCAACAACAAACCGAGCTTGTCCCTCCGAAAACCAAACCGCCGCGCGTGCGCACAGATCAAATTGATCAACAGCACTCCCCCCACCAGGTAGCCCCCGGGCATTACCGGAATCCGCATCGGCGTCCCCGGCACCTGCCAGTACACGAACAGGCTGCGGAAATACTTCATCTGCGCCGCGTACAGCCCAATCTCCACCTGCGCCAGCGTACCCACAAACACCACCACCAGCGCCAACGCCAGACAGACCACCGTCAACCGCAACGACGAAAAGAACTGCACCAGCCGAGCTAGCGTCCCGCCCCCGCCACGAGGAGTAAGGTCCGGCGTCCAATCCGTCGGCGGCTGAGGCTCCCCCCCACGCGCGACCCCGGCCGTGGGAGTATCAGTGGCTGGATTCGAGTGCGATGCGGTCATGGGCTTGGCTCAGGTCCAGGGCGCTGTTGATCCTTAGGGGTGATTGAAACTTGCCACCAACTTGGTAAAGGCCTCCTTCTCGCGGCCCACGACCGCGGCGTCTCCCACCAGCTTGAAAAACACGTCTGGCCGCTCGTGGCCACCGCCGCCGCCAGCATCCGCCGCTGGGTCTCGGGTGATACCAAGTCCACCGCGTACGATTCCGGACCGCCCACCCTCAGCGGCATTAACAAGCCCCCCAACTCCTCCTCCGCCACCGGCCCGAGCCCAACTTGCCCTCGCCACCGATTGATGTTCGCCAACCGCCCCCCGGCGTCCCCAGGCAACATCACCACCGTCGCCTCCGCTTGGCCTTGCTCCGACCCGCCACCTCCACCCCCAATGATCCACTTCGCCGCCTGCATCGTCCCCGCGGCCGTCGGTTGCCAACCCGCCGGCACCGACCACGGTGCCGGCGTGGCCGCCGTACTCGCCGCCGCCTGAGCCGCCGCCGCCGGATCCTCACCAGGAGACGCACCGCCCGAGGCAGCCACGCTCGCCACGGCCTCAAACCTGACGCTCTTCAGAAACTCGACAAAGGCCGCCTTTTGCCCAGCCACCAGCAGGTCGTCACCCACCATCTTAAAAAACCACGCCGTCCCTTCGCGATGCAGGATCGCCGCCAAAAGCCGCGTCGGCCGCTCCTCCTCCAACGGCACGCCCGCAAAATCGTACATCTGCGCCCGACCAGCCCCAGTCTCGACCGGCTCCGCCGCCTTCTCCATCTCCGCCTCCGTGAAGCGCGGTTGCCCGACCTGCGTGCGCCACCGGTTCACATTCTCGAAATCGCCCCCCGCCTGACCCGCTAACGGAATCACCGTCACCTGCGCCTTCTGGTCGTTCTCGCCGGTCACCGTGAAAGACCCCACTCGCATCTGCGTGGCCGGCAACTCCTGCCAACCGCTTGGCACGTCCCAGCGGATCTGCGCCGGCGCCGTCATCCCAGCCGCCGCCGCCCCCTGTGCCGGGGGCGCCGCCGGATCCTTCGGCGCTTGGTAAGACTGAATCTTGCCACGATCACAGCTCGTCAAAAGCAGCGTCAGTAACAACGCGCCTAAGGCGCCCCGGGTGGCGTTTGATTTGCCTGCAAAGGTCCACAGCACGCGTAATTGTTACGCCACAGGACAATTCTTGGCAAATGGTAGTGTAGGATAAGGCTAGTCGACAGCGACCAAAGACGACGACACGATGCCGACAAAGCATTTCTTCCCGCGCGGAGGCGCTTGGGTGCTGGGCCAGGTGTTACTCATGGCCGCCGTCGGAATCGCCGCCCCGCTGGCTGGCGCCGACCCCAGGGCAGCCCCGACCTGGCTCAGCGGCCTCGCGCTGGCCTTGCTTGGGCTCGGCGCCGCCTTTGGGCTTGGCGGTGTCTGGGCCCTCGGCCGCCACCGGACCATCTTCCCCCAACCTAAAGCCCACGCGCGCCTGATCACTCACGGCGTCTACGGCTGGGTCCGCCACCCCCTCTATACCAGTCTGATCCTGATCGCTCTCGGGTGGAGCGCCCTCTGGCGAAGCTGGCTGGGGCTGGTCCTGGCCACAGCTCTTTCAAGCTTCCTGCACCGCAAAGCGCGCCGCGAGGAACAATGGCTGCGCGCCAAGTTTCCCAACTATGAGGCGTACGCCCGCCGGGTCAAGCGGCTGATCCCAGGCCTCTACTGAGCGCACCGGATGTCCCTCGGGCTGCTCGCATCGTTCGGCTCGATGTCAATTCCGTCGCCATTGCCAACCGCGCTGTCCCGCCATTTACCCAAATCCTCCAGCCCAGCGCTCCCCATCCTCACTCGCCCCCTCGCCATCTACCTCGACGTAAGCACCGACGTAAGCACCAGCTCACAGTACACTGCTCGCCGCAAGTCCCGTAACGCACTCGACCCCAACACCCAACAGGGTGCCTACAATTCGACCGGCATAAAGATGTTGACACGCTCACTGACTATTCTCTTCGCTTTTCACCCAATGACGACGCCGGCTGGATCGTGGATCCAGCCGGGTGTCGCCCACGGGCTACAGACTCGGCCCCTCCTCCCTCCTCCACAGGAGCACACCTGACTATGGTCCACGGTCAAGCCGCCCCGCCAGCTCGGGACCCAACCCCTCACCCACCGCGCCAGCGCATCCGACGGCGGCCCCTGCTCTCAAGAGATCGCATCCACCCGCAAGTCGCGCAACGCCCTCAACCCCGCCAGCGCCGTTCCCCCGCCCCGGATCGGCCGCGCCCCACTCCGCCGCTTCGACCCAAACCGCTCCCGATGCGCCAACCACACCGCATCTACAAACCCCTTCGACCCCAACACCACCCCGTCCGTCATGTGCCGTATCCGCATCCGCAACACCTCCCCCACACTCAACTCCCCTCCTCTCTTCAACACCCGCCGAATCTGCTCCCGACTCATCGCCGCCTTCCCGCTGCCCCCAGACACCCCCCCACGCACAAACAACCGCCGCCGATACTCCACCCCAACCT
>Ga0194126_10013809_pt1 | contig 10054 bp, 10 predicted proteins | sample TA2KigC150mmetaG_FD_148641 | JGI IMG/M metagenome (GOLD analysis project Ga0194126, IMG submission 148641) | Freshwater microbial communities from Lake Tanganyika, Tanzania - TA2015035 Kigoma Deep Cast 150m | ecosystem: Environmental > Aquatic > Freshwater > Lake | place: Tanzania: Lake...
CAATGCCGATACGATCATGATCAGGGAATATCAAAATGTCAATGATGTAGCTTATTATCAGGCCGCTTATAAAATATTTTTCGTTTTTCAGGGACTGACGTTGCTGCATACAGCTCTCTTTCCCCAATTAGCCATCATGGTTAGAGCGAATCAAACCTCTCAAACCCGTCTTTTGAACTGGATCGTGGTTCTATTCACGATGATCGTTCTTGTGCCTATCGCAGTCTTCATGACAAACTATACACCTGAGATCATTTTGTTGATCTATGGCCATAAGATGCTGCCGGCAGCCGATGCGATGCATATTCTGATCTGGGTCGGTGTCATCTATTTCCTAAGGGTTTATCTCGTGAACGTATTTATTTCCTGTGGACAGCAAAAAATTGTCTTTGGAGTTGCCCTATCAGTGCTTGCCCTGTATCTGATTCTCAATGCCTTTTTCCTTAAACGTTACTCTTTCGATTTTGCTGCAGGTGTCCTGCTGTTTACGGAATCACTGATGTTGGTTTCTTTGTTCACTTTGAGATACATAGACATTTACGATATACGCCTCGTAACAAATAAGAAAAACATTTAGAGGTTGAGGTGACCCGTTTAACGGACCTACTATCCTTTGGGAAGAGGGTGCCTGCCACAGTTCCTGTTATCGTGATGAAGCGGGTTCCCTTTTGATCGTCGCTTCTGCGGCGAGAGCGGGAAGGGGTTTATACCTGCCAATATCCTACCATTCGTTCCTCATGGTATTCTCCCCGCGAGTGCATTAGGTTGAATGCAAAAAGGAGGATCTATGGCGAATCCGTTCGTTCACATCGAACTGAACACGGCGGATATGGGATGGCTCAGCGTCATCATCGATCCGACCGGAGCAGCACTGGGACTTTGGAAGGCGAAGGCTTAAGGAGGAGCCTGAAATGACATCTTCATCGTTGTTCAGAATATCTGTTGCAGTTTTGTTGATCTTGTTCACTGCAGCCGTCTGTGGAGCTCAAGGGGGATCTTCTATGACAATCGACCGCATAAGCGTGACCGATGCGCAAAAACGGATTACAAAGGGCGATGCGCTCCTGGTCTGCTCTTACAGTGACAGCAGATGCAAGGAGATACTGCTGGAGGGGGCAATCTTGCTCAGCGAATTCGAATCCAGATTACCCTCCCTGCCCAAAACCCAGCAAATCATCTTTTATTGCGCTTGAGTAGATGAGGCGACTTCTGCCAGGCTGGCAGAAAAATACGGCAGGATGGGTTACACTTCAGTCAAAGCGCTTGCAGGCGGGGTTGATGCCTGGAAAGCGGCGAAATATCCGATTCAACCCGCCAGATGAATCGGTGCAGCGCCACTCCCTCAAGGGGTGACGTAAGAAGCCCGATTAAGCGTAACGCTTCCACCTCTCCCAGAGCGAGGCGACGAGAAAGCCCCCCGCCGCAACGATGATGATCGTGGCGCCCGAGGTGAGATTCAACAGGTAAGAGAGCCAAAGACCGATCAGGGTGAAAAGGCCGCTGAGGATCGATGAAGCGGCCATCATGGTTTTGAGGGAGCCGGTGAACTTCTCCGCGATGAAGGGCGGGATGGTGAGCAGCGCGATTACCAGGATCAGCCCGACGACGCGAATGATCATCACCACCGTCAGGGCGATCATTCCCAGCAGCAGGCAGTAGAGAAAGGTGACGGGAACCCTTCTGAGAAGGGCGAATTCGTCGTCGTAGGACATGGCGAGGAAATCGTGATAGTAATAAACGACGATGGCGATGACGGCGGTCGCCATCGCCGCCATCTGCCATAGATCGGAAGCGGGCACCGCCAGTATGCTGCCGAACAGGTAGCTCATCAGATCGGCGTTATAACCCGGGGTGAGGTCGAGGAGAATGATGCCCACCGCCATGCCGACCGCCCAGATGATCCCCACCATGGCGTCCGCCCGGTGCTTGGCCTTGAGGGTGACGACGGCCATCACGCCGGCGGAAAAAAGCGAGAACCCCAATGTCCCCGCCAAATAGGGCCATCCCATGAAGAACGCCAGGCCGATCCCGCCGTAGGCGGCATGGGCGATTCCGCCGGCCAGAAAAACGATGCGGTTCACCACCACGAGGGTCCCGATCACCCCGCACACGAGACTGACCAACATGCCCGATATGACGGCGTTACGAATAAACTCTAACTGAAGCGCCTCCCACATGTCATTCATTCCCATGCCTGGATAACACCCGGTGGGGAACCCCGTGCGCCACCAGATCGACCGGGCAGTGGTACACCTGATCGAGCATCGTCTGTGTGATTTCGCCGGAATCGTGGTGGTAAAGTTCCCGATTGACGCAGGCGACCGACTTGACGTGGCTCGATAGGATCATCATGTCGTGGCTTACGGCGATGATGGTGACGGTTCGGTTCAACTCCTCCAACGCGTCGTAGAACTCGCCGCGGCTCTGCGCGTCGATGCTTGCCATGGCTTCATCCAGAAAAAGCGCCTCCGGACCGGAAACCAGCGCCCGGGCGATGAACGCGCGCTGCAACTCGCCTCCGGAAAGCTCGCCGATCCTTCGGTCCCGGTACTCCCAGATCCGCATCGCTTCGAGGGCCGCCTGGGCGGCGATACGGTCCTGCTGGGTGTGGTGCGACCATCCTTTACCCTTCCTGAGACGGCCCATCAGGACGACATCGAGGACGGAGACGGGGAAGGTCTTGTTGACATGGACATTCTGGGGCACATAGCCGATCCGGTGGGCGACCTTGTCCGGCGACTGTCCGAAAACGGTCACCGTGCCGCGATCCGGCTTCAGCAGGCCGAGGATCAGTTTGAGGAGCGTGGTTTTTCCTCCCCCGTTGGGGCCGATGATGACAAGGAAGTCCCCTCTCGGGACCGCCAGGCTCGCTTTGCGTAGAACCGGCTGCCCGTTGAAGGCAAACCATACATCCCGAACCTCTATGATCGTCTCTGCCATCGTTTTACCCTTATTTCAGGGCGGCGCGAAATTTCCGGGCAACCTCGCGCATGTTGTCGTCCCAGTTCTCTGCTAGAGGATCGGCAAGAACCACCGCTCCGCCGATTTCGCGGGCCACCATTTCGGCGCTTTTTACAGACAACTGCGGCTGGACAAAGACCACTTTGACGCCCCGCTCCCTTGCGCGGCGGATCAGGGCTTGGAGCTGCGCGGCCTTGGGCTCTTTTCCCCCCACTTCGACCGGCACCTGCTCCAGGTCGTATGCCGCGGCGAAATAGGCCCAGGCGGGGTGAAACACCATGAACTGCTCTCCCTTGCGTCCGGCAAACAGCGTCCGCAGTTCGCCGTCCAGAGCATCGAGCTCCTTCAGAAAAGCGTCATAACCGGCGGTATACTGCAACCGGTTTTTCGGGTCCGTTTCGATGAGCGCCTTCAGGATATGCGCCGCCTGGACCTTGACCGGTCCGGGGGCCAGCCAGATATGGGGGTCCGGCGCGCCGTCATCGCGTCGAGGTTTCTTGTCCGGCCGATGACTGCCTCCTTCATGCCGATGTTGGTCGGTCATGGGGAGCTTGGCGATTCCCTCGTCCGTATGGATGATGCGCATCCGCGGATTGGCGGCCGCGATCTTCTTCAGCCAGGCCTTCTCAAAATCGACGCCCACGGCAAAATAGAGCACGCTTTTCGACAGCTCGACCATCTGCCGGGGCTTGGGTTCATATGTATGGGGATCGGCACCGGCCGGTACGAGAACAGAGACGTTGATGAGGGTTCCGCCGATTTTCTGGACGAAGTATTTTTGCGGCGCGACACTGACGAAGACCCCAAGGGGAGAGGCCCAGAGAGGCATCGTGTGCAGGAGGAATGAGGCGGCACAGACCAAAGCGGCGATGTGCCTTCCGATGGAAGACGTCTTATCGCAGTCCTCTTTCATGATCCCTCGGCGCCCCCGGGTTGACGAAATAGCCAGACATTGGATGTATCGACGGATATCCATTAAAGCGTGATTTGCGCACCGGCCGTGTTGAGCAGGAAGGCTTCGGGCATCTCCCTGGCCACCGCAGCCAAGGTCTTGAAGCCGCTGCAGTGCATCGGCGATACGATAGCGGGCTTCAGCCCTTTCAATTCCTTAATCGTCTTATCGGATTTCTCTTCGGGAATTCCCGGAAATCCAAGGTGGAATCCGCCGAAGATCGCATGGATTTTCTCCACGCCGGTGACCGTCTGGGCCTGGCGTATGGTGTTGATGATCCCGGCGTGGGCGCACCCGGCGACGACGACAAGTCCCTTGTCTTTCAGGGCGACAATCAGGGCGAGATCGTCGGCGGTTTCGTCTTCCTCGAACCTGCCGTCTTTTAGGCACCTGAGGCTCGAGGGGGTCCCCGAGGGCGGTCCCGGGGGCTCGAATGGGGTTTCGAGCGGAATTTCGCCCGTGGTGAAAGCGGCCGGTCCCATCTGTACGGGATGGGCCGCCAGCACCAGCCTTGCGCCGGCGGCTTCCAGTTTGTCTTTACGCAATGACTGATTGTAGTATGGGATCACCCATCCGTTTCCGGCCACCACATACCGCGTCAGAAAGGCATTGGGATGGAGGATGACGGGAAGCGGTACGCTCCGGGCCTTCATTACGGCGAGCAGCCCGCCGTAATGGTCGGGGTGGCCGTGGCTGATGACCGCGTGGTCGATGATATCCGGGGAGATCTTCAGGGCCGACATGTTGTGGAGGATCACCGAATCGCTGAGTCCGGCGTCGAAGAGGATTCGGTAATTCTGGCCTGCGAAGGAGATATCGACCAGCAGGGAAATCCCGTTCTCCGCCTGGATCGGCTTGTTCCGCGGGTCAAAATGGAACGCGAGTCCCGGCCGCTTGACCCTCTCCGTATTCGGAATGAGCATGTCGACATAGTTTTCAACCAGTGTGGTAATCGTGACTCCGTCTGCAAAGTGCATCGTTCGCTCCTTCGTTAGAACCCCACTTTATCAATGCCCTTCAACCCCATGATCTGGCGGGCTTCATCGGGGGTGGCAATCTCCAATCCCATCTCCCTGGCGATGTTCGCTGCAATCCTCACCTGATCGGCGCTGGACTTGGCCATTTTTCCTTTGCCGGCATAAACGGAATCCTCCAGACCGACCCGGATATTGGGGGCTCCCATGGCCATGGCGGTGGCCGCCAGTGGGATTTGCCATCTTCCGCCCCCGGCGACGGACCAGGTGAATTTGCCCTCGCCGATCACATCCACCGCCTCTTGATAGAACTGCACAAGGTGCTTTACCGAAGGGAGCATCCATCCTACCATTCCGCCCATGACAAACTGCATGTGCGGCGGAAGCGTCACCAGACCTTCGTCCATCAACCATTTGATATAACTCACGTGACCCAGCTCGTAGATCTCGAACTCGGGCTTGGTATTGATCTCTTTAAAGGTTTTGGCAAACTGCAGGTCGAGTTCAAAGGTGGGGGCGAAGGTTTTGGTCTTCCAGAAGTTCAGGTACTCCTCCTCCCAGTCGTATCTGAATTTCTCGTAGCGTCCGGCTACCTGGAAGATGCCCAGGTTGAAGGGGGCGGGATCGAAGGAGCACATCTCCGGCATCAGCTGTTTGATGGGTATCAGCTTCTCTTCGATGGTCATGTTGATACCGCCGCCGGTGGTCGGCAGCAGGATGATATCGCAGCGCTTCTTGATGCCGCTGAGCACCTGGCGGAATAGTTCGGGATCGGCCGACGGCTTGCCGTTTTGAGGGTCGCGCACATGGATGTGGCCAATGGCCGCCCCCGCCTCGCAGGCCTTCACCGTATCCTCGATGATCTGCTCGGGGGTGAGGGGAAGGTATTCGCTCATGGTCGGGATATGGACCGCTCCGGTGGTCGCCGATGTGATGATCAGTTTGCTCATCTTAATCATCCCCCTTCTCGATGAATGTATTTTACGTCGGATTAGATATATCGTTCCCCTCCCTACGAATGCAAGAAAAAAAAGTACCCGAACGACGTATGCACGGCCCCTTCTATCTTAATGTCGTATATCTGATGTGGCTGATAGATGGTCCCGTCACTCACCTGGTGGAATTTTATGCCCCTTCTACGGCTCGGCCGCTCCGCTTCCCAAACTCGCCCTATGGGCTCAGACAATGGGAAGCGGCCGCTTCGCGAACGCTTCACCTCGCCGAGAGGGGCGCCCCCAAAATTCCACAAAGGTTCGTTCGGGGACCATCATCCAGCCAACTTTGACGGGCCTAGTAACGTATGCTAATCTCTTGACGCAAAGAACCGCTTTTCATATCGTCGTCGTCAGGAGGGGCAAGTCATGGACAAGAGGGCTGTCAGGGGCATCATCCTTTTTTTTGTGCTTGCGCTGCTTCTCGCCGGTTGCCGCAAGGCGGAGGAGGGGCTGCCGAACATCGCCGAAAGCCGGAAGCTGGCGGACCATTCGCCGGAGTTTGAAAAGCGGATCCACAAGGTCGCCGAGGGCGTCTACTCCGCCGTCGGTTACGGGATAGCCAACGTCGTCATGCTTGTCGGAAGGGACGGCGTCATCATCGTCGATACGATGACGACCGTCGAGGAGGGGAGGGAGGTCTGGGACGATCTTCGTAAATTGACCCCCCTGCCCGTCAAGGCGATCGTCTATACCCATTTTCACCCCGACCATGTCTTCGGCGCCTCGGCCTTCGCCGGGGAAGGGACGCCGGAGATCTACGCCCATGAAAGCCTCGACGAGAGCGTCTCCCGCGCCGTCGGTGAAACGGCTCCGATCAACGGGTCCAGGAGCATGCGGATGTACGGAAATTTTCTGGACAAAAATGTGATGATCAATGTCGGGATCGGGCCGCAGCTTGGTCTCGGCCCCGGTTCGACCCTTGGCTACATCAAGCCCACAAAGACATTCCGCGACCGGATGCAGGCGAATGTGGCGGGCGTTTCCTTCGAGCTGATCCACGCCCCGGGGGAAACGGACGATCAGCTCTACCTGTGGCTGCCGGACCGAAAGGTGCTCCTGTGCGGCGACAACCTCTACAAATCCTTCCCGAACCTCTACACGATCCGTGGAACCCGGTTCCGCAGCCTGAAGGCATGGTACCGCTCGGTGGACATCATCCGCGCCCTGCGGCCCGAACATCTCGTGCCGTCCCACGGAAAGCCGATCGCCGGGGCCGCCGCGATCCACGCGATCGCGACCGACTACCGGGACGCCATCCAGTACGTCCACGACCAGTCGCTCCGGGGCATCAATCGGGGGATGACGCCCGATGAACTCGCCCAGAGCGTTTTGCTTCCGGCGCATCTGGCCAAATCACCCTATTTGCAGGAGTACTACGGAAAGGTCTCCTGGTCGGCCCGCTCGATGCACAGCGGAACGATGGGCTGGTTCAGCGGCGATTCGGCGCATCTGCAGCCGCTGCCGGTGAAAGAGCAGGCGCGGATGATCGCCGAGATCTCCGGGGGCGAGGCCGGGCTTCTTGACCATGCAAAGCGATATGTCGAAACGGGAAATCCCCAGGCGGCCCTCGAGCTGTCCGGCCACGCCATTCGCCTGAATCCCGGAAACACCGAGGCGCGCGCGATCCGTATCCGGGCTTTGACTATGCTGGGAGAGAGGGAGGAGAACGCCAACGCCCGCCATTACTATCTGACGGAGGCCCTGGAGATGCGCGACCGTTTCGTCGCCGCAACCCGGATAAAACCGGACCCGCGGATGGTCCGGGCCTTTCCGCTGTCCTTTTTCTTCGATCAGATGGCGGTCAACCTCGATCCGCAGGCGAGCGCCGATATCGATAAGCGGGTCGGCATCGCATTCACCGATACGGGAGAGGCCTTCACGATCCACGTGCGGCGCGGCGTCGCGGAAATCATAACCGGGCTCTCCGATCCTCTCGACATGCGCGTTGAAGCCGACTCCATGAAATGGAAAGAGATGCTCGGGAAGCTCAGGAGTCCCGTTACCACGCTGGCGGGGTTCACTTACCCGAAAGGAAATGCGGTGGCCTTTGCGCTGTTCCTGAAGCTCTTTGAAGCCCCGCCGATCGGGCTTCCATTTGAAAACAAGGATTGAGGACCTCCCGGTTCACAAGGTTCTCGGGGATCCCGCCGCGGATGACCCTGACCACGTCATGGGCAACCATCATGTTGGCCCTGGCCCGGGCTTCGCGGGTTCCTCCCCCCAGGTGGGGCGAGACGACCACGTTTTTGAAGCGAAAAAGTTCACCGGTCGAGTCAGGAGGCTCCTGTCCATAGACGTCCGTCCCGTACCCCCCGATCCTCCCCTCGTGAAGGGCCTGGACAAGGGCCTTCTCATTCACCACGGCTCCCCGGGAGTGGTTGATCAACAGGACCGTCTTTTTCATGGACATGAACTGGGGGGTGTCGATCAGGTTTGTCGTCTCCTTGGTCAGGGGGAGGTGCAGGCTGATGCTGTCGGACTCCCGGATCAGCGTCTCGATGGGTGCGTACTCTACCCCGGTGGCTTTTTCGAAGGCGAGATCCCTGTTGCGCCGCGTGTAGAGAACCTTCATGCCGAAGGCCTGGCAGCGGACGGCCACGCGGCTTCCGATCCGCCCCAACCCGATGACCCCGTGCGTCTTGCCCTTGAGCTCGATGTTCGTGCGGATCAGCCCGGTCCGCTCCTCCCATCGGCCCTCTCTGACCGCGCTGTTGCACCGGATGATGTTCTTGGCGAGCCCAAGCAGGAGCGTCATGGCGAATTCCGCCACGGAATCGGATGTCACATCGGGGACATTGGTGACGAAGATGCCGCGGTCCGTGGCGGCCTGCACATCCACGATGTCCACCCCCACGCCCTGGCGGGCGATGTGTTTCAGGCCGGGGGCCGACTCCATAAGCCGTCGGGTGACGCGGGGTTCGATGCCGATGAGCAATGCGGCGGCATCGCGAAGCTCATCGAGCAGGACCGCCTCGGAGTCATCCTCCAGAACAGTGACCCGGGCCACGCCGCGCAGCAGGCCAAGGGCCTCTTCGCCGGGTTCAAATCTTGGCGCAATAACGATTTTCGTCATGGCTCAGTTGAGCGTGATACCGGCGGCGTTGATCACCTTGGCCCACTTGGCAATCTCGCCCTGCACGTGATCGGCCAGCTCCTTCGATGAGCCCCCCTTGATGTCCGCCCCCATCGATTCGAGCAGCTTCAGCACGTCGGGCATCTTCAGGATGAGGTTCACTTCGGTATTGAGCCTGCTGACGATCTCCGCCGGCGTCCCGGCGGGGGCGAACAGGCCGTGCCAGGTGGTCGCATCGAAGCCGGGCACACCGGCCTCCGCGATCGTCGGCAGGTCCGGAAAGGCAGCCGAACGGCGGGCGGTCGTGACCGCCAGGGGGCGAACTTTGCCCGACTGGATGTGCTGCTTCACCGAGAGCGCCGTGGCAAACATCACATGGATCTGGCCGCTGACCAGGTCGACCAGCGCTGGCGCGGCGCTCTTGTAGCCGACATAGACGAGATTGGTTCCGGTCATACCCTTGAAGAGCTCCGCGGCAAGGTGCGCCAACTGTCCCTGGCCCGACGCTCCGTAGTTGAGTTTGCCCGGGTTCTCCTTCGCGTAGGCGATGAACTGCTTGACCGACTGGACCGGAAGCGAGGGATGAACGCACAGGATGTTCGGTTGAAAACCGATGAGGACGATCGGGGCGAAACCTTTCACGGGATCGAAGGGCAGGTTTTTGTAAAGGGTGATGTTGGCGCCGAATGTGGCATTGTTCCCGGTCACCAGCGTATAACCGTCGGGGCGTGCGCCGGCCGCGACCTGGGTGCCGATGTTACCGCCGGCGCCGGCGCGATTTTCGACGATCACCGACTGGCCCAGGTTCACCGAAAGTTTCTGGGCGAGCGTCCGCGCCAGGATATCGGTAGGCCCGCCGGGTTCGTTGGGGGCGATCAGGCGGATCGGTTTGTTCGGGTAGTCGGAGGCGCTTGCGAAACCGCCTCCCAGGGTCAGCGTCAGGCAGGCCAGCAGCGCCGCCGGATAAAAAACATTAGTATCGTTCAAAAGTCACGGCATTTGGATTTGCTGAATCGTGCCAAAGTATATTGAGAGGTTCAATGTGTAAGCGGAGGTAGGGCATGACCGGAACGGAATCCTCAAGAAATGGAGTGGAGGT
>Ga0194126_10013810_pt1 | contig 10054 bp, 8 predicted proteins | sample TA2KigC150mmetaG_FD_148641 | JGI IMG/M metagenome (GOLD analysis project Ga0194126, IMG submission 148641) | Freshwater microbial communities from Lake Tanganyika, Tanzania - TA2015035 Kigoma Deep Cast 150m | ecosystem: Environmental > Aquatic > Freshwater > Lake | place: Tanzania: Lake...
GAAGGAGGACGAACCTGCTCCCTGCCACTGCTATTTCATGCCCCTGGCAGGAATTGAGCTCCGCATGCTTTTATTTAGCGAAATCCTCCGTAGCCCGCCAGGGCTCTTTCCTAATGATAAAGGGCGAAGGAGGACGAACCTGCTCCCTGCCACTGCTATTTCATGCCCCTGGCAGGAATCGAACCTGCCACACGCAGTTTAGGAAACTGCTGCTCTATCCTTATGAGCTACAGGGGCGGTTTTATTCTCCCCGAAACTTTATCAACGAATATATGGGGTAACCCTCAAGCTTATCCCTGCCCTTTAAATCCACCAGCTCTATTAAAAAGGCAATCCCCATGATCTTAGCCTTATCTTGCTTTAGGAGCTCGGTTACTGCCTTAACTGTGCCGCCTGTAGCCAGGAGGTCATCTATAATCAAGACCTTATCCCCGGGCTTAACCGCATCCTGGTGCATCTCTAAAGTGTCTGTGCCGTATTCCAGCTCATAAGTAACTGATTTAGTCTTCCAGGGCAGTTTTCCCTTTTTGCGTACCGGCACAAACCCGGCGCCTATCCTCTCTGCCACTGCCCCGCCTACGATAAAGCCCCTGGCCTCAACCGCCACAACCAGATCTATCTTTTTATTTTTATATTTTTTAACCAGTAAAGCTATCGCCTCTTTCAAGGCGGTCTTATTCTGCAGCAAGGTAGTAATATCTCTGAATAAAATCCCCGGCTTTGGAAAATCAGGGATACTGCGCACATAAGATTCTAGGGTTGGCTTTGTTTTTTTCATCTCTTTAGCTCCTAAGGCAGCTCTTTTATTTCTTTTTCCTGCTGCAGGACAAAGCGCCGCAGTTTACCTAAGGCTTCCGACTCTATCTGCCGCACCCGCTCGCGGGAGATACCCAGTTTTTTAGAGGCCTCTGCCAAGGTATGAGGCTTGCCTGCAGCTAAGCCAAAGCGCATATCCAGGATATCTTTCTCGCGGTCAGTCATAAGCTCCAAGAGGTTCCCTATCCTTTCCTTATCCAGGAAACGGTCGATCTCCTTGTCCGGCGATATTGCGGTCTGGCTTTGCACTAAATCCATGATCTGGCTCTCCCCCTCATCTCCTACCGGCGCATCAAGCGATGAAGTCTGGGTATTCAACCAGAAATTTATCTGCTTAGTCTTATCCCGAGAGATGCGCATCTTTTTGGCGATCTCCTCATCTTTAGGCAGGCGTTTTAATTTCTGAGAGAGCCGCTCTGAGGTCTTCTTCCATTTGGCGATCAGCTCATTCATATAAACCGGGATGCGGATCATCTTTCCCTGCTCAGTAATAGAGCGGGTGATTGACTGTCTTATCCACCAGGCAGCATAGGTTGAGAAACGGAAACCTGTCTTATGGTTATACCTGTCCACTGCTTTCATTAACCCCAGGTTCCCTTCTTCAATCAGGTCCAGAAAGGGTATGCCTAAGTAAAAATATTTCTTGGCGATATTGATTACCAGGCGCAGGTTTGCGCGTATCATTTCTTTGCGCGCCTGCTCATCGCCTTTTTTGATGCGCCTGCTTAAAGCCACCTCTTCCTTAGCAGTCAATAAGGGGATCTCGCGGATCTCTTTTAAGTATGTCTTTAAGGCTTCCATATTATTTCTTTTTACCCTTCTCTTTTAATACTGCCTGCGCTGCAGCCAGGGCTGCAATCGGCACGCGAAAAGGCGAGCAGCTGACATAATCCATACCCACGTTATGGCAGAACTCAACAGACCTGGGCTCTCCGCCATGCTCTCCGCAGATACCTACTTCAAGGGCCTTATTGGTGGCGCGGCCGCGCTGTATGGCTATCCTGATCAACTCTCCTATACCCTCCTGGTCAATGCTCTGGAAAGGGTCTTCGGGGAGGATCCCCTTTTTAATATAGTCAGGCAGGAACCCTCCGATATCATCGCGCGAGAAACCAAAACCCATCTGGGTAAGGTCATTGGTCCCGAATGAGAAAAATTGCGCAACCTGCGCAATCTTTCCGGCAACCAGGGCTGCCCGCGGTATCTCAATCATGGTCCCGAACATATGCTTGATTTTTTTAAGGCTATATTTTGCCAGCACCTCCTGATAGACTTTTCTAGCAATGGCTAATTGATCATTCAGTTCCGCTACGCCAGAGACTACCGGTATCATGATCTCCGGGTAGGGGTTCTTCGCTTCCTTGAGTAACTCTGCAGCTGCTTCAAAGATAGCGCGTATCTGCATGGCGCTTACCTCAGGATAAGTTACTCCCAAACGTACCCCGCGATGGCCCATCATAGGGTTAGATTCATGCAGGGCATCTGCGCGCTTGGAAAGTTCATCCATGCTGATATTAAGATCCTTGGCTAAAGCCTCCAGCTTATCTTGGCTTCTGGGGACAAACTCGTGTAAAGGCGGGTCCAAGAGACGGATTACCACCGGATAACCATTCATCGCCTCAAGCGTGCCCTTTATATCTTTCTTAACATAGGGGAAGAGCTCCTCTGCTGCCCGCTTCCTCTCCTCTTCTGTTTTAGAGACGATCATCTTGCGCAATACAAATAAAGGTTCATCCGCGCCCTTACCGTAAAACATATGCTCGGTGCGAAATAACCCGATACCTTCTGCGCCGAATGACCTGGCTTTTTTGGCATCTTCCGGGGTATCGGCATTGGTGCGGATACCCAATCTTTTAATGGAATCGCAGAGCTTAAGGAACCGGGTAAGCAAGAGGTTCTCTTCTGTGGCATCCATCATGGTAAGCTGGCCTTCGTAGAGATTACCCCTGGTGCCGTTTAAAGTAACCCAGTCTCCCTCTTTTAATATCTTGCTCTCCGCTCGCATCTCTTTTTTTACACTATCAACATGCAGGCTGCTGCAGCCGACGATGCAACATTTCCCCCAGCCGCGCGCAACCAATGCGGCATGCGAAGTCATCCCGCCCCGTGCAGTCAAAATTGCCTGGGCAGCGCGCATACCTTCTACGTCCTCCGGATTAGTCTCTTCGCGCACCAGTATCACTTTCTTGCCGGCCTTGGCCCACTCCACCGCATCGTAGGCAGAGAAAACAATTTGTCCGTTTGCCCCACCCGGGCCAGCAGGCAAGCCTTTAGCTAAAGGCTTATGCGTAGCCTCTGCCTTAGGGTCAATGATAGGATGCAGCAGTTCATCAAGCTGCGCAGGGGTAACGCGCATTACTGCCTCTTCTTTCTTGATGGTTTTGGCAGCTAACATATCCATTGCTATCCTTACAGCCGCCGGGCCATTGCGCTTTCCTACGCGGCATTGAAGCATGAATAAGCGGCCCTTTTCAATGGTGAACTCAATATCCTGCATATCGCGGTAATGTTTCTCCAGCCTCTTTTGTATATCGTATAGCTCTTTATAAATTACCGGCATTACCTCTTCTAAGGTGCGTAGCTCTTTATTATGTTCTGAGCGGGAGTAGCTATTAATAGGCGCTGGCGTACGAATGCCGGCAACCACATCTTCTCCCTGGGCATTGATCAGGTATTCGCCGTAAAAATTATCTTCGCCGTTACCCGGGTTACGCGTGAAGGCAACACCTGTAGCCGAATCATTACCCATATTCCCGAAGACCATGGTCTGGACATTCACCGCAGTCCCCCACTCATCCGGGATATTTTCTATACGGCGGTAACTTATTGCGCGCTTACCGTTCCAAGATGAAAATACCGCGCTAATCCCTCCCCAGAGCTGTTGCATAGGCTCGTCGGGGAATTCTTTTTTTAAGACCTCTTTGATCTTTTCCTTAAATAAAGAGCAGAGTTTCTTTAAGTCATCTGCGCTCATATCAGTATCGCTTTTGTAGCCTTTTTCTTTTTTAAGCCGGTCCATTACCCGCTCAAGCTGCTTACGGATACCCATATCATCTTTAGGCTCAACCCCTGCTGCCTTCTCCATCACTACATCAGAGTACATCATGATCAGGCGGCGGTAGGCATCATAGACAAAGCGGCTGTTGCCATTGCTCTGCTTTATCAGGCCGGGGATAGTCTTCTCAGTCAGGCCCACGTTTAATACTGTCTCCATCATCCCGGGCATAGACCTTCTGGCGCCCGAACGCACAGAGACCAAGAGCGGGTTCTCTGGATCGCCAAAACCACTGCTCATCGACTTCTCTACCTTCTCCAGCGCCTTCTCTACCTCTTCTTTCAGGCCTTTAGGATAGCTCTTTTTATGCTCATAATAATAAGTACAGACTTCCGTAGTAAGAGTAAACCCTGGAGGCACAGGAAGCTTTAAGTTCTTATGGCCTGCCATCTCTGCCAGGTTTGCGCCCTTTCCGCCCAGGAGATTCTTCATGCTTTCATTTCCATCCGCCTTGCCGCCACCAAAGAAGTAAACGTATTTTCTGCTCATTTCCTTTAAAACCCTCCTTTTTATTTTGGGGACGGTTCTTAAGTACGGTTAGAAGTGCCCCCCCCTGGGGATACTTCTCCGGTCCACTCAGAACCGTCCCTGAAGATATTCCTTTAGCCTGTCGATACTGATGCGCTCCTGCTGCATACTGTCGCGCTCGCGCACTGTTACCTGCTTATCCTCTAACGATTGCACGTCTACGGTAACGCATAAAAGCGTGCCTACCTCATCTTGCCTGCGGTAGAGCTTACCTATAGCCCCGGTATCATCATAGACGGTGATAATGGACTTTTTAAGATCTGCTGCAATGGATTTGGCCAACTCCACGATCTCCGGCCGGTTCCTTAAAAGCGGAAGCACTGCTACCTTTGTAGGCGCCAGATCCTTATGTAACTTTAAAACTACGCGGATATCATCCTTGACCTTTTCTTCTATATAGGCATCTGCCAAAAAGGCCAGGATGCTTCTGTCTACTCCGCCTGAAGGCTCAATGATGTAGGGGAGGACCTTCTCTTTTGTCGCCTCATCCAGGTAGCGCAGCTCTTTCCCGGAAACCCGCTCATGCTGTTTTAAATCAAAATCCGTGCGGTTGGCAATGCCTTCAAGCTCTGACCAGCCAAATGGGAAATTATATTCTATATCTGTGCAAGCCAAGGCATAATGCGCCAGCTCATCCTTGCCATGAGGCCTCTTCCTTAGATTATTCTTGTTTAAGCCAAGCGCCAGATACCAATTGAAACGGTAATCTATCCACTCCTCTAGCGACTTTTCCGCATCATTTGGATGCACAAAATATTCTACCTCCATCTGCTCGAATTCGCGCGTGCGGAAAGTGAAATTTCCCGGAGTAATCTCATTGCGGAAGGATTTGCCGATCTGCGCCAGGCCAAAAGGAAGCTTGGGGTGTTTTGAATCCAGGATATTGGAGAAATTTACGAAGATCCCCTGCGCAGTCTCAGGCCTAAGGTAAGAAATAGAGTTAACATCCTCAACCGGGCCTAAAAAAGTCTTAAGCATCAGATTAAAGGCCCTTGCCTCTGTAAAACCTCCCCCGCATTCAGGGCATTTATCAGCTACCTGGTCAGCGCGGAAACGCTTGCGGCATTTCTTACAGTCAACTAAAAGGTCAGTAAAGCCCTTTAGGTGTCCTGAGGCCTCCCAGACCTTAGGATGCATAAGTATCGCCGCATCCATGCCAAAGATATCGTTGCGTTCATAGACCACTGACTTCCACCAGGAGCGCTTTACGTTGTTTTTGAGCTCCACGCCGTAAGGCCCGTAATCCCAGGTATTAGCAAGGCCGCCGTAGATATCCGAGGACTGGAAGATAAAACCCCTGCGCTTGCACAGGGAAACTACTTTATCCATTAAATTTTCAGCCATAATCTTTTATATTTATCACAATTTAAAGCTTGGGTCAAGCAAAATTGGAGCTGCCTATAACTTTAGCGACAATTTTGCTTGACCCCCGAGGGCTAGAGGCCGAGGGGGTCTTCAGATCATATCTTCTTTATACTGGCTATAATCGCTGCCAGCTTATCCATATCTATGCTAGCGTTTTTATCCCTGAGATAAACCTTAAAAAAATCACCCTGGCTGTTGAACATATTACAATCAAAATAATTCCCGGCTGAATCAAGGTTATAAGTAATAAAACCCTTCTTATCCGCGATAGAAAAACTGGCGATTTTGATATTGCCCTTCCTGCCTATATCTGGAGTAAATATGCCCTTCATAATTATAAAAAAGGCATCGGATATGTTTTTAATATCTTCGTTGCGCGCGTACATCACCCGCCGGATAAACTCGTAGTCGTTCTTTATGCCGTATCCTTTAACCTGGGGAAAGGCGGTGACAAAAAAACCAGGATTTTGATAAAGCAGGTAGGCGACTGAGCCGGTATTTTTATCTTTTCTTTTTTTATAATAAACCTTTGTAACCAGCTCCTTGACTACCTTAAAATCGCGAGGCAGCGATATCTCCATCTGCGGCAATCTATAGCTAAGCAGCCCGGACAAATACTCTTCGTTTATCAAGGGATTGACTATCTCTGTCTGTGGCCTTACGCATAATACCGGAGACTTACGGCAATCCCCCATGCCGGATTCAACATACAGCCTTAAGATACCCGGGCCGCCGAAGCGGATTACGAATGCCAGGCCTAATATCAAAACCGAAATAACGGATAGGAGTTTTAGAGTCCGCTCTCTTCTTATGTTTCTCATTCTTCTAACTTCTTAAGCTCTTCTTCTTTAATAGTAAAGCTGTGTTGGGGGCCGGGAAATTTACCTTCCATAACTTCATCCCTATAATTCTGGATTGCCCGGCTGATTTCAACTGAAATATTAGCGTATCTCTTGACAAACTTTGGCGTATAGCGCTCGAATAGCCCCAGCAAGTCATGAATAACCAGGACCTGTCCGTCGCAGTTTATGCCTGCGCCTATGCCGATAGCGGGGATTTTGAGTTTTTCCGTAATCAGCTTTGCGATCTTATCCGGGACGCACTCCAGGACTATAGCAAAACAGCCTAGGCCCTCCAAAGCCTCTGCCTGTCCGATCAGCCGTTTTGCTGCCTGGGCATCCTTACCTTGGACCTTAAAACCGCCTATCTTATCCGCAGTCTGGGGGGTAAGGCCGATATGGCCCATCACAGGGATCCCGGCCTTGGTTATCTTCTCGGTTACCTCAAGGCACTTATCAAACCATTCTAATTTTATAGCATCGCATCCAGCTTCTTTTATAAACCTTTGGGCATTAGCAACCGACTCCTCGGTATTAACCTGGTATGAATCATAAGGCATATCCCCCACTACCAGGGCGCTCTTTACTGCGCGCGTCACGGACTTGGAGTGATGCAGCATCTCAAACATCCCTACCTTGGTAGTAGAGTCAAGCCCCAAGACGACATTAGCCAGAGAATCTCCCACCAGGATAATGTCTATTCCCGCTTTATCCACTAGCGATGCAAGGGGATAATCATAAGCAGTGAGCATGGTGATTTTACGTTTGCCCTTTAGCCTCAAGATATCGCTAATACTGATTTTTATTTTTTCCATGGAATTAGCCTAAAGCCACTTTCTGCGCCTGAAAAAGATAAGCATAAGTATTGTTATGACCGCCATTATCGAAATAACCGCCGGATAACCATAGCGATGAGAGATCTCGGGCATGTACTTAAAATTCATGCCGTAGATACTTGCAATAAGCGTCAGTGGCATCATAATAGTAGCGATGACGGTGAGGGTTTTCATAACTTCATTTAACCGGTTTGAGACTACGGAAACATAAGCCTCCATTGCCCCGGTAACTACATCACGTGAAGTGCCCACGATGTCGTTCAATCGTACCAAATTATCGTATATGTTGCGGAAATATACTGTATTGCAAGAAAGGATTTGCGGATAATCACCGCGCGAAATAAGGCTCATAACGTCTGCCTGCGGGCCAATCGTGCGGCGCAGATACATAATTTCATTTTTAAGGACATAAATCTTTCTTAGCGTTTCATTGGAGGGGTCCTTAAAGAGCTCGTCGCTCATTTCATCAACCATGGCATCAAAGTTATTGATAACCGGGAAATAGCTATCGACAAGATAATCAAGAATAGAATATAGGAGAAAATCGCTGCTATTTTTCATAATCGGCGACTGCTTTTTAATCCTATCCTTAATTGTCGTAAACACGCTCGCCCCGTTATTATGCGTAGTAATAAGGAAATTCTTCCCTAAGCAACAATCGAGTTCCGAGGTATTTATTTTACCTTTAATATTATCCTGAGAATCCATTGCAAAAAGAATAAGAAAAAGGTAATCATTAAAATTTTCCACCTTAGGCCTGGCATTTACCATGATAAAATCTTCGATTGTAAGCGGATGCAGGTTAAATACTTCGGCTAAAAGGTCAATGTCGTTATCATCCAAGTCGCACATATCAACCCACAATAGCCCCTTCCCATCGCTTAATACCTGGCGCATCTCCTCCGTCGGAATGCCTATCTTAACGCCATGCTCGGGATGGTAATAAAATGTTTCACGCATTATCCCTCTCCTTTTCAATAATCCATGTTTTTACGTCGGGGAATTGATCCAATAATTTTTCAGCCCCCTGCTTGCCCAGCACTACGATAATCGTAACCAGGGCATCGCTAGTCAGGCAATCAGAAGCAACAGCCGTTGCAGAGGTTACCCCGGAATCAGCGGGATAGCCTGTTTTTGGATTTATTATATGGCTATAACGCCTCTTATCTTTTATAAAATATTGCGCGTAGTCTCCGGAGGTAGCTACCGCAACATTCTCTAATTTTAGATTACCTAAGGGGCCTCTCTTACGCGGATCCTGTACAGCTACCCGCCAAGGCTTACCGGAATTATCCCCCAAGCAGTAAATATCGCCTCCGGCATTAATCAGGCAGTTTTTAATCCCCTGCCCTCTTAAGCGTTTTACAGCGCAATCAACAGCATATCCTTTGGCAATCGCCCCCAGATCCAGCTTCATGCCAGGAAGTTTCAATTTTACCGAATTATTATTTTTATCAAGAATAATTTTATCAGAACCCACGAGCCTCAATGCCCTATTTACCTCTGCTTGCGTAGGCTTGCGGTATTTCTTATCTGAGAACCCCCACAAATCAAGCAAGGGCCCTACCGTAATATCAAAGGCCCCGCTGCTGGCCTGCCAGAAATATTTCGCCTTTTCTATTATATAAAGGGTTTCCGGGCTTACTGCCAGGCTCCCGTATCTATTAAGCCTTGAGATCTCGCTCTGCGGGTCATACTTGTTAAGCAAGCCCTCTATCCTCTTTATCTCTGAAAAGACAATTTCCGAAGCAGAACTCTCATCCGAAACTACCTCTACGAAAGTTCCCAGCATAACCCTGGTATTTCTATATAAGGGCGCTTTTTGGCACCCCGACATAAATCCAGAAAAAAAGATTGCGCAAATAATTAATCTATTGCACATTCAGTTCTTTTAAAACCTCATTATCCGGATCAAGGCTTTGCGCTGCCTCAATATAAAGGTTGTATCTTTCCAGGTCGAATTTCTTTTTATAGCACTCTGCCAGACGGGCATTGGCAGTAGCAAAATTAGGCGCCAGGGTAACTGCGGCATTTAATTCAAGGAACGCCTTATCCGGATTGCCTCCTATTATCTTAGGGGCCTTAAGATAAAACGTCCCTAAGGCCAGGCGCACCTCAGAGAGCTTAGGCGCTAACTCCTTAGCCTTTAGTAAATAGCAGCCGACCTGAGTGCCATATCTGATTTTAGCCAGGATATCCCCTTTTTCTGCGCGTCTGGCGTTTATGGTCCCCAGCATCATATAAGCCAGGGCCTCGGTATCCTTATCACCATAATAAGATAAGGCAGCGCTGATCAATTCTTGCGCCTTATCCAGTTTATCCTCTTTATATTCTATATAAGAAAGCGTGACCAGCGCAGGCGCATATTGTGGGTTCTTAGAGATTACGCCCTCTAATATTTTCCGGGATTCCTCATATCTTCTTTTCCTACGTAGCACCTCTGCCTTTCCCCAGAGCGCATCCAGGTCTTCGGGGTTGGCCCTTATTGCCTTCTCAAAGTTCTCCCAGGCCTCGATATCCTGCCTTTCTTTAAGCAGCCTCAGGCCCTCTACCAGCGCTTTAGAGGGATTTTCTTTAAAAGATACCCTATCTAGACGCATTGCCGATACCTGAGG
>Ga0194126_10013819_pt1 | contig 10047 bp, 9 predicted proteins | sample TA2KigC150mmetaG_FD_148641 | JGI IMG/M metagenome (GOLD analysis project Ga0194126, IMG submission 148641) | Freshwater microbial communities from Lake Tanganyika, Tanzania - TA2015035 Kigoma Deep Cast 150m | ecosystem: Environmental > Aquatic > Freshwater > Lake | place: Tanzania: Lake...
TTCAAAAAGCCAGCCCACGCACCCTGTTTCACCAAGATTGCCGTTGTGTTTGGAAAAAAGGTTCCGTATGTCTGCAGCTGTGCGGTTTTTATTTTCTGTCATTACTTCAACCATAATTGCAGTTCCCCCGGGGCCGTATCCTTCATACATCATGGTTTCAAATTTTTCACCATCAATTTCCCCTGTGCCTCTTTTAATTGCCCTTTCAATATTATCCATGGGCATATTGTATTCTTTTGCCTTTGCTATTGCGTTTGAAAGCATGAAGTTATTTTCGGGGTCCCCGCCTCCGCCTTCGCGTGCGGCAATGCTTATGCTTTTTGAAAGCTTGCCGAAAATATTTCCCCTCTTTGCATCCTCTTTTGCTTTTTTATGTTTAATTGAATGCCATTTTGAATGACCCGACATATAATCTCCCTTTTTTTAAGAATTAAGGTTTATTTATATAAAAATATATTATACAAGTATATCAGTATTTGGCTTATTTAACGACTTTTTAACCATGCCTGCAAAAAGCATATGTATGCGCAAATCATCTGTAAGCTCCGGATGAAATGAGCAAACAAGTATACTGCCCTGCATTGCAAGGACAGCGCTGCTGTTAAGGCTGGCCAGCACCTGCACTTTTGCTGATGCTTTAATTATTTTTGGCGCCCTTATAAATACTGCCTTAAAATCATAAGGCTTTTTAAAATAACTGCTGTTTAATTTAATATTGCTTTCAAAGCTTTCTGACTGCCTGCCGTATGCATTGCGGTCAACCTCTATATCTATATAGTTAAGACAGAAAGCCAGGTTATCAACTTTTGCAGCAAGAAGTATAAGGCCTGCACATGTGCCAAATATTGGCCTGCCGCTTTTATAAAACCTGTCAAGGGCCGGCCTGAAATTGTATTTTTCTATCAGCTTAACCATTGTAGTGCTTTCCCCTCCGGGTATAATAAGCCCGTCAATATCCTCAAGACAGCCGGCAAATTTTATTTCAAAAGCCTGGTATCCGCATTTTTTTATGGCATTAATATGTTCCCTGAAAGCTCCCTGCAGTGCAAGCACTCCAATTTTTGCTGCCAAATCTACCAGCCTCTTGTGGAAATAGAATTATTTTTGTCCATTTTGCCTGTGTCAATTCCTGACATTGCAGCTCCCAGGCCTTTGGATACTCTTGCAAGTATTTCTGCATCATTAAAATGAGTTGTTGCTTCTACAATTGCTGTTGCCATTTTAAGCGGGTTTGCTGATTTGAATATGCCTGAGCCTACAAATACGCCCTCGGCACCAAGCTGCATTATGAGGGAGGCATCTGCAGGTGTTGATATGCCGCCGGCAGAAAAATTAACTACCGGAAGCTTTTTGTTTTCATGTACATATACTACAAGCTCATAGGGCGCGCCAATCTCCTTGGCTGTTCCCATCAACTCTTCGTATGGAAGTGATGCTACCCTTGAAATGCCGTCCCTTATAGCCCTCATATGTTTTACAGCCTCAATGACATCCCCGGTGCCTGCTTCTCCCTTTGTGCGAATCATTGCAGCTCCCTCGCCTATTCTTCTTAAGGCTTCGCCAAGATTTACAGCGCCGCATACAAAAGGAACGGTAAAGTCCCATTTATTGACATGGAATTTATCATCAGCCGGAGTAAGGACCTCGCTTTCATCAATATAGTCAACACCAAGCGACTGCAGTATCTGGGCCTCTGCAAAATGCCCTATCCTGCACTTTGCCATAACAGGAATTGAAACTGAGCTCATGATTTTTTCTATAATTTCTAAATCAGCCATTCTTGCCACACCGCCTGCAGCGCGAATGTCAGCTGGCACACGCTCAAGCGCCATGACAGATACCGCCCCTGCCTGCTCTGCAATTTTTGCCTGCTCTACAGTAGTGACATCCATAATGACTCCGCCTTTAAGCATTTCAGCAAGTCCTGATTTTACTCTTAACGTACCTTTTTCCATTTTCCAAACATTCCTTCCTGTAAATAATTTCCTTTATTCCAAGATTTATTTTTTAAATTTCATATCTTCCATTATTTCCCTGTCGCTTTTTATCCCGATTTTAAGCGACATCTGTTCAAGCCTTTTTATTCTTTCACCAACCGGCGGGTGGGTATTAAACAGCCCGGAAAATGCCGCTTTTGTGTTTTTGCCAAAAGGGCTTGCAATAAACATATGCTCGGTTGCATTATTTGCTGTTCTGACTTCGCTATAGGCACTGATTTTTTTTAAGGCATTTGCAAGTCCTGCAGGATACCTTGTTATCAGGGCGCCGTTTGAATCTGCCAGGTATTCCCTCTGCCTGCTGACTGCAAACCTTATAATTGCTGCAATTATAGGAGATAATAATATCAATGCAAGACCAACTGCAAGGAAAATTATATTAATAAGGCCGCCTCCCGGACTTCTTGAGGATGAACGCCTTCCTCCACCGAAAATAAAGCTTCTAAATATTATATTGCTTACAATTGTTACCATGCCGACAAGCACAATTACTATTGTACCAAGCAGTATATCATAATTCTTTATATGGGAAAGCTCATGCGCAATAACACCCTTTAATTCCTGGTCATCCAAATTGTTTACCAGCCCGCGCGTGAGCGCAACTGCACCGTTTTGCGGATTTCTTCCTGTTGCAAAAGCGTTCATGCCGGCCTCTTCCAGCATATATACTTTCGGCATTGGAAGGCCCGCCGCAATTGATAGCCCCTCCACCATATAATAGATTCGCGGCTCCTGCTCCCTGCTTACCTGTCTTGCCCCCGTCAGTCCAAGCACTATCCTGTCACTGTAATAATAGCTGCCAAAACTCAGCGCCACCGCAATTATAAGTGCAAATATCATAAAAAGTATAGAATATGCCCCGCTAATGCCGAATCTGTAATCTATATATATTCCTACTGCATATCCAAGCGCTGCAATAAAAGCTATAAACAGTATAATTATAAATACAGTTTTTCTCCTGTTGCTTGCAATATTTTCAAACATATCAGTTAAAATTGTACCTTTACCGGTTCTCTTGCAGCAGGCTCCTCTATTTCAAAGTACTGCCTCTGGGTAAAGTTAAACCTTCCGGCAAAAATGTTTCCGGGAAAAGTCTGTATTTTGGTATTGTAGACAAGCACTGAATCATTATAGAACTGCCTTGCAAATGCAATATTGCTTTCTATGCCGTTAAGCTCCTGCATAAGTTGTGTAAAATGCTGGTCAGCTTTTAGATTAGGGTACTGCTCTGATACAGCAAAAAGAGTTTTTAATGTGCTTGTTATCATGTTTTCCGCATTTGACTGCTCCTGTACAGTTTTGGCATCAATGCCCATACCCCTTGCCTTTATGACTTTTTCAAGGGTTTGGCTTTCATGGGCGGCATATCCCTTAACGGTTTCAACCAGATTAGGTATCAGGTCATATCTTTTCCTCAGCTGCACATCAATTTGCGACCATGCATTGTCAATTCTGTTTCTTAAAGCTATAATTCCATTGTAAATGGCTATTGCTGCAATAAGCAGGATTATTATTACCGCTACTACCAGAATTACAGGTAGAAGTATTGCTAATAACATTTGCCTTTTCCTTTCTAGTAATATTTCTGTTAAAACTGCCAAAATAACAACATTAAATTATAACATATTTGGCCTTTTTATGAGTTATTTATTTTTACACAACTATCTTTTTATGGTATATTTCTTTTTATTTGTCATTGGATATTTATATTTTTTTTTAAACAGATATCAGGATATCACAAGTTTTGCAGGAGGAATTGATGGTTGGTATTGCATCAGGCAATAAAAAAGTCGTAGGCATTGTTTCAGGAAACGGAAGTGGAAAAACTTCACTTGCCGAATGTTTTTTATTTAATTCCGGCGCAGTAAACAGGCTGGGTAAAATTGAGGCAAAAAACACAGTATCAGACTACAGTCCGCTTGAAATCAAAAAAGGGTTTTCCATAAGCTCCAGCATGATGCATTACAGCTGGAAAAACCATGAAATAAATATGATTGACTGCCCGGGTTACATGGATTTTACAGCGCAGGCGCTTTCAACAATTAATGTTTCTGATGGCGTGCTTCTTGTAATAGACGTAAAATCGGGCTTGCAGGCGGCAACTGAAAAAATCATTGAATATTTCAAGAATAATGTCAGGCCTGCATTCTGTGTAATTAATAAACTGGACCAGGAAAATGTTAATTTCCTTTCAACTGTAAATGATTTAAAAGGCGCAACAGGGCTTAATCTTGTTCCCATTACAATACCGCTTTCAGAAGGGGAAAAATTCTCATCAATAATAGATCTTTTACAGAACAAGCAGTTTAATTACAGCGGCAACTCATTCCAGGGGCAGAAAGCAGATGTGGATGGGGCCAAAAAAGATGAAGTTGAAGGCCTTCACAACAGCCTTATTGAATCAATAGTAGAAACAAATGATGAGCTTTTAAACAAATATCTTGAAGGCGAAAAAATAGATGCCTCAAGCATTAATTCAATTTTTAAAGCAGCAGTTATTGACTGCAAGGTTATACCTGTTTTTGCTGTTTCCTCGGGTAAGAATTACGGTGTGGATATACTTATGGATTATATAAATACTCTTATGCCCTCCCCGCTTGAAACAAAGCCTTTAAAGGTTAAGGATGCAGGAAAAGATACAGAGGCCGAAATTAAACCATCGCCTGACGGACCGGCTTTTGCATATGTTTTTAAAACAACTGCAGACCCTTACATTGGCAAGATGTCTATATTCAGGGTTTTCAGCGGGACAATTAAGGCCGGTTCAGCCTACCATATCTCAGGTTCAAAAAACACACATAAATTCACAAATCTTTTCAAGCTACAGGGAAAAGAGCAGACAGACGTGAGCGAGGCAACATGCGGTGATATAGTAGCAGTATCAAAAATACTTGATATATCAAATGATGACACCATATCTGCGCCGGATAAGCCGCTTGTAATGGAACAAATTACTTATCCCCAGCCAACTCTTCCAAGGGCAATACTTCCTGTAAGCAAGGGGGATGAGGAAAAAATAAGTATGGGCATTGCAAAGCTTGTCGAGGAGGACCCCACTCTTAAGACTGAGTTAAACATTGAAGTCCACCAGAATATTGTCTGGGGAATGGGGGATCTTCACCTTTCAATAGTAAAAGAAAACCTCAAGGAAAAATTTGATATTGATGTAACAATGACAGCGCCAGATGTTGCATATAAAGAGACTATTAAAAAAGATGCAAAAGCCGAATACAAATACAAGAAACAGTCCGGCGGGAGGGGCCAGTACGGCCATGTATTTATAGAAATTAAACCTTTAAAATCAGGTGAAAATTTTAAATTTGAAGACAGCATTTTCGGCGGAGCTATACCAAAAAATTATATTCCAAGTGTTGAAAAAGGCGTAAAAGAGGCCATGATATCAGGAATACTTGCAGGATATCCTGTTGTCAATGTTTATGTAAATTTGTACGACGGCTCTTTTCATACTGTTGACTCATCTGATATGGCCTTTAAAATTGCTGCATCCATGGCTTTTAAAAAAGGTATGGCAGAGTCCGGTCCTGTAATACTCGAACCTGTAATGGAGCTTGAGGTTATTGTGCCTGAAAAATATATGGGCGATATAATTGGTGATATTAATTCAAAAAGGGGTAAGATTATAACTATGACCCCATCTGAAAACAAAATGCAGATTATAAAAGCGAGCATACCTCAGTCTGAATCTTTTAATTATTCGATGGATTTAAAATCAATAACCCAGGGCAGGGGCAACTTCAGCCTTAAATTCTCCCATTATGATGAGCTGCCTGCGCACCTGGCTCAGCCGCTGATTGACAAAAAGAAGGAAGAAAAGGATAAGGAATGAGAAGGAAATACAATAAATACACAAGCATTGCGGACAGGTTCCCTTTTATTGCTTTTATTATAATATTGGGCCTTTCAATATTTTTTCTTTTTGTTTTCGCTGAAAGGTTTCCTCTTAACTTTTTTTCCGGAAGCCAGGCTTCACAAATAGTAAAGGAAACTTCCGATTATTCAATTTATATAATAAGCCCCTCAAATAAACAGGTATTTGAATTTGTAAATGAAAATGAAAGTGTGCCTGTTGAAATAAAATCAAAGGATATTGAAAATCTTGATTATAAGTTAAAGCTGCTTGCAAACGGTGAAGCAATAAGGACATTTAATTCACCGCCTTATGAATATAACTGGAACCCGCCCGGGCCGGGAGAGTATGAGATGGTGGCAAACCTTGTTGATGATAATGACCGTGTAATTGCAAGTTCAAATAGCGTAAGTTTCATTGTCCAGTATACCAGCCAGACACTGGAGACAATTGAGCGAAGCATTGACATAGAAGAGAAAAAGAAGCTGGCGCTTAAAGACGCAGTTTACAGGGCGCAGAATGGCGCCCCTATTTTCTCATTCAAATGCTACACTCCGCCGGTAATTGACGGTGTTATTGATGAATGGGATATATATGACAGGGCCCAAATTGCAAATCCGACAATAAAAAAGGAAAACTTCTCCAGCATAAAAGACTGTTCAGGAATTATTTACACTTGCTGGGATGATGATGCATTTTATTTTGCCGTTATCGTTACTGATGATGTATTTAGCCAGAATTATACAGGTAACCAGATAAATAATGGCGATAGCGTAAAGCTTGTATTTGACACTGATCTGGAAGGAGATTTTAATATTCCTTTTTACAACAGTGATGACTTTGACATAGATTTTTCACCTGGCAATTTTGCAGGCATTTTACCTGAAGCCTTTATATATTTTCCGTCAAGAGCACCCGTTGGCGTAGAAATAAAATCTGCCAAGACAGCGGGGGGTTATATTATTGAAGCAAAGATTCCCTGGGAGAATTTCATTAGTTTTGGCGCACGGGATATGCTTGTTGCGGGATTTACAGCATCAATTTTTGATACTGATAATCTTGAAACAACTGAACTTGTCGTCTCAACTTCCCCGCAATTTGAAATATATAATGTAACCATACTTGGCACAATTGTATTTATTGACGGGGGCGACCTGATGTTAACAATTAAGACAGAAGATGAAACAGGGTCCGGGGAAGAATAAAAAGAACAGAATCAAATAATGGAAAAATTCTATGCATATATACAGATTATATCACTGGCAGTTTTCCTTGCTCTTTTTACAGGAAAAGCTGTTTACTTAAGGCGCCAGAAAAAAATAAGCGCAATAAAAATCAATATTTTTACCCGGGAAGGGCTAAAGCATGTTTTTGAAATAATACTGTTTATTCTTGTAAACTTATGGACATTCAGCCTTCTTGCCTATTCATTAAAAACAGCATTCGGCACTTTTCCCAGTCTGCCGGAACTTAAGCTTTTTAACATCTTTGGTTTAAAAATTGCAGGTCTTATTTTAATAATATCAGGTTTTGTTTTTTATGTGCTTGCACTTAAAAACCTTGGAAATTCCTGGAGGCTTGGCATAGATGATAAAAATCCGGGAAAACTTGTAACAACCGGTATTTATTCTTTTTCAAGGCATCCTATTTATCTGTTTTTTAATCTGTACTTTTTAGGCACTTTTTTAATAAATGGCAATCTTGTATTTATAGTTTTTACATTTCTTTTAGGCGCAGTTCTGCACTGGCAACTTATTCGGGAAGAAAAATTCCTCCTTAAAGTGTATGAAAGGCAGTACAGAGAGTATATGTCTTCTACCGGAAGATATTTCACATTTAAATTCCTTATAAGCATTAAAAGAGTAAAATATCTTTTCAGGTTTGAAAAGGCTGAATAAACTTTTTTAATTTATGAATTTAAACAGGGTAAGGCTTTTAAAAAAGGGGCCAGGAATACCCGGGCCTGTTGTTTACTGGATGAGCAGGGACCAGAGAATACATGATAACTGGGCCCTTGTTTTTGCCGCAAAAAAAGCAGCAGGGCTTAAGTCCTCCTTAATAGTATTATTCTGCATTGTATCAGATTTTTTAGGCGCGGGACTCAGGCATTATGACTTCATGTTAAAAGGCCTTGAGCAAACCCGCAAAGCCTGCCTTTCTTACGGCATACCTTTTATGATAATAAAAGGCAGCCCGGAAAAAGAAATCCCTGCTTTTATCAAAACATCAGTTGCGTCCACTCTTGTAACAGATTTTGACCCTTTAAAAATAAAAAGGAATTGGAAAAACGCCATACTTGGCAAAACTCCTGCAGCTATATATGAAGTAGATGCCCACAATATAGTCCCCTGCTGGCATGCATCAAATAAGCTGGAATACGGCGCATACACTATAAGGCCAAAGATAAAAAAACTGCTTGGCTCATACCTTGAGGATTTTCCGGATACAGAAGAGCTTTTAAAACCGTTTAAAAATAAAAAAACACAGTCTCTGGAAAAAGAATCTGTAAAAATAAATGAAGAAAATTTAATTGCTGGTTTAAAAATAAATAACAGCCCGCCTGCGGTATCCTGGATAAAACCCGGTTACCGGCCAGCGCTTGAAATGCTTGGAAATTTTCTCCAAAAAGGCATTTATAATTATAATGAGCATAGAAACGACCCATCCCAAAATGCCCAGTCGCAGCTGTCCCCTTATGTTCATTTCGGGCAGATTTCTGCCCAGAGAATCGCTCTTGAGATACTTAAGCTGGACATAGAGGAGGCTTTAAAAGAACCCTTTCTTGAAGAACTTATAGTAAGGCGGGAGCTTTCCGATAATTACTGCTACTATAATGAAAACTACGGCTCATTTGACGGTTTTCCCTCCTGGGCAAAAGAAACGTTAAATATCCACAGGCATGACAAAAGAGACTATTTATACAGTTTTAATGAATTTGAAAATGCACAAACGCATGACGACTTGTGGAATGCTGCCCAGATTGAAATGGTAAAATACGGCAAAATGCACGGATATATGAGAATGTACTGGGCAAAGAAAATACTTGAATGGACGGCCTCTCCTGAACAGGCGCTTGAATATGCAATTTTCTTGAATGATAAATACTCTCTTGACGGAAGGGATCCTAACGGTTATACAGGGATTGCCTGGAGCATAGGCGGCGTTCATGACAGGGCATGGCGGGAAAGGAATATTTTCGGCAAAATAAGATATATGAGTTACAGTGGATGCCGCAGGAAATTTGATATAAACAAATATATTAACAAAATAGCCGGGCTTTAAAACAAGTTTGTATCATTAAATGAATATACACAGCAATACTATTCTATAAATATTCTATAACTTTCTCTATTATTGAAGAAAACTCTGCCACATTTCTTGACTCAAATTCAGAAATGAACTGCTTCCATTGTGGATTTTGCAATACTGCTTCTTCAACAGAGAGCTTTAACACCATTTTGGCCCCGCCCTGTTCAATAACCCTATTTCTTGCCTGGGGATTGTTTTCGACAGCTTTCCTGAACTGGTCCTGGACCTGGCTTTTTTCAGTTTCCGCTCTTTTTATGAGGTTTTCAATTAATGAAAGCCCATGCTGTATTGCTAATGTTTTCTGTTCCTTTTTCAAGGATTCAACTGCTATAATTGCCTTTATTCTTCTTTTGAGTTCATTATTTTCAAGATTAAATTTCAGTGAATCAATAAGGTTTAACTGGACCATTTTTAAAAGAGACTGCTTTTCTTCTTTAAGTTTATTCCACAAATCTTCAGGTTTTAGCATATTTTTATAAAATCCTGACATTACCGGTTCAAGTTTTTTTCTGTTTTCTATTTCCTCTTTCTCTTCATCAGAAAGATCGTCCAGCAGCGCGGCTTTTTCCATTGCAATCTCAATTGCTGTTTTAATCTTTTCTCCCATAATTTCTCCTGTTTATTAAATGCCCAAATAATTTTTCATTATAAATACTTTTAACAATAATATACTGTTTTTTAGCAGCATTCTGCAAGCATGCTTATTTTTTAAAAAGGTTTAAAAACCTGTCCTGGTAGTGGTCAAAGAGACCCCAGTTGTCTATCTCTTCTTTTAAATTCTTTGCGTCTATCTCCCCTTTTTTATAAAGAATAAAGAGTTTTTCAATTTCCCTCTTGGCAATTAATGGAATACCATCATAGTCTTTTGCCAGT
>Ga0194126_10013825_pt1 | contig 10043 bp, 7 predicted proteins | sample TA2KigC150mmetaG_FD_148641 | JGI IMG/M metagenome (GOLD analysis project Ga0194126, IMG submission 148641) | Freshwater microbial communities from Lake Tanganyika, Tanzania - TA2015035 Kigoma Deep Cast 150m | ecosystem: Environmental > Aquatic > Freshwater > Lake | place: Tanzania: Lake...
TCTCCGGGGCAAGGCCGATTCCGTTCACCGACGTCAGCTCATCGCCGACCTTGAATCCGGCGGTCTCCGCCGGGCTGCCCGCATGGACCCGCGTGACGGTCGGCCTGGTCGTCATGTCGCCCGAACAGGGCATCTCGGCGCCGAGCCAGCCGTGGGTCTTGTAGTAGGTCCTCAGCATCTTCTCGCAGTCCTTGACCGTCATGTCGCAAGCGGAGGCGGAGCGCGATGTCCCGCATGCCGAGGAGGAGCCCGCCTGGGTCGCGCACCCGGCCTTGGCCGCGCATCCAGCCTTGGTTCCCATGTCGGACTTCGTGGCCCACCCGGCGCTCGTGGTCTGAGCGCCGCAGGAGCCGCTCATCTGCGCCTGCGTGCCCTTCGTGGCGCAGGAGGAGCCGCTCGTCGTCGTCTTGCCTTTCTTCGAACAGCAGCCGTCGCCGGCCTGCGCGATTCCAGTCGTGAGCCCGATCAGACCGAGGACGGCGATCCCCGCCGCCGCGATACGAATCCTGTTCATCGTTCCCTCCATCCCTCTATCCAAGAGATCTCTCGTCTTCTTCATCACGGATGCGGCCGACGCCGCCGCGACCCTCCGCAGGATCATACACGAAACTCTCATGCACAGCATAAGCATTCGAGCTGAAGCAGACCCCGTTGATACACCTCGGGCCGAGGGGGGTTCCATATCTCGAGGCCGGCTTCGCAGGACGGCTCGATTTCCATACCTGATTGTGAGAGAGTTAGTTAGACGGATTCCATCGCTTGAGGCGGATGAGCGTGAGGATCGTCTCCCACCCGTCCTTGGCCCTGATCTTCTTCCCCTCCCGGATGTGCCGGGGGCTGTAGTGGATCGGGATCTCAACGATCGGGACGCCCATCCGGGCCGCCTTCGCCGTCACTTCCGCGCAGAACTCGAAGCGTTCGCAGCGCAGGTCCATCGCCGTAAGAAGGGAGCGATCGACGAGCTTGTAGCAGGTCGGCTCGTCGGTGAGCCTGAGCCCATAGAGCAGATTCGCGATCCACGTCACGAGGATCCCGCCCAGATAGAAGGAGAAGGACGAGTAGCCGACGTTCTCCTTCCGCAGCCTGCGCGAGCCATAGACGACGCGCAGATTCTCTCGCTTCGCCTTGCGCAAGAGGATGGCCAGGTCCGAGGGGTCGTACTCCAGGTCGGCATCCTGAGGGACGGCATAGTCGCCGGTCGCGAGCGCCAGAGCGGTCCTTATCGCGGCCCCTTTGCCCCGGTTCCGTTCGTGGCGGGCGAGGACGACGCGATCCCGATACGACTCGAGAACCGCGGCGGTGCCGTCGGTCGAAGCGTCATCGACGACGACGACTTCCTTCTCGGCCCCCAGATCGGCCGCGAGGACCCGATCGAGCAGCGCCCCCACCGTGCGCTCCTCGTTGTAGACCGGAATGAGGACGCTTAGCTTCACCGACCCTCCTCGCCCAGGCCATGAGGGGCAGTCCCGAAAAGAGGAAGGATAGCCCAACCGCGGGGGACATGTACCTCACGAAAGGAAAGACGAAGGCCTGAAAGAGGTTCACGAAGAGGATCATGAGCAAGGCCGGCGCCGCGAAGGCGAACCCCTCGGCCGACTGGCGTCTCCAGCGTCTCACGCCAAGGACGAAGAGCACCATGAGAGGGATGTGGAGGATGAGGCTCACGACCCGCTTCGCCGGTCCGAGGGTCTGGAACCACGCGAAGGGGACTCCCGCGACCCCGCGCGCAAGATACCCCAGAGGGTCGCTGCGGATCTCCTCGAGGACGAGATCGCGCGCGACTCTCTCGTGGCGGACGTACTCCGCCGGCGACTCCCACGCCTTCGCTCGATCGCCCGCGTAGAGCCTCTGCACGACGATCTCGTGGCGTCTTTCCTCCGCTTCCTTGTCGACTTTGCGGAGATCGTCCCACGCCAGCATCCGCTTGGAGACCTGGATGCCGTGATAGAAGGGGGCCCAGCCCCATGTCGAGACGGGGATGATCTCGCGCGCGACCGTGTAGTTCCGGATCGTCCAAGGGCCGACGACGAGGATCGCGCCGAGCGCGGCTACGGCCGAGCACCGCAGGAGACCCCGGCCGACCGGCACGCGGCGGCGCATAAGGAGGAGGACGACGGCCAGGAAGATCGGCAGCAGGAGAAGCGTGCCTCGCGTCAGGATCGAGACTCCCCAGAGGGCGCCGGCGGCGAGGCCCTGCCGCCAGCTACCTTCCCGCGCCGCGCGGCAGAGGAAGTAGGCTAGCCCCAAGAAGACCGGGAAGTAGAGGTTCTCCGCATAGAGCCTCGCGGAGTATTCGACCGCGCTTGGATAGACCGCGAACATGCCCGCGGCGACGAGGCCCAGCTCCTCGGAGTGGAGCGATCGGGCCAACCTGTAGAGGATCCAGCAAGAGAGGGCGCCGAGAAGGGCCTGCGCGATCTGAACGGCCACGTAGTTCACGCCGGCGACCTTGAAGACGAGATAAAGGAAGATCACGTAGGCGGGCGGACGCTTGAGCGTGGGCGGGTGCTCCGGCACTTCCCGGTATCCGTGGCCCGAGAGGAGATTCTCCGCGATCCGGTGGTATCCGTCCGTCACCTCCGTCTCGGGCGCGATGTTCTGGATGCCGCGCGTGACGCCGAGAGAGAAGATGAGACGCACGATCACAGCCGCCAGGAGAATCGCGTGGGGGAGATTGACAGTGCGCATCGAGACTCCTACGCTCAGTTGAAACCTCACCTACATCTCGAGAGGGAGTATGCAAGACCAACAGATCGCGCGGGAAGCGGAATCTCTTCGGGAGGAGGAACGGCGACTCTACTGCATCCGCCACTCGCTCTCGCACGTCCTCGCGCAGGCCGTGCTCGAGATGCGGCCGGGCGCGAAGCTCGGGTTCGGCCCCCCCGTCGAGAACGGATTCTACTACGACTTCGATCTGCCGGAGCCGATCGCGGCGGAGGATCTCCCGGGGCTCGAGAAGCGGATGCGCGCGATCCTGAGGACGGGCGAATCGTTCGCGCGCGAGGAGATGGCGGCCGCAGCCGCGCTCGAGCGCATCGCGCCGATGGAACAGCCCTACAAGCTCGAGGCGGCGCGCGACCTCGAATCCAAGGGAGTCGGGACGATCTCCTTCTATCGGAGCGGCCCGTTCCTGGACATGTGCGAGGGCCCGCACGTCGGATCGACCCCGGAGATCCCCGCCGACGCCTTCAAGCTCGATTCGATCGCGGGGGCGTACTGGAGGGGGGACGAGCGCAACCCTATGCTCACCCGGATCTACGGCCTCGCCTTCCGGACGAAGGAGGAGCTGGACGACTACATCGAGCGGCGCAGACTCGCGCAGGAGCGCGATCACAGGAAGCTCGGTCGAGAGCTCGACCTGTTTCACATCGAGGACGAGATCGGCAAGGGGCTGGTGCTCTGGCTGCCCTACGGGACAGTCCTGCGCGACGAGGTCGAGAAGCTCGCGAAGGAGGCGGAGTTCCGCTACGGCTACGTCCGCGTCGCGACCCCGCACATCGCGCACCAGGAGCTCTACATGCGCAGCGGGCACCTGGCGCACTACAGCGACAGCATGTTTCCCCCTCTGCGCTTCGAGGAGGAGCAGGGGCGGGAGGAAGTCTTTTACCTCAAGCCGATGAACTGCCCGCATCACCACATGATCTTCCGCAGCCGGCCGCGATCTTACAGGGACCTGCCGCTGCGGATGGCGGAGTACGGGACCTGCTACCGCTACGAGAAGTCGGGCGAGCTGGCCGGTATGCTGCGGGTGCGGTGTCTGACGATGAACGACGCCCATGTCTACTGCACCTACGAGCAGGCGAAGGCGGAGGCGATCCTCGTCATGAAGCTCTACAAGGAGCTCTACGAGGCATTCGAGCTCGAGAACTACTCCGTCCGGATGTCGACCCACGATCCGGCGAACAAGGAGAAGTTCCATCCGGACGAGGACCTCTGGCTGCAATCCGAGGCGTTGATGCGCGAGGCGCTGGCGGAGGCCGGCGTTCCCTACGAGGAAGGATTCGGGGAGGCCGCCTTCTACGGGCCGAAGGTCGATGTTCAGTTCCGCAACCTCCTGGGACGCGAGGAGACGGTCTCGACGGTCCAGCTCGACTACATGTCGGCGGAGCGATTCGAGCTGCGGTACATCGACGAGGCGGGGAAGGAAGCGCCGGTCGCGGTGATCCACCGCGCGCCGCTATCGACCCACGAGCGGATGATCTCATTCCTCATCGAGCACTACGGCGGGGCGTTCCCGACCTGGCTGGCCCCGGTGCAGGTGAGGATCCTCACCGTCAACGACACGCTGCTGGACGCGGCCCACCGGCTGCGCGAGCGGCTCCACGAGGACTATGTGCGCGTCGAGGTCGATGACCTTCCCCACTCCTTCAACAAGAAGGTCCGCAACGCGACGATCCACAAGGTCCCGATCGTGCTCGTGCTCGGCCGTCGGGAAGCGGAGACGGGAAGCGTGACCGTCCGCCGCTACCGGCGGAAGGAGCAGGAGACGGTTCCATTCGAGGAGTTCCGCGCGCGGCTGCTCGAGGAGATCCGCGAGCGCCGGCACGTCAGGCCGGACGACGAGTCCTGAGGCGGAGGAGCGCCTCTAGGCGGCGCTCCCGCAGTGCTTGCACCTCTTCGCTTCGGCGGCGATCGTCTCGAGGCACTCCTGGCATGTCTTGGTGGGCGGGGCGGGTGCGGCGGGCGCGGGCTTCAAGAGCGCCTTCGTGATCAGGAAGACCACCAGGCCGATGATGACGAAGTCGACGACGGCTCCAAGGAACGACCCCAGCATGATTGCGGCTCCGACCGCTCCGTCCGGGGTGCGGCTGAGAGGGATCTTGATCTGACGCCACTCGCCGCCCGGGATCAGGAGGCCGACGACCGGCATGAGCAGATCGCCGACGATCGACGAGACGACTTTGCCGACGGCCGCGCCGATGATGACTCCGATGGCCAGCGCAAAGGCGTTTGTCTTGAGGAGGAAGTCCTTGAACTCCTTCAGCATGATCGGCTCCTTTCCTTCTGCGCATGCGCGCGATGGCGGCGAACGCTTGAGTCTCCGTTTCAATCGGACGGCGCCCGCGGCCGAACGCGCCACAGCCTCATGCTGTATAGCGCATGCGACAATCGAGCGCAAGGCGTTTGCCCTGGATCTGAGGCCGGCCCGCGAGACGCGTCGTCGGTTCGGTCCCTCCCGCGGCGTCCCTGGGCTCAGAGACCGGGCCGACTCGGCTTGACCCTCCTAGGCCCCTTCCGTAGCCTGCGGGGGAGCGGACCGCCGCCTCGATTCACATGAGCACGGATCTGACACTCGAGAGCGTTCTCCTCGTCCTCGCCCTCTCGGTGGGCGTAGTCGCCCTTTTCCACCGGATCCGGTTGCCCGCGATCGCCGGCTTCATCCTCGTGGGGATTCTCGTCGGCCCTCATGGCATATCGCTCATAGGCAGCGTGAAGGATGTGGAGGCGCTGGCGAAGCTCGGCGTCGTGCTCCTTCTCTTCTCCATCGGGCTCGAGTTCTCGATCAGCCGCCTCCGGAGGATCTGGCGCGTGCTCCTCGAGGCGGGCATCCCCTATGTCCTGATCGCGAGCGGGGGCGCCTATCTGATCGCCCGTTTCCTCGGTCTCAGCCCCGCGGGGGCGATCTTCACCGGATTCTGGGTCGCCCTCTCCTCGACGGCGATCGTCCTCAAGACGCTCAGCGATCGGGGAGAGATCGACACGCCGTACGGCCGGCTCGTCCTCTCGATCCTCCTCTTCCAGGACCTCTGCATCGTCCCGATGATGCTCCTGCTGCCGGTTCTTGGCGGGACGCGCGAACTCTGGGGCGCGCGGGTCGGCGAGGTTCTCGGCGAGGCGCTCCTGATCCTGCTCGCCGTCCTGTTCATCTCGCGATTCGTCGTCCCGCCCTTCCTCGCTTATGTCGCCAGGTCGCGCAACAGGGAGCTCTTCCTGCTCTTCGTTCTCCTCTTCTGTCTCGGGACCGCCGGCGCGGCCCACTGGCTCGGCCTCTCGGCGGCGCTGGGGGCGTTTCTTGGCGGACTGCTGCTCTCGAAGAGCGACTACGGATTGCAGGCCCTCTCGGACATCCTCCCCTTCCGGGATGTCTTCAACAGCATCTTCTTCATGTCGATCGGGATGCTTCTCGATGTCTCCTTCTGCGTCGCGCATCCGCTGCCGGTCCTGCTCGCGGGGTTCGGCCTCTTCGCCGGGAAGGCGATCATCGGCGCTTCCATCGCGATGGTCATAGGCTTCTCCGCTCGGGTCGCGGCCCTGTCGGGACTCGCGCTCGCCAACGTGGGAGAGTTCTCCTTCGTGCTGGCCGGGGCGGGACGCGAGCTGGGGCTGGTTCCGGAGGAGACCTTCCAGATCCTCCTTGCCGCCTCGATCCTGACGATGGCTTTCACTCCCGTGGTCATCGCACTCGCGCCGCGATTCGCCCGGCGGGTGGAGCGCGTCGCCCGGATCGCTCCCGGGTTCCTCGCGGGACGCCGATCGGATGCCGGAGCGGAGCCCTTGGTCGAGAAGATGCGGGAGCACGTCGTCGTCGTCGGCTATGGCCTCAACGGCAGCAACCTCGCTCACCTCCTGAAGGCGGAGGGGATTCCCTACATCGTGCTCGATCTCAACGCCACGACCGTTCAGGAGGCGCGTGCCCACGGCGAGCCGATTCTCTTCGGCGACATCACGAGCGAAACGGTCATGAAGCACCTCGGTCTCGAACGGGCCCGAATGCTCATGATCTCCATATCGGACGCCGAGGCCACCCGCAGGGCTGTGCGCGCTCTGCGGGAACGATATCCGGACCTCCATCTCCTCGTCCGCACGCGCTACGTGTCGGAAGTGGATGGCCTGCATGCGCTGGGCGCCAGCGAGGTTGTCCCCGAGGAGTTCGAGACTTCGATCGAGATCGGAGCCCGGACGCTGGCCCGCTATGGAGCCGATGTCGGATTGATCCGCGGCCGGCTCGAGTCCCTCCGCGCGGACAGCTACCGCGCGATGCGGCCCGAGGCGGCGCCGGCTCGAGCGGGGACAGCCCGGTCCATGGCGATGGCCGGAGGGACCGCCGTCTGTCCGGTCCTGCCCGCGGGGTCGATGACCGGACTCTCTCTCGCCGAGGTCGACGTCCCCGGACGCACCGGCGGCAGAGTCCTCGCGGTCCGCCGCGGCGATGAGATCCTGACCGATCCGAATCCGGCCCTTGTGCTGGAGGAGGAGGACTTGCTGATCGTCCTGGGGACAGAAGAGCAGCTGGACGCCGTGCGCGCCCTGCTGGCGGGCGAGATCACGATCGAGGAGCCCGAGGGGATCAAGACCGGGACCGAAGATGGCGGCGCGCCGTTGTAGAATCGCCCCCTGGAGGTGACAGCATGGAGTTCACGCCCTCCCGGTCACAGGGACACCTGATCGTCGCCGCGGTCAGGATTCTCGCCCACCAGCGGAAGCGGCCGCCCGCGACGGAAGAGATCGCGGAGCTTCTCGGCATCTCGCGGGAGCTCGTGCTCCACATACTCCGCGGCCTCGAGAGTCGCGGAATCGTCCGGTCGATCGAGACTCCGTTCGAGATCAGGATCGATATCGAGGACCACACGCTGCTCGAAGGGCTTCCCGAGAAGCAGGAAGGTCCCGACGTGCGGCGCGAGATCGAGGACTTCCAGAGGAAGGCCGGAGACCGGCAGAAGAAGATCGAGCGGATGATGCGCGAGGGAGATCCCGCCCGCAAGACGCGGGAGAGCGTCTCCAAGATCGAGAGGGAGTTCCGGGAGTTCCGAAAGAAGGATCGCTCACGCCAGCGGTTCGAGGGGCAGGAACCGAAGGACTGACGCGCATCCAGTCTCGCTGCCCCCGACGGTTCCCCTCGCCCGCCATGTTCGCGTTCGCGGCGCGGGACTGCGGGAAACCGCCGGGGACCCGGCTCAGGGGAGCCGGATGAGCTTCGCGGCCGATTCTCCGTCCGCGGCCCGAGCGCGCGCGAAATAGACGCCCGCCGGCGCGGATCGCCCCGCGTCATCCTTGCCGTCCCAGTCGAGCTCATGGAGCCCGGCCGCGAGTTCTCGGGCCGCGAGATGGCGAAGGACCCTTCCGGCGACATCGACGACATCCACCTCCACCCTCTGAGGGCTCGCGACCTCGAGCCGGATCGCGGATGTCCCCGCCGCGGGATTCGGCGCGAACGGCAGGAGCCGCAACGATCCGGCCTGGGCATGCTCCTCCACGCCGGCCGGAATACCCTCGGTCGAGTAGGTGTAGCTCGTCGAGCCGGTCGGGGAAGTCTTGCCGATCACGAGGATCGCCGTATCGTGCGTCTCGCCGAAGTCGAAGAGGTTGTAGGTCCCGACATCGAAGGCGTCGAGCGGGATCTCGGCGACGCCGTGGGTCGTCGTTCCATTGCGTAGGATCACACGCGGACGCCAGACCCCGGCGTCCGCGCCGTCGAACCTCAGTCTGAGCGGCGCGCCGTTGATGAACTTGAGATAGTCGCTCGCGTAACGCAGCACGGCTCCTGAGGTCGTGGGAACGGGGTAGCTGCTCTTCGTGACCGACGCGAAGGTGGGGAGAGTCTCCCCCGCGTAGCCGTAGCGGCCGCCTTCAAAGCTCGTGTCGTCGATGAAGTTGGCGACCGTCCAGTCCGAGTAGACATCGACGAAGTTCATGGGCGAGCCGATCTGATCGAGAACCCGGTCGTAGCCTGCGACCCCGTTGAGTGGCTCGTGCATGACCGCCCAGATGCTTGGCTGCCCGCCGAAGTGTTCGTAGAAGTAGAGGGTCCAGAGGTAGGTCTTCACGTAGTCGGCGAACGTCGAGTTCCAGGTCGTGAGATCGTTGTCGGGATTGTTCGGGAACTGCACGACGGGGTCGGGATCTCCGTAGAGCCACATCGCCAGCTCGCCCATCCCCTCGTCCACCCACAGGTCCTCGTCCTGGTCGGTGAGCCAGTGGATCATGTGTTGGAACTCATGGGCCATGACGGAGATCAGGTAGGAGCCTCCCGGATCGTTGTCGCTGCAGTTGATGTAGACGACCTCGCACTCGTTCGAGTGGAAGGGCTGCGTGCCGTCCGGGTACATGTCGAAGTACCAGAAGAAGCCGTCGGCAGCGATGTCGAAATCGTAGAAGAGAACGTAGATCTTCGGATCGTTGTCGAGCTGATCGGGAGCCGCGCCGAAGTAGGTCGTGTTGATCTCGTAGATTCCCTGGTCGGGGTGGATTCCAAGACTCGCGTTGTCCCACGCGTTCACGACTGCGTCGACATCGTCCTGGAAGACGCGGGTCTGCCATTGGGAGTCCTCGACCACGACGTAGACTGTGGTCCCTTCGCCGCGGACGGTGCACTCGCGGACGAGCGCCTGCGGGTAGCCGTTCAGCAGCCAGATGTACCACGGCCAGTGATCCCCGACATCCGGGTCCGGTGGGGGGGTCATCAAGTGCGCTCCCACGTGCCGCGGGACCATGTCGAGCTGGGACACGGGGCGGATCCCCGTCCGCTCGGGGTCGAACCACCGGGTCGCGCAATGCTCGCGGGCGGAAGCCGGGATCGCGAGAAGACTCAATGAGACGATGAGCGCGATGGGGACGAGGGACTTCATGTCAGCCTCCCTGCGGGTGCAATTCGGTTTCGCGCGGCCTGAACAAGGATACCATGACTCGTCGGGCTCGCGCCATGCCGAATGGGCCATCCTTGCCGGGGTCAAGCGGGCCGGTCGGCTAGCAGGTCCTCTGGATCACCATGACGGAGATGTCGTCCATCTCCGGTAAAGCCTAGGTTTGTTTCCTCTTCCGATAGGTCCGCGCGAGCTCGAGGAAGATGCCGAGGTTCCGCTCCAGATTCGACTGGGTCCCGTCGAAGTAGAAGATCCGGATCGGGATCCCGTTGTGATCGCGGCTGATCTTGGGGTAAACGGCCTCCGACACGATTCCATTCATGCAGGTGAAGGGGCTGATATCGACGATCCCATCGCAGCCTTTCGACCAGAAGTAGACGGTCTTTCCGGCGTTCAAGACCATCTCGCCATAGACGCCTTCGGCGGGGAGGTAGGGCTCGGCCATGTCGATGACCTGGGAGA
>Ga0194126_10013827_pt1 | contig 10043 bp, 9 predicted proteins | sample TA2KigC150mmetaG_FD_148641 | JGI IMG/M metagenome (GOLD analysis project Ga0194126, IMG submission 148641) | Freshwater microbial communities from Lake Tanganyika, Tanzania - TA2015035 Kigoma Deep Cast 150m | ecosystem: Environmental > Aquatic > Freshwater > Lake | place: Tanzania: Lake...
TGGGCGATCCTCCTCCCCAGCCGCCTGCTGGGGCGCGGGATGCGAGTCCTGCTCTCTCTCCTCGCCGCCGCGATCCTGGCGCGGCTCCGACTCTTGCCCCTGCGAGGGATCCTGCCGCTCCCCGCCGTCCGCCTCCGCGCCCTGCTCTTGCTCCTGCGACTGCTCCTGCCGGCTCTCCTGATCCTGGGATCCTTCCTGTTGCTGTTGCTGCTGCTGTTGCTGCGGGGAGGACTCCCGGAGACGCAGCGCCATCTCGAGATTGAACTTCGTGTCCGGGCTTCCCGGCATCTCCTTCAAGGACTGCTCATATGCGGCGATCGCGCCCTGAAGGTCGCCCGCGAGAAGGCGCGCGTTGCCGAGGTTGTGGGCCGCCCTCGCTCGAAGGGATGCGTCGGCTGCCGCCTGGGCGGCTTGAAAGGCCTGCTGCGCCGCCTCGAGCTGCTGCATCCTGTATTCGACATTCCCCAGGTTGTAGCGCGCCCGGGCGTCGCCCGGCTCGCGCCGCAGCGCCTCCTCGTAGACCTTCCGTGCTTCGTCGAGATCTCCCCGCTTATAGGCGCTCTCGCCGGTCCCGGCATGCGCAGCCGCGGCCGACGCCGCGAGCAGGACGATCCCAAGGATGCCTCTCCTCATGGCTTCCGCCTCCATCCGACCAAGAGCCCCTCGACGAAGAGTAGCCCCAGCGCGAGCGCCGCGAAGTAGGCGAATCGCTCTTCGTAGCGGATCCCGAGGCCGCCGCGCATCTCGCTCTGGTCAAGATCCCGGAGAGCCGTCGCGATCCTTCCACCAGCCATCCCGGCCTCCGCGCGGATGTAGGTCCCGCCCGTCTCGTCGCAGATGCGGCGCAGCGGCTCCTCGACCAGACGGGTGATCACCACCCTCCCTTCCCTGTCCTTCTTGTACGCCGGCGGCCGCCCCGGCTTCTGCTCCAGGGGGATCGGGTCTCCCTGGAGGCGGCCCACTCCGATCGCGCAGACGCGCGCGCGCGCCTCTTTCGCCGTCGCTATGGCCCGATCGAGATCCCCCTCGTGGCTCTCGCCATCGCTGATGAGGACGATCGCCCTTCCGCGCCGCGGGTCCTCCTGGAATGCCTCCACCGCTCGGCTTATGGCTTCCTCGAGGTTCGATCCCGGTTCGGGGACGCTGGCGGGATCGAGCAGAGGCAGCAGCATCCTGATCGCCCCGCGATCGAGCGTGAGGGGACACTGCAGAAACGCGCTGTTCGCGAAGCTGACGAGCGCCACGCGGTCCCCCCGGAGGCGATCGAGAAGAGCGAGGAGCTCTTGGCGGGCCCGTCCGATCCTGCTTGGAGGAAGGTCCCGGGCCTCCATCGACAGGGACACATCGACCGCCAGGACGACGTCGCTCCCCCTCTGGCGCGTCTCCAGAATCCGGGACCCGAGCTGCGGACGCGCGGCCCCGAAGAGCAACAGCGCCGCTGCGAGCAGCAGCAGAGCCGCCGATGCCCGCCTCCATCCAGGAGCCTCCACGCTCGCGAGCCGCTCCCAGAGCTGAGGCGCGAGCCAAAGGGCGAGGTCCTGCCGCCGCCGCTTCTCCGCCGCGAGATAGAGCATGAGAAGCGCGGGGATGACGAGCAGTCCCCACAGATATGCGGGCTCAGCGAAGCGCATGGCCGTTCACCTCAGGGAAGCCTCCGGAGAGGGCCCGCGCCAAGGGCGATCTCCAGAAGAAGCAGGGCGAGCGCCGGGAGCAGGAGCGCGCTCCCGAACTCGCTGTAGTCCACATAGGTGCGGGTCTCGACTCGGGTCTTCTCCATCGCGTCGATCTGGCCGTAGACCTCGGCCAGGGCGCCTGCGTCGACTGCGCGGAAGTAGGAGCCGCCGGTCGCCTGCGCGACCCTCCTCAACGTCTCCTCATCGATCTGCACCGGCATCCGCACGTACCTCCTGCCGAAGACGGGGTCTTCGACCGGATAGGGCGCGTCCTCGAGCCCCCCGGCTCCGATCGTGTGGATCCGCACTCCCACCGCGTCGGCCAAGCGCGCCGCCGTGAGCGGATCGATCGTCCCCGCGTTGTTGCGGCCGTCGGTCAGGAGAACCACGACGCGGCTCGGGGAGGCCGCCTCCCGGAGCCGGTTGGCGGATGCCGCGATGGCCATCCCCACAGCCGTCCCATCCTTGATCCCGCCGAAGTCGACTTCGTCGAGCATGCGGAGCAGGACGCCGTAGTCCGTCGTGAGCGGGCACTGCGTGTAGGCGCTCGACGCGAAGACGACCAGACCGATCCTGTCCCCCTTGCGCCCCTCGATGAACTCGCGGGCGACGCGCTTGGCGACCTGGAGCCGGTTGTCGGGCTGGAAGTCCTCCGCCCTCATGCTCCCGGAGATGTCGATCGCCAGCATGATGTCGATCCCTTCCGAAACGACGACTTCCTCCCGCTCCCCGAACTGGGGACGCGCCAGCGCGACGATGAGCACCGCCAGCGCGAGGGCCCTCAAGATCGGCAGAGACTGGCGGGCCCGCACTCTGAAGCCTCGCGACTCCGGGAGTAGCTGAAGGAACGGATGGGCGGCGGCCCTGTCTCGCCGGCCGCCGAAACGAATCCGCCAAAACGCCCAGACGAGGGGAAGGAGGAGGAAAGCGAGGACCCAGGGGTGCCCGAAGCTCACGGCGCGCCTCCTCCCGGATCAGAGGGAGCGCCCGCCGCGAGGAGCTGCACCAGCCCCCGCGACCGATCGAGATAGGCTCGCGCCTCGGCCTGCAGCCGCTCGAGCCGCGCGTACTTGACCAGGTCCCCCTCCGCGAGCCAATCGCGCAGGGATTGCCTCGCCTCGCGCCCGGCGACCCGCGGCAGCAGGATGGCGAGAACCTCGGTCGACGTCGACTCGAGCAGGGGGAGCGCATGCCTCCTCTCGAGATAGGCTCGTACCGCGCGGGAGACACCGTAGTAGAACTCCCGATACAAGCCCTCCTCCAGAAGCCCCGACCGAAGCAGCGAGGCGATCGCTTCGTCGAACTCCTCTTCCGGGCTCGGCCCGGGAAGGGGAGCGCTCGCGACCGCCTTCTTCCTTCTCTTGCGGAGGCCTCGCAGGAAGGCGGCAATCCCGGCGGCCGCGACGACGCCTCCCGCGACGAGCCACGGCCAGACGAGGGGACCGGTTCTCACGACATCCTTGATGTCGCGAAGCCGGGAAGGATCGACTTCGCCGGAGGCGATCTGCCCGATGACGGAGAGCCGGCCGGGAGCGTAGGCGAAGCGGAGCGAATCGCCCGTGGGCGAGAGGCCCACAAGGCGCACCGTGTCGGGCCCCACGTCGCCCAGGCGGTAGGCCGCGATCTCGACCCTCCTCTCGAGCCTCTCCCACCGGCCTTTGCGGATCCGCCGGACGGGATCAGCCCTCAGGATCTTCCACCCGCCCAGGCTATCCCCTGCCTCCGGGAAGACGATCGAGCCGCCCTCGGGAAGGGTCACGGACATGCGCAGCCCGACCGGATCCCCGAGGCCGGCAGAGTCGGCATCGAGCCCGACCCTGATCGATGGGGATGCCGCGACCGGCTCGTCACGGGCTCCGCACCCCGATCCGACGAAGAGGAGACCCCCTGCGAGGAAGGCGAGGAGGCTTCTACCGGCCGGCGGCACGCCAAGCCTCCCTGCGGCGGAAGTAAGCGACCAGAGGCGCCACGGTATCGGAGTCGAGCCGGATCTCGACGCCATCGATACCTCCCCGTTGGAAGAGGGCGGCACGGGCGGCCCTCATCGCCCGCCCCTTCGACGCCGCGGCCGCGCGCGCCCTGGGATCCGAGGTGTCGATGAGGCGCCGGCGCCCGCTCTCGAGGTCGTAGGCCTCCACCAGACCGATGCGCGGGAGATCCTCCTGCCGCGGATCGATCAGGACGACCGGGACCAGCTCATGCTTGCGGGCGGCCAGGAGGAGCGCGTTCTCGTAGGGCTCATCGCACAGGAAGTCGCTCACCACGAAGAGCAGGCTCCGCCTGCGGAGCATCCTGGTGGCCCGCTCGAGGGCCTCGCGCAGACTCGTTCCGGTCCCCTGGCCCCTGTGATAGAGAACCTCCCGGACGATCCGGAGGATGTGGGATCTCCCCTTCCTGGGCGGCACCCACTTCTCCATCCGGTCGCTGAAGAGCATCAAGCCCACCTTGTCCTGGTTGACCGAGGCGGAAAAGGCGAGCAGGGCCGTCGTCTCGGCCGCGACCCTCTCGAGACTCCTCTGCGAGGAGCCGAAGCGGGTGGATGAAGAGCGGTCGACAAGAACGACCACGGTCCGCTCCCGTTCTTCGTGGAACTGCTTGACAAACGGGCGATCCATCCTGGCCGTGACGTTCCAGTCGATCCAGCGCACGTCGTCGCCGGGGACGTACTCGCGCACCTCCGAGAACTCGATCCCCCGCCCCTTGAAAACGGTGTGGTAGGAGCCGGAGAAGAGCTCCTGGACCAGGCGGCGGCTCTGGATCTCGATCTTCCGGACGCCGCGGAGGATGTCGACCGCCGCGTCCTGCGCCTCCGCCGTCGGCGGAACCGCGCGCGTCATGGAACCGGCACGGCCTCCAGGACCTGCGTCGCGAGCTGCTCGGCCGTGATCTCCTTCGCCTCGGCCTCGTAGGTCGTCAGGATCCGATGCCGAAGCACATCGAGGGCGAGCGCCTTGACATCGTCGGGTGTGACATAGGCGCGGCCCTGAATGAAGGCGTGCGCCTTCGCGGCCGTCGTCAGGTAGAGGGTCGCGCGGGGGCTCGCCCCATAGGAGATCCACGGCGCGATCTCGAGACCGAACTCCTTCGGCCTCCTCGTCGCGCTCACGATGTCCAGGACGTATTCCCTGATCTTGTCGTCCACATAGACCATCCGGACCGCGCTCCGCGCGCGGAGGATCTCCTCGGGGGTCGCCACGGGGCGCACCGCCTGCAGCGGCGGCCCCGTCATCCGGTCGAGGATCTGCCTCTCCTCCTCCCGGCTCGGATAGTCGACCTTCACCTTCAAGAGGAAGCGATCGAGCTGCGCCTCCGGGAGAGGGTAGGTCCCCTCCTGCTCGATCGGATTCTGCGTGGCCAGAACGAGGAAGAGTTCGGGCAAGGGATGGCTCGCCTCTCCGATCGTCACTTGCCGCTCCTGCATCGCCTCGAGCAATGCGCTCTGGACCTTGGCGGGAGCGCGGTTGATCTCGTCGGCCAGGATCAGGTTCGCGAAGACCGGCCCCTTGCGCGTCGTGAACTCGGCCGTCTTCGGATTGTAGATCAGCGTTCCGATCAGATCGGCGGGCAGGAGGTCGGGGGTGAACTGCAACCGCGAGAACTTCGCGTTCAGCGTTCCCGCGAGCGTCTTGACCGCCAGGGTCTTCGCGAGCCCCGGCACCCCTTCCAGCAGCAGATGCCCGTCGGCGAGAACCCCGACCAGCAGACGCAGCACCAGGGCGTCCTGGCCAACGATGACCGTCCCCACTTCGAGCCGGATCCTCCGGATCGGCTCCGACTCCCGCTCCACCATCTCCTGTATCTGACGAATCTCAGGATGCACGTTCCCTCCTGAACAGACTGACTCTACCCTCCCGCTCGCGCCGGGTTCCCGACCGAAGGATCAGAGCTCGGGATAGAGAGGAAAAGCCGCCGCCAAATCGATCGCGCGCGCGCGGACCTTCCGGGCCGTCTCTTCATCCCCCCCGCCGGCGAGCACCTCGGCGATCATCGCGCCGATCAGGTCCATCTCCGGCTCCTTCATGCCGCGTGTCGTCAGGGCCGGGGTCCCGACCCTGATCCCGCTCGTGACGGTCGGCTTCTCCTTGTCGAAGGGGACCGTGTTCTTGTTCACGGTGATCCCGGCGGCCTCGAGCCACCTCTCCGCCTTCTTTCCGGTGATCTGCCTCCCGCTCAGGTCGAGAAGGAAGAGGTGGGTGTCCGTGCCGCCGCTGACGACATCGAACCCGTGATCGACGAGCTTCGCGGCGAGCCTCCGCGCGTTCGCCACGACTTGCTCCTGATAGACGCGGAACTCCGGTCTGCGGGCCAGCTCGAAGCAGACGGCCTTCCCGGCGATCACATGCATCAGGGGACCGCCCTGCATGCCGGGGAAGGAGGTCTTGTCGATCGCCGAGGCCTGGGCCGCCGGACACAGGATGAAGCCCGAGCGCGGGCCGCGCAGCGTCTTGTGCGTCGTCGAGGTGACCACATGGGCGTGGGGAACGGGGCTCGGGTGGACGCCCGCGGCGACCAGTCCAGCGATGTGCGCCATGTCGACCATGAGGAGCGCCCCGACCTCGTCGGCGATCTGCCGGAAGCGCGCGAAGTCGAGGGTTCTCGCGTAGGCGCTCGCCCCCGCCACGATCAGCTTGGGCCTCTCCTCCCTCGCGATCGCCGCCAGGCCTTCGTAATCGATCATCTTGGTCTCGGGATCGACGCCGTAGGCGACGACCTGGAAGAACCTCCCCGAGAAGTTGACCGGGTGGCCGTGCGTCAGGTGCCCTCCGTGCGAGAGGTTCATCCCCAGGATCTTGTCCCCCGGCTGGAGGAAGGCGAAGTAGGCCGAGAGGTTCGCGGAGCTTCCGCTGTGGGGCTGCACGTTCGCGTGCTCGGCGCCGAACAGGTCCTTGGCCCGCGCGATGGCCAGCGCCTCGACCGCGTCGACGAACTCGCAGCCGCCGTAGTAGCGCTTTCCCGGATAGCCCTCCGCGTACTTGTTGGTCATGCAAGAGCCGACCGCCTCCAGGACGGCCGGGTGGGTGAAGTTCTCGGAGGCGATCATCTCAAGCGTCTCGCGCTGCCGGTTCAGCTCCCCCCTGATCGCCGCGGCCACCTCCGTGTCGAGTGCCGGTAGAAAGCGCATCCTATCCTCCCTCATCCCCTCTTCATGCCGGGGCCCGAGAATCATCGTTGGCCTTCCTTCCGCCCGTCGCCCGCCTCCTCGTCCTGGACATCGAGCTCCGGCTCGCCCGGGATCAGCTCCAGGATCGCCGGGATCGCCCGCTGCAGGCTATCTTCTATCAGAATCCAGGTCCGCTCGTAGACGTCGATCCCCTGGCCCACGGGGTCGGGGATTCCGAGCGGATCGCCGCTCCGATCGGCGTACTGCGTGACCAGGTGGATCTTCTCCGAGGATGTTGGATACGAGGCCGCGAGCATCTCGACGTGTTCAGGCTCCATCGCCAGGATCAGGTCGGCTCGCTCCACGAGTCGCGATGAGACCGCTCGGGAGACATGTCCCCGAATGTCGACCCCGTGGCCGGAGGCCGTCTCCACAGCCGCCGAGGAGGCGGGTATTCCCCCCACCGCCGCGGTCCCGGCCGACTCCACGACGAACTCCCCATGGTCGCCGCCGTCGCGGAGCATCTTGCGCAGCAACCCCTCGGCCATCGGGCTGCGACAGACATTACCGGTGCAGACAAGCAGAATCCGGATCATTCCCCTCCCGTTCTCGAGCCGGCCTCAAGTGTCATCTGGATGAGATCGGCAGGCTGGACGGCCCCTCCCCGAAGGTCCGGGGAGGATCGTCGGATTCTAGGGAGCGAACGCGCGTAGGGTCAAGGGCCTTCAGGAGTTCCCGGATCCGAGGCGTCTTCTTCGTCCAGCGGGATCAGAAGCGAGCCCTGCCTCAGGAGGATGGGCTGGTTTCCCGTGAGATCCACAACGGTCGAGGCCCTGCCCCGGAGGTCGCCTCCATCGACCAAGGCGTTCAGATGGCGACCGAAGCTCCTCTCGATCGCCTCGAATGAGCAGAGCGGGGGTTCCCCGGTCCGATTCGCCGAGGTCGACAGGAGAGGCTCGCCGAGGCCGGTGATCAGATCGTGGAGGAAGGGAGAGACGGCCCAGCGGAAAGAGAGAGTATCCCCTGGCCCGCAGAACTCCGTCGGAACGTGGGGACGGGCCCTCAAAACCGCAGTCAGGGGGCCCGGCCAGTACTTGATCAGGATCTCGTAGGAAGCCCCGTGAGGCGGCTCGGCATACTGGAAGGCCATCTCCGGTCCAGCCACCAAAGAGAGCATCGGCGCCGATCGGTCCGAGCCCTTGAGATCCCGAATCCTCTTCCAGGCCAGGGGGCTGTCGAACCTTCCGGAGAAGCCATAGATCGTGTCGGTCGGGAGAAGGACGACCCCATCGTCCCTGAGAATAGGAACGAGGGCCTGGACGACGCGCGGCGAAGAGCCGCGCTTGTTCAGCTTGAAGACGGGGGGCGATCCGCCTGCGGAAGCCCCTCCCGTCGACTCCTTCGGTGCACCCACGAGCTCCTCCTCCCGTGTTCCGCTTCGGGCCGACCGACGGGCATTGCCCTCCCGCCGGAGCGCCCCTAGACTTCCTCCGAGCGTCGTGACGCGATGCAAGGAGGTGGCATCCATGCCTGAGCGCAGTCCTTACCTCGCCGGCCAGCGCATCGCGCCGGAACCGGTCCGTCCAGGCATCTCTGTGAGCGACCTGGTCCGCCGCACCTTCCTCGCCTACAACGCGGCACGCCTTCGGGAGGCCTGCCGCCTTCTCTCGGAGAAGATGCTCCAGGACGGCGGCACCGTCGGCCTCTCGATCTCCGGAGCCCTGACCCCCGCCGGGATCGGGATCTCCTGCATCGCCCCGCTCCTCCGAGCCGGCCACGTCGACTGGATCGTGACCACCGGCGCGAACCTCTATCACGATACCCATTTCGGGCTCGGATTGTCACTTCATCAGGGGCGCCCGGCCGTGGACGACGTCGCCCTCCGGGCCGACCGGGTCATCCGTATCTATGACATCGTGTTCGAGTACGATGTCCTGCTGGCCACCGATCGATTCTACCAGGAAGTCGTCGCCGCGCCGGCGTTCCAGAAGCCGATGGCCTCCGCGGAGTTCCACCACGGCGTGGGGAAGTACCTGAGGGAACGCGAGAAGGTCCTCGGGATCAGCGAGAGCTGCCTGCTCGCGGTGGCTTTCGAGTGCGGCGTGCCGGTCTATACCAGCTCCCCGGGCGATTCCTCCATCGGGATGACCATCGCCGCCTCCGCTCTGGCGGGAAACAGGTTGATACTCGATCCCAATCAAGATGTGAACGAGACGGCCGCCATCGTCTACGAGGCGAAGCGCCGGGGCACGAGCGGCGTCTGGATCCTGGGCGGCGGTTCGCCGAAGAACTTCGTTCTTCAGACGGAGCCCCATCTGCAGGAGATCCTCTCCATCGCCGACACCGGCCACGACTACTTCCTCCAGGTGACCGACGCCCGCCCCGACACCGGTGGGCTCTCCGGCGCGACCCCGAGCGAAGCGGTGTCCTGGGGCAAGATCGATCCGACCAGGCTCCCCGACGCCGTCGTGGCCTACTGCGACTCGACGATCGCGATTCCGCTGCTGACCACCTACGTCCTCGAGAATGTCGCGCCTCGCCCGCTGAAGAGGCTCTACGACAACAGGGAGGCGATGCTGGAGGCCCTGCGCGACGCGCATCTGCAGACGCGCGTGACGCAGATGCTGCCCCCGGGAATCAAGCCGCCAGCCAAGAAGGGGCCCGGGGCGAGCTAGGGCGGTTTGATCGGGCCGACACGCTCGCCCGGAAACGTCCGGGGCCTGCTGAGTGGAGTCCTACAGCTTCGCCCCCCTCGCCATCTCTCTCTTGTGGGTGTCGAGCTTCCTACGCAGCCCCGGATTCGCGAGCGCCAGGATCTGCGCGGCGAGAAGAGCCGCGTTGCGCGCCCCCGCGGCGCCGATCCCGAGCGTGCCGACGGGGACGCCCGCCGGCATCTGCACGGTCGAGAGCAGGGCGTCGAGGCCGCCGAGGGTCCCCGCGGAGAGAGGAACCCCGAGGACGGGCAGGGTCGTCGAGGCCGCCACCGCGCCCGCAAGATGGGCCGCCATCCCCGCCCCGCAGATGAGGACCTGAATCCCCTTCTCCCGCGCCGAACGCGCATAGTCGCGCGCCTCGTCGGGCGTCCTGTGCGCCGAGAGGACATTCATCTCGCAGGGGATTCCGAACTTCGCCAGGACGCGCGCGGCCTCCGACATGACATCCCGATCCGACTCGCTCCCGAAGAGGATCCCCACCTGCGCGGGCGTCGAGGTCGTGCCGCGCCTTGCCCGGGATTCGATCCGCTCCGCCCCTCCGCCCTTCGCTCTCTT
>Ga0194126_10013829_pt1 | contig 10042 bp, 10 predicted proteins | sample TA2KigC150mmetaG_FD_148641 | JGI IMG/M metagenome (GOLD analysis project Ga0194126, IMG submission 148641) | Freshwater microbial communities from Lake Tanganyika, Tanzania - TA2015035 Kigoma Deep Cast 150m | ecosystem: Environmental > Aquatic > Freshwater > Lake | place: Tanzania: Lake...
GCAATCGGCGTAACCCACGCGGCGTCAAGCGCAAGATGAGCAATTTCCCTCTGCGCCGTCGCGGCTCTGATCGAATGCCCAAAATCGACCTCCAAACAGCTATAAATATATTAACTGAACAGTATTGGGTTTAAAAGTCCCCCTTTAGCAAAGGGGGATTTAGGGGGATTTGAGTTTTCACGGTAAAGCCTGCGGCTACTAAAGCAGCCCTTTGAACACGACTAAGTATCAAAACCACCGAGGCTCCCCCATGCCGGACCGATGGGCTCCCGTGCAGCAACTACTGGACGATGGCGTCAGCCAGGGCGTCTTTACCGCCGCGGTGGCCCTGGTGGGGCTTGGGGGAAAGCTCCGGTGGGAAGGGGCCGGCGGCTTTTTGTCCAGGGACCCGGGCGCCGCGGCCGTGACCCTAAACACGGTCTTCGACCTGGCCTCCTTGACGAAACCCCTGGCCACGGCCCTGGCCCTGATGGTCCTGGCGAACCGGGGGCAGCTTAATTTTGCCGCCCCCCTTAAAGAGGTTCTCCCAGTCGCATGGCTGCCGCCGGACAAGCATCCCCTGATCTTGGGAAGCCTCCTCACCCACCGCGCCGGTCTGCCGGCCTGGCGCCCTTTTTATCAAGAAGTTCTGGCCGCGCCTGCCCCGGCCCGCCCTGCCCGGCTGGAACGCCTGGCCGCCTCCACCCCCTTGGAGCACGCCCCGGATACGGTGACCCTATACAGCGACCTGGGCTTCATGCTGCTGAAAGCCGTGGTGGAGCGGCTTAGCGGTAAAAATTTAGATCAGTTTTGCCGGGAAGAAATATACCGGCCCCTGGGACTGAATATTTTGGGTTTCATCCCTTTACCCAAAACAGCCCAAGCTGTTCTGGCAACCGAAAACCGAAAACCGGAAACCGAAAACCGCGTTTATGCCGCCACCGAACCGGGCCTCATCCCGGGACGCCCCGGCGCGGGCGCGGTGCATGACGAAAACGCCTGGGCCGCGGGCGGGGTGGCGGGCCACGCCGGTCTCTTCGGCCCCGGCCGTGAGGTCTTTCATATGGTGGCCTGCCTTTATCGGGCTTATGGCGGCGAGCCGATGGGGCCGCTCGCCCCGGCCGCGGTCAGGCTTTTTCTGACGGTCCCGGCCGGCGCCGACCGGGCCTGCGGCTTCGACACCCCCGGGGCGGACCCGGGCGGGCGGGCCGCGGGGCGCTATTTTTCGCCCCGGAGCGTCGGCCACCTGGGCTTCACCGGCACCTCTTTTTGGCTGGACCTGGACTCCGGTCAGATGGTAGTCTTACTGACGAACCGGGTGCACCTGGGCCGGGACGATAAGGCCAGGATTGCCGCCTTCCGCCCCCGCTTCCACGAGGCCGCGTCCCGGGCTTTGGGTTTCAACCAGCCTTATTGACCAGAGGCAGATGGAGAATAGCCGCCCCCGGCTGTTCCTAATAAAGGGCATGGTGCGCAGTGCGCGCCCTTACTTCTGATCTCATCATTTCCAAAAATGACCATGAACGCAGCAACCCACATCCACCTCCTGGGCATCTGCGGCACCGGCATGGCCGCCCTGGCCGGCATTTTGAAGGAGCAGGGCTTTCGCGTGACCGGCTCCGACGAGCACGTCTATCCGCCCATGAGCACGATGCTGGAGGGCCTGGGAATCCCCCTCCAAAACGGCTACCGCCCGGAGAACCTGACGCCGGTCCCCGACCTGGTGGTGGTGGGGAACGTCATCCGCCGGGAAAACCCCGAGGCCCAGGCGGTCCTGGCCCAAAACCTCCCCCGCCTCTCCCTGCCCGAGGCCCTGAACCGCTTCCTGGTGGGCGACCGGCAATCCATTGTGGTGGCCGGCACGCATGGCAAAACCACCACCACCGCGCTCATCAGTTGGCTCCTCTTTGCCCTGGGGCTTGATCCCGGGTTCATGGTGGGGGGCATCGCCAAAAATTTTCAGGCCAATTACCGGGTGGGCCGCGGCCGCCACGTGGTCATGGAAGGGGATGAATACGACACCGCTTTTTTTGACAAACGCCCCAAGTTCGTCCACTTTACCCCCCGGGCGGCGGTGCTCACCTCCATTGAGTTCGACCACGCCGACATCTACCCCGACCTCAACGTCATCATTCAGGCGTTCGAGACCTTCCTGTCCACCATCGCACCCGGCGGCCGGGTCCTGGCCTGGGGGGACGCCCCCCTGGTGCGGGAGGTCTGCGGCCGCAACCACGCCCCGGTCGCCTTTTACGGCTTAAACGGCGACGTGGCCTGGCAGGCGGCAATGCTCCGCCCCGGCCCCGGCGGCATGCATTTTACCGTCCTTAAGGATGGCGCCCGGTGGGGAGAGTTCTTCCTGCCCATGGTGGGGGAGCATAACGTCTTGAACGCCCTGGCGGCCCTGGCGGTGCTGTCCGAAGTCGGGGTCGAGGCCCCCCCCTTACAAAAAGCCCTGCCCGGGTTTAAGGGGGTCAAAAAACGTCAGGAAGTGGCCGGAGAGTTCGATGGGGTGCTGGTGGTGGAGGACTTTGCCCACCATCCCACCGCAGTAAGGGTAACCCTGGCCGCGGTCCGCCAGGCCTACCCCAAGCGGCGTTTGGTGGCGGCGTTTGAGCCCCGCACCAACACCTCCCGGCGCCGGATTTTTCAGGAACCCTACGCCCGGGCCTTTAAAGACGCGGACCTGGTCCTGGTGCGGGAACCCCCGGACCTGTGGAAAGTTGCGCCCGAAGAGCAGTTCTCCTCCCGGGAACTGATAGCCGACCTCCAGGCCGAAGGCCAGGAAGCCCTCTATTTCCCCGATACCGACGCGCTCCTGGAGGGCCTGCTCCATACCCTGCGCCCGGGCGACGTGGTCCTGATGATGTCCAACGGCGACTTCAACCACCTGGCGCCCCGCCTCTGTGAAGCCTTGGGAAGAAAAAACCGCTAACCAGGTATTGAAAAGCGGCGCTGCCGCCTCAACTGTCATCCTGAGCGGCGCGAAGCATCTCGCGGCTCATACCGATGAGCAATCAAAAGACGATTTTTGTCATTCTGAGCGCAGCGAAGAATCTCTCCTTTAAAGCCGCTGAGATTCTTCACTCCGCGGCGCTCCGTTCGGAATGACACGAATTTTCATAGTTTTTTGACTGCAACTTTGTATAAGATCCTTCGCTCAGGATGACCAAAAGAGACGTTTTCAACCGCCTGATAGTGGCGCCTGCCGTCCGCAATGATTATCTATTAAATAAAGGAGACAAACCTAGTCTCTGTCTTGGCGAAGTTTTTGCTTGCCGGGAAACAATCTCACCGAAAGAGTAGACCTGCATCCGGGTTTGCTGAGAAGGATGATCGCATGTTGACTGAGTCTGGCCAAAATATTGATGAGGGCCCGGAATCTCCCGAGGCCTTGAATTTGATAACCGCGGTCTTCGCGCATCCCATCCACGGCCGGTTGGTGGAACGGTTCCTGTTGATGGTGACACCAAATATCTCCCTGGAGGGGGTGAGGTATGTCCTGAGCTGGCGGGATGGCGGCGTGGCCTTCTACCGGCCGATCACGATCCATTAACCACCGCCGCAATCTGAGGGAGGGGGCGGTAAGCCGCAGCCCCTCCCTTTATGTTTATCCCTGTCCTCTTATCCCGACCCCATCACACCAGCCAGGGTTTAAACCGGTCTTTATTCGGGGCAGTGAGGTTAAAGACCCGGGGAAGGCCGCCGGGCTCGGCGTTTACCGTCACCGGCGCGCCCCGGGGCGCATCGCTGTAGGCCGCGGCCAGCCCCGCCGCCGCCGCCAGGTCCTCGCCCGAGACCGCCCCGCCGACCAGCACCAGCGGGCCGGGGTATTGATCTACTTTCAGCAGGGAATCCCCGGTAGATCTCAAGGTCTCAATCGCGTCATTTTCCCGCTCCGTCCGCCCCACCACTGCCTTGGCCCCGCCGGGCAGGCGGAAGTGACGGCCATATTTGAGCAGTTCCAGGTCCTGCCGGGAGGCCTCCTGCACGTGCCGCAGCAGGTCCTTGAGCCGGGCCGAGTAGCCCGGATCGGTCAAGAGACATCCCCCCGCCGGGGCGGGATACCGGGTGATGCCGTATTCCTGGGCCAGGGCCATCTGGCGTTTGCGCCCCCGGCCGCTGAGGTTCAACAGCCGTTCCCGGTCCACCCAGCCCCGGATCTCCGGAGCCGTCGTCTTGAGGGATTTGGCGCTCAACGGTCTGAGGAGCAGGTCGGCAAACCCCGATTCCCGGGCGATGAGGTTCAAAGAACCCCGGTTCTGGCTCATGGGCCGTTGTCCCAGGACTTCCCCGGTGAAGAGAAAGTCAAACCCCGCGGCAGCCATCAAGGCCCCGGCCTCCCGGAGCATGAGGGTGTGGCAGTCGATGCAGGGGTTGTGGCCCTGGCCAAACCCGTGGGGCGGATCATAAATGAGGGGCAGATATTTGTCGGTGAAGTCCACCTCTCTGAGGGGCAGACCCAGGTGGGCGGCCGATTCCCGGGCTCGCGCCGCCCCGAAAAACGGCGTCACGAAACAGACGAGAGTGACGTCGATCCCCTGGGCGCGCAGCACCGCTGCGGCCAGCATGCTGTCCAGCCCTCCGGAAAAGAGCCCCAGGGCTCGAATGGTCTTGGTCATGGTCAGTTATTGTAAGGCGCGTCTTACGCACCGAGAATGGCGCGTGAGACGCGCCACGGATTTTAGAGAACAACTGGTTATCAGGCGGTTCGGTCCAGGCAGAGCCCCGTGAAGCCCAGAGCCGTTATAAGGGCCGTGAAGCGGCGGCGCACCCTTGGGGCCAGGAAGGCCGGCCACTGTTCCGGGGCCAGTTCCAGGCGGGCCCGGTCCCCCCGGACTCTGAGGCGCACCCGGGAAAAGCCCCGGCGCCTGAGCCAGGTTTCCCCCCGGCCCACCCGGGTCAGGCCATCCCTGGTTAATTCGGTGTCATAGGGAAAACGGGTGGCCAGGCAACTCTGGGCGGGCCGCGCGTCGTCGAGGCCCAGGCCCCGGCTCAGGGCGCGGATGGCCGCCTTGCCCAGTTGCGCCGCCAGGAGCGGGCTTTCGACTCCCAGTTCCCGGAGCGCCCTGAACCCCGGACGGAAATCGGCCAGGTCGTCCACGTTGGTGCCGTCCCAGAGCACCGAATGTCCCCGGGCGGCCGCAATCTCCCAGGCCCGGGTAATGATGGCCCGCTTGCAGGCGTAGCACCGCTCCAGGCGATTGTGCCGGAATTCCGGGAGGCTGAGGGGATCAATTTCCCGCACCACGTGGTCAACCCGGAAGCGCCGGGCCAGGGCCCAGGCCGCGGCCAACTCTCCCGGCACGGTGTGGGGTCCGGTAAAGGTGATGGCGGTCAACCCCGGTCCCAAGGCCTTCGCCGCCGCGGCCAACAGGAGACTGGAATCCAGTCCCCCGGAGAACAGCAGGGCCGCCCGCCGGTGGCGCCGGAGGTAATTATCCAGGGGTTTAATCACCAAATCTCCCGAATATGCGGGGAAAGCAGGGGCGACCCGCCGGGTCGCCCCTGCTTGTGCTCCGCGTCTGGATTTCAGCTGTCGCTGCTGGTGGTGCTGAGAAAGGGGGCTTCGTTATCCAGGGGCAGAGGTTCCACCGGTTCCCCCAGGAGAAACCGGCCGGATTCGATCCACTGTTTCAGGTGCTGGGCGATCTCCCGGGCCCGCACCATGCTGGACAGGGGCACCGTGGGCACCTCTTTGCCGTCCAGGGAGAGGGCGCCGCTTTTCAGTTGCGCGTAGCTCACCTGCCCCAATACCTGACCCGTGCCCGCGGGATAATCGCTGCCGTAATCGACGATGGGAGCCATGATCTCGGCATCGCTGACCCCGCAAAAATGGGCCATTTCCTCATTCAACAGGGGGATGGGGATCCCCATCCCCACCGCCAGGGAACAGCCGTAGCCCAACAAGCTCGCCCCCACCAGGTACCGGGGGTCCATCCGCTTCATGTCCCCCAGTACCATCAGCGTCCCGGCCGGACCCAGCGGTATCCCGTTTTCCGCCCGAGGTTTCTTGGGGTTGTGTTGGGTGCCGGGGAAGACCACGTAGCCCACCCCTCCCCCCAGGAAGATGCGGGTGCCGATGCCGATGGTGCGGTAGTACGGGTCATTGAACAGGGGGCTCAGTTCCCCGGCGGTGCAGTAATTGGCGTTGCCGGCCCGGGGCCTGAGCGGCCCCATATAAGTGTAGATGGTCCGGTTCGACAGGTTCACCGCCACGTTGTAATTCTGGTAGCAGTTCCGGGGGTTGCACAGGATAGCATTGGTCATCTGGCTCAGGGTGATTTCCCGCTCCAGACGCTTGTTGGGGTAGCAGTCGGTGCCGTAGGCCTCCGCCACCAGATGAACGGCCTTGCCGGCCACCAGGTCCTGGATAACGTGGCCGCCGCCGTACTTGAACTGCCCCGGGTACACCTTGTTCAGGGGATCTTCCTCACAGGGTTCGGTGACGCCGATGTAGACATCCACCGCCGCAAGCCCCGCGTACGCCGGCACATGATTGAGCCAGGCTCTAGATGCCTTGATGGGGGGCTTGGCATGGCCGAAATTAATGAAGGCCCCGGAAGAGCACATGGGGGAAAAGGTCCCGGTGGTCACCACGTCCACGGTCCGGGCCGCGGCCACCTCGCCTTTGCGGCGCACGATGTCAATAATCTCTTCGGCGGTGACCACCACCGCTTGACCCCGCCTGATTTTATCGTTGATTTCCTGGTAGGTTTTATTCACTTGGCAGTTGGCCATAATTTACCCTTCTCCCGCGAGGCGATTGTCATCATGGAACCTGATTTTCTGGGTGTTCACAGGGTGTTTCTCGTCACCAGCCTGATCTCGATGTTCATCATCAAGAACCGCCGGCCCCCCGGATCATGGGCCTGATCATGGCCGCCCTGGCGGTGCAATTCGTCATCGAGGGCTTGATTCCGGCCTTTCCTGCCCTGCATCACTATCCTAATAATAATCCACCGGGTCGATCTTGCGCGCCGCCGCCCAATGGAAAAAGAGATTGCTGGGCAGTCCCTGGAAGATATAGCTAGTCGGCGGCATGAGCAGCCGGCGGAAGATGGAGGGAAACGAGTAAAATTTTTGAAAGCAGCGCCAGACCCCGGCTTCGCACGCCTCGGGCGTCATGTGTCGGGGGAAGAAGTTGCACACCATCCCCAAATACTTCTCGGCGTCCGGGTTGTGGACCCGCCCTTCGGCATTAAGCTGGTCCCACATGGGAGTGCCCCGCCGCGGCGTGGCCACATTAAAGAAGGCCATAGGCGCCTTGATCTTGTCCAAAAAGGCCAGGGTTTCGTCGAACAGCTCCTGGTGGTCCCCATCCAGGCCGAACATGAAGTTCAGGGAGTAAAAAATGCCCCGTTCCCGTAAACGCCCCAAGAGCCACTCATACTCGGCCACCGGATTCTGCACCTTCTCGATGGAGGAGATGCTCTCCTGGCAGACGCTCTCGATGCCGATGTTGACGTGGTTGCAACCGGACTCCTTGGCCAGGTCCAGCAGGTCCTCGTCCCGGGAGGTGTTGATGGTCCAGAGGCAACTCCACTTCAGGTTCAAGGGCTTCAGGGCCTTGAACAGATCCTTGGCGTACTCCCGGTGGCCGGTGAGATTGTCGTCAATGAAATATATGTTTTTTAAGCCGGTGATGCGCACGTTGGCTTTGATCTCGGCGATCACCTCCCCCAGGGGCCGCCGGCGGTAGGTGTGGCCGTAAACGATGGGGACTTCGCAGAAGGCGCAGTGATAGGGACACCCCCGAGAGGTCTGGGTAGGGATGATCTTGACCCGGTAGCGCCGATAATCCAGCAACTCCAGCCGGGGCCGGGGCAGCCCCTCCAGATCGTGAAACCCCGGCGCCTGATAGCGGCGCTTTAGGCGTTTGACCCGGGCATCCTCCAGCACTTCGGTCCATACCGATTCCGCCTCGCCCACCACCACTGCGTCGCAATGCGCCAAGGCCTCCTCGGGGTGTAAGGACACGTGAAACCCGCCCATCACCACCTGCCGGCCACGCTGCCGGAACTCACCGGCAATTTCGCAGGCCCGTTCCGCCGTGGCGCAGGTGGTGGTGATCCCTACCAGGTCATACTCCCGGTGGTACGGGATGGGTGACAGGCGGTCATCAACCAGGTCCACCCGGATGCCCTTGGAAGTGAGACCCGCCAGGTACGGCAGGGTAATACCCACCAGCCAGCGGGTTTTACTGCGGAGAGGCTTCAGGTTAGGGTATTTGGTAGTGGGTTGGATCAGCAAAATTCTCATTAAAAAAACTCCAGCCCCAAAATTGCGGCCAGCGAGCCGTCTCTCAATATTTTATTAAGATAGTCAGTGAATTACAACTTATAATAAGTTTCCGGGGCCCGGAGGGCAAGGTTGACTTGAGGGCATTTATCAGCATATATGGTTACAATTGTCTGGACGACCCCATGCAAAATATCCTTTGCCCGCTCTGTGATCACGATCACACCTCCCTGGTAGCCCGGCGCCGGGAACGGGGCCTCACCATCACTACGGTTGCGTGCCGGGATTGCGGCCTCGTTTATCACAACCCGGTGATCGAGGACCAGGATCGCCTCGAACTGGCCGTGAGTCACCGGCAGTGGCACACGGGTGATTCGGAGTTCCCGCGCCAACTCCGCAAGCTGGAGAAACGCTGGAACCTCCAGTGGCCCTTGATCCGGACGGTCTTCCAGTCCGGCTGCCGCGTCCTGGAGGTCGGCTGCGGCCTGGGCCTGGTGGGCGCCAGGCTGAAAAGCCTGGGAGCCCGGGTCTGGGCGGTGGAGCCCGACCCCGAGCAGGCCGCCTATGCCCGGGACCACCACGGCCTGACGGTTTTTGCCGGCCGCTTCGAGGCGGCGGCCTTCGAACCTGCCTCCTTTGACCTGATCCTGGCCTCCCACGTCATCGAGCATTTCCCCGAGCCCCTGGCCTTCCTGCGCCAGGCCCGGACCTGGGCCCACCCGGAAACCTGGCTCTTCCTGGAAACCCCCAACGTCATGGCCCCCAAAGTGAGCTTCCGGCGGATGTTTTCCCCGGCCCACAACTTCTACTTTGCCCCCCAGACCCTAAGGTGGCTGCTCACGAAAGCCGGCTGGCAGGAGGAAAAGCTGCGGGTGTGGCGCCGGGACGCGTTCCAGGTCCTGGCCCGCCCCGGCGTCCCCCAACCGCCTGGGGTGGACCCCCGGGTGGCCGGGCAGGTCAGGCGGGCCGTCGCCCGCCACCGGTACCTCTATTACTTGAAATTACTGTTCATCTGGCGCAAGATGCCCTGGTGGCAGAAGTATTGGATGTACCAAACGAGAGAGCCCGGCCGGTAAACCTCCGGCTCAGGTCTTGCGGACCAGCGGGATTACCTTGGCTTTGCCTTCCGGAGCCGGAGAGCCGGGTTGAGGCGGAGCTAGGGGGGGAATGAGCTTCAGCTGCACCGGCCGCCCCCCCATGGTGTACTCCTCTCCCTGGAGGTGCGTCTCCTCCAGGATCCAGACCAGGGTCTGGGGAGGCAGGGAGAGCACCAGCAATTCCACCTGATACCACCCCCGCTTGACATCCGGGGCAATATCGTTGATGCGGGCGTAGAATGCGGGCTGGCGGTCCAGGTGGACCAGCACCAAATCGTTAATCGTGGCCATGTCGGTCGGGTAGCGGGTGGCCGGTCGGGATAGTCATGCCTGGGGCAACCGGCGGGACTACTTTACCAGATCACCGCCAAAATGCAAGGGGTTGGGGAGCTTCAGCCGGAAGGCCGGGGCCTTGGGGCAACCCGCAACTCATGAAAATTGGGTATGGGCTGGTGGCACAGCCTTTCCAGGCTGTGCACGATTAATACCAAGTTGCGCTCATAGAAGTAAGAAAAGCTTACGGTCTGTAGGGGCGCACCCGCGTGTGCGCCCATCCTGAGGGCGGACACATGGGTCCGCCCCTACAAAAGATAAATTACTTGTATGATCGCAGTTTGGTATGAGATAGAGCCCGGCGACGTCGGCCAACTTCTCGACAAAGTGCTGGTCGCGGCTGAGCTTGAAGGTCTTGAGCAAATGTGGTTTAAGGCGGTGTTGCTTCCAGATGC
>Ga0194126_10013831_pt1 | contig 10041 bp, 12 predicted proteins | sample TA2KigC150mmetaG_FD_148641 | JGI IMG/M metagenome (GOLD analysis project Ga0194126, IMG submission 148641) | Freshwater microbial communities from Lake Tanganyika, Tanzania - TA2015035 Kigoma Deep Cast 150m | ecosystem: Environmental > Aquatic > Freshwater > Lake | place: Tanzania: Lake...
ACCCACGTGGGGTGTCGCGGTCGACAGCAACACGGAGACGCTCTTCCAGTCCTCACCTGTCGCCTGCGCGATCCGCGCGCTGTATGTGAGTTCCACTCCGCTGTCCCGCTCGATGTACCGGACGCTGTACTCCGGGTGCCACGAGGCACCTGGCACGATGTACGAGAGCGCGACGGTCATGACGCCGGGCGTCGCCACCTCGCAGTCGACGACGACCTCTCTGCCAGATCCCTCCGCAACCTGCATCGCCGCCAACTCAGACTGGACCCACGACACTCTCTCCTGGAGCTCGTCGCTCTGCCGCCTGATCTCGCCAAGCCGCTGGTCGGTTCCAAGCGCCTCCTCCTCGAAGAACGTGAGGAGCGAGCGCCACTCAGCGGCGGCGAAGGCGCCACCCTCGATCCGGTCCCGCGCCTTGTCGGCTGAGAAGTCGCCAATGGAACCCGCGAGGCTCTTGCGCCCCTCAATTGCCCGACGGCGGAGGCGCAGCTGTTCGAGGCTGGCGTTCAGCGCATCAAGCTCGAGGGACAACTCCTTGTAACGCGGGGAGTCGACGCTGCTCTTCTCCGTACGCCTGAGATCAATGCCGACGATACGCGCCCCCGCAAGGCCCGTCCCCACGACGTTCAACGAGGTCTCGGCGAACTCCTTCGGGAGATCCCCACAGACCAGCCTGAACGATCCGGGACTGAGCTGGACTTCCCCGCGACGGACGACCTGTGCCTGCCGGCTGTAGATGGTCGCCGAGATGATGTCCGTCTTGAGCGGCAGCTCCTCGGCGGCCGTTGCATCCGACGCGAAGCCCTGCACCGGCAGCGTCGCGAGAAACACGAGAACCGCAATCGCGAACGGCGGGATTCGACGGCAACGTCTGTCATTCAACGACATCGCACCCTCCCTTGACCTGGGCCGATCGGCCCGCAGCCGCGTGCTGCGACCGGCCACCTAACGTCTGCGCATGAGCCGCGCGAGGCACTGGCGCGGCGTGTGCCGGCCGAGCAAAGCGAGGCCCCCCGTGCAGACGGCGTGACGGCGCCGTGGCGTCCGCTGCAAACGCTAGTTAGCCAGCACCGCGAATGGCGCGAAGAACCCGATCCGCGTCCTGCGGCCGCCGAAGTTCAGTCACCCGCAGATGCGGGAACGCACCGCTCACGAAGACGGCGCGATACTGCCGCCGACGACGCCCGTACGTCGTGATCACCCACCACAGGATAGAGCCGCGACTTAGAAACGCGTTCCGAAAGGTCTCCCGGTTGCCGTTGAAGATCTCCTCTCGGAGGAACACGCGCCGCAGCGTGCGGACCAAGGCCCGACCGAATACCACCGGGAACGAGTAGTTCAGCCACACCGCATCGCTCGCCCGCGCCCACACGATGTCCTGGACCTTGTCGTAGTTCCCGTCGACTACCCACCTCGCACCTTCCACCCGCTGCAGAACCGCTGCCCTGAACTCCTCGAGAGGCGCCTCGCGCCAGCCTGGCCGCCAGTGCAAGGCGTCGAGCTCCACATGTGGGCATCCGATCGCCTCAGCAAGCTGCCGAGCCAACGTGGTCTTGCCACAACAACTGGTGCCAATCACAACTGCACGGTCCATCATCGCCTTCGCGGTGTCTGGCTAACGAACGCGTTTCAGCGGCGGGTGAAGGGTGGCGCGGGGTGTGCCGTGCGAGGCGCCCCCTTGCAGACCCCGTGACACCCGAGACCGTCGGCTGCAAACGCAAGTTAGACAGGCAGCGTCGCGGGCAGGGTTCCCTCACCTGTAGGTCGCCTTGATCAGCCCCCAGCTTGCCCGCTCCACTGCCGTCTCGCCGCCCCACACCGAGATGTTGTCTACTCGGATTGCAGCCTGCTCCCCGTACTTCGGCGGCTGCGTCATCTCACCGATGTACAGTCTGTTGAATCCCCCCGAGATCGGGAACGAGACGCCGGTCACCTGGTAGAACGCCCCGCCGGACTCGACCGTCCAGTCGACGGTCTGACTGGACGGATGATACGCGATGTCGAAGTGGTACCACTCGCCGAGGTTCGGCGAACCGCTCGTCTCCAGATACCCGCCCCCGTCCGACGTGAGGGTGAACTTCTTCACGACATGGTCCGACCACCAGAACTGGCAACAGAACGTCCGATGATACGAGTCCGGCTGAGTGGGGTCGGCCACCTCCGTGTTCTGAAAGCTGATCCCCGGATAGCAGCCCCAGTCTTGCGCGAGGACCGCCATGTCGAACGAGACGCCGAAGTCTCCGGCGACCTCGTCGAAGGCCGGGCTGTAGCTCACGTACCGCCCGATGCCCGAGGCGACGTCAAGGGAGATCGCGACGTAGCTGCCGCCCGACCCGTCCCAGAACGAGTACATGTCCAGCACGCTGTCGTACCCGGGGTCCGACGAGAAGTCCTCCGAGTAGACAAGCTGGCGGCTGTCGGATGCAGCATCTGGCTTGGCAGCTCCTGAGCCGAGTCCCGCGAGCAGGACCAACAGCAACAGCACGCCCGAGTGCCCCCGAAACATGTTCCCACCTCCTCCGAGCTCCACCGCTGTCTGTCTAACGAACGCGTTTCAGCGGCGCCGTGCCGTCCGCTGAAAACGCTCGTTGGGCTCCGTGGCACGATTCCTGCTTGACACTATGTCACCCGCGACATACAATGGTATCATGACTGCCAACCGAAAGCCACTCGTCTGGCTCCATGGGAAGATGAAGACACCACCCATGTCCCCCCGAGCCCGTGTCGAAGCTGGCTATCTGCTTGGCCTCGCTCAGGAGGGAGTGAAGCTGGAGATGCCCCAGTCGAGGCCGATGCCTGACGTCGGCAGCCGGTGTCACGAGCTGCGCATCACCGACGAGTACATCGAGTGGAGAGTCATCTACAGAATCGACGATCGCGCTGTCGCCGTGGTTGACATCTTCGAGAAGAAGACACGCGCCACACCCAAGAGGATCATCGAAGCATGCAGGCGCCGACTCGCCGCGTACGATGCACGATGAGGGAGAGGCATCATGAAGGCCGGTAGGAAGAGGAACATCGAGCGAAACGGATGGAAGATCGGCACCGCGCAGGAACTCCTCGGCCTCACCGATGAGGAGGCTGCGTACGTCGAACTGAAGCTCGCTCTCAGCAGAGAGCTCAGGGAGCGCCGCAAGAAGCATGAGGTCACCCAGGTTCAGCTCGCCAAGAGAATCGGATCGAGCCAGTCACGCGTGGCCAAGATGGAGGCTGGCGATCCGTCGGTGTCCATCGATCTCCTGATTCGCTCTCTCCTTGCGCTCGGGGTCAGCCCCAAGGCGCTCGTCCGGTCGATGGCGTCCATCTGACCTCGTTACGCAGCGCAACGAACGCGTTTCAGCGGCGGCCGGCGCCGGCGCGACTCGTGCTCCTCGTCTGCAGGAGGCGTGACGGCGCCGTGGCGTCGGCTGAATGCGCCAGTTAGGCGCCCCGCATCCTGCGTCCTGCACCTCACCGAAACAGCGCCCGGATGACGCCCCACGAGGCGTGCCTCACCGCCGTCCCAGGACGCACATCGAACTCCAGGGTCGCCACGTCAGGGTTCGGATCACGCGGCGAATCATGGTGCTCAGTGACTGTCACCGTGTAGTGCCCCGCGGACAGATACGCCAGGTCACACCTCCGAGTGCGCGTCCACACCCCCTGGAGGCACGCCCAATGGCATACCCGTCGTAGAACCACATGTCGATCGCAACGTGGTTCCCCTGCATCGGCGAGCACACGAAGTTCATCTCAACCCAGCACCCGTCCGCGAACCCGTACATCACCTCGATGACCACCCAGTCAGCGTCGATCGGCTCCTCAGGAATCACGTGCGGCGGGTTGAGGTACGCGGACGCGGTGCCAGCGACCCCACCCCATGCGACCGCAGCGCAGGCCAACGCAGCCAGCAGAGCACCCTGCCGCTGCGACCTGCGTGCCCTATCTCCGGAGGTCTTCATGGCCACCTCCTCTCCGGGGCGCCTAACGAACGCGCATCAGCGGCGGCCGGCGCCGGCGCGACGTGTGCTCCTCGACTGCAGACGGCGTGACGGCGCCGTGCCGTCCGCTGAAAACGCCAGTTAGATGGCTGCGCGGGTCGTGATCGGACGTCGAGGTCCCGCGTCCCGGTCGGAACCGCTGGTCGCGCGGGAACTCCTTCGGCCGCGGCACGAGCCAGAGGATGAGATCGTACGTCCGCGGAATGACCTGCATCACATCCGGCACGATGCGCTCCGTATCTGGGCCGACCTCGCGCGCCCCGCCCCTCCCCTTGCCAGGGTCAAAGGGGTAAGGGATCAAGGGTCAACGGTCCTGGCAACACGAAACCCGTAGTAGTTGTGGCTGTAGGCCGGGTTGACGAGGCCCCGGCCCGCGCACCGCAGGCCGCCGCCGATGTCGATCCAGGAGCCCCCGCAAAACACGCGGTAGGTGCCGCTCGTCGGCCCGACAGGGTCAGTGGCTGGGGTTGTCCCAAGGTTGCACACATGCCAGTCGTTGCACCACTCCCGCACGTTCCCGGCAAGGTCCGAGAACCCGAGCGATGAGTCCCCGGCGGGGCGGCTGCCCACGGGCGCCGTCCAGCCGACGCAACCCGGAGAAGATGGCCAGTAGTTCGCCAAGTTGCAGTTGGGAGCCTGGCTCCCCCACGGGTAGATGCGCTCGTCGTCGTACTGCGCCGCGTACTCCCACTCCGCATCCGTCGGGAGCCGATAGCCCGCCGCGCCGTACGGGTTCCCGTTGTTGCACGACCAGTTCCCGCTGTGCTGGTACGCCCGCGGCAGCCCCTCGCGCATGCTCAGCCAGTCGCAGTAGCGGACCGCGCCGTACCAGGTCACCTCGATCACGGGGTGGTTCGGGTTGATCCCGTGGCCAGCGTTGCGGAGAGAGAACACACCACCCGAGAACGCGATTTCGCAATCGGGGTCGTCCAGATCCAGGAGCTCCTCCGCCGTGCTCCCGTCCAGCGCGTCCCTCACCGACGCCGTCGTGGCCGTCACGTACCCGTTGTCGTACGCCCACTGCACCGCGGCCATGTACTCCTGGTTCGTCACCTCGTACCGGCCGAGGTAGAAGCTGCGGGTCAGCGTGACCTGCCGCTGGTCCACGCCGCAGTGGGCCACGCCGTCACCCATGGTGAACGTCCCGGAGGGCACCAGCCCCATGCCCGGGATCGTGGCCTGGAAGAAGGTGATGCTGTCCACGGCAGCGACGGAGAAGTCGGTGGTCGCGGCACCTTCGTGCACGCGCATCGTCCATTCGCCCTGGCAGAGCGAGGGAAGAGCGAGCAGTGCCACGATCGCGATGACCGCCATGTGTCGTCTCATGTGATGTCTCTCCTTGGAGTCAGTTCACCAGCATTGTGGTTGCTCTGGGCAGAGACTGCTTCTCCAACAAACACCTACCGGAGGAGCAGCATCTTGCGGCTCTCCTCAACTCCCGGTGCTGAGAGCGTGTAGAAGTAGACGCCACTGGAAACGGCCCGGCCCGACTCGTCAAGCCCGTCCCAGTGAAGGCTGTGCCGACCTGCGGGTCGCTCCTCGCCTAGGAGCGTCCGGACCAGTCGCCCGTTCACCGAGTAGATCCGAAGCTCTGTCCGACCGCCCTGTGGCAGCTCGTACGCAATCCGCGTGTCCGGGCAGAACGGGTTCGGCTGGTTCTGAAACAGGTGCAGGGCCTGGACGACGTCGTTCGGCAGGTCCGGATCGTCGACACCTGTCCATGCGTCCAGGTCGAAGTCGATCTGCACGATGCGTCCGAGCTCGTACACGTCCGTGCCTCCGATTGTGATCACCTGAAGCGCGTCACCGTCGAAGATCAGGTCCTGAATGTCTGCCAGCTCGTAGGCATACCCCTGACCGCCGTCCAGCCGCACGGCAAGAGACGCCGCTGCTGCCGGAGATGGCGAGAGGGCACAGACCACAAGGACCGCCGCGGCGGCGAGCAACAGGCCCGCCGGGCATCTGCGTGGCACTCCTCTCATGATGCACTCCTTGTCTGTGTGAGGATCTGCGGACTCCCTTCGTGCACAACGATCTTCATGCCCTCCTTCCTTCACGAACGGCGGATCGTCTGTCTTACGCTGTGGCGCAGCCATCTAACGAACGCGTTTCAGCCGCGGCCGGCGCCGGCGCGACGTGTGCTCCTCGCAGCAGACGGCGTGACGGCGCCGTGCCGTCGGCTGCAAACGCTAGTTAGCCGGCCCGGGGGTACACTCCGGGTACATGGGCAACACTTCGTTCCGGGTACATGGGTGACACTCCCGGATGGGCTACGATGGGCACTACCTGCGAAGGAGGTGCCCATGCCCTGGAAGGGAGTATCACCCATGTCCGAACGCTCCCGCTTCGTGATCGACCACCTTACCACCGAGTGGTCCATGACCGAACTCTGCCTGCGCTACGGCATCAGCAGGAAGACCGGATACAAGTGGCACACCCGCTTCCTCGAGGAAGGCCAGCCCGGCCTCACCGATCGCTCGAGGGCGCCACACTCCTGCCCGCACAAGACACCTGACCAGCTCGTCGAGCTGCTCCTCGATGCTAGGAACCACCACCCGAACTGGGGACCCGGCAAGCTCCTCGCTCTCCTTCACAAGAAGCACCCCGACTGGCCATGGCCCGCTGAGAGCACCGTCGCCGACATCCTCCACCGACACGGCCTCGTCGCCTCGAAGCGAAGAAGAGCACACCCAGGGCACCAAGGAAGACCCGAGACGCCCATGAACCAGCCCAACGAGATCTGGACCATCGACTTCAAGGGCCACTTCAGAACCCGCGATGGCCGATACTGCTACCCCCTCACCGTCGCCGACGGCTACAGCCGATTCCTCCTCGGCTGCCAGGCCTTCCTCAGCCCCTGCCACTCGGACACCAAGAGGACCCTCACCACGATCTTCCGTGACTACGGCCTCCCCTCCATCATCCGATCCGACAACGGTACCCCGTTCGCCTCCCAGGCCATCGGAAGGCTCTCCAGGCTCTCAGTCTGGTGGCTCCACCTCGGCATCTACCCGGAGCTCATCGAACCCGCGCACCCCGAGCAGAACGGACGCCACGAACGCATGCACCGCACGCTCAAGGCCGACGCCACCAGACCGCCGGCCGCCAACAGAAGGGCGCAGCAGAGACGGTTCAACACCTTTCAAAGAGCGTACAACCAGGAGCGACCCCACGAAGCGCTCGGACAGCAGACTCCCGCGTCCGTCTACCAGCCCTCGGCCAGGACGTTCCCCGAGCGCCTCCCTCCCGTCGTCTACCCAGACCACTACGAGATCCGAAGGGTCAGTAACAACGGCGGCATCCGATGGAACTCTCACTGGGTCAACGTCAGCCACGTCCTCGGCGGCGAACTCGTCGGCCTCGAAGAGGTCGACAACGACCTCTGGAACGTGTACTTCGGGCCCCTCTGGCTAGGCCGCTTCCATGAGAAAGAGCTCAGGATCGAAGACGCCCTCGGCCGAAGAAGAAGGCGAAGAGTGTTACCCATGTACCCAGAATGAAGTGTTACCTATGTTCCCGGGTGTTCACCTTGGTCGCAACCGTGCCTCCGTCCGGCCGCGGCGTCGGTCGCTGGAACTGCTCCACGACATCCTCGATGGTCCTGGCGAGGCTCACCCCGGGGAGGGCGGCACCTCGCAGTGCCAGGTTCGGGATGTAGTTCGTGATGAGACCGACGACTACGACGGTCTGACCTTCGCATCGGAACACGGGCCCGCCGCTGACGCCATGGATCGCCACTCCGTCAATCAGGTAGTCGGCGTGTTCAGTCCAGACCGCGCTGACGTGCCCCCAGAAGAAGCAGGCCGTCTTGCTACCCAGGCCTTCCACATGCGGGAATCCGCACCAGGCGATCTCAGAGCCGGGCCTGAATCGAACCCGCGGCGCTGCCAGGTGAGGCAGCGGCCCCGAGAAGGGGAGGCAACCTTCGTGGCAGTGGATCAGTGCGATGTCGCGGTCGGGCTCAGCCAGGATCTTCAGGTCACCGGACTTCGCGGTGAAGCCCCTGTCATGACCAAGCAGCTGCATCTTGAGCGATTCGCCCTTGGCCATCGCTCCTTCGATCACGTGCCACGCGGTGACGATGACACAGTGAGAAGTCCCATCCATCATCCTTGTCGCGGCCCTGAAGCCTGTCCCGTGTCCTCCACCGGGGGTCTCAATGCGGACCAGCTGACTCAGGAGTTCGTCGAACGCATCGGGCCAGGACTTGCCACGCATCGATCTTCCTCCAGCTGCCGCAACCTAACGAACGCGTTTCAGCGGCGGCGGGGCAGTAGGTCGGGTGGGGCAGCTGAACGCCCTCCGCCGTCCGCTGCAAACGCTAGTTAGGTTGCCTCCGATACTACTCCACCTCTCACTGCCATTGCGCGCGCCACACTCCTGCTCTTCTCTCTCACGGCTGCGGACCCCCCGCCGGCCCAGGCCAAGCGTCAAGATCAGCTCGGTGCACCCGGTAGTTGTTGCCGTGAGAGCTGATGGTCTGCAAGCGCAAGCCGTGCATCACGGGAAACCCATGCCCACTCGCCCAACTGAGCAGATGCGTGGTGCCACGGACCTGACCAGCCCAACGGTGCCCCGACTCAAGTCGCCGCCATCGCAAGGCCGCAGTCGTCTTTCCCAGACCAGGAGGCAACCTAACGAACGCGTTTCACCCGCGCCAGGCACTGGCGCGGCGTGTGCTCCTCACTGCAGACGGCGTGACGGCGCCGTGCCGTCCGCTGCAAACGCTAGTTAGCCTGCGCCTTACTTACTGCGACCCGCCCACCAGTACGCGTCGAGATGAACGCGGGCGATTCCGCGGGCCGCCGCCACTGCCTGTGCTGCCGCCTGGTACTGGTCGCTCATCTCAGGTGTGAGGCGCTTCACGCCAGCCCACCGAGGAAGTTGATCACGACCAACGTCGCAGCGCAGTGCCTTCGCCGTGATCGAGTCCAGCGGAAGCTCCAGGAGATGCTCGCCCCGCTCCAATCGGTACGCGTTGCGCAGGTAGACCGTGTACAGCGCATCGCGAAGGAAGATGTTGAGCACCTTCCGAGCAACGCCCCAGCTGCGGCCGCGCCGCGGCAACGCGTCCATCAGGTCGACCGTCGCGCAATCCAAGCGCGCCCGCAGCAGACTCGGCCGTGACGCGCCGAACTGCCCTAGCGGCAGCGAGCCAAGATGATCGCGCGCCGCTTCGACAAGACCAGCGGCACCCTGGCCCCGAACCGTGGACGGCCCGACAGCGACGCGAGCGCACCGCACTTGCAGCGCGTCGATGAGGTCACTTCGGGGCTTGGTCGTCCTCACGTTCAAGTCTCCTGCGCAGGCTAACGAACCGCGCATCAGCCGCAGCCGGCGATGGCACGAGCGCTGCCGGCCGTCAGGTCGAATGCAGCGCGAGTGACAGCGGCGTGCTGTCGGCTGCATGCGCTAGTTAGGCCGCTGGCGGCAGACTGCTCACTCGCCTTGCTTAGTGGGCTCCGCAACCGGTGCGGCTGGCTTCACAGACGCGCAGTAGGCTACCAGGTCCGTGAGCTCCTGGCTGTCCCATGCCAAAGCGGTACCCTTCAGCGGGTTGACCACGCAGAAGTTCACCGCCTGATCCAGGGTCATCACTCGACCACTCATCGTCCAGTACTTGGGGAACTGGCTCGAGAGGTCATCAAACGCCCGGATCTTCATCTCCCCCATACCGCCATCGACGGTGCCACCGGCCATGTGGCAACTGCCGCAAGTCATCCCGCTCGTGCCCAGTCGCGGGTCGTCGAACAGGGTCTTGCCCCGCGCAACGGACGCCGCCAGTTCATCAGCGGGATCAGGCTGCGAGACAACGACATCCCCTTGAATGGTCTGCGCACAGACGACTGCCGCCACACAAACGACCGCAATGCACACTGCCAAGAGAGCCTTCATTTCCTCCCACCTCCTTCGTTCATCGTGGACCAACCCAGCGGCCTAACGAACGCGTTTCAGCGGCGGCCGGCGCCGGCGCGACGTGTGCTCCTTCCAGCAGACGGCGTGACGGCGCCGTGCCGTCGGCTGCAAACGCTAGTTAGACTGCCTCCGGCACTACTCCACC
>Ga0194126_10013833_pt1 | contig 10041 bp, 9 predicted proteins | sample TA2KigC150mmetaG_FD_148641 | JGI IMG/M metagenome (GOLD analysis project Ga0194126, IMG submission 148641) | Freshwater microbial communities from Lake Tanganyika, Tanzania - TA2015035 Kigoma Deep Cast 150m | ecosystem: Environmental > Aquatic > Freshwater > Lake | place: Tanzania: Lake...
GACCTCGTGATGGGCGCCGGTCGGCACGGCGATCGAGACGGCATCGACCATTCCGGCAAGTTTCCGGCAATCGGACACGACCTGACAATCATAGAGGTCGGCAGCCTGCTTGGCGCGCTCTTGGACCGTGTCGACAACCCCGACGATCCGGCACCCCGGGGTGCGCTGATATTTTTGAAGGTGATAGCCCCCGAGATGTCCGATACCGACCACGCCTACTCTGATTTCTTCCATTTTTTACCTGCAGATTCCCCTTTCCGATTTCCGGATGAAATCCAAGAATTTCCGGATCTCGGGGAGATCATCCACCTCCTGTTCGACTTTTTTTATCGCCACGGACAAAAGCAGCGAAGAGCGGAAAATAATCCGGTAGGCCGCCCGCAGCGCCTGGATCGCCTCGGCGGAGAACCCTCGACGCTTCAGGCCGATCAGGTTCAGACCGAACAGCTTGGCATAATTGCCGGAGGCGATGACGTATGGGGGAATGTCTTTGGTCACCGCCGATGCCCCCCCGATGATGCAGTGGGCGCCGATTCTCGTGAACTGATGGATCCCCGAGAGTCCGCTGATGATGGCAAAATCCTCCACGTGCACATGGCCGCCCAGATTGGCCCCGTTGGCCATGACGATACGATCTCCGAGCGTGCAGTTGTGGGCGACGTGGCAATACGCCATCAGCAGATTGTGATCTCCAATGAGGGTGACGCCGATGTCGGCCGCCGTCGCCCGGTGGATGGTGACGAACTCCCGGATCGTGTTGTGATTTCCGATCACGACCCGTGTTTCCTCCCCCCGGTACTTCAGGTCCTGCGGGGCGCCGCCGAGGGAGGCGAACTGGAAGATACGGCACCCCTCTCCGATGTCGGTATGGCTCTCGATGACCACGTGGGGGCCGATGTGTGTATTCTTGCCGATATGACAATCGGGACCGATGACGCTATAGGGTCCGACTTCAACCCCTTCGGCGAGTGTCGAGTCGGGGGAGATGATTGCTGTGGGGTGGATTTTCATAAGCCTTCTTTCTTGATCCTCTCTTCCAGCGCAGCGATCCGCTTTTGCAGGGCAGAGAGGGTCACCCGCATTGCCGGCAGTTTTGATCGACAGGCCTCCATTTTCAGCCATTCCCCATGGGGCATATGCGGCGTTCCGGCAATGACCCGGCCCGCGGGGACGTCCTTGTGGACCCCCGATCCGGCGGCTATCATGACGTGATCGCCGATCCGGATGTGGCCGACGAGACCTGCCTGTCCTCCTATGATGACGGCTCTTCCCACCTGTGTGCTTCCGGAGATGCCGACCTGGGCGACCACCACGGAATTTTCTCCGATCACCACATTGTGGGCGATCTGGACGAGGTTGTCGATCTTCACCCCTCGCTGGATCCATGTCCTGCCGAGGGTCCCGCGGTCTATGGTTGTATTTGCCCCGATCTCAACATCATCATCGATCTGGACGTAACCGATCTGGGGAATCTTAAAATTTTCCTGTCCCGGTCTGGCGTAGCCGAAGCCATCGGATCCGATAACGGCGCCGGCATGGATAGTCACACGCCTGCCGATGATGCAGCGGCGGTAAAGCGTGACATGGGGGTAAAGAACGGATGCTTCGCCGACGACGGCATCCCTGCCGATGAAGACCCCCGGATAGAGGACTGCCTTGCGCTCGACCTTCGCCCCGCGGCAGATGTGAGCGCCGGGGTAAACCACGGCTTCCGGAGAGACCGAAGTTCCGGCCTCGATGCCGGCATGTGTATCGATTCCTTCCTTCTCTTCTTCCTCCGGATGGAAGAGGGCCATGAGCCGACCGAGGGCGATATAGGGGTCCTCGACGATGAGGAGGTTTTTCCCCTCGCAGGCCGTTTCTGATGCAACGAGAATCGCGCTTGCCCCGGTGCTCGCCATTTTCTTTTTATACTTCGAATTACCCAGGAATGTGAGGTCCCCCTCACCGGCATCATCGATCGCGCGGATTCGCTCGATGCGAATCCCGCCGTCGCCGCTGGTGCGTCCGCCCACAAGGGCAGCGATCTCGTTTAATGTCATCATCACTTTTCCCATCGTTTTACGAGATCGTCACTTCTTTGATTTGGTTGCCCTGCCGAACTCCTCGATCACCCGTTTTGTCAGGTCATTCTCTTTTGAGAAATAGATGAGCGGGAGGATGCTCACGTCAATGATCATGCTGTATTTTTCCTTTTCACCGATGGCCTGGACGATCTTCATAATATCCGGCATCACTCGCTTGTAAAGGTCCTGTTCCTTTGCCTTGAACTCCTCCTCGGAATCCTTCACCTCGATCTGAAAATCCCGGACCTTTTTCTGAAACGCGACCTCTCGTTCCTTCATAACCTCTTCCTTGAGAAGGGGTCGCTGTTTATCGAGGTCGTCCTTGAGCTTCTTGAGATCATTGTCCTCTTTCTGTAATTTTTCTCTGGTTTTCTTGAATTCTTCGGCCACTTTCTTTCCAGCGCCGGAGGTGAGCAAAACCTCCTTCACATCCACAAATCCCGTCTTTTCAGCCGCGGCAGCCCCCGATCCCCCCAGGACCAGCATCAGAACCACAAGCCCCGTAATAAACAAACCATATCTTTTCATTACCTGTTCCCCTTTCGAATGTATTCGTCTCTATTACATTGGCGATGACGGTTGACGGGGTTCCTCTCGGGACCCATGCCTTTATCTTACATGAACATGCCGATCGAGAATTCGAACCGGCTTGAGGGTTCGCTTTCTCGCGGATCGAGGACATACCCCCATTCCAGACGGAGGGGTCCGATCGGCGAGTACCAGCGTATCCCCACCCCCGCCGTTTTTCGCATATCGTTCGGGTTGTAGCCGCTTTCCCAGGAGTTCCCGGTGTCGAAGAAGACCACCCCCTTCATTCCCGCGTTCTTGATCAATGGGAAGATATACTCAAAGTTGAAATTCATCTGCGTCAGACCGCCGATCACCGTCCCCGTGGCGGGATCTTTCGGTCCCACTTCCCGGAGTCCGCGCAGGGAGTTGATCCCTCCGAGATAGTACCGTTCATAGATGGGGACATCTTTTCCTTCGTTTGCGGTCATGTAGCCTATCCTCCCTCGGACGCCGAAAACGGTGTCCAGGGGAAGCGGGAAGAACCAGGCAGAGCTTGCCCCGTAACGGGTATAGCTGACGTCGCCCATCAGGGGGCCTCCGGTATATTCCAGCGAGACGGAGTTCTTCGACCCGGTGGAGGGGAAGATCGTATCATCCGTCGAGTCTCGAGTAACGGTGAAGGAAAGGCCGCTGCTCGTCGTGTTTCCGGCCTGCCTCTTGATGTAAATGGATGCGCTGTCCAGGATCTCCTTCACGGTATCCGAGGAGAGGCGGTATCCGACATAACCGGTGACGTATTTCGAGAGGGGATAGCCTAAGACGGTCCCGAAGCCGCTGGAATCGAGCTTGTAGGCGTCGTACTCGCGGTAAAGGTTCCAGATGTCGAACTTGCTCCGCAGGGGGATGTCGAAAAGCCAGGGTTCCGCGAAGGAGATGTCGTAGAGGGTAAAGCGGGAACCGACACTCGCCTTGAGACTTAGCGTCTGGCCTCGCCCGAAGAGGTTCTGCTGGGAGACCTGTGCGGATAAGACCGCCTGATCCAGGGCGCTGTACCCGGCGCCGAGGCTGAACATGCCCGTCGCTTTCTCTTTAACGCCGATGTTGATATCCGTCCGGGTTTCGTCGGGGCCCCTCTGGGTCTGGAAGTCGATCTCCTCGAAGTACCGCAGACGGTTCAGGGCCAGGTAGCTGTCTTTGAGCTTTGTCCGGTTATAGAGATCCCCCTCGACCACGAAGAGTTCACGGCGGATGACTTTGTCGCGCGTCTTGGTGTTCCCGGTGATGTTGATCCGGTTGAAATAGACCAGCCTCTTCTTGACGATGTCATAAGTCACATCGACGGTTTGGGTCTTGTCCTGCGGTTCGGTGCGGGGGGTAACATCGGCATTAGCGAAACCTTCATCGTTGCAGATCTGTGCCAGACGATCCATATCCCTGATGATCGCCTCGCGGTCGTAAAAGTCTTTCTTGTTGATCTGGAGCTTTTCCAGCAGTTCCGCGCGGGGTGTCTTGAGCTCATCGCCGGTGATCGTCACTTTGCCCACACGGAATTGCCGGCCCTCTGAAATGGTTATCTTGACGGTGATCCCTTCCTTTTCAGGGATGATCTCGGGCTCGCCGACCTGGGCGTTGATGAAGCCGTTGTTCAGATAGAAGGCATTGATCTTACTTACATCCTGCTTGAGCTGGTCTTTCTTGAGGACTCCGGAGTCGGTGATGAAATGGAAGATGCCCCATTCGTTGGTGGTCATCATGTTCTTCAGTTCTTTCGAGGTGAAGGTGCGATTTCCTGCGAAGACGATGTTCCGGATAAAGAGTTTTTCATTTTCGACAATGCTGATCACGACGCGGACATCGCGTTCGCCGGCCTTCTCAATGGCATACCGGATCTCGGCGTTGTAGAACCCCTTGCTGTCATAGAGGGTCTTGATTTTCTCCATGTCGGCCTTTAGTCTCTCGGGATTTGCCGTCTGCCGGCTCCTTACGGTCATCGCGCCTTCTATCTCGTCCTTTTTCAAGGCATCGTTCCCACTGATCCGGATTTCCGTGATCATCGGCTTTTCGATAACGAAGAAGGTGACGATCTTTCCCTCGGGAATATCCGCCAGCTCCACCTTGACGTCATCGAAGAAGCCCATTTTGAAGATGGCTTTGATATCGGAAGAAAGGTTCTCTTCGCTCAGTTGATCTCCCACGGCGCTCTTTAAAACTTGATTGATGGCGCTTCCTTCGATCTTCCGGTTGCCCTTGAAGACGATGCGGGAGATCCTCTGCTCGGGGCTGATCCGGCTGAGGATGTCCATCCGGAGCTGGGTGAGAATTGCGCCGAGGCGCTGCCTGCCCTTGCCCTGTACGAACACCCCCGGGAGGGATTTTCCGGTACGGGCATCGAGCAGTCGCGCATCCACGCTGATCTGCTCGCCGAATTCGGTCACACTCCCCGTGATGGTGTAGAGGACGCCGGACTTTCTGCCTATATCGAGAACCAGTGCATCGTCGAGACGTTTCCCTGCAATGGCGGCGTTAATGACGTTTCTATCGACAAGGCGGATGGTTTTCGATTTCTGAAGTTCCGCTGCGACGCCCTGATACACCGTTTCCTGGAGATTGACGGCGCTTTCGGGGGTCGTGCTATGGACTGCAAAGGGAAACAGAGCGATGCTTCTGATAGGTTGTGCGGTCATTCCCCATGTCGGCCAAACCAGAATCGTTACAAGAGCGATTGATGCGCATGTCGGAAAATATTTCTTATGCATGGGTATAAATCCTTCCATCGCGCAGGCCGATTTGCTGGGACATCCGGTCGGCCAGTGACTGGTTGTGTGTGACCACGATCAGTGTAATCCGCTTCGCCGAGTTCAATGCCAGTAGAATCGCTTCTATCTTCTTTCCGGTTTCCGTGTCAAGATTTCCCGTGGGCTCGTCCGCAAGAAGGATTTCGGGTTCCAGGATAAGCGCGCGCGCTATCGCGACCCGCTGCTGTTCGCCGCCGGAGAGTTCTCCGGGTTTGTGGGTCATCCGGTCTCCCAGCCCCACTTCGCCCAGGATCGCCTCCGCCTTTCTCCTCGCTTCGGTTTTCGGGATACGCCGAATCAAGGCGGGCATCATCGCGTTCTCCAGAGCGCTAAATTCGGGAAGGAGGTTGTGAAACTGAAAAACGAACCCGATCTTCCGGTTTCGGAACGCGGCCAGTTTCTTTTCCGGCCAAGTGAAGACATCGACGCCGTCGAAAAGGACGGCGCCCGAGGTCGGCTGATCGAGGGTGCCGAGAATGTGGATCAGCGTGCTCTTCCCCGAACCGGAAACCCCTACGACAGCCAGGGATTGCCCCTGTGCGACCTGGAGATTCAGGTCCCTGAGGACTTCGATCTTGAGTCCATCCTTGAGAAAGGTTTTGTTGAGATTCTCGACCCGGATCATGCGCGTTTCCCGTTATCGTCATTCATAGCGCGCCCGCAAACCCCTTGAATTTTGAACGGCTTCGTAAAAAGTCCGCAGGCAAGGCGCGCGAGTCCTGAGGAATGAGGCGTACTTTTGCGTACGCCGCAGTGACGAAGGATGAAGCGCAACGCAGCATCCGGGCTTTTTACGAAGCCGTCATTCATAGCGCAACGCCTCCGCAGGATCCAGCCTGGATGCCCGCCAGGAAGGATAGATCGTAGAGAGAAAACTGATCAGCATCGTACCTGCGATAATGATCCCCACATCGCCGAAGTTCACCTGGGAAGGGAGCTCGCTCAAGTAGTATATGTCGCCCGGAAGGATCTTGAAACCGAAGAGCCCCTCGACAAAACGCGAAATGGCCTCAAGATTGAAGGCAACGGCCAGCCCCGCGAGAGCGCCGAAAAGTGTTCCGATGGTCCCCACGATAAGCCCCTGGAAAATGAAAACTTTCATGATTGCCGCCCGAGTGGCGCCCATGGTTATGAGGATGGCGATATCCCGGTTCTTCTCCATGACGATCATGATCAGCGCGCTGATGATATTGAAGGCTGCGACAAGAACGATCAGGGAGAGGATGATGAACATCACCCGCTTCTCCAGTCTCAGCGCCGCGAAGAGGTTCTTGTTCATCTCCATCCAATTCCGGCCCCAGTAGGGGTATCCGAGTTTCTTCTCGATCGATTTCGCAATCCTGTCCGCCTTATAGATGTCGTCGACCCGGATCTCGATACCGGTGACAAGGTCGCCCATGTTCAGGAACTCCTGGCAGGCCTTCAGGGAGATATAAGCGAGCGTTGAATCGTACTCGTAGAAACCGGATTCAAAGACGCCCACAACGAGGAAGGGCTTCATTCTCGGGACCATGCCCATGGGTGTGGAAACACCGGAAGGGGAAACGACATGAACCGTTTCAAAAAGAAATACGCCGAGGTTTTTTGCCAGCTCCCGACCGATGATGATTCCGGGGAGTCCGGAATGCTCGGTCTTCAACCCGGGGATGTCGCGTTTCCCGTCCCGAAGGTATTCGAGCTTGCCCTCCCTGAACTTCCCAAGATTGATGACCTTCGTTGCGTCGTCAAGGGAGAGACCCCGAAGGACGATACCGGTCACATTGTTCCCGTTTTTCAGCATTGCCTGGCTGTATATGAACGGGGTGGCGGCGATGACGCCGGGGATTTGGATGACCTCCTGCATGACCGAGGCATGCCGGCGCATCCCGCCGCCGTGCTCCAGCACGACGGCATGGGAATTGATCCCCAGGATCTTGCTGCGCAGATCCGTTTCAAATCCGTTCATGACGGCGATAACGATGATCAGCGCCGCGACACCCAGGAAGATCCCGGCAATCGAGATGAAGGTGATGATCGAAACGAAGACCTGTTTCCGTCTGGCCCGGAGGTAGCGCAGGCTGATGATAAGTTCATAGGACATTACTGATCCGTTTCCGGCTTCGTTGATGACGATTCGCCCTGGGAAGCCTCCCTGATCCGGAGGAGCGGGAAGAGGATCACGTCCCGGATCGATGCGGAATTGGTGAACAGCATCACCAGACGGTCGATTCCGATCCCTTCCCCTGCCGTGGGCGGCATACCGCACTCGAGGGCGCCGATGTAATCCTCATCCATCTCGTGCGCCTCCAGATCGCCCGCCTCCCTTTCCTTGAGCTGCATTTCGAAGCGTCCGCGCTGGTCGACAGGGTCGTTGAGTTCGGAAAAGGCGTTGGCGATCTCTTTCCCGCAGATGTAAAGCTCGAAACGATCGACGAGCGAGGGATCAATGGCGTTTCGCCTGGAGAGAGGCGAGACCTCCACGGGGTAATGGGTGACGAAGGTCGGTTGAATCAGTTTTGCCTCGACCGTCGCGTCGAAGATGGCCATCATCACCTTACCGGACGGATCGCCCTCCTTTACCTCGATTCCCAGCTTTCGCGCATGGTCGGCCATCCGCTGCCTGTCCGCCAGGATTGACGCATCGACTCCGCCGATTTCGGTCAGCGCATCGCGGACCGTGATCCGTCGCCAGGGGGGGGTCAGGTCGATTTCATTCCCCTGATAGTGAAACACAAGGGAACCGGAAATGCTCCGGCTGACAAAAGTGATCAGCTCCTCCGTCATGGGCATCAGGTCTTCGTAAGTGGCATATGCCTGATAGAACTCCATCATCGTGAACTCGGGATTGTGGAAGGTCGATATCCCCTCGTTGCGAAAATTCCTGTTGATTTCGAAAACCCGCTCCATTCCCCCGGTGATCAGCCGTTTGAGGTAGAGTTCGGGGGCAATCCGAAGAAAGAGGTTCATCCTCAGGGCATTGTGAAACGTTTTGAAAGGACGGGCGACAGCGCCGCCGGCCCGTGGCTGCATCATCGGGGTTTCAACTTCCAGGAAATCCCGTTCCTCCATGAAGCGGCGGATGAGAGCGATGATCCGGCTCCGTTTGCGAAAGACATCGCGGACTTCCGGATTTACGATGAGATCGAGGTGGCGCTGACGGTAGCGGATTTCGATGTCCGTCAGACCATGCCACTTCTCCGGCAATGGCCGCATCGACTTGGAAAGCAGGCGCAGGCCGCTCTCCTCCACATCTATGGTCAGCTCGCCGGTTTTTGTCTTGAATACCCGACCGGCGATCCAGATGATGTCCCCGATGTCCAGTTTCTTGAAAAGCGAGAAGGCTTTTTCTCCCAGCTGGTTTTTGCGGAGAAAGGCCTGGAGCCGCCCCTTACGGTCCTGGATGGTGATGAAGGCGCCCTTTCCGAAGTCCCGAACGGCCATCAGCCGACCGGCAAGTGTGAAGCGCGCCGTCTCCTTCTCCAGGGCTTCATGGTCCAGCGAACCGAACCGCTCGCCGATTTCGGCTGTCGTTTCCCCGACGGCGACATCGTTGGGATAGAGGTCGATTCCATCCCCCCTCAGGGAGTCGATTTTTTCCTGTCGTTTTTTCCGGAGCTCGCTTTCTTCCATCAACAAACGGCCTCATAATTTTTTCGATATAAATCTAGTCTTTCTATATTTTTATTCGTTATTAGTCAAGCAAGAATTGACTAAGCATGGATTGAAGCCGATACGCGGCGGAAAGGAATTCGATGGGCAAATGTTCCGGTATTTTCGCATTGCGGCCGGGGGATAACTTGTGTATGATTGGGGCCAATGACATTTGAGGAAAGGGGGAGGGCATGATCAACAAGGCGATCCTTGTGGGCAGATTGGGGAAAGATCCTGAGGTGAGATACACACCGGACGGCATGATGGTGACAACCTTTACCTTGGCGACGGATGAACAGCGAAAAGACAAGAATGGGGAAAGGGTCAGAACGACCGAATGGCATCGGATTGTGACCTTTGGCAAGCTTGCGGAAATATGCGGCAAGTACCTGATTAAAGGGAAACTTATTTTTGTGGAGGGGCGGATCAGGACACAGGCCTGGGAAGACAAGGAGGGAAACAAGCGTTCCACCACCGAGATCATCGCCTCGGACATGCGGATGCTCGACTCAAAAGGGCAGAAGGGAGCCGAGGTCTCTCAGGAAGAACCCCCGCTTCCGAATCCCGGCGCCGATGGGCCCCTGCCCGAGGATGACGTGCCTTTCTAATCCATCAGGGCTTTTTCTCTTCGGTCGTCTTTTCGTCTTTTGGAGTGACGTCGATTTCGTTCGGCTCGTGGGTGGCTTTCTTGAAGTTCTTGATGCCCCGGCCGAGCGCGCTGCCGATCTCGGGAAGCTTTCCGGCGCCGAAGATGATCAGGATAATCACCAGGATGACCAACAATTCAGGCATGCCTATTCCGAACATGGTCTTATAACCTCATTTCTTGTTTTTCTTACCGATCATCTTAGACCATCTGTTCGTGGTTGTCAAACGTAACTTCTCCGGCCCTGGCAACAGGCCCTTCATATACACAGGAGCATGTTTCGGCCGTGGCGTGCTTCGTCAGGGTGTTTTTGTGTCCGATACCTTGTCGGGCAGACGCAGGCGGGTCACCTGCCCCCGTTTCCCAATGCTTTCCAGAGGCTTTCCCTGGAATA
>Ga0194126_10013837_pt1 | contig 10039 bp, 9 predicted proteins | sample TA2KigC150mmetaG_FD_148641 | JGI IMG/M metagenome (GOLD analysis project Ga0194126, IMG submission 148641) | Freshwater microbial communities from Lake Tanganyika, Tanzania - TA2015035 Kigoma Deep Cast 150m | ecosystem: Environmental > Aquatic > Freshwater > Lake | place: Tanzania: Lake...
GTCTAATTATCTGGCCTGATAAACTCACCCTTTATCATTCGGAGATGACCTTTCCCCAAGGAGTGTATGCCTTGATGGTCTTTTTAACTTTAGTTTTATTCGCCTTGATTTTTTGGACTTACAAAAAAAATCGCCAGATTTTCTTCTGGCTGAGCTTCTTTGTCATTGCTCTTTTACCGATGTTAACTCCTTTTAGAATCGGCTGGGTGGTAGCCGAGCGTTATGTTTATCTGGGATCTATCGGGATTATCTTTTTAATCGCTTTGGCCATTTACCAAATCGGTAAATATGCTCAAAAAAGAATTATCAGCCTGATCATCTTTGCTGTTTTAATTTTGGCTTTTTCCACCAGAACCGTCTTAAGAAATTTTGATTGGAAAAGTCAGGATACTTTATGGGTCTCAGCGGCCAAAATCTCTCCCTCTTCCCATCAAAACCATAATAATTTAGGTGACCTTTACGCTCGACAGGGCAATTACGAAAAGGCCATTGAAGAATTCCAAACAGCCATCCAGTTAAAGCCGGATTATGGCGATGCCTATCATAATTTAGCTAACATCTATCATCAAGTTAATCGTGATGACCTGGCCTTGGAAAATTACCAAAAAGCTTTAGAATTTAATCACAACCTTTGGCAATCATATCAAAATATTGCCGCTATCTATTTCAGTCAAAAAAAACTCGATTTGTCCAAGGAGGCTATGGAAAAAGCCTTAGCCATCAATCCCAATAATACAGACCTTTATGCCAACATGGGGATTCTTTATTTAAATCTTGGGGATAAGCAAAAAGCTAAAGAAGCATTTGAGCAAGCTTTACAAATTGACCCTCAAAACGAAAAAGCCAAACAACAGCTAGAATTAATCAAATAATTTCCATGTCTCAAAGACAGATTATTTTAAGAATTTATCTTTTCTTTCTTGTCTTTTTTTTAGCCACCAGTATTGGTCGTGGCTTTTTATCTTTGTGGTATGTCCAAAATGGTTTTTCTTATCCCCAATTGGCCACTTATTTTTTAATTGACTTTGCCATTCCGGTCATTGTTTTGATAATGGTTAAAAGCTTTTCCACCACCAAAAGTTTTTTAGTGGCTTTAATCTCTGAAATACTTTTGATGATTAATGTTTCTCATTTTTTTCATCCCCTACAAATTTATCTGGCCGGAATCTTGGCGGGGACAACCGTTGTTTTCTTCTATGTCACCTATAACACTTTGTTTTTTGAAAATACGCCCCAAGACAAAAGAGCCTTTTCTTCCAGTCTTTATACCTTAGCTGGTCCGGTTTTTAATATCTTTGTCCCTTTATTGGTGGGCTTTATCAGCCAACGCTGGGGCTTTCCTTATGTTTTTCTTGTCAGTGGGCTCATTCTTTTTGCCGCCTTGTTTTACATTAGGTTCTTGCCTAAAATTGAATTCCACTGTCGTCTTTTAGAAAGCCTAAAACAATCAAACAGAGTTAATTTCTTTCTTTTGATTATTGGGATTCGAGAGGCAGTTGCCTTTGCCGGTATTGCCATTTTTACACTCTTTTTTATCCGCCAACCACTGCCTTATGGAGTTTATCTTGCTTATTTAGGTTTTTTGTCAACCGGCGCCACGGTTCTTTTAGGCTTTCTTTCTGACAAATTTAAAAAAAGAACCATCATTCTTTACCCGGTCAGCTTAATCTTGGCTTTCAATTTGATCGCCATCGCTTTTACTCAAGACCTCAAAACCTGGACCATTCTTTCCGGAGCTTTGGCTTTTATCTCGACCATTGCCGGGACCTTTGAAACCACTCTTGTTTTGGATAAAACCCAAACAGTCAGTGGGGGCATGATCAGTCGTGAATTTTTATTAGGCGTCGGCCGCATCATCGGCACAGTCTTTATCCTTATCTCACTGACTCTTTTTGATTCACTAAAGATGGGCCTTATCCTTATTGGTCTGGCTTACCTGCTTTTTCCTTTAAGTCTTTGGCTGAAAAAAACTTATCAACCAGTTTAATTTTTTATCTTGCCAGTTTTTGAGAAAAGAAGCCCTTAATAAATAAAACCCCATAAACCACATGAGTGATGAAAATAGAGGCCATTGATAAGAAAGCCAAACGCCAATTTCTTTCCTTAAGATAGATTTGTAAACCAGTAATCAAAAGCAAAACAAGATAAACCCCAATGGTTAATAAATATAAAAAGAGTAAAGGCAATGATAAAGCACAAAGCTGAAAGACCTCCAAAAGAAAAATCAAAACCGGCCCGCCAAACAACCATAAAACAAAAAGACTGGGGATTAAATAACCCAACCGTAAAGAGGTTTGGGGTAAAATGCGGGCAAAGTGGCCCCGATGCAAAGCATATCTCCCAATCTGCTGTAAATGAGGTTTAAAAACCGACCGGCGGTGATGATAAACTAAAACCGCAGGATCATAGATGATCTTTTTCCCTAACTTGTAAACCAAATTATGACAAAAAACGGTGTCTTCCCCTGGCCAGAAATGAGAATCAAATCCACCAACCGCTAAAAAATCTTTTTTTCTGACTAAAAGATTAACGGTCGGAAAATCATCAACTTCTTGTCTTGGAGAAACAGCACAACGATAAGTTCCCGCGCCGCCACTGCCTAGCCACGTTGCCCAGACATAACCAGAGGCTTTTTGCCGCAAGGAATTCTGCGGTGGCGTAATATTTGGTCCAGCGACCCCAGTAATTTTTTTATCTTTTTCAAAAATTCCCAACGCTTTTTTTAACCAATCTTCATCCGGATAAGAATCATCATCCAAAAAGGCAATCACCTCACCTTTGGCTTTTTGAACCCCCATATCTCTTTTATCGGCCGGCCCAGTTTTCGGCCAGCTGGGGATAATGATGGTTTTCGGGAATTTTTCTTTCGAAGTTTTATCAGTAATAATAATGATTTCAAAATTCTGATAAGTTTGTTTTAGTAATGCCGGAATAGTTTCTTTACGAAGAAAGTCATTAATTTTTATAATCGGGATAACAATGGAGACAAAGACTCTTTTCACTTAATCCTTTTTATCATAATAATGAAGAATTTTTAAGCGATAAAAAATGGCGGCGGTATCGACCAGCATCTGGTAAATATTCCTCCATAAAGATTTCGTCAAGATGCTATAACCTTCGGTCCACTCCAAATTAATCGGCGCTTCAAAAATCCGCCGGTAACCTAACCGGTGAGCTACCGCCAACATCTCAATATCAAAGGCATACTTTTTCACCATAAGTCTGGGTAAAACATCCTGAAGAACTTTTTTTCGAAAAAACTTCATCCCGACCTGGCTGTCTCTGATTTTTAAACCAAACAACACTTTAATTAATAACTGATAGCCAAAACTCAAAACTCTTCGTTGCCAAGGATAGTTAATTTTGGAAACTGGATGACGTTTGGAACCAACAATAATGTCCGCGTCATACCACTCGAAGTGCTCCAAAAGCATCGATAAACCATTAGGATCCAAATCCATGCCGGCATCAATAAAGGCAATCAAATTCCCCTTGGCTTTTCTCATCCCATAACGAATGGCATAACCCTTACCGTGATTTTTTTTGTAACCAATGACTTTTAATTTCTTTGATTTGACTTTTTTGGCTCTTTCAAAAGTTCCATCCAAAGTTCCATCAACGACACAAATCAGTTCATAATCATATCTGATTTTTTTCAAAACCGACTCAATATTGCGCAAATCGCGCCCAATCGTTTTCTCCTGCCTAAATGAAGGCACGATAACCGACAAAAAACTTTTCTGATTTTTTCGCCTGCCCATAATGAGGATCAGCTCTTTTTAATGGCTTGAAGACAATATAGCAAAAGTACAACCAAGAGTAAAGCGAGTAAAATTATGGAAATAAAAATTATCTGCCAAAGACTTTGATGAAAAAACCAAATAAGAATAATCTGTAAAAGCCCGGCGATTAAAGGGAAAGCAACAACCTTGGTTTTACCAATCGAAAGAAAAAAATTAACCAGCAAAAAACAGAGAGAATAAAAACTTAAAAAAATGGCAAAAAAACCTAGATAAGGGGCCGCCTCTAAGTAAGGAGTCCCATACAAAAGCTTGATGATAAACTGGGGAAATAAAAAGTAAAGCAAGATGGCCAAAAAACTAATCAAACTAATTATAAAAAAACTAACCCAAAGAAGATGACGGTAACGAACACCTTTAGCATGACGTTCAGAAATCAAAGGAAAGGCCACGGCGACCATCGGACTGGTGGCAAAGAAAATGATTTTCCCCAAAACGGATAAGGCCGCGTAAAAACCTGATTCATGTCCTGGTAAAAAATGGCGAACCAAAACAACATCAGTTGTATATAAGGAAGTAAAAGCCAACGTTGAGAAAAAAACCGGTAAGGCAAAACTAAAAAATTCTTTGTTTTTAAAAGGGATAATTTTTTCTTCTTGTCGACCTGTTAAAACAAAACGTAAGGGGACCAGTGTGTAAAAATAGGCGATCACTCCCCCAACTAAAAAACCAAACAAAGCGCCGTTGACCTTAAAACCCCAGAAAACCAAACCAATGGCTACCAATAATTTGAGTAAAACTTCTAAAATGGCACTTAAGGAAAAATGGACAAAACGCGTCAATCCCTGCAAAAAAGCCCGGTTGATGGTTAAAAAGACACTAATAAAAAAAACCACCAAAACTAACATAAAAGGAAAAAAGGAAGGCAGATGTAAAAAAGGAACCACCCAGTAAGAGGAGGCCAAAAAAACCAAAAAAGCCAACAAAGTAAAGGGCAAAATCTTTTTCGAGCTGACTTTAAAAAGTCTACCAATGGCCCCAAAATCATCTTTTCCCTTTAAAGCCGAAACAAATTTAACGATGACCAAATTAAGCGTGGCCGTAGGCACACCCAAAAGATAGGCCAAGGAGATTAAGGAGGCCAAAATACCATAATCAACCGGACCTAACATCCGCCCCATAAAAAGGTGATAAAGATAGTTAAAAACTCCAGCGACAGCTGTCCCTAAAGTCATGACTAAACTCCCAGAGATAAGCTGACTGGAAAAAAATCTTTTGAGCATCTTTAAAAATTTAAACACGCGCCTTTTTTAAGGCTTGCTGACAATCACAGGTCACTTCTTTCGGCCAATTCTCAATCATCTTTAACATCAAGCGTTTAATCTTTCCAATATTTTCAGCAAAAACTTTAAGAAAATCTTTGGTGGAAACTGGTTTAACTTGACCACCGACAACCAAACCAGAATCATAATCTGTTGACAGCACAATGGCGCAAAAACACATCTCCAATTCTCTGGCCAAAGCCACTTCCGGATATTCAGTCATATTAACCACATCCCATCCCATTTTTGTAAACCATTGAGATTCAGCCGCAGTGGAAAATCTTGGCCCTTGGATAACCACCACGGTGCCTTTTTGGTGAAAAGGTAGCTTCATTTTTTGAGCTTGTCCAATGGCCAAGCTCCTTAATTGTGGGCAATAAGGAAAAGCAGTGGAGATATGGGTCACCAAAGGTCCGTCATAAAAAGTATCTACTCTACCCGAAGTTCGATCAACAAACTGGTCCAAAATGACAAAATCCCCTGGTTTGATTTTTTTCTGCAACGAACCAGCCGCATGGGAAGTTAAAATCCGAGAAACTCCCAAAGACTTTAAAGCCCAAAGGTTAGCCCGGTAGTTGATTTTTTGAGGGGGAATATCATGCTTTTTGCGATGGCGTGGTAAAAAAGCCACCTTCTGACCCGCAATTTTTCCCAAGGCAATTTTATCTGAGGGTAAACCATAGGGAGTTTGGACTTTAATTTCTTTCAACCCTGTGGCTAAATCATAAAAGCCCGAACCGCCAATAATAGCAATATCAGCTTTATTCATAGTTGACTAGATTAAAAACAGGATAATTTTTCAATTTCTCCCGACCCGGTAAATAATCCAAAACAATCAAAAAGGCAATGCCAACAATTTTTCCTTTTAATTTTTCCACCAGTTTAGCCGTGGCCAACATCGTCCCCCCAGTCGCCAAAACATCATCAACCAGCAACACTTTCTCTCCTTTTTTGATGGAGTCTTGATGAATTTCTAATTTTCCTTGTCCATATTCTAAATCAAATTCCTGACAAAGAGTTTTTGCAGGCAATTTCCCTTTTTTTCGGACCATAACCATACCGGCTTTTAGCCGGTCAGCCAAAATCCCGGCCAAGATAAAACCGCGGGCATCAACGCCAACAATTTTGTCAATCTTCTTGTTTTTAAAATTTTTAACCAACTGATCAATGGCTGACTTAAAAGCTTTGTAATCCTCCAAAAGGGGGCCGATGTCGCGAAAGATAACTCCCTTTTGAGGAAAATCAGGAATGTTTCTGATTTTTTTCTTCAAATTAATCATGTTGTTAATTTAAGCCACCCAATAACCACGGGTAAACAACATTAAACAAATAATCAATAAGCCTGTGGCTATAAGCGGATAAAAAATCCTAAACCACCAAGATTTTTCCGCCAACAAACTTAAAAGGATAAAGCCTGGGAATAAAATCAAAACATAGCGTGGCATTGAGGAAAAAGTCCCGGTTAACGTGGGCGCGATAAAGGCCAAAACCATAAAAACCAGCCAAGAATACCAACGCCGTAAAAAAGTAAAAATAATTAAAATCAAAAAAGAGATTGAGGTTACAAATTCCAAAACAACAACGAAATAAGTGAGCGAATGTTTTTCTACTAAAACCAACATCTTGAAATAACGCCATAAAACCTGGTAAAGGAGAATAATCCGATCTCCAGTTCGGCCAGCCCCAAAAAATGTCTGCACATGAGCAAACATCAAAGGATCCTGATAATTAATGGCTAAAAAGCGCATGTAAAACAACAACCCTAGAGGAATTAACAACAACGGCCATAAACCCACTGCCCAGGATTTTGCTTTTTTTGTCTTTTCCGTTTGTTTTTGCCGCCACCATTCAAACAACAAGGCTGGCAAAAGAAAAATTCCCGGCAATCTGGTGGCCGAAGCCAAACCGCCAAAAACTCCGGCCCAAAACCAATGTTTTGTTCGTGCTAAATAAAAACTGCCAATAATCAATAAGAAAAATAACGCCTCGGTGTAAACCGTGGTAAAGAAAAAGGTAGTCGGAAAAACCAAAAGATAAAACAACGTTCTTTTGGTAATCCGCTCGGAAAAATCCAAAGCAAGGAGCTTGTAAAAAAAGAACAAAGAAAAATAAAAGCAAACTAAACTTATAACCCAACCAGCGACCAGCGCCTGACCGCCAAAAACTGGCGTTAGAAAGGCAATTAATTTTGGATACAGCGGGAAAAAAGCCTGTTGATAAACCCCGTAACCTCGACGGGCAATATCTAAATAATGGATGCCGTCAAAATTGGCCCGACTCCATAACCAGGACGGATTAACGATTTGTTTCTCGGTATAAAGGTATTGGTTAGAGGTTGGAAAATATTTAACCCCTAAGGCAATAACCACCGCGATAAGGATTTGCCAAACAACAAAAACCAAAAGCGTAAACTTTAAAACTTTTTTGTTTTGCTTAAACCACTTTTTGATAAACTTCATAGGTTTTTTGGGCTGTTTTTGCCCAACTAAATTTTTTGGCTTGCTTTAATCCTCGCTGGATTAACTCCATTTTCTTCTCCATCGCCTTTTTAATGGCCTTGCGCATACTTTCAGTATTACGAGGATTAAACATCACCGCCGCTTGACCACAAATCTCTGGCAGACTCGAAGTTTGGGCTGCAACTACTGGACAACCACAGGCCATGGCTTCTAAAACTGGCAGACCAAAACCTTCATAAAAAGAAGGCTGACAATAAACAGTGGCCAGATTATAAACAGCCACTAAATCCTCAGGGGCTATCCAATCCAAAAAAATAACTTTTTTGGCTAACTTTAATCTTTTAACTAATTGGCTTATTTGTTTGGTTTCTTTTAATTGCTTGTCGGCAAAAGCTTTCCCCACTAAAACCAACTTAAGGTCTAATTCCTGAGAGTTAATTTTAGCAAAAGCCTTAACCAGACCTAAAATATTTTTGTTGTAATTAACATCACCGACATAAAGAATAAATCTTTCTGGTAAATTAAACTTTTGTTTAATTTTTAAAAGGGGGTTTTTATCTTTAATTAATTTAAAACTCTCCCCGGCTGCTAAGGGCACAACATAAATTTTTTCTTGAGGATATTTTAAATATTTAAAAATATCCCGCCGTGAATTCTCTGAATCGGTGATGACTGCTTTTACTCCTTTTAGAGAAATCTTTTGAATTTGTAATTTAAGGTAGCCTTTAATTCCTATCGGGAAATGTTGGGGGAAAACCAAGGGGATCACATCATGGATGGTGACTACTGTGGGTTTCTTTTTTCTTAAAGGTAGGGTTTGAAAAAAAAGATCAAAAAAAGGATGGTGAATTAAATCACAATCTTTAGGAATAAACCCATTGGCAATCAGTTGGAGTTGAAAATCTTTTTTTTTTAATTTTTTGAGGGCTTGTGATAGATTTTGAGTATAAGCACCGATGCCTCGGTAGCGATGACCGCCTTTTAAAGGGGAAATATCCAAAGCAACCTTCACTGCCACTCCTTTTGGATATCAACTTTTTTAATCCTCATTCTTAAGTATTTTAAATAAGCCCAAGCATAATGCCAACCAGAAAAAAAGGCGAAAACAAAACCCTGCCATGAATCAACAAAGCCTTTGTGGCGAACATAAATCATCAAAAAGGTTTTCAACGGCAAAAAACAAAGATATTTAAAAAAAGTAAAGGGATTAATTGGTAATTTTTTTTCTAAAAATTCTTTGGCGGTTAAAGTCGAATAACGTCTTTCTCGCAACATGTAGCGGGAAAACTCTGGCGTCGCCCAATGATTAAGATCGGTTTTCAACCAACCAATTTCTCCATCTATGGCAACTTGCTCATGAACATCTTTGGCCGGTAATCTTCCTTTGCCCTTTTTGAAAAACCTGATCACCGGGTCGGGGTATTGGCCACCTTTTTTCAAATAACGGCCTAAGAAATAATTTTTTCTTTTTAACCAATAACCAACCGGCTGGCCGGGTTTCAGTTCTTGGTTAACAATGGCTAAAATTTCTTCTTTCATTTCCAGCGGCACAATCTCATCAGCATCAAGTTGTAAAATCCACTCCCCCTGACAGGCGTCAATGGCCATGTTTTTATTGATATGGAAAATGGGTTTGTTGGTGGTTTTAATGACTTTCGCGCCAAAATTTTTGGCAATTTCTCGTGTTTTATCAGTCGAAGAACCATCAACCACTACCATTTCATCAACCCAGTCTTTAACCGACTCTAAACATTTGGCAATATTTTTTTCTTCGTTATAGGTGGCAATGGCCACCGAAAGTTTTTTGTCTTTCATTTTGAGTCTTCGAAAAACAAGCTTTGCTTATTTTTTTCTTTTTCTAATTTTAAACCTGAACGATTAAGAAGGCAACTTCTCCGTTTTGAAAATAAATTCGTTTCAAAATTGTCGCTGAGGTGTTAATCTCCTGGGGTGTCCCGACGACCAGGATATTTGACTTGGTTTTTAACTCCTCCCAGTTGATTTTTTCAAAATGAAAATTATCAAAATCACGGACAGTGGAAAAACCAAATTCATCCCGGGGGGTTAATTTAACTTCTTTTTGAAATTTCTCTGGCGGATATTTTAAATAAAAGAGAAAAAGAATATAGGGTTGATCATAGCGATCGGTCACGTAAACTTTTTCATACTCATCTTCGATATTTCTCACTTCCCAAACCAATTGTTCAAAACCTTGCTCCCAAGCCCCAGGATAAGTTTGAGCATAATGAACATAATATTCATGTAAGTATCTTGCCAAATTCCAGGGAATAACTAAAAAGAGAAAAATGGTCAAGATGATCTTGAGGGTCTTTTTCTTGTTGACGAACCAATCAATTAAATGAACTATCCCGTAGCTGGAAAGAAGTAATAAAGGAACAATCATATTATTGGCCCGTAAAGCGTGGGGTGTTTGGAAAGTCATCGCCGCCGCCACTGGCGCCACCACCAACCAAAGTAAAACAAAACGCCAATGGGGTGGTCTTTTTAAAAGTAAAAA
>Ga0194126_10013839_pt1 | contig 10038 bp, 9 predicted proteins | sample TA2KigC150mmetaG_FD_148641 | JGI IMG/M metagenome (GOLD analysis project Ga0194126, IMG submission 148641) | Freshwater microbial communities from Lake Tanganyika, Tanzania - TA2015035 Kigoma Deep Cast 150m | ecosystem: Environmental > Aquatic > Freshwater > Lake | place: Tanzania: Lake...
TTGTCGAGGTTCATTCTTTCCTCAAATCTATATAACAGCAGATTTTATGAGGGCGCAAACAACAACTAACCACCGTTAGATATGCTTGAGAAGTGTTTATTTAAAATAGAAAGTGTTAAATGCACAGACAATGTCTTCTTTTTTAGTCCCCGACATTCTCCAAATATTATTGTTCATTGTAATCTCAAGAATTGATAACCATTCCGTAGCGGTCATTTCCATTTTTTCTTTTTTATAATAATAATCGGCAACCATCCTAATTGCCATTGGACCACATGCATAATCATCTTTTGACTGATAGTGTCGGGGGACATTGAGAATCATTTCTATACCAACTTGTCGTTTCCCGGGTTTTTGAAAAAATATAGCATATTAGATATTCTCTCTATAGTATTTGCATATTTCCATATGCTTCCTCTTGTTTTATTTTTTGATTTTTAATTATATCTTCAAGAGTACCATACTTACCATCATACCAAGTATCAGTTCCCTCCAATATAACTACAAGCAAAGTAGACCTACGAAAACATTTAACAACAGCATTTCAATAACTTACACCATCGTGTGGCGTATAATCTCTATCATAATAATAAACTCGCCTAAATGTATCTGAGGACTTACCTCTACCACTCATTATTACTTTGCCATTATGCAATGTAAATGTAACAAAAGGTGCCTTTGATAATTTTAAAGAATTAGTTATTTTAAAAATCTTAATTATGTCTCGCTACATAGAAAAGTCATCCGGTGCATTGTCCTCTGGCTCTATTCTGCCTCTTTCTCCAATATGAATTAAACGGATTCTTTCGTGAGGTGATAAAACGGGCGGTTCTGTAAGTTCACGGCTATTGTAGTTAGGAGAGTAAATATAAATAAGAATCTTTTCAGCTATTTGTATGTCTGCTTTCCAGACTTAATCGGTTAAGTGTCTTTTAGGATCATAGACTCTTCCAAGATAAATATGTACATCTTCATCTTTTTGATCTTTACCCAACCAACTCTTATGTTCTTTGAATCGTTGAGAAAACGTGCGTTCAGTAGTTATGCCAATATAGAGTAATGAATGCTTCCCACATAAGGGATGGGCGCCGTATATTTGATATAGTCCATAGTCCTCGCCATCCCAAAGCGGAGCTTCTCCCGCTCTATTCATTTTTTCAATTACTTCATCGACTTTGATTGGCCCATCCCATTCTATTTTGATTTCATACGATTTCATGATGTCACCTCAGTTTTTTCAGATAAAATATTTTGTCCGCCTTCTCATCTGTGCTGGTCTGTATAAAGCCATACTTCCTATATAACAATGCGCTGCTCTTTCATTTTCATCAAAAGAGGAATATAGCTTAAGAACTGAAAAGCCTCTTTTTGAGGCTTCTAACATTGAAAATTCCAGCAACATAGAGCCAAGGCCATGACGCCGATGCTGAGGGTGAACACCAAACCAACCGAGCCACGCAACAGACTTGTCCTTGTAATCGTGATATAACCCTGTCACTCCAACAATTTCTCCATGAGGATTTGCAGCTAACCAATATTGTTGCTTTGAATTGGGTTGCGTTAAGCTGTCTCTAAAACTTTGTTTTGCAATTTTTTGATCTGGCTTGTAAGGAAAAACGGCTTCCATGAGTGCAATAGTTTCTTTCAAAAGTTCTTTTGACAACGGGATTATCTTGTAATCACCATAAACATTTTGCAATCTAAATCCTCACCGATCTATTTATTGCATTTGCCATTATCGTATGCGCTAACATTTATTTTTAGGCGATGTCCATATATGCTTAAAAGATTATTCCTTCTCAGGTGGATTGTCAATGAATTTTGCCGGAAAGCTGCTTGTAGATTTTTTTGCATATTATCGTTTGAACTATATACATTTCAGTTTTAGATTTCGGATGCATTGTTCAGGAAGTACAAAACGAGGAAAATAATCTTGAACGCCGTTGATTTCTATGTCTATTCTCTTCTTTGAAGGGTCTACGAAATACATCTTCCAGATGATTACTATTGATCAAAAAATTAATCATATAATGAAAGGAGGGATGTGCATACTATTTCGAGACCGTTCATGTTTGGAAAATCTGTCTCTTATTTCACAAACTTCACATTCATGAGATGAGTTGAACAGGAGATGCAGGGGTCGTAGGACCTGACGAGCATTTCAACAGCGAGTGTTATTTCTTCTTCACTTTTGTCAAGAATCTCCGGGACCAATTTCATCATATCGTGCTCTATATTTGCGGTATTCTGGTTTGTAGGGATAATGCAGTTGGCATTTGTGATCGCGCCGTTCTCATCCGTATGATAATTATGGAACAGGACGCCTCTTGGGACTTCGACTGCTCCCACACCATTCCCTGCTCTAACAGGAATCCTCCGCTGCTCATTTAATCCGACAACGATTTCCTCGTCATAATTCAGGGGATTATTCTTCAGGTCTTCGAGTATTCCAGTGGCATGTTCAAGACAATGGACAGATTCAACTAATTGTGCCACGGTATTCAGGAACGGATTGATGCACTTGGGCTTCAGGCCTACTGCCGAGGCAATCTGCTTCGCCTTTGGATGAAGCTTTTCAGCATTCAGGTTGAACCTTGCCAGCGCCCCCACTGCATAAGATTCCCTGCTGAGTTTCGTATGTTTAGCTGAGGAATGGGGAACTACAAATTCATTCGTGATCTTTCTGTATTCTTTCTTGTGCATCCTTACACCGTCTGTGGAACCGATATCGCCCATCAGAAGAGGATATTCAGCGTCATCGCTTACCAAAGCCACATATTCCGTGTCACGCTCGAATTCGGGGAATTTCAGTGTTGCAGCAAGTTCTACAGTTTCATCCATATCATGCCTAATGCTGATTAACATATTGAGCATGGCATCAATGTCTTTTAGTCTCGGTAGCTTGGTAAACCCACCCACGATTGCAGATATGGGATGGACATGACGGCCGACAAGTATATCACAAAGGTCATTGCAGGTTTTTTTCATTCTTAAAGCCCTGCGGACAACCTCACCATGTGTCTGAATGAGCGGCACAAAACTCTTGACACCCAGAAGGTCGGGAGCCACCAGCACATAGATGTGCAGGATGTGGCTGTCGAGCATCTCAAGATCAAGAAGTAATTTTCTGAGTTTTGTGGTCTGTTCCGTGGGAATGATGCCAAGGGCATCTTCTGCTGCCTGAATTGAGGCGAGAGTATGTCCGCATGCGCAGATACCGCATATCCTGCTGGTTATATGCTGTGCCTCAAATACTGAACGGCCTCTCAGCATCCCCTCGAAAAAACGTGGCGCTTCAACAATGTCGAGACGGCAGGTCTCCAGTTTGCCATCCTTCACATTGATAACGATATTTCCATGCCCTTCAACCCTTGTGATATATTCAACATTGATATTTACATTCTTTTTCATATTATGTGAGCTCCCTGCATTTGTTATACATATTCATTTTATTCAGGATAAGTTCCATCGGGATATTGTATTTTGCCAGCACGTCCTGAGCGCCTTTTTCATTTGGGTTACTGACCATGCCGCGGCAGCCATAACAGATATTGCCGTTGTTTATGCACCATGAATTGCAACCGGCCCTTGTGACAGGACCGAGACAGGTTACCTGCCGGTCATACATGCAGACATTCTCATTCAGCTTGCATTCGACACATACAGGGTAATCAGGCGGGTAATAAGGTATTCCCTGTAAGGCAGCCTTTATTAATGCAACAAATTCCGGTATATACATCGGGCAGCCATGGACGAAATAATCTACTTTGACAACCTGGTGAACAGCTTTGGTCAATTCTGTCGGGAAAAACCGGTAGCTGTCTCCGTAAACATATTTTCTTATATCGTCAAGGCCGAAATTGTTCTTCATGCCGTTTACACCGCCTATTGTTGCACAGGAGCCGATGGCAATCAGAATCTTTGCTTTTTTCCGTATCTGCTTTATCCTCTTGACTGCATGGGGATCAGTAATGCTTCCTTCTATAATGGCGATATCCAGCTTCTTCCCCCACTTTTCAGACATGACTTCTCTCCATTCAAGCACATCAATAGAACCGAGGACGCTTAAGACGTCTTCGCCCATGTTTGCAATCTGCAACTGACATCCTTCACAGCAGGCAAAATCAAAAATACCGACTTTTGGTTTCTTCATGCTAAAATGCCTCGCTCAAGTTTTTGATTCGTTCATAATGAAAGACCGGCCCATCCTGACAAACATAGAGATTCTGTATCTGGCATCGGCCGCATTTTCCATTGCCGCATTTCATATTGCGTTCAAAGGATAAGAGAATCTGGTTTTCCGGAATTCCCTTGGCCAGAAGCTCTTTGATAACAAAGTTATACATGATCGGGGGACCGACAACTGCGGCAAAAGTCCTTATCGGATCAATATCAACCCCCGGTATGAGCGTTGTGATCACCCCTACATTGCCGGCCCAGTCAGGGTCTGCACGGTCTACGGTGCAGGCATAATGGAGGTCTGTGCGCTTGTTCCAGTCCTCAAGTTCGTCGCCAAAGAGCATCTCTTTCGGCTCTTTGCATCCGAACAGGATATGTACCTTTCCGAAATCCCGGCGGTTGTCAAGGATATAAGTAATCAAAGAACGTAAAGGAGCAATCCCCAATCCGCCTGCGATTATCAATAAATCATTCCCCTCAAGTATTCTGATGGGAAAGCCTTTTCCATACGGCCCCCTTATATCTATCTCATCTCCTGCCTTTAATTTATGGAGGCTCCGGGTAACTTTTCCGACAGCCCTTACACAAAGGTCAAAGGAATCACGTTTTACAGGGGATGAGCAGACGGAAATGGGAACTTCACCGATACCCGGGAGAGAGACCATAATAAACTGTCCTGGTTCGTGATCGAGTGGACTGTTCTCTCTGAGCGCTATCTCAAAAAACTTTTCATTTGCAGTCATCTTTTTCGTATGAAGGATCTTTGCCTTTTTTAATCTATAACCGGAATCTTTTAAAGCCACTTTTTCCATACTCTGTCCTCACTCTCTTTTATCAGTTCATTGAGGGTCTCTTTCAGACTGATGCCAGCCATGCATGTGCGGGTGCACCTGCCGCACCCTGTGCAGAAGAAACGTGAAAATCTGTCGACGGAATACCTGAATTTACGGTAATACCGGTGTCTCTGTCTTGCCGAGCGCTCCTTCCTGAAGTTTATGCCGCCGGCAACTCTTGCGAATGGCTCAAGCTGACAGGAATCCCATATGCGAAATCTGACCCCATTCTTCAAACTCAGGTCAAGCTCATCCCGTATGTCAAAACAGTAGCATGACGGACATACATTCGTACAGTTTCCGCATGCGAGGCATCGTTCATCCAGATCTTTCCAGACCCTTGCCCTGAAAGACTTATCGAACAATTCCGGGAGTTTTTTGCTTTCTATCGGGACTTCATTGCTGAATACCTTTCTCTTATGGTCACGTAACCTTTCCAGATCGTTCATATGCGACACATCAGCTTTTTCAAAAAATCCGGTAACATCAACGATTTCATCTCCGATCTGAGTCTTCACATGGACAATGAAATAATCTCCCAGGTCCGTGAAAAAAAGGTCATAGCCGCCGCCTGGAAAGCTTGCATTTACTAAATGACAGCTTGCATATTCATCACAATATTCATTGCATTCCAGTCCGATGAGGGTTATCCTGTTCTTCCGGGTAAGATAATTGTAATCTTTCGGACGTTCTGAAAAGACCATATTCAGACACTGGATGCCGGCAAGGTCGCAGGTATGAGCCCCGAAGATTGTCATCGGTTCGAGCTCAACAACAGCTTCGGCGTCAGCTCCCTTTGCCATTTTAAACTCAAGAAGGGTTTCGCGTTGCGGCATGAAGAATTTCTTCAGCGGCAGGACAGTAGGGATATATTTGAGAGCGATATCGCTGCCCGAGGAAACTTCTTCAAATGCGAAATTATTGTAACCTTTTGATACCGGAGCAATCAGTTTCTGCATCTTCGAAAGTCTTGAGATGAAATCATTGAACCGTTCCTTTTTCAGGATCACATATTGCATGTCTTCCATTTTTATCCTCTTCAGTTATTTAGAGTCTGCTTATAAGCTCTATATTTTAACACCCTCCTCAAACCCTCCTCTACGAGTCGTAGACCCTCAAGGGAGGGGCGATTTTACTTCCCTCTCCCTTGAGGGGAGAGGGCAAGGGTGAGGGTGTTAAACAGCTTATACAAAGACTCTAATTAAAGTATTATTATAATAGCTTTGATAAAAGTCAGTTAAGAAAAATGAAACAGCAAATGACTGACAACCAGTTTAATATAAGAACTTGTATCTGCCTGTGTCAATAAAAGAATTTTAGCCTTATAATAGGTTTTAACACAACATGCAAGACTACTGAGAAACGTAGCAGAAGAGGAGGATTATGTTTGAAATATTACGGGCAATGATTTCAGGGGCAACTGCGGATTATGCCGACATAAGATATGAAATAATGAGAGAGACCCGGATTTTATTTCATGGCAGAGAGCTTTTTCATATAGGTTCAAATACAACTGACGGTTTTGTAATAAGGGTACTGAAGGATGGCGGTTTATCGTCAATAGCATTTACACGGGCAGATGATGCTGAAACAGCTCTTCATACTGCTGAAGAAAATGCTGCGCTTATAGCCAGGCATATAAAGAAACCTGTGGAGTTTGGAAAAACTGACATTATTCAGGATACTTTTCTGCCTGATATAGATGAAGACCCCCGGCAGATTTCGATTGACGAAAAACTTCAATTGACACGGAATTATAATTCCATACCCCTGAAATATGAAAAGGTCGCCACTACAAATATCTATTACAGCGAAGTCGTTCGCGAGAAATATTTTGTGAGCACAGAAGGAGCAAAGGTCAGGGAAGATCTTATTACCACTGGTTTAGGAGGATTAATTACCAGTAAAGACGGCACGCTCTCTCAAAATGTAAGGGTTGCTTTAGGCGGGAGCAACGGATTTGCCGTATTAAGGAATCAGGAAGAGGAATTTGAAAAAAGAACGGCAATAGCATTAGACCTTCTGCGTGCAGCGCCGGTTACCGGAGGGACATACAATATTGTGCTCAATCAGGACCTTGCAGGTGTGTTTACCCATGAGGCATTCGGCCATTTCTCAGAGGCTGATCTTATAGAAGATTCTACCATGAGGGAGAGAATGCAGACCGGAGCTCATCTTGGAAACGAAGCGCTCAATATCATCGATGACCCTTTAATGCCCGGACAGCTTGGTTTCTACTGTTACGATGATGAAGGTGTAAAAGCAAGGCAGGTTTCGCTTATGAAGCAGGGCGTACTTGTTGGCCGCCTGCATTCGAGGCGGACTGCGGCAGCATTTGGGGAAGGATTAACCGGTCACTGTGTTGCTGAAGATTATCGTTATGCTCCGATTGTGAGGATGGGCAATATTTTTATTAAACCCGGTGAAAAGACCCTTGAAGACCTTCTCGCGATGCTTGGTGACGGATTATACATCCTTGACAGTAAAGGAGGGCAGACAAGCGGAGAGAACTTTACCTTTGGAGCACAGTATGGCTATGTAATAAAAGAAGGAAAAATCAGAAACATGATCCGTGATATCAATATCACCGGGAATCTCTATCATACTCTGAAAAATATCACTGCTGTCGGAAATGATATAGTCCTGAGCAAGACAGGAGGGTGCGGCAAAGGGCAGTTGAATATCCGTTCCTGTCATGGAGGCCCTCATATCCTGATCAACAATGTAGTTGTGGGAGGAATGTAATGGAGCAGTTACTGGAAATGGCGGGGAAGGTTAGCGACAAAGCTGAAATATACTCTGTTGATGTTAGGGGAGACAGTGTTTCATTTGAAAATGCACACCTGAAGGATATCGACAGCAGTATTCAATCAGGGGTAAGCCTGAGGATCATGAAGAATGGCATATTAGGTTTTGCATATACAAAAAACCTTGCTGACAGGGAAGGACTTATACAGAATGCCCTTGATTCTCTCAAGGGAGGAGTAGAGGGGTCATTCGACTTGCCTCTCACAAAGGATCTGCCTTCCCTTAACACATATGATCCTTTGGCAGAAACCCTGTCAAATTCGGCAATGGTGGAAGAATGCAGCAGGGTATGCGAGATCCTGTCCCGGAAGACAAAAGGACAGATAAACATCTCAGCATCCCGTTCGACAGGCAGCATAAGGATTATAAACAGTTCCGGAACATACCTGTCATGGAAATCCTCTGCGTATTATTTAAGTCCGCATATCCTCTATCCTTATTCTTCAGCTTCGTTGCATCGTGTCCTTAAGTCAAAAGGATTTGCAAAAGCCGCTGATGAATATCTGAATTTCCTTTCCGACACATATGATCAGTCATTAAAGGAAGTGAATCCTGAAGGAAGAAATCTGAAGGTGCTTTTATTGCCTGAGACCCTGTATGTATTAATATGGAGGCTTCAGACTGCAACAAGCGGCTTGAGTATTTACCAGAATATTTCTCCTCTGGCTCAAAAAAGCGGTGAAAAGATATTTGACGAAAGGCTCTCCATATACAGTGACCCGCTGAATGACAGCCTTCCCCATGCAAGGGCATTTGATGATGAAGGAACTCCATGCAGCTTTTTCCCCATTATCGAAAAAGGCGCGCTGAAGAATTTTTATTGTGACCTGTACTTTTCCATGAAACTGAAAACCCCTCCGACCGGGCATGGATTCAAAGGCTCAATATCATCTAAACCGGCGCCATTACTTACTCACCTATGTGTAGCGCCGGGAAATAAATCTATTTCTGAAATTCTAAAGTCCATTGACCGCGGAATAATCATTGCAGGCGCTTTGGGAGCGCACAGCGGCAACATTCCGAACGGGGATTTTTCAATAGGCGTTGCACCGGCGCTCTATGTTGAAAAAGGAGCAATAGCCGGACATGTGAAAGATGTCATGGTTGCCGGAAATATTTATGATACACTAAAAAAGGTTGCTGAGATAGAAGATACTGTTTATCCTTCTCACGGAGGAAATTTTCCGGCAATGCTGTTTGATAATATTAATGTAACTCTGAAAAAGTAGTAGCCGCAAACTTTCCGCTTCGGCGGAACGCCTGCGGCGATAGTTTACGCAGAATAGACGCAGGCTGTAGTTATAATAGATGTCGATCATCAAGGCTGCCTCCGCAGCCTTCCTCTTCCTGGTCTTCTTCCTCAATAATCACAAGCGTCAGGCCGCAATCTGAGCACTCAGTTTCATCGGCTCCCACAGGGGAACCGCACGCCGGGCACTTGCCCTGTTTGGCCAGTTCGTGAGAAGCCCGGAGTTCCGGATGGATTTCCCTGAAGTATTCCGCAATACGCTCCCGTGCCCTTTCAAGGTCTTCCTTAGACACGATCAGCCGGAATTTATCACGGCAATGGCCCTTGTTACAGCCGGCGTCGGATGTGATTGTGCAGGAAATACCGGCATCGATGAAAACGTTGTAGAGTTCACCCAACCACTTCAGATCGCCCTCCCTGACCACTGCTGAGTTTTCAATGGCCTTCTCCGCCAGTTGCTTCTTTTCCTCCTGCGCCCTTTTGTGCTCCTCATGCGAGAGGAGGACCGCACCGCAATCAGCGCATTTTTCAATATGCGGCAGATACTCAATTTCGCAATCAGGACATATCTTATTTCGGTTCATAGTTCAGGATAGGGAAAGTAAAATTTATTTTCCGGTTCACTCTATTATATTAGCAGAGCTTGGGACAAATTAGAGGCAAGAGGATGTTAGTGCCTTGTACACGGAACGGAGTAAAGGTAATATGTGAAATGCAGGAGGCAATGCCTAACCCATTAAGTTGACACGACTCGCCCCTTCGCTTTCTCACAGGAAGAAATATTTTTGTTGATACAAAAAGTTATGTCTGTTTTCTCGGAAAAGGAGCATGCCTCATGATCGCATTGCAGGGCGACCTACACCTACAAAGAAACAAAATCAGCCTATTGAAATAATTGAGACATACTGGCACAAATAGAAGTCTGATTTAATAGGCAGGCTTAAGGAGGTCGACGGAAGGGACATGACA